>Ga0326597_10000597_pt1 | contig 63234 bp, 59 predicted proteins | sample RVTome_12_FD_203789 | JGI IMG/M metagenome (GOLD analysis project Ga0326597, IMG submission 203789) | Soil microbial communities from uranium-contaminated site in the Upper Colorado River Basin, Wyoming, United States - RVT100D185 | ecosystem: Environmental > Terrestrial > Soil > Contaminated >...
CGACCTTCATCCACTCCCTCGACCCGTGCCCGAAGGGCTGGGACTACGACCCCATGCTCAGCCACGAGCTGGGCGAGCTGGCCGTCGAGACCGGCGTCTTCCCGCTCTACGAGGTCGAGGACGGCGTGGTGCGCCACTACGGCAAGTCCAAGGCCATCGCCGAGGGGCGTCCGCGCAAGCCGGTGCGGGAGTATCTCCTCAAGCAGGGCCGCTTCGCCCACTTCCTCGAGGAGGACATCGAGTACTTCCAGGCCAAGGTGGACGAGATGTGGAATAAGTGGGAGATTCCGGGGGTGATCCCGTTCTGGAAGGAAGGCCGCCCACGGTAGTGGACTGTTTCGCACGGGGGTCGGGCCGCGGCTCGGGGCGGCGGCCCGACCCCCACACCCGCCACCAGGCGTCCGGGCGTCACGCGCGCCTCGGTCGGCCTTCGCCCCGTCCTCCAAACCGACCGTTTTGCGGGGAGGCAAGAACATGACACGTCAATGGCGACGGTTCACCGGCCTGGTTCTCGCATCTGTCCTTATTGCTGGAGCGCCCTGCGTCGCCCAGGCAGCCTGGGAGCCCACCAAGCCCATCGAGTTCGTCATCCCGGCCGGCACCGGCGGCGGCGCGGACCAGATGGCCCGCCTCATCGCAGGCCTTGCCGAGAAGCACAAGCTCTCGCTCAGGCCGCTCATTGTGGTGAACAAGTCGGGCGGTGCCGGAGCCGAGGGATTCCTGCACGTGAAGGGCAAGAAGGGCGATGCCCACACCATCATCATCACGCTCTCCAACCTCTTCACGACACCGCTCCACACCGGCGTGCCGTTCAACTGGAAGGATCTGACGCCCGTGGCCCGTATCGCGCTCGATGAGTTCATCCTCTGGGTCAATGCCGAGACGCCCTACAAGACGGCGAAGGAGTACCTCGCCGCCGTCAAAGAGAAGAACGGCGCGATGAAGATGGGCGGCACCGGCTCGGCACAGGAAGACCAGATCATCACCATCCAGATCGAGCAGGCACTCGGGGTGAAGTTCATCTATGTGCCGTTCAAGGGCGGTGGCGAGGTCTGCGTCAACCTGGTCGGCAAGCACGTGGATTCTACGGTCAACAACCCGATCGAGTGCGTGAGCCACTGGAAGGCAGGCCGGGTCCGGCCGCTGGCAGTTTTCGACTCGGCCCGTATCCCGGTGCCCGAGTGGAAGGACATTCCGACGGGCAAGGAGGCGCTCAACACCGACATCAGCTACCTCATGCTTCGCGGCATCTTCGGGCCGCCCGACATGCCCGCGGAGGCGGTGGCCTGGTACCAGGACTTACTGAGGAAGGTGACCGAGACGCCGGAGTTCAAGGCCTACATGCGGCAGGGGGCGCTCAGACCCGCCTGGCTCGTTGGGCCCGAGTTCAACACGTGGCTCGGGCGCGAGGAGCAGGTGCACCGCGACCTCATGACCAAGGGCGGGCTGCTGAAGAAATAGCGGGGACGTCGGTGCGCGCTGCGGATCTCACGACGGCGGCGGTACTGATCGCGGGCGGCTTGCTCGTGATCTCGGACTCGCTGCGCATCGGCGTCGGGTGGGGCACCGACGGCCCCAAGAGCGGCTTTTTCCCCTTCTGGCTCGGCGTGATCATGGTCGGGGCCTGTCTGGTGATCGCGGCGAAGGCCTACCGCCGAGCCGACCGTAAGCCCTTCGTGCGGCGTGGGGCCATCGCACCCGTTCTGAAGGTGCTGCTGCCGGCCACGGCCTTCGTGCTCTCCATCCACTGGATCGGGCTCTACGTCGCGACGACGGTGTACATGGGCTTCTACATGCGCTGGATCGGACGGCACTCATGGGCGTTGGTCGTCGTCGTGAGCGTCACCGCCTCGGTCGTGACCTTCTACGTCTTCGAGATCTGGTTTCTCCTGCCCATGCCGAAGGGCCCGCTGGAAACATACCTGGGCTACTAGGGCATGGGTTTCGAGAACCTGCTCGTTGGCTTCGAGGTCGCGCTCCAGCCGAACAACCTCCTCCTCGCCGTCATAGGCGTCGCGCTCGGCACCATCGTCGGCGTGCTGCCCGGCCTGGGCGGCGCCAACGGGGTCGCCATCCTTCTGCCGCTGACCTTCTCCATGCAGCCGACGTCGGCCATCATCCTGTTGACGAGCCTCTACTGGGGGGCGCTGTTCGGCGGCGCCATCACGTCCATCCTCTTCAATATCCCGGGCGAGCCCTGGTCGGTGGCCACGACCTTCGACGGCTTCCCCATGGCGCGGAACGGGCGGGGGGGACAGGCGCTGACGGCCGCCTTCACCTCGTCCTTCGTCGGCGCGCTGTTCTCGGTGGTCCTCATCACGCTCTTCGCGCCGCTCCTGGCTGAGGTGGCGCTGAAGTTCGGCCCGCCCGAGTTCTTCGCCATCCAGCTCCTGACGTTCTCGTCGTTCGTCGGGCTCGGCGGCGGCAGCCCGATCAAGTCGCTCGTCTCGATCTTGATCGGCTTTGTCATGGCCGGGGTCGGGCTCGACATCGTGACCGGCACCCTGCGGATGACCTTCGGCTTCACCGACCTCATGAAGGGCTTCGACTTCATCGTGGCCGTGATCGGACTCTTCGGCATCGGCGAGATCCTGCTGACAATGGAAGAGGGCCTGGCCTTCAAAGGCGCGTCGGCGAAGATGAAGCCTCGCGTGGTCTGGGATACCTGGCGCATCCTGCCGCGCTACTGGCGGACCTTCGTGCGCAGCTGCTTCATCGGGTTCTGGATGGGCTTCAAGCCGGGCGGGGCGACGCCGGCCTCGTTCATGAGCTATTCCTTCGCCAAGCGCTTCTCGAAGCACCCGGAGTCCTTCGGTCAGGGCGATATCGAGGGCGTCGTGGCGCCTGAGACGGCCGCGCACGCGGCCGGCGGAGCCTCGCTGCTGCCCATGATCACGCTCGGCATTCCGGGCTCGCCGACGGCGGCGGTCATGCTGGGCGGGCTCATCATCTGGGGACTGCAGCCGGGGCCCATGCTTTTCAAGGAGAAGCCCGAGTTCGTGTGGGGCCTGATCGCCAGCATGTACACGGGCAACGTCATCGGCGTGATCATGGTGCTGGCCTTCGTGCCGCTCTTCGCTGCCATCCTCCGAGTGCCCTTCGCCATCCTGACGCCGCTCATCGTCTCCGTCTGCGCCGTCGGGGCGTATTCGGTCAATAGCCGCATGATCGACATCTGGTATATGCTGATATTCGGCGTGATCGGCTATGCCTTCAAGAAGCTCGACTATCCTCTGGCGCCCCTGGTGCTGGCCCTCGTGCTGGGCGACCTCGCTGAGAATGCCTTGCGCCAGAGTCTCATCATGTCGCAGGGCTCGCTCCTGATCTTTCTCGAGCGGCCCATCTCCGGGGCCATCAACGCCGTGGCGCTCTTCTTCTTCGCGCTGCCCGTGATCACGCCGTGGTGGCGCCGTCTCCGGGGCGTGCCGGTGCCGGCCGCATCGCCCCGGGAGACCTGATCGGCGCTCGGCCGTGACCCCCTCCGTCCTCGAACCGTCGTTCTGGATCGGCGTCGCCAAGATCGTTCTCATCGACCTGGCACTGGCCGGGGACAATGCGCTGGTCATCGCGCTCGCCGTGCGAACGCTGCCCAGGCGCCAGCAATTCCTGGGCCGGATCTGGGGGACGGTGGGGGCGGTGGGGCTTCGGCTCCTCTTCATCGCGCTCGTCAGCTATCTGCTCGGCATTCCGCTCCTCCAGGTGGTAGGCGGCCTTCTGCTGATCTGGATTGCCATCAAGCTGGTGCGCCAGAGCGAGGAGGCGGGCGACGGGAGGGCGAAGGCCGGCACCACGCTGCTCGAGGCCATCTGGATCATCATCGTGGCCGATGTGGTCATGAGCCTCGACAACGTCATCGGGGTGGCCGGCGCTGCCGAGGGTGACCTCCGCCTCGTGATTTTCGGGATCGCTCTGTCGATCCCCATCGTCGTCTGGGGAAGCGGGGTGCTGGCCACTCTTATGAACCGCCACCCGTGGATCATCCTGATCGCCGGGGGCATCCTGGGCGAGGTGGCGGGCAAGATGATCCTCCACGACCACTTCGTCGTGAGCCGGCTCGGCGCCGTCCCTAGCCTCGTCGAGTGGGGGGTGCGGCTCGGGCTCGCTGGGTGCATCATGCTGGTCGGCTGGATTACCGCCCGGCAGCGCGTGGTGGCCGCGGGCGGCAAGGCCGCGGTCAGGTAGCATGGAGCTCGAGCCCGTCAAGTCCGTCCGGATCTACGAGGACATCGTCCGCCAGGTCAGGGCCTTGATCGCCGACGGCCATCTCAAGTCCGGCGACAGGCTGCCGCCGGAAAGGGACCTGGCCGAGCGCTTCCGCGTCAGCCGCACGTCGGTGCGTGAGGCGCTGCGGTCGCTGCAGAGCCGCGGGTTGATCGAGATCCGGGCGGGGGAGGGCGCCTTCGTCCGTGACGTCTCGGTCGAGACCCTCATCGAGCCCCTGGCGCTCGTCATCCTGCCCTACCGGGAGGCGGTGGGAGATCTCTTCGAGGCGCGCCGCCTCCTTGAGCCCGCGATCGCGGCCTTGGCGGCGCGGCGCGCGACCCGCGACGAGCTCGCCGAGATGGAGCGCATCCTCGCCGACCAGGCGCGCGAGGTCGCGCGCGGGCGTACCGGCATGGGCCAGGATTCGGCGCTCCACGCGGCCATTGCCGCCGCCGCGCACAACCGGGCGATCGTTCGCATCGTCAACGCGCTCGTGGACCTCCTGGCGCAGAGCCGGGAGGAGAGCCTGCACACTCCGGGCAGGCCGAGACGCTCCCATCAGGACCACAGGCGGATCCTCGGCGCCATCCGTCGGCGCGACGAGGCCGGGGCGCGGCGGGCGATGCTGGATCATCTCTCGGCCGTGGCGAAGCTCGTCAACGGCTTGCCGGACAGGCGCGTGCCCGGCCGCCGCCCATCCAGCAAGGCCAAAGCACGGAGAGAGAGACCCAGCTAGAGCCTCGTAAGTGCCCGTTGCGCAAGAATATTCGTTGACACCGGGTCGTTCCTCGGAGTAGCATTTCTGGACAACGCAGGCCTCTTCGGGGCCTGCCTTTCTTTCTCCGCAGCTCGCCCGGTCCGACCGAGGGGGTCGCTGTATGACGCACGCCACGTCACGCAGAACAGCACGGACCACTCGCCGCCCCAAGTACGTCTACTCCTTCGCCAACGGGAAGGCAGACGGTTCGAGCGCCCTTCGCCACCTGCTGGGTGGCAAGGGGTGCGAGCTGGCGGAGATGACCAACCTGGGGGTGTCCGTGCCTCCCGGTTTCACGATCACGACGGAAGCCTGGGCCGCCTACAGTGCCGGGGGCCGCAAGCACCCGGCGGGGCTCTGGGAACAGGTCATGCGCGGGATGGCGAGTCTCGAGGCCGCTGTCGAGCTCCGGCTCGGGGACCCGGCGAAGCCGCTCCTCGTGTCCGTGCGCTCGGGCGCGCGAGCGTCGATGCCTGGCATGATGGATACCGTCCTGAACCTCGGGCTCAATGACCGGACGGTGATCGGCCTGGCGCGCTGGACCAAGAACGAGCGCTTCGCGTGGGACTGCTACCGGAGGTTCATCACGATCTTCGCCGACGTCGTGCTCGGCATCGAGCGCCGCGCCTTCGATGAGCTGCTCGACCGCGCGAAGGCCGCCGCGCGCGCGAAGAGCGACGCGGATCTCCAGCCCGAGCCCCTCAAGGCCCTCGTGGCCGAGTTCAAGAGCCTCGTCCAGGCCCGCACGGGCAAGCCTTTCCCTCAGGAGCCGCCCGAGCAGCTCAAGCTCGCGGTCAGCGCCGTCTTCGACTCGTGGTACGCGAAGAAGGCGGTGGACTACCGGCGCATCCACAGGCTACCGGACGATTGGGGCACCGCGGTCACCGTCATGGCCATGGTCTTCGGCAACCTCGGCGAGAGCTCCGGTACGGGCGTCTGCTTCACGCGCGATCCGTCGAGCGGGGAGCGCCGCTTCTTTGGCGAGTTCCTCGTCAACGCACAGGGGGAGGACGTCGTCGCGGGCATCCGCACCCCGCAGGCCATCGCCACGCTCAAGGACAGCATGCCGGCGGTCTACGAAGAGCTCGTGACGATCAAGGACCGTCTCGAGCGCCACTACCGCGACATGCAGGACATCGAGTTCACCGTCCAGGAAGGGCGGCTCTTCATCCTCCAGACGCGTTCGGGCAAGCGTACTGCGGGCGCGGCCGTGCGCATCGCCGTCGAGATGGTGCGGGAGGGGCTTTTCCACGACAAGCGCGTGAAGAGCCCTTCCGAGCGTCGGGACAAGGCCATCCACACGGCACTCATGCGCGTCGAGCCGGCCTCGCTCAACCAGCTCCTCGTGAAAACCGTGGATCCGGCGGCCAAGTACACGGCCATCGCCCGCGGCCTCGCCGCCACGCCCGCGGCCGCGGTGGGCAAGGTCGTGTTCGACCCGGAGAAGGCCGTCGATATGGCGCTCCGCGGAGAGCAGGTGATCCTGGTCCGGCAGGAGACCTCCCCGGAGGACGTTGCGGGAATGCACGCGGCTCAGGGGGTGCTCACCTCCCGGGGCGGCCTGACCTCTCACGCGGCCGTCGTCGCGCGCGGCTGGGGCAAGAGCTGCGTGGTGGGTGCGGGCGACGTGATCGTGGACGAGGAGAGCCGGCTCTTCCGTGCCGGCCGGACGGTGGTGCGCGAAGGACAGGTCGTCACGCTGAACGGCGCGACGGGCGAGGTGGTCATGGGCGCCCTGCCGCTCGTGGATCCGAAGCTCTCGGCGGAGTTCCGCCAGCTCCTGGACTGGGCCCGGAAGGCGAGCACGACACGGGTGCGGGCCAACGCCGACACACCGGGCGATGCCGCCAAGGCGCGGGAGTTCGAGGCGGAAGGCATCGGTCTTGTCCGAACCGAGCACATGTTCTTCAAGGACGACCGCATCCCGATCGTCCGGGAGATGATCATGGCCCGCGACGAGCAGGCCCGGCGCAAGGCGGTGGACAGACTCCTCCCGTTCCAGCGTGAGGACTTCATCGGGATTTTCACGGCGATGAACGGCTACCCAGTGACGATCCGGCTGCTGGACCCGCCGCTCCACGAGTTCCTGCCGAAGTACAAGGAAGTGCTCGAAGAGTACACGCGGCTCGACGCGCTCGGCATCAACCCGGCGCGCCACCAGGAGCTGAGCGCGGTCAAGGCCCGGATCGAGGCTCTCCAGGAAGCCAACCCGATGCTGGGACACCGCGGCTGCCGACTCGGCATCACGTTCCCCGAGATCTACGAGATGCAGGTGCGCGCGATCATGGAGGCGGCGTGCGAGGTGGCGAGACGGGGTGTACGGATGGAGCCCGAGATCATGATCCCCCTGACGGGCACCGTCCCCGAGATGAAGGTCACGCGCGACATGACCGTGCGCATGGCCGACAAGACCGTGGCCGAGATGGGCGCGAAGGTCGGCTATACCGTCGGCACGATGATCGAGGTCCCGCGTGCGGCCCTGATCGCCGGCAGGCTCGCCGAGCACGCGGACTTCTTCTCGTTCGGCACCAATGACCTGACCCAGATGACCTTCGGGTACAGCCGCGACGACATCGGCAAGTTCCTGCCCTTCTACCTCGAAAAGAAGCTGCTACTGGACGATCCCTTCGCAGTGCTGGACCAGGAAGGGGTCGGGGAGATGATCGAGATCGGGATCCGGCGCGGCCGCAAGACGAGACCGAAGCTCAAGGTGGGTATCTGCGGCGAGCATGGCGGCGAGCCCTCGTCGGTCGAGTTCTGTCATCGCGTGGGCATGGACTACGTCTCGTGCTCCCCGTACATGGTGCCGATTGCGTGGCTCGCGTCGGCTCACGCGCGGATCAAGGAGAGGGCCTCGAAGCCGCGGAGGGCGGCGCGATGAGGGATTTCCACGGCGTCTACGTTCCCGTGCCCACGCCGTTCCGAGGCGACGCGATCGCGGCAGAGCGACTGAAGTCGAACCTCGCCAAATGGAACGAGACGCCGCTCAGCGGGTATGTCGTCCTCGGCTCGACGGGCGAGTTCCCCATGCTGTCCGAGGGCGAGCGGGATGCCGTTCTGGTCGCCGCGCGAGAGGCGATCCCGCGCGAGAAGGCCTTTATCGCAGGCACGGGGATGAACTCCACGCTGCACACGATCCGGCAGACGAAGCGGGCGGCCGAGATCGGGGCGGACGCGGCGATCGTCATCACGCCGCACTACTTCACCAAGGCCTTCGCCCGGCCGGCCGCGCAGGTGCGTCACTACCTCGCGGTCGCCGAGGCGTCGCCGATCCCGATCATCCTCTACAACTTCCCCCTCAACACGGGCATCAACCTCGAGCCCGACACGGTCGCGAGGATCGCCGAGCACCCGAACGTCTGCGGCATCAAGGATTCCTCGGGCAACATCCCGCAGGCGGCGCATACTATCCATCTCACGCCCAAGACCTTCCACGTGATGGTCGGTTCGGCCTCGGCGCTGCTGCCGGCACTGCCCATCGGCGCCTCGGGCGGCATCCTTGCGCTGGCGGCGATCGCCGCGCGGGAATTCTGTGAGGTGTACTCGCTCGCGAAGCTGGGGCGGTGGGAGGAGGCCAACGCGATAGCGGGGCGAATGGTGCTGGCGGACCGGGGCGTGCCGGGTCGCTTCGGCATCGGGGGGCTCAAGGCCGCGCTGGACTTGCAGGGCTTCTACGGCGGGCCGTGCCGGGCACCGCTCGCCACGCCGGACGGCGACGGGATCGAAGAGATCAAGGAGAGCCTGGCTTCGGCGGGGCTTCTCTAACCAGATGCACCCCAAGAAGCATCCATGGAGGGAAGGGCAGTGAAGCTTTCAGGAGCGCGGATCTTGCTCGAGTGTTTGAAGCGCGAGGGCGTGGACCTCATCTTCGGCCTGCCTGGCGGCGCCGTGCTGCCGATCTACGACGTCCTGTATGACTTCGAAGGGATCCGCCATATCCTGGTACGCCAGGAAGCGGCCGCCGGGCACGCGGCCGAAGGGTACTCCCGCACCACCGGCCGGATCGGCGTCTGCCTGGTCACCTCGGGCCCCGCGGCGACCAACCTGGTGACGGCGCTGCAGGACGCCCTCATGGACTCGATTCCGCTCGTCGCCTTCACGGGGCAGGTGCCCACCCACCTGATCGGCAATGACGCCTTCCAGGAGGCCGACAACGTCGGCATCACCCGCTCCGCGACCAAGCACAATTTCCTGGTCAAGGACGGCAAGGACCTCGCCGGGATCGTCAAGGAGGCCTTCCACATCGCCTCCACCGGCCGCCCGGGTCCTGTGCACGTCGATCTGCCCAAGGACGTCCTGGTCAAGGAATGGCCCTTCGAGTACCCGGGAAACGTGCACCTGCGCTCCTACAATCCGACCTACGACGGCCACCCGGGGCAGATCAAGAAAGCCGCGCGCGCCCTCGTGCGGGCCAAGCGCCCCGTGCTCTACGTGGGAGGCGGCGTCATCTCGTCGGACGGCTCTCCGGAGCTCTACGAGCTGGCCGAGCTGACGCAGGTGCCGGTGACCCAGACCCTCATGGGCCTGGGCGCTTTCCCGATGGCCCATCCGCTGTCGCTCGACATGCTGGGCATGCACGGGACGTACTACGCCAACCTGGCCGTCCACCATTCCGACTGCCTCGTCGCCGTGGGCGCGCGCTTCGACGACCGCGTCACCGGGCGCGTGGACGCCTTCGCTCCCAATGCCGAGATCATCCACATCGACATCGACCCGTCGTCGATCTCGAAGAACATCCAGGTGGGCATCCCGATCGTGGGGGATTGCAAGCGGGTGCTCGCCAAGCTCGTGGGGGCGGTTCGCGAGGAGATGAAGACATACCCGCAGGGCGCCGTCAAGGAAGCGCGGCGCCAGTGGGCGGGGCAGATCGCGGAGTGGAAGCGTGACCAGCCGCTCCGATACGAGTGGAGCGACGAGATCATCAAACCGCAGTACGTGATCGAGGAGATCTCGAACCTGACCAACGGCGAGGCCCTGATGGTCACGGGCGTCGGCCAGCACCAGATGTGGGCGGCGCAGTACTACCGTTTCAAGCATCCGCGCATGTGGTGCACGTCCGGGGGCCTCGGCACGATGGGATACGGCCTGCCGACCGCCATGGGCGTCCAGGCGGGCAACCCCGGCAAGCTCGTGATCAACATCGACGGCGACGGTTCCTTCGCGATGAACAGCCAGGAGCTGGCGACCTGCTTCGAAGAGCGCCTGCCCGTCAAGACCGTCATCATCAACAACGGCGGCCATGGGATGGTGCGGCAATGGCAGCGGATCATTTACAAGGAGCGCTTCTGCGCCATCGACCTCGGGACGAGCCCCGATTTCGTCAAGCTCGCCGAGGCGTACGGCTGCACGGGCATCCGCGCCACCAAGCCCTCCGACGTGGTGCCGGCCCTCGAGAAGATGGTCTCGACGCCGGGCCCCGTCGTGCTGGATGTCTTGGTGAACAAGGAGGAATGCGTCTTTCCGATGGTGCCCGCGGGCGGCGCCAACATCGACATGATTCTGGCGCCGCCGAGCCGCGAAACCCGCGAGCGCGCCGCCAAATCGCAGACGGGGTTCTAGCCGTGGCCGACGCGCCTGAGATCACCAAGCACACGATCGCGGTCCTGGTCGAGAACAAGTTCGGCGTGCTCTCGAGGGTTGCCGGGCTCTTCTCGGCCCGCGGCTACAACATCGAGAGCCTGTCGGTGGGGGAGACTCTCGACCCGTCCGTCTCGCGCATGACCCTCGTCGTCGCCGGCGACGCCTTCGTCATCGAGCAGGTCATGAAGCAGCTGCACAAGCTCATCGACGTCATCAAGGTGATCGACCTGAGCGAGGAGACTCACGTGGAGCGGGAGATGCTGCTGATCCGCGTGAACGCGGAGCCCGCTGCCCGCGCCGAGATCCTCCGGATCGCGGACATCTTTCGCGCGAAGGTCGTCGACGTCACCGCCGCAAGCTACACCCTCGAGGCCACGGGTGAAGAGTCCAAGATCGAGGCCATCCTCGAGCTGCTCCGGCCATTCGGCATCCAAGAGGTCGTGCGCACGGGCAAGGTTGCCATCGCGAGGAGCCCGAAGGCACGGCTGCGGCGCGTGGAGGAGAAGCTCGGCAAGGCCGCCCCGGCGCGTCCGGCCAGCCAGGACCCGCGCGTGGTTGGATTCGCGGACTAACCAACTCAGAGGAGAGCACACGTCATGCCGGCGAAGATCTTCTACGATCAGGACGCTGACCTCGGGCTGCTCAAGGGCAGGAAGCTCGCCATCATCGGCTACGGCAGTCAGGGGCACGCGCACGCGCTGAACCTCAAGGACTCGGGGCAGGACGTCGTCGTGGGGCTGTACAAGGGCTCGAAGAGCTGGGCGAAAGCCGAGAAGGACGGGCTCAAGGTCATGACCGTCAACGACGCCGCCGCCGCGGCCGACATCATCATGATCCTGCTCCCGGACCAGACCCAGCGGCAGGTCTACGAGGAGTCGGTCAAGGGCGTGCTCGGCAAGGGTAAGACGCTCATGTTCGCCCACGGGTTCAACATCCATTTCAACCAGGTCGTGCCCTCGCCCGACGTGGACGTCTCGATGATCGCGCCCAAGGCCCCAGGCCATGTCATGCGGGACCTCTTCACCCAGGGCCCGGGCGTGCCGGCCCTCGTGGCGGTGTACCAGGACGTCTCCGGAAAGGCGCGGGACATCGCGCTGGCCTACGGCAAGGGCGTCGGCTGCACGCGCGCGGGCGTCATCGAGACCACGTTCAAGGAAGAGACGGAGACGGATCTTTTCGGCGAGCAGACGACGCTGTGCGGCGGGGTCTCGCACCTGATCAAGAGCGCCTTCGAGACCCTGGTCGAGGCGGGCTACCAGCCGGAGGTCGCGTACTTCGAGTGCATGCACGAGATGAAGCTGATCGTGGATCTCTTCTACCAGGGCGGCCTCGCCTACATGCGGTACTCCGTTTCCGACACGGCCGAGTATGGCGACTACACGAGGGGTCCGCGCGTCGTCAGCTCCGAGACCAAGGCGGAGATGAAGCGCATTCTGGGAGAGATCCAGTCTGGCCAGTTCGCGCGCGAGTGGATTCTTGAGAATCAGGCCCATCGCGCCGGCTTCCTCGCCATGCGCAAGCGCGAGGCCGAGCACCCGATCGAGGAGGTCGGGGCGCGGCTGCGCAAGATGATGTCCTGGATCAAGCCGCCGCGGATGTAGCGGCGCCAGGGGATCGCATGCGCATTCCCGTCGCCGCCGAGGGGTGGCCCTTTATCTTCCCACCCGCGGCGGCGGCGTGTATTCTGGGCTGGGTGGGCTGGTGGCCGGCGGCGGCCGCCCTGGGAGCGGTGGCGTTCTGCTGCCTGGGCTTCTTCCGCGACCCGGACCGCACCGCACCGGCTGTGCCGGGCGCGGTCCTGGCCCCGGCGGATGGCCGCGTGATGCGGATCGTGGACATCGACGATCCGTGGGTCGGGCGGGCGGTGCGGGTGTCCATATTCCTCTCGCCGCTCGACGTGCACGTCAACCGATCGCCGGTGGCGGCCCTGGTCGAGGGCGTCCAGCACGCGGCCGGGCGCTTCCTGGCCGCGTACCGGGACGAGGCCTCGGAGCTGAACGAGCGCTGCACGCTCGCGCTCCAGGGCGAGGTCGCGCGGATCGGCGTGAAGCAGATCGCCGGCGTGCTCGCGCGGCGCATCGTGTGCCGGGTGAGGCAGGGGGACAAGCTCCAGGCCGGGGAGCGCTACGGTCTGATCCGGTTCGGCTCCCGGACCGACTTGGTCGTGCCGGAGGGTACGGAGATCAAGGTGCGGGTGGGCGACCGGGTCAGGGGCGGCGAGACGATCATGGGGGTGCTGAGGTGAGACGCCGACATCAGAGCGGGGACGGGGCGCGGCATCCGCGCCGCCGGCGCTGGCAGGAGCTTCGCGAGCATCCGCGCCGCGGCATCTTCCTGCTCCCGAGCCTGCTCACGACCGCCAACCTCTTCTGCGGCTTCCTCGCCATCGTGCTCTCCGCTCAGGCCCGCTTCGTCGAAGCGGCGGTGGCCATCTTCGTCGGCATGGTGCTGGATATCCTCGACGGCAAAGTCGCGCGGCTGACGCGGACCACGACCCAGTTCGGCGTGGAGTTCGACTCGCTGGCCGACGTGGTGTCGTTCTGCGTCGCCCCGGCCTTCATGCTCTACTCTCTGGCGCTCGCGCAGGCGGGCCGCATCGCCTGGCTCGGGGCCTTCCTCTTCGTGATCTGCGGCGCCCTGCGGCTCGCCCGCTTCAACGTCCACCAGGGCGTTACGGACCGCCGCTACTTCGTGGGACTGCCGACGCCGGCCGCGGCCGGCGTCGTCGCCTCGACCGCGCTCCTGCTCGAGGGTGTCGAGATCGCGCGCTGGCAGGCGGCGGCCATCAGCGTGGGGACGGTCATCGTGGCGCTCCTCATGGTGTCGACGTTCCGCTACTACAGCTTCAAGGAGGTGGACTTCGCGCGTCGCCGGCCCGCCCAGGTGCTCGTACTCGTGGTCATGGGGGTGCTGATCGTCGCGACGTATCCGCAGTGGTTCCTGTTCATTCTCTTCTCGCTGTACCTGCTGAGCGGTCCTACGCGCCCCGTGTGGGCGCGCCGCCGTTCGGATCAGGTGCAGGGCATCGAGAAGGGAGCCAGGGACGCGCATTAGCGCGGTGGAGGACACACAATGGACAGGATAATCATCTTCGACACGACCCTCCGTGATGGCGAGCAGGCGCCGGGCTTCTCGATGAATACGCAGGAGAAGCTCGAGATGGCGCGCCAGCTCGCGCGCTTGAACGTGGACGTCATCGAGGCCGGATTCCCCATCTCCTCGGACGAGGACTTCGAGGCGGTGCGCGAGGTGGCCAAGCAGGTGGGCTCGCTGGAAGGCTCCCCCGTCATCTGCGGGCTCAGCCGCGTGGGACTGGGCGACATCGACCGGGCGTGGGAGGCGGTCAAGTACGCGCGCCGCTCGCGCATCCACACCTTCGTGGCGACGTCGGACATCCACCTCAAATACAAGCTTCGCAAGAGCCGCACCGAGGTGCTGAAAGCCGCCGTTGAGGCCGTCAGGCACGCGCGCGGGTACTGCGAGGACGTCGAGTTCTCTCCCGAAGACGCCTCGCGTACGGACTTCGACTACATGTGCGACGTGCTGGAGGCGGTCATCGACGCCGGAGCCGGGACGATCAACATCCCGGACACCGTCGGCTACGCCATCCCCGAGGAGTGGTTCCACCGGATCATGAAGATCCGGGAACGGGTCAGGAACAGCGCCAAGGCCGTGCTTTCCGTGCACTGCCACAACGACCTGGGTCAGGCCGTCGCGAACTCCCTGGCCGCGATCAGGGCGGGGGCGCGGCAGATCGAGTGCACCATCAACGGCATCGGGGAGCGGGCCGGCAACGCCTCCCTCGAAGAGATCGTGATGGCGCTCAAGACGCGAAAGGACTTCTTCGAGACCGACACGCAGGTTCGGACCGAGGAGATCTTCAAGTCCTCGCGCCTTCTGTCGTCCATCACCGGGGTGCATGTCCAGCCGAACAAGGCCGTCGTGGGTGAGAATGCCTTCGCGCACGAAGCGGGCATCCACCAGGACGGCGTGCTCAAAGAGAAGCTCACGTACGAGATCATGCGGCCCGCGGATATCGGCCGGGCCGCCAACAAGCTCGTCATGGGCAAGCACTCGGGCCGGGCGGCGCTGTCGTCGCGCCTGAAGGAGCTCGGGTTCGAGCTGGACGACGCCGAGCTCGGCAAGGCGTTCAAGCGGTTCAAGGACCTCGCCGACAAGAAGAAGGAGATCTTCGACGAGGACCTGATCTCGATCGTCAAGGACGAGATCGCCCAGGTGCCCGAGACATACGCACTGGACTACCTGCACACGATCAGCGGCACGGGCATCATCCCGTCGGCGACCGTGCGGCTCAAGAAGGACGCGGAAGTCTTCCAGGACTCGGGTGTCGGCGACGGCCCGGTGGATGCCGTGCTCAACGCCATCGACGCCATCACGGGGCTCAAGGGCCGGCTGCAGGACTACCAGCTCCGGTCCGTCACCTCGGGCAAGGACGCACTCGGCGAAGTGTCGGTCCGGGTGGACTTCGACGGCACCGTGGTGCCGGGCAAGGGCAGCTCGACGGACGTGATCGAGGCGAGCGCCCGCGCCTACGTGAACGCGCTCAACCGGCTGGTGCACCCGGCCGCCGGCCAGAAGGTCAAGGAGATCGGCCCGTAGCCCACAGGGAGAAAGTGAAGACTCACTGATGGCGACACACAAGATCGCGATTCTGAGCGGCGACGGCATCGGGCAGGAGGTGACACCCGAGGCCCGCAAGGTGCTCGAGGTGGTGGGCCGCGCGACCGGTGCCTCGTTCGAGTTCGAGACGGCGCTCGTCGGCGGCTCGGCCATCGACGCCGCCGGCGACCCGCTGCCGCCGTCCACGCTTGCCCTCTGCGAGCGGAGCGACGCCATCCTTTTCGGCGCGGTCGGCGGGCCCAAGTGGGATGCCCTGCCACAGGAAAAGCGCCCCGAGCGGGGGCTGCTTGGACTGCGGAAGGAGCTGGACCTCTTCGCGAACCTGCGGCCCGCCACCTGCTTCCCGATGCTGGTGGACGCCTCGCCCCTCAAGCGCTCCGTCGTCGAGGGGACGGACATCATGGTGATCCGCGAGCTGACGGGCGGCCTCTACTTCGGCGAGCCGCGGGGCCGGGAGGAGTTCGCTGACGGCGGCGCGCGGGCGATCAACACGATGGCCTACACCTCCCGCGAGATCGAGCGCGTGGCCCGGGCGGCGTTCGATGTTGCCATGAAGCGGAAGAAGCGCCTGGCGTCGGTGGACAAGGCCAACGTCCTGGTCGTGTCCCAGCTCTGGCGCGAGGTTGTGACCCGGGTGTCGAAGGACTATCCACAGGTAGAGCTCGAGCACGTGCTCGTGGACAACTGCGCCATGGCGCTCGTCCAGAAGCCGACGCACTTCGACACCATCGTCACCGAAAACACTTTCGGCGACATCCTGTCGGACGAGGCGGCGATCTTGGCGGGCTCCATGGGCATGCTGCCCTCGGCGAGCCTTGGCGGGCGCGTCGGCCTCTACGAGCCGGTGCACGGCACGGCGCCCGACATCGCGGGGCAGGGGGTGGCCAATCCCATCGCGGCCATCCTCTCGGCCGCCATGCTGCTGCGCTACTCGCTCAACAAAGCCGCCGACGCGGACCGGATCGACGCGGCTGTCCTGCGGGTGCTCGAGCAGGGGCACCGCACCCGCGACATCGTCGGGGCAGGAACGAAGATTAGCGGCACGAAGGAGATGGGCGACCTGATATCAACGGAAGTCGAGAAGTCCTACTCTTGACAGCCGGGGGACGCTAGAGACATGGCTTCGGGCCTGACGGTCGCGGTGGTTGGGGTGACGGGAGCGGTCGGGCAGACGACGCTCCGGATCCTCGAGGAGCGCAAGTTCCCCGTGAAGGCGCTGCGCGCCTTTGCTTCCGAGCGCTCGGTGGGCAAGACCGTCACCTTCAAGGGCGAGGCGATCCGCGTCGAGAAAGTGGGCCCCGAGGCCTTCAGGGGCGTCGAGGTCGCCTTCTTCTCGGCGGGCTCGGCCCAGTCCAGGGAGTACGCGCCCCAGGCGGTCAAGGCGGGCGCGGTCGTCGTGGACAAGTCGAGCGCGTTTCGGATGGATCCAAGGGTTCCGCTCGTCGTGCCCGAGATCAATGCCCACGCCCTCAAGGGGCACCAGGGCATCGTCGCCTGTCCCAACTGCACGACCATCGTCACCGTCATGCCGCTCAAGCCGCTCCACGACGCCGGGTGTCTCACGCGCGTGATCGCCACCAGCTACCAGGCCGTGTCGGGCGCGGGCGTCAACGGGGTCGCGGAGCTTCGGGATCAGACGCTCGCCTGGGCCCGCGGCGAGGCCATGTCACCGAGGTATTTCCCGCACCAGATCGCGTTCAACGTCATCCCCCACATCGACAAGTTCCTCGAGGCCGGCTACACGGGGGAGGAGATGAAGCTGGTCAACGAGATCCGGAAGGTCCTCGAGCTGCCGGACCTGCGCATCTCGCCGACGACCGTGCGTGTACCGGTCTTCACCGCTCACTCCGTGGCGGTCAACGCCGAGACCGAGAGGGCCGTGGGTCCCGACCGGGCGCGTGAGCTCTTCGCCGGCTTTCCCGGCCTCACGCTCTGGGACGATCCAGCCCAGAACCGCTACCCGATGCCCATCTCGGTCGAGGGGCAGGACGACTGCTACGTGGGCCGCGTCCGACAGGATCTCTCGCTGCCCAACGCGATCAATTTCTGGGTGGTGGGCGACCAGTTGCGCAAGGGCGCCGCGTTGACCGGGGTCCAGGTCGCCGAGCTGCTGATTCGCTGAGGGCGACCTGCGCACCCTGCGCCTGACGCTTGCCTACGACGGCACCGACTTCGCGGGCTGGCAGGTTCAGCCCGACGTTTCAACGGTGCAAGGCCTTCTGCGCGATGCCTGCGCGCGAATCCTGGGCGGGCCGGTGAAGGTGACAGGGGCGAGCCGCACCGACGCGGGCGTCCACGCCCTCCGGCAGGTCGCGAGCCTCACCACCGCGTCCTCGTTCGAGCCGGCCAGGCTCGCCCGGGGTCTCAACGCGCTGCTGCCCGACTCGATCCGCGTGCTCCAGGCAAGCGAGGCGCCGGCCGGCTTCGACGCCAGGCGCTCGGCGCTCGGGAAGCGCTACCTGTACCTGATCGACCGGGGGCGGGTCGCCCATCCACTGCTGCGCCGCTACGCCTGGCACCCACGCTTCGCTCTCGACGTCGAGGCGATGCGGAGCGCGCTCGGTACGCTCAGGGGCAAGCACGACTTCTCCGCCTTCTGCGCCGCGCCCGGCAGGGGGCGCACGCCCAGCTGCACGGTGCGCTCGGCGCGGCTCGTCGCGCGGGGGGAGCGCGCGGCCATCGTCCTCTCCGCCGACAGCTTCCTCCACCACATGGTGCGCAATATCGTGGGCAGCCTCGTCGAGGTTGGGCGCGGGGCGCAGCCGGTGTCGTGGATGGCCGACCTCCTTGCGGGACGCGACCGCAGCCTGTCGGGCCCCACCGCCCCGCCTCACGGGCTCGTGCTCGTGAGGGTGCTGTACAGGGAGGCCGGCCGTGGATGAGGCTTCCGGCGAGCCTGTCCGCGACCGGGGCTTCAAGGCCCGCAAGCGGGAAGACCACGCCCTCACGCTGATCGACCGGCTCAAGGAGAGTCTCGGGGATCTGGGCGAAGTGCGCAGGATCCTTCGAGAGCTTGGCCGCTACTACGACCCCGTGCTGGGCGGGGCCATCATGGAGGTCGGCCACCAGCGGGCCATCGTCGAGGCGCTGGAGGCGGGTCGTCACGCCGAGGCGCTGACACTGATCCAGCAGCGCTACGAGTTCTACTTAAAGGATAGGGCCCACTTGGGTCACGGTGGGGGCCGCGACGGCGAATCCTGACGCGAGGCGTCACCATCCGGCGTCTGGAAGCTTGACACGTAGACGGTCCGGCACGATAATTCGCGCAGTTTCGCAGCACCGTCGCTCGCCCGCTCGGATTCGATGAGCAGTTGACGTGGATCATGGACTCAGTGGCACGTTCAATATATTGAACGCTCCAAGGAAGGAGACGCGGCCATGAGCCTCTCACGCAGGGACTTCTTCAAGTACGCGGGATCCACCGGCGCCGGCGTTGCCATGGGTACGGCGATGCTGGACCTCAAGCCGGTCGCAGCCGCGGCGACGGCGCTCAAGATCAAGGAAGCCAAAGTCCATCCGGGCGTCTGTCCATACTGCGCGGTTGGGTGTATCCAGCTGATCTATTCCAAGGGCGACAAGATCATCGATATCGAGGGGCATCCGGACACGCCGCACACTCTTGGCCGCCTCTGCCCGAAGGGCGCTGCGACCATTCAGCTCTCCAATAACCCCCTGAGGCCGACAAAGCCAATGTACCGCGCGCCGGGCTCGGACAAGTGGGAGGAGAAGCCCCTCGAGTGGATGTACGACGAGATCGCCAAGCGCTACTACGACACCCGTGAGAAGCACTTCATCGAGAAGGAGAAGGACAAAGACGGCAAGGAGGTCACGGTCAACCGCCTCGAGGCCATCGCCTCGCTCGGCTCGGCCTGCATCGACAACGAGGAGTGCTACCTCCTCACCAAGCTCAACCGCACGCTCGGCATCGTCTACCACGAGCACCAGGCCCGAGTCTGACACTCCGCCACGGTCCCAGCTCTGGGGACCACGTTCGGGCGGGGGGCGATGACGACGAACCTGATCGACGTCCAGAACGCGGATGTCATCATGTGCACCAACAACATGGCCGAGAACCACCCGGTCGGCTTCCAGTGGGTGATGAAGGCCAAGGAGCGCGGCGCCAAGGTCATTCACGTCGACCCGCGCTTTACCCGCACGAGCGCCGTGGCGGACATCCACGTCCCGCTGCGCTCCGGCACCAACATCGCGTTCTTCGGCGGGTTGATGAGCTACGCGATCCAGAACAACCTGTACTTCAAGGACTACGTCGTCTACTACACGAACGCCTCCTTCCTCATCGACCCCGCTTTCAAGACGCCGACCGACCTCGGCGGCCTGTTCGAGGGCTACGAGCAGACGGGCAAGGGCGGCACGGATCCGCACGTCGCCCAGACCTACAACAAGTCCTCCTGGAAGTACCAGCTGGACGGCGAGGGCAACCCCAAGCGCGACCTGACGCTCAAGGACCCGAACTCCGTCTTCCAGCTCCTCAAGCGCCACTACAGCCGCTACACGCCCGAGATGGTCGAGCGGATCTGCGGCATCCCCAAGGCGAAGTTCATCGAGGTGGCGAAGCTCTACTGCGGCACCTCCGGGCGCGAGAAAACCGGCACCATCACGTACGCGCTCAACCTGACCCAGCACACCAACGGCGTCCAGAACATCCGCGCCCTCTGCATGCTCCAGCTCCTGCTCGGCAATATCGGCCGCCCCGGGGGCGGCGTCACCGCGCTGCGCGGCCACGCCAACGTCCAGGGCGCTACCGACCTTGAGGTGCTCTACCACGAGCTGCCCGGGTACATGGCGATGCCGCTCCGGGACGCGCATCCCGACCTCAAGACCTACCTCGAGAAGGAGACGCCCAAGGGCGGCTTCTGGCTCAACAAGCCCAAGTTCTTCGTGAGCCTGCTCAAAGCCTTCTACGGCGACGCCGCCACCAAGGAGAACGAGTTCGGCTACCAGTGGCTGCCCAAGCGCGCCTCGGCCGACGCCTACAGCCACCAGCACATCTTCGTGGACATGTACAAGGGGAAGATCAAGGGCTTCCTCGCCGACGGACAGAACCCGGCGGTGGGCGGGCCCAATGCGAAGCTCGCGCGGGCTGCCATGCAGAGGCTCGACTGGATGGTGGTCAAGGATATCTTCGTCACGGAGACGGCGGACGTGTGGAAGACGCCGGGCACAAACCCCAAGGACGTGAAGACCGAGATGTTCTTCCTGCCGGCCGCGCCAGCCGCAGAGAAGGACGGGTCGCTGACGAACACGATGAGGCTGATCCAGTGGCACGAGAAGGCGGTCAATCCACCAGGCGATGTCACGTCAGACGCAGAGTTCTTCGTGTCGCTGGCCAATCGGCTGCAAAAGATGTACGCGGGCTCCAAGAAGGACAGGGACAAGGGTTTCCTCGCGGCCAACTTCCAGTACGGCAACAATGCGAAAGAGCCGAACATGGAGCTGGTCCTCAAGGAGATCAACGGGTACGCCACCGAGGAGATGAAGGACAAGGACGGCAAGGTTGTCTACAAGAAGGACCAGGCGCTCAACACGTTCGCCCACATGACGGACGACGGCAAGACGGCCGGCGGCTGTTGGATCTACACCGGCGTCACGGTCGAGGGTCCGGACGGCAAGCTCATCAACAAGGCCAACTCGCGAAAGCCCGCCGACGAGAAAGACTACCTGGGCCACGGCTGGGGCTTCTCGTGGCCAGCCAACCGGCGCATCATCTACAACCGCGCCTCGGCGGACCTCGCCGGCAAGCCCTGGAGCGAGAAGAAGAAGCTCATCTGGTGGGACCCCGAGGCGCCGGGCCAGACCCCGGACAAGAAGGGCAAGTGGGTCGGGCTCGACGTGCCGGACTTCAACGCCTTCCTGGCACCCGAGGCCAAGAACGGGGACAAGCCGTTCATCATGCGCGCCGATCTCGTGGGCGCCTTCTTCGGTCCGCTCAACGACGGTCCGTTCCCCGAGCACTACGAGCCGATCGAGTCGCCGACGCGGAACCTGCTCTCGAAGCAGCAGAACAACCCGGTCGCCAAGATCTGGAGCCTGCCGGACCACAAGAACGACCTCGCCCCGCTGGGATCGAAGGACTATCCCTACGTCATCACCACGTACCGCCTGACCGAGCACCACCTCTCCGGCGTCATGTCGCGCTACCTGCCGATGCTAGCGGAGATGTTCGAGTCCCACTTCGCCGAGATCAGCCAGGAGCTGGCGAAGGAGATCGGTATCGCCAACGGCGACAAGGTAACCGTGTCGTCGCCGCGCGGGAAGATCGTCGCCAAGGCCATGGTCACGCACCGGCTGAAGCCCTTCCAGATCGACGGCAAGACGGTGCACCAGATCGGCGTGCCCTGGCACTGGGGGTGGAAAGGGGTGGACGCGCTGCCCGGCAGCAAGGGCGACATCACCAACGACCTCTCGGCGACGGTCGCCGACCCGACGGTGTACATCCAGGAGACCAAGGCCTTCATGTGTAACGTGAAGAAGGGGGAGGTGTAGCCATGGCCCGCACCCTGGCGATGTTCACGGACACGTCGTTGTGCATCGGGTGTCGCGCCTGCCAGGTCGCCTGTAAGCAGTGGAACGAGCTGCCGAGCGAGCAGCCGGAGTGGACCGGCTCCTACCAGAACCACGCCACGTTCACCGACAAGACGTACCGCCTGGTCCGCTTCATCGAGAAGCCGCAGGCGAACGGCGAGCTCTCCTGGCTCCTCATGTCGGATGTGTGCAAGCACTGCGCCCAGGCCGGCTGCCTCGATGCCTGCCCGACGGGCGCCATCTACCGGACCGAGCACGGCACCGTCAACATCAACCAGGACGTCTGCAACGGCTGCCGCTACTGCGTCAGCTCGTGCCCCTTCGGCGTCGTATCCTTCAACCACGACACCGGGCGGGCGAACAAGTGCACCTTCTGCAACGACCGCATCCACAACGGGCTCGGCCCCGCCTGCGCCAAGACCTGCCCGACGGAGTCCATCCAGTTCGGGTTCCGTGACGAGCTGGTGACCAAGGCTGGCAAGCGCGTCGCCGCGCTCAAGGAGATGGGTTACAAGGAGGCGCAGCTCTATGGCGCCGACAGCAACGGGCCGCTGGGCGGGCTCAACGCCTTCTTCCTGCTGCTCGACAAGCCGTCCACGTACGCCCTGCCCGAGAAGCCGCTCCTGCCCCAGCGCAACGTGCTGGTCGATTCCCTTCTTTCGATGGGGTCTGCGCTGCTGGTCGGCGTGGGGGCCGTCCTGGCCTTCCGCGAGCGCGGCGGCCCAGCCGGCGGCAGCCCCAAAGGGGGCAGCGATGCTTAAGAACCCCGACTGGCATCTCCTGATCGTCTGGTACTTCTTCCTCGGCGGTATCGCCGGCGGCGCCTACTTCACGGCAGCGATCGCCGACAACTTCGGCAGCCCCAGGGACAAGAGCGTATTCCGCATCGGCTACGTGCTGGCCCTGCTGTTGATCGGGCTCTGCGGTATCCTGCTGATCCTCGACCTGGGCACGCCGAGCCGCTTCCTCAACATGATCACGAACTTCAAGTTCTGGAACCCGATGTCAATCGGGGCATGGATGCTGGGGGTCTTCGGCCTCTTCGCCTTCGTGTCCTCGGCGCTGTCCTTCGCCGGCGGGGAGGGCGTCGCCCCGCTCAGGCGGCGGCTGAGCCTGCTCGGCACCATCGCCGGCTTCTTCATCGCGGCCTACACGGGCGTGCTCCTTTCCGGCACGACGCTGCCGTTCTGGACCGACGGGCGGCTCATGGGCGCGCTCTTCCTGGCGTCGGGCGCTTCGACGGGCATGGCGGCGATCTCACTGCTGCTCTACTTCTCCGGCGAGTCGGCGGGCGAGGGATTCGGCAAGGTCAAGCGCGCCGACCGCTACGCCATCATGTTCGAGATCCTCGTACTGGCGGCCTTCCTCGTCCTGCTGGGCGGAGCGGCCGGGCCGCTCATCTCCGGACAGATGGCCCCGCTCTTCTGGGGCGGTCTCGTGATCGTTGGGCTCGTCATCCCGCTGCTTGTGGATCTGGCCGGTCTCAAGCTGCCCGGAGCCGTACCTGCCGCTCTCGTGCTGGTGGGCGGATTCATCCTTCGCTACGTCATCGTCATGGCCAACGCCTGATCCTGGCTCGACCCGCCCGGACGGACCAAGGGCCCCCACCCGGGGGTCCTTGGCCTTTCCGGGCGGGCGTGGCACGATAGGGCCATGCGGACGTATTTCCAGCTCAAGAGCGGTCGCCTGGATGAGGTCAAGGGCGATGTCGTCCGCGAGCAGCCGCTGACCGTCTATGTCGACGGTGAGCGATTCCTGACCCTCCTTTGCTCGCCGTTCGAGCTGGACGCCCTTGTCCTGGGCTACCTGTGGATGGAGAAGGTTATCGCGGGTCTCGACGAGGTCGCGGGGCTCCAAATCTCCGAGGTGGACGGCCGCGCCGACGTGACGCTGACGCGGCGGGTGACGCTGCCCACGGAGCGCATCCTGACCTCGGGCTGCGGCGGCGGCATCACGTTCCGCATCGACCCGCGGCTCTTCCCCCGCATTACGTCGGACCTGCGCGTACGCCCGGCGGAGCTGGGCGACCGGATGCGCGATCTCATCAAGGAGGCCGTCCACTACCACGTCTCGCGCGGCATCCATGGCGCGTCGCTTGCCGATCGCGACAGGGTGCTGTTGGTCGCCGAGGACGTGGGCCGTCACAACGCCGTGGACAAGCTCAAAGGCCTGGCGCTGCTCCGCGGCATCCCCACGACGGACCGCATTCTCCTCTCGACCGGGCGCGTATCCTCGGAGATGCTGCTCAAGGCCGCTCGCATGGGCGTGCCCATTGTCGCCTCGCGCACGTCGCCCACCGAGATGGCCGTCGCCCTCGCCGAGCAGCTTGGTGTGACCGTTGTCGGGTATCTCCGCGGCGAGAGCCTGAACCTCTACGCCGGGGAGGCCCTCGACTTGGCGGGCCTGTCCTGAGCCATGCCGGACTACGCGGGGCTCCGGGCGGAGTGGCAGGAGATGCTCACGCGGCGGCGCGCCATGGGCGATGCGCTCGTCCTGTGGACCTCGGTGCTCGATGGCTGGCGCAGCTGGGACGATCCCGGCGTCACGCCGTCTGCGTGGAGCCCGGAGGAGTGCCGGGAGCGCTGGGAGAGGGGTGTGCCGCTCCTTGCCGAAGCCGCGCCCGCGATCACTCCGGTGTCGCTCGAGGAGCTCTTGGGGCCGCTCATGGAGCGGCTTGCCGCCGCGGGTCCTGACGACGCCCTTGCACTCGGGCGCTTCGCCGCCGCCTGGGATGCCGGGACGATCGGACCGGCCTCGCTTTTTCCGACATCGGGCAAGGACGCGGTCGCAGCCCTCCAGGAAGAGACCGGTCTTCCCGCCCAGCTGGCGGGCTTCCTCGCCCATGCCGGCCTGCGCCCAGCGCTCGACACCTTCTTCTCGCGGGCCCGCACGCTGCCGGAGGGCAGCTGGGACCGGGGCTTCTGCCCGTGGTGCGGCGGGCTGCCGTCGTACGGCGACCTGCTCGAGGACGGCAGGCGGCGGCTGTCCTGCCATCTCTGCGGCGGCGCATGGACGGCCGCGCGACTCCGCTGTCCCTTTTGCCAGGCGTGGCAATCGGGCGACATGGTGCGGCTCGTGGCCGAGGGCGCCGAGGAGGGATACTTCGTGGAGGCGTGCCTGTCCTGCCGGGGCTACCTCAAGGGCGTGGACCGGCGGGAGCGCTGGAACGCGGCCTCACCGCTCGTGGAAGACTGGGCCTCGCCCCACCTCGACTACTACGCCGCGCGCCAAGGGTACTGGCGCGGCACGCCTACCCTCGCCCAGCTCCTGCCGCCGGACCTTGACCCCGCCGCATGAACGCCGTCGTCTTCGACGTCGCGCTCACGGCCTACATCGTCGCTGCCGCCGCGGCCCTGGGCTCGCTCTTCGGGCGGCGGGATGATCTTGCGCGCTTCGCCCGCCTGCTGACCGCGGCCGGCTGGGTGTGCCACACGGCGGCGATCGTCCTCCGCGGGGTGGAGCTCGGGCGCGTGCCGGTGCTGACGCTGGCCGAGGGTGTCTCGGTCGTGATCTGGGTCGCAGTGCTCTTCGGCCTCTGGATCGAATACCGCTACGGGATCACGACCTTCAGCGCCTTTTTCCTTCCGGTGATCCTGGCCCTGGGCCTGGGGCTGCCCACGGGGCTCAGGGACCTGGCCCTCGAACCGCAGTCACAGAGCGGCTGGGCCCTCGTCCACGTGGCGCTGGTCCTGGTGGGGTTGGCCGCGCTGGTCCTCAACTTCGGCAGCGCCCTCATGTACGTGCTCCAGGAGCGGCAGATCAAGGCCAAGCGTCCCGGCGCCTTCTACTACGGGCTGCCGGCGCTCGACACGCTGGACCATCTCACGCTGGCGACGCTGATCGTGGGCTTCCCGTTCCTCACGGTGGGGCTCCTTCTTGGCGTGCTCCAGGCTGGGCGCTCCTGGGCCAGCCTCCTGTCCGGCGACCCGCTGGCGCTCTTCTCGCTGGTCATGTGGCTGGTCTACGCGGCGACGCTGTCGGGCCGGGCGGTCGGCCGGTGGCGGGGCCGCCGGGCGGCCTACTTTGCGATCGCCGGCTTCTGCGTCCTGCTGGTGACGCTCGGCGCGGGCGCCTTCTTCCACGGGCGGCACGGCTCGTGATCCACACGGTTTTCGTGGCCGGCTTGTCCCACCGGACCGCGCCCATCGAGCTCCGCGAGCAGCTCGCCCTCGAGGAGGACAAGCTGCGCGAGGTGCTCGCCGACGTCGCGGGAAGCGGAGTCTGCTCCGAGCTGATGATCCTCTCCACCTGCAACCGTGTCGAGGTCTACGGCGTTGCCGAGGTGCCCGGCGAGGCCCGCGGCGCCGTCTTCCGCAGGATGAGCGCCCAGCGTGGCCTGGACTTCCAGGCTCTCGAGCCGCTGCTGTACACAAAGACGGGCGCCGAAGCGGTGCTGCACGCCTTCCGGGTCGCAGCGAGTCTCGACTCCATGGTCCTGGGCGAGCCGCAGATCCTGGGCCAGGTCAAGGACGCCTTCGCGCTCGGCCAGTCGTGCCGGGTCGTAGGGCCGATGCTGCACGCGCTGATGAGCCAGGCCTTCGCTGTCGCCAAGCGCGTGCGCACCGACACGGAGATCGGGCGCTTCGCCGTGTCCGTGTCGTTCGCCGCCGTCGAGCTGGCCCGGAAGATCTTCGGCGCGCTCGACGGCAAGTCGGTGCTCCTGATCGGGGCGGGGGAGATGGGCGAGCTGGCGGCGCGGCACCTTCAAGACCAGGGGACGCTGCCCGTGTACGTCGCCAACCGCACGTGGGGCCGCGCCCAGGAGCTGGCGCGTGACCTCGCGGGCACCGCCGTCAGATACGAGGATTTCCCGTCCGTCATGGCCGAGGTGGACATCGTCATCACCTCGACGGCAGCCCCCGAGCCCATCATCCGGTCCGCCGACGTCGAGGCGGTGTTGCGGGCGCGCCACGAGCGCCCGCTCTTCTTCATCGACATCGCCGTGCCCCGGAACGTCGAGCCGACGGTCAACGATCTCGACAACGCCTTCTGTTACGACATCGACGACCTCCGCTCGGTCGTCGAGGCCAACCTGCGCGAGCGCCAGCGGGAAGCGCAGCGGGGCGAGGTGCTCGTCGAGCGCGAGGTCGGCAAGTTCATCGACCGTCTCAAGGACCTCGAGGTGGTGCCGACCATCGTGTCGCTGCGGGAGAAGCTCGAGGAGATACGGCGGGGCGAGGTGGCGCGCGCCCTCGGGCGACTGCAGGGCGCGGATGAGGCGACGAAGCAGGCGCTCGAGGCGCTTTCGCAGGCCATCGTGAACAAGGTCCTGCACGGCCCCACGGTGAAGCTGCGTGACTCGTCGCGGGCGGGCCACGGGCGTCGCTGGGTCGAGGTCATCTCGGAGGTGTTCGGCCTCGGGCCCAAGGGCCGGAGCGGACCCGAGGCATGAGGCTCAGGCTCGGCACCCGCGGCAGCCGGCTCGCCGTCGCCCAGTCCGGGCAGGTCGCCGACGCGCTCCGGGCACGCGGCGTTGAGATCGAGATGGTGGTCATCCGCACGTCGGGCGACCGTTTGGCGGACGTTGCCCTCGCTGACTTCGGAGGTAAAGCGCTCTTCGTGAGGGAGATCGAGGAGGCCCTGCTCGATGGCAGGGTGGACGCGGGCGTCCACAGCCTCAAGGACATGCCGGCCGTGCTGCCCGATGGGCTCCGGCTGGCGGCCTACCCGCCGCGCGAAGACCCGCGCGACGTGCTGCTGACTCGCTCGGGCGGCGGCCTCGACGAACTGCCGCGAGGGGCCCGCGTAGCCACCTCCAGCCTGAGGCGGCGCGCCTTGCTCCTCACCCGGCGCCCCGACCTCAGCATCGAGCCCATCCGCGGCAACGTGGACACGCGGCTGCGGAAGCTCGACGAAGGCCTCTGCGACGGCCTCGTCATGGCCCGCGCGGGTCTCGAGCGCCTAGGCCTCAAGCCTAAGCACGCCCAACCGCTGCCCGTGGAGGAGTTTCTCCCGGCTGTCGGGCAAGGCATCTTGGGCCTTGAGGCGAGAACGGCCGACGGGGAGGTGCTCGAAGCGCTGCGGGGCGTCGACCACGCCGGGACGAGGATGCAGGCCTTGGCTGAGCGAGCGTTCCTCCGCCGTCTCGGCGCCGGCTGCCACACGCCCGTCGCGGGCCACGCCCGCATCGACGGGGACGCCATCTCGATCGCCGGCCTCGTTGCGAGCCTCGACGGCGCGACCGTGCTCTCAGGCGAGGTGAGCGGACCCGGCTCACAGGCGGAAGAGCTCGGCGAGCGCCTGGCCGGCGAACTGCTGGCTCGCGGGGCGCGCGCCCTTCTCGACGCCGGAGCGAGCGCATGACGGCTGTCGCGGCCGCGCAGCCGCTGGCCGGCCGGGTCGTGGTCGTGACGCGCCCTCGCTCCCAGGCCCGGGCCTTCGCCGGCCTGCTGGAGGCGGCCGGCGCGCACGTCCTTCTCGCGCCCACCATTGCCATCGAGCCTCCCGCCTCGTGGGAGCCGCTGGACCGCGCGCTCGAGCGTCTCGGCGACTACGGGTGGGCGGTCTTCACCAGCGTCAACGGCGTGGAGATGACGCGGCGCCGTCTCAAAGAGAAGGGGCGTGACGCCGGGGCGCTTCGCCGCTGCCGGTTGGCCGCGATCGGTCCCGCCACCGCTGAGGCTCTCCGCGCGCTGGGGCTCGATGCCGAGGTCGTACCCGATGAGTATGTCGCCGAGGCGCTCGCCAGGCGGCTGCGCGCCCTGATCCGGCCCGGCGACAGCGTGCTTCTCGCAAGGGCCGCCGAGGCTCGCGATGTGCTCGTGACGCAGCTGGAGGCCGCGGGTGTCCGGGTCGACGAGGTGCCGGCCTACCGGACGCGGCCGGCCGCCGAGGACGCGGGCGAGCTCCGCGGGGCGCTTCGGGAGGGCAGGGTCGACGTCGTCACCTTCACCAGCTCATCCACCGTCCGCCACTTCGCCGCGCTCTTTCCGGGCGAGGACCTGCCGCGGCTCCTCCGCGGCGTGGCCGTGGCCTGCATCGGCCCCGTGACACGCGCCACCGCTCTGGCCCTCGGACTTGAGACGCGCATCGTCCCGAGGGAGTACACTATCCCAGCGCTGGCCCAGGCCATCGCGGACCACTATGCCTCGGGACCACCGCGCGCGAAAGATGCCACGTGATTGGCCCACGATCGACATGCCGAACGGTATGTTGACGATGGAAAAGGAGGCCTGATTTATGCCGTACCCACTGTACCGGCCCCGCCGGCTCCGCGAGTCGCCGCTCGTGCGCAAGATGGTCCGGGAGACCGTGCTCCGTACGGACGACCTCGTCTATCCGCTCTTTGCCGTCCACGGCCGCGGTGTGCGCGAGCCCATCGGTCCCATGCCTGGGCAGTTCCGCCTGTCCATCGACGAGCTGCTCAGGGAGTGCAAGGACGCCGCCTCCATGGGCATCCCCGCGGTGCTGCTCTTCGGCCTGCCGGCGGAGAAGGATCCGCGCGGCAGCGAAGCCTATGCGGAGGACGGCATCATCCAGCAGGCCGTGCGCGCCGTGAAGGAGACGATTCCCGATCTCCTCGTCGTGACCGACGTGTGCCTCTGCGAATACACGAGCCACGGTCACTGCGGCGTCGTCGAGGACGGCAGGGTCAAGAACGACCCGACCCTCGACCTCCTCGCGCGCACCGCGGTGTCCCACGTCGAAGCGGGCGCCGACATGGTGGCGCCCTCCGACATGATGGACGGGCGCGTGGCGGCCATCCGCGAAGCTCTCGACGAATCGGGCTACCAGGAGACACCCATCATGGCCTACTCGGCCAAGTATTCCTCGGCTTTCTACGGGCCATTCCGGGAGGCCGCGGATTCGACGCCGCAGTTCGGCGACCGGCGCTCCTACCAGATGGATCCCGCAAACTCGGTCGAGGCGATGCGCGAGGTCGCGCTCGACGTGGACGAGGGCGCCGACATCGTGATGGTCAAGCCGGCGCTGCCGTATCTCGACGTCATCGCCAGGGTCAAGCACGAGTTCGGGCTTCCCGTGGCGGCTTACTCGGTGTCCGGCGAGTACGCCATGATCCGGGCGGCGGGCCAGCTCGGCTGGCTCGACGAAGAGGCCGCCATGATGGAGGCGCTGACGGGCATCAGGCGCGCCGGTGCCGACATCGTCATCACCTATTTCGCCAAGGAGGCGGCGCGGATCCTGGAGCGGGGGCGGGGTTGAGGATCTCCGCCAAAGGCGAGTACGCCATCAAGGCGATGCTTGACCTGGCGCTGTGCGATGACGGCCTCACGCTCCAGCCGATCCAGGACATCGCCAGGCGCCAGGGCATTCCCCAGCGCTACCTCGAGCAGGTCCTGCTTGGGCTCAAGCGGGCGGGGTTTCTGCATTCGCGGCGGGGCTCGGCGGGCGGCTACCGTCTCGCGAAGCCGCCCGCCGAGATCACGGCCGGCGCGCTGCTCCGCGCCGTCGAGGGCCAGCCGGGGATCGGCGTAGCCGGGCGCACCGCGCGCGGGTCGGCCAGTGACGCGGGCGGGGACCTCATTCACCTCTGGCGGGCGGTGTCGGAGGCCGTGGACGCGGTGGTGGACGGCACGACGCTCGAGGACCTCAAGCGGCAAGCGCTCGAGCGGCGGGCGTCGACCAAACCCATGTATCACATCTGAATCTGCCTTTTTTTTGGCTGGGAACCGGCGTTCCCGATAGGATTTGGGTGCCATGACCCTACGTAGACCTGCAGCCGCGGCCCGACCGCGCATCGCCGCGTCAGTGCTCGATGTCGTGGGAGCCACGCCGCTCGTGAGGCTCAACAGGCTGCCCGCCGCCGGCGGTGCGGCGGTCCTCGCCAAGATGGAGTCGCTCAACCCGGGGGGCAGCGTCAAGGACAGGATCGCGGTCGCCATGATAGAGGACGCCGAGTGCCGGGGGCTGCTCAAGCCCGGCGCGGTCGTTGTCGAGCCGACGAGCGGCAACACGGGGATCGGGCTCGCCATGGTATGCGCGGTCCGCGGCTACCGGCTCATCCTGACCATGCCCGACGACATGAGCGTGGAGCGCCAGCGCCTGCTCTCCCGTTACGGCGCGGAGATTCACCTGACGCCGGCCATCGAGGGCATGAGCGGCGCCGTCTTCGCCGCGCAGGAGCTCTTGCGCGAGCACCCCGGCTACTTCATGCCGCAGCAGTTCGAGAACCCCGCCAACCCTGAGGCGCACCGGCGGACGACGGCGCTCGAGATCCTCGACGCGACCGAGGAGCGGCTGCACGCCTTTGTCGCCGGCGTGGGCACGGGCGGCACTATCACGGGAGTGGGCGAAGTGCTCAAGGAGCGGGTGCCGGCCGTCCGCGTGATCGGCGTCGAGCCCGCGCGCTCGCCCGTGCTCTCGGGCGGCCGAGCCCGACCCCACGGCATCCAGGGCATCGGCGCCTCCTTCGTGCCGGGCGTGCTCAACCGCGGCATCCTCGACGAGCTGATCCTCGTGCGCGACGAGGACGCCACCGCGACGGCCCGGCGCCTGGCGAGGGAGGAGGGGCTGCTGGTCGGCATCTCGGCCGGCGCCAACGTCTGGGCGGCCTGCCGCGTCGCTGAAGCCCTGCCAGCGGATCGAGTCGTCGTGACGGTGCTGTGCGATACTGGCGAGCGCTATCTCAGCGTGTCGTTCTAGGAGCGCAAGGAGAAGGAGCATGAGCATTGACGTCTATATTCCGACGCCGTTTCGGCGCGCCACGAACAACAGGGACCGCGTGTCCGTCGATGCGCGCGACGTCCGCGGGCTGCTCGATGAGCTCGAGGGGCGCTTCAGCGGCCTCAAGGGCCTCGTGCGCAACGAGGCGGGTGACGTTCACCACCATGTCAACATCTATGTGAACAATGAGGGCATCGAGTCTCTCCAGGGGCTTCAGACGCCCCTGAAGGATGGCGACGAGGTCTCGATCATTCCTGCCCTTGCAGGGGGCGGGCCTGCCCTTGCAGGGGGCGGGCCTGCCCTTGCAGGGGGCGCGCCTGCTCTTGCGGCGGGCGGGCCGGCCCTTGCCTGGGGCTGACTCGCGCACGATGATCCTCACGCCGGAGGAATACGAGCGGATCCAGGCCCAGGCGCTTGCCGAGTACCCGTCCGAGTGCTGCGGGGTCGTGATGGAGCGGCCGGGCCCGCCGCCCCAGCGCCTGCTGCTGGCGTGCCGCAACATCCAGGACGAGCTGCACGCCAAGGATCCGAAGCGCCACCCTCGGGACGCACGGACGGCCTACTACATCGACCCGCGGGACCTGATCGCGATGGGGCGCCACGAGGCGCAGGGCTTCCGGGTTCTGACCATCTACCACTCGCACATCGACGCCGGCGCTTACTTCTCGCCCACCGACAGGCACAACGCCCTCATCAACGGCGAGCCCGCCTATCCCGACGCGACCTACGTGGTGCTCTCGATCATCGACCGCCGCGTGGCGGAGGCGGGGGTGTTCCGCTGGGACCCGGCGCTCCGCGACTTCGGAGCCATCGACTGGAGGAAGCCCGATGGATGATTCTGGACCCATGACCGCGCAGGGCTCGGACGCGCTCTTCGAGAGGGCCCAGCGCGTGATTCCCGGCGGCGTCAACAGCCCGGTGCGCGCCTTCCGCGGCGTCGGCGGCAGGCCCTTCTTTGTCGCCCGCGCCGAGGGCTGCCGCATCACGGATGTGGATGGCCGCACCTATATCGATTTTCTGGGCTCGTGGGGTCCGCTGATCCTGGGCCACGCGGCACCCATGCTGGTCGAAGCGGTGGGCGAGGCGCTCCGGCGCGGGACGAGCTACGGCGCTCCCACGGCGGCCGAGGTGGAGATGGCGGAGCTGATCTCGCGTGCCGTGCCCTCCATGGAGATGGTGCGCCTCGTCTCCTCAGGTACCGAGGCGGCGATGAGCGCCATCCGCGTGGCACGAGGCGCCACCGGGCGTGACGTTATCGTCAAATTCGAAGGGTGCTACCACGGCCACGCCGACAGTCTGCTGGTCAAGGCGGGCTCGGGCGGCGCGACCTTCGGCGTGCCCGATAGCCTGGGCGTTCCCGCGGCCCTGGCGGCGCTGACGGTGACCGTGCCGTTCAACGACCTTCCCGCCGTCGAGCGCTTGATGGCGGCGCGGGGGCGGGAGGTGGCCGCCATCATCGTCGAGCCCGTCGCCGGCAACATGGGCGTCGTGCTGCCGGCGCGGGGCTTTCTTCAGGGCTTGAGAGCCCTGTGCAGCGCGCACGGGGCGCTGCTGATCTTCGACGAGGTGATCACGGGCTTCCGCGTCGCATTCGGGGGGGCTCAGGCGCTCTACGGCGTGAGGCCGGATCTCACGTGCCTCGGCAAGATCATCGGGGGCGGCCTTCCGGTGGGAGCTTACGGCGGTGCGCGGGCGATCATGGAGCGCGTGGCGCCGCTCGGCGGCGTCTACCAGGCCGGCACGCTCTCGGGCAATCCACTCGCCGTGGCGGCGGGGATCGCCACGCTGCGCGCGCTCGCGAGCCCCGGGGTCTACCCGCGCCTCGAAGAATTGGGAGCGCGGCTCGAGGCAGGCCTCGCCGCCGGGGCGAAGGCCGCGGGCGTGCCGCTCACGGTCAACCGCGTGGGCTCGATGCTCACCGCCTTCTTCACCGACGCACCGGTGACGGACTACGCCTCCGCCAAGCGCTCGGATACGGCGCGCTACGGCCGTTTCTTCCATGCGATGCTCGACGGCGGGGTCTTCCTTGCAGCCTCGCAGTTCGAGGCGGCCTTCGTGTCGCTCGCCCACGGCGCCTCCGACCTCGAGGAGGCCGCCGGGACGGCCCGGCAGGCCTTCGAGCGGGCCCGTTGAGTCGCGCGCCCGGACATCGCTATTGACCTCGATTTTCTCGCGTGATAGGGTTCACAAGGCCGCGAGCCCGGAGCCTCGTCGTTCCGTTTGCCGGCTAGCCTGATCGCACGTCTTGGAAGCGCATGTCTTGCCTGCGCGATGCCGCGCGAGGAGCGTACGAGCGTAGATGGCCGGTGAGTTCGCCGTTTCCGTCCCAGCGTCATTCTCCGGAATCGAGGCGCCTCCCCTTCATCACCGTAGCAGGCGATCTCAGGCCAGGGCCAGCGTCCCACTGACAGGCGCATGAGCGGGATCGATCGCCGGTCATTCTTCAAGATCGTCGCGACCTCCGGGGCGGCTGTGGCCGCGGGCGGCTGCGGCCAGGACGCCGACGAGCTGCTGGGGCGCGCGCCGGTGAAGCTGATGCCCTACGTGATCCCGCCCGACGAGATCGTACCGGGCGTGGCCTCGTACTATTCCACCGTGTGCCGCGAGTGTCCGGCGGGCTGCGGCCTCGTGGCCAAGAATCGCGATGGGCGGGTCATCAAGCTCGAGGGCAACCCCGACCACCCGGTCAACGCGGGCGCCCTCTGCATCCGCGGGCAGGCCGCTCTCCAGGGGCTCTACCACCCGGACCGCTACCGCGGGGCGCTCAAGGGCGGCACGCTTGTTGCCTGGGACGACGCGGAGAAGCAGCTCGCCGAGAAGCTCGGCGCCCTCGTCAAGGGCAGGCAGGGCAGCAGGATCGCGCTCGTGAGCGGGCTCGAGACGGGAAGCCTCGGGCGGCTCATGGACGAATGGACGCGGGCGCTCGGCGCGCGCCCGCGCATCGCGTACGAGCCGCTCGGCTACGAGGCCCTCCGCGCGGCCAACCGCGCGACCTTCGGCCGCGACGCCATCCCGCACTACGCGATCGAGGACGCGGGCTACCTGCTCTCGTTCGGTGCCGACTTCCTCGAGACCTGGCTCAACCCCGTATCGTACGCCGCTGCGTTCTCAAAGATGCACGCGCTGGGCCGCGGACGAGCCGGCACCTTCGTCGCGGTCGAGCCGCGCCAGTCCATGACGGCCGGCAATGCGGACGAGTGGCTGCGCAATGCGCCGGGCACCGAAGGGCTCGTGGCTTTAGCGGTCCTCAAGGTGATCCTGGACGAGGGACTGCAGGCCAAGGAAGCCGATGCGGGCGGGCTGCGTGCCGCGGTGAAGGGCGTGGACCTCGCGAAGACCGCCGAGGTCTCGGGCGTCTCCGGCGAGGCGATCAAGCGCGTCGCCCACGACTTCGCGAGGGCCAGGGGCGCTCTGGCCGTGGGAGGGGGCATGGCCGCGGCGGGGCCTCAGGCCACAGAGACCCTCGTGGCGGTCAACCTCCTCAATGTGTCCGTCGGCGCCGTCGGTAAGACCGTGCGCTTCGGTGCCGATTCGGCGCTCGGCAAGGCGAGCCCCTACGCGGACATGGTCAAGTTGGCGGCGGCCATGGCCGCCGGCGAGATCGAGGTGCTGATCCTGGCCGACGTCAACCCCGTCTACGGCATGCCGCCCAAGTCGGGCTTCGCCGAGGCGCTCGCCAAGGTGCCGCTGGTGGTGAGCCTGGCCAGCCGGCCCAACGAGACCACGGCCAAGGCCGGGCTCCTGCTGCCGTCGCTGCACCCACTCGAGTCCTGGGGCGACTATGCGGCGCGAGACGGCGTCATCGGGCTCATGCAACCGGCCATGGGTCCCGTGGTGATCGACGGCAAGCCCGTCGAGGCCAAGGCGGCGGGCGACATCCTGCTGTCGGTTGGACGCCTGGCGCTCGGGACGGAAGCCGGCAAGGGGCCGCTCAAGTGGGCGAGCTTCCAAGACTACGTCAAGGAGCAGTGGGAGAGGCTGGCGCGGGAGTACGGCGCCGGCAGGCCCTTCCTGGACTTCTGGGAGGAGTCATTGAAGCGCGGCGGCGTCTGGCGCGCTTCGGCTCCTGCCGCCACCGCGGCGAAGATCGACGCGGGCCGCGTGGGCGTCGGCCCGGCCAAGCTCGAGGGCGACGGCACCCACGCGCTCATCGTCTATCCGTCCTCCCGCTTCTACGACGGCCGCGGCGCCGACCAGCCGTGGCTCCAGGAAGCGCCCGACACGATGACGCAGATCACCTGGGACGGCTGGGTCGAGGTGCCGAATGAGACCGCGGCCAAGCTGGGCCTCTCCCTCGGTGACTTGGTCAAGCTGACCTCGCCGCACGGCAGCATCGATCTGCCGGCCTGGCCCTCGACGACGCTGCACCCGGGGGCGGTGGCTGTGGCCATGGGGCAGGGGCACGACTTCCCGGGCGGCTACGCCAGGGGTGGCAGGCTTCGCAGCATCGTCGCGAACGACGTGGTTCTCAACACGGGCGCGAATCCGATGCGCCTTCTCGGCCCGGCACCGGAGGCTGCGTCGGGCGGGCTGCCGCATCTGGCCGTGAAGGTGTCCCTCGTCAAGACCGGGGCGCGGAGGCCGCTCGCGATCCCGCAGGCCACCTTCGATGACGACAACCGCGAGATCGTCGAGGTGGTGGGGCTGGCGGCGGCGCGGGAGATGGAGCTGCGCGGCAAGGCCCCGGATGGTGCGAGCCACCCGAGCATGTACCCGGCGGTCAAGTACCCCGAGTACCGGTGGGGCATGGCGGTGGACTCCGACGCCTGCACCGGCTGCCAGGCCTGCGTCGTCGCCTGCTCGGCCGAGAACAACGTGCCCGTTGTCGGCAAGGCCCAGGTCGCCTACGGCCGCGCGCAGCAGTGGATCCGGCTCGAGCGCTGGGAGCACGGGCCGAAGGGCAAGACGACGAACATCTTCCAGCCGATGTTCTGCCAGCACTGCGAGGTCGCGCCGTGCGAGCCGGTCTGCCCGGTGTACGCCGCGTACCACACCAAGGAAGGCCTGAACGCTCAAGTCTACAACCGGTGCGTCGGCACGCGCTACTGCGGCAACAACTGCCCGTACCACGTCCGGCGCTTCAACTGGTTCAACTACACGTGGACGGCGCCGCTCGACCTCCAGTTGAATCCCGACGTGACCGTGCGCCAACTTGGTGTCATGGAAAAGTGCACCATGTGCGTGCAGCGCATCGAGAAGGGCAAGAACGACGCCCGCGACGCGGGCCGTGCCGTCAGGGACGGCGACGTCCAGACGGCCTGCCAGCAGACCTGCCCGACGCAGGCGATCACCTTCGGGAACCTCAAGGAGGCCTCCGCGCGGGTTTCGAAGCTCTCCGTCAGCCCGCGGGGCTACCACGTGCTGCGCGAGCTCGGCACGCAGCCGGGTGTCACGTACCTCGCCAAGGTGGTCCGCGGCGCGGTGCCCGGCCACGGGGACGCGAAGGAGCACAAGGCATGAGCGCGGCGACCCCGCCGGGCCAGCCGAGCTGGGCGGACGTCAACCGCGACGTCATCCGGACCGTGGGCATGCCGGGCAACGCATACTTTGCCTGGATGTGCTTCGTCGGGCTCACGCTCGGCGCGGGCGTGCTCGCGTGGACCTGGCAGATCTGGTCGGGCATGGGCGAGGCCGGCAAGCGGACGCCCCAGATGTGGGCGATGTACATCACGACCTTCGTTTTCTGGATCGGCATCGGGCACGCGGGCACCCTGATCTCGGCCGTGCTGTACCTCTTCCGGGCCAAGTGGCGGACCTCCATCTATCGCGGCGCGGAAGCGATGACGGTGTTCGCCGTCATGACCGCGGGCCTCTTCCCGCTGATCCACGCGGGCCGCATGTGGTTCGCCTACTGGCTGATGCCGTACCCGAACCAGCGCTACCTCTGGCCGAACTTCAAATCGCCGCTGGTATGGGACGTCTTCGCCATCTCGACGTACCTGACGATCAGCGTGGTGTTCTTCCTGGTGGGGCTGGTGCCGGACATCGCGGCGCTCCGGGACAACGCCACGGGGTTCAAGAAGAAGATCTACACGGTGATGGCGCTCGGCTGGGAAGGGTCGGACTCGCAGTGGCGCCACTACCGGCGCGCCTACGGCCTCTTCGCCGCCCTGGCGACCCCGCTGGTGCTCTCGGTGCACAGCGTCGTGTCCTTCGACTTCGCCATGGCGCTCGTGCCGGGATGGCACTCGACGCTCTTCGCGCCATTCTTCGTGGACGGCGCCATCTTCTCCGGGTTCGCCATGGTGCTGGTGCTGATCCTGCCCATGCGCTACCTCTTCAACTGGTACGGCTACATCACGGACCGGCACCTCGACATGATGGCCAAGCTGATCCTGGTGACGAGCCTGGTCCTGACGTACTTCTACGCGTGCGAGGCCTTCACGTCCTGGTACAGCGGCGACCACTACGAGCGGGCCTCGCTATTCGACCGGGCGACCAAGCAGTACGCCTGGGCCTTCTGGCTGCAGTACCTGTGCAACAGCCTGGCGCCGCTCGTCTTCTTCTGGAAGAGGACGCGCACCAACACGACGTGGCTCTACGTCATCTCCATCCTGGTGCTGATCGGCATGTGGTTCGAGCGCTTCAACATCATCGTCCTGGGTCTGGCCTTCGACTTCTACCCGTACTCGTGGGGCACGTACGTTCCGACCGTGACCGATTCGGCCATCATCGTCGGGTCCTTCGCCTGGTTCTTCCTCCTGTTCCTGGGCTTCATCCGGGTGATGCCGTCCCTGTCCATCGTGGAGGTGAAGGAGACGCTTGCGCACCCGCTCAAGCACGCCCACGGGGGAGGCCACTAGCATGGCCACGGCCAACGTGCTGGGGGTCTTCGCCCACGTGGACACGACGCTCGAGGCGATCCGGAAGCTCCGGGACAAGGGCTTTTCAGAGCTAACCGTCTACACGCCGGTGCCGGTCGAGGAGATCGAGGAGGAGATCGAGAAGGCGCGGCCGCTCAGCAAGGTGCGCCTCTTCACGCTGATCGGGGGCCTGACGGGGACGGCGACGGGCTTCTTCCTGACGATCTGGTCCTCGCTCAAGTGGGAGCTGGTCACGGGCGGCAAGGCGCCGGTCTCCTTCCCGCCCTTCGTCATCATCGCGTTCGAGCTGACGATTCTCTTCGGGGGGCTGGCGACCCTCGTGGCCCTCCTGGTGCTGGGTCGGCTGCCCAGGCTCACGCCGTCGGCGACCTACGACCCGCGATTCACCGTGGACCGCTTCGGGGTCGCCGTCGCCTGTCCGGCGGAGACGGCCGATCAGGTCCGCTCCCTCCTGACCGCCGCGGGGGCGGAGGAGGTGAGGCGATGATGAAATACGTCTTCGTCCTCGTGCTCCTTGTGGTGGGCGCGCTCGCGGCCGTGCAGGGCGTGGCCCTCGTGTACCGGTGGAACCACAACATGGCAGAGACGCAGCGCGTGATGCCCGGCGAGATGAACTTCGCGATGGCGCCCGGCAGCCTCCCGCGGACCGGCGGTCAGCTCTACTACCCGAAGGAGCAGCGCGACGCCGCGGCGCTGCGGAAGAACCCGGTCCCGGCGACGGCCGAGTCCATCAAGAAGGGCGGCGATCTCTTCGTCGTCTACTGCACGCCGTGCCACGGTGCCTCGGGCAAGGGCGACGGTCTCGTGACCGCCAAGTTCGTGACTCCGGCGGATCTCACCAACCCCGACCTCCAGAAGGCGCGCACCGACGGCTACTGGCAGAGCTACCTCTCGGTCGGCGGCGCCGTCATGCCGTCCTACGGCGAGTCGCTGTCCGCCGAGGAGCGCTGGCACGTGGTCAACTACGTCCGGACTCTGGCTGCGAAATGAGCGCCGCGACCATGGACGTGCAAAGCGGGGAGGCGCAGGACAGGCCGGGACACACGGGGCTCCTCTGGGCGCTGGCTGTGGCCGGCGCCGCCGCCTTCCTCTGGGGTGTCCTCGGCTCCGACCCGCGGGCGACGTGGGGCATTTACCTCGTCAACCTCCTCTTCTGGTCGAGCTTCGGCATCACGGGCCCGGCCCTGGCCGGGATGATGCAGATGACCGAGGCGAGGTGGTCGCCGTCCGTCAAGCGCCTGGCGCTCACGACGGCGGGCTTTCTGCCGGTGTCCTTCGTCGGGTTCGTGATTCTCTTCTTCGGACGGTCGGCGCTCTATTCGTGGGTGAGCCATCCGCTCGAGAAGAAGGCCGCCTGGCTCAACGTGCCGTTCATGTCCCTGCGGATCGCGGTGGGAAGCCTTGCGCTCTACTGGGTGGCGCTGACCTTCGCCAAGGCGGTGTTCGCCGAGGACGCGCCGGGAGCGGACTCCCCCGTGGCGCACGCGCGCCGCAACAGACTCGCGACCGTGCTGCTCATTCTCTTCGTCGTGATCCTGTCGCTCTGGGGCTTCGACCTGATGATGTCGCTCGACCCGACCTGGTACAGCGGCCTCTTCGGCGGCTACTACGTGGTCACCTCGCTCTACACGGGCTTCGGGCTGGTCACGTTTCTGACGATCCGGGCCAACGCCCGCGGGGTGATTCAGGTCACGCCGTCGGTGATCCAGGACATGGCCAAGCTGACGTTCGCCATGTGCGTGATGTGGATGTACTTCTTCTTTTCCCAGTACCTCGTGATCTGGTACGGCAATGTGCCCGTCGAGACGCGGTTCTTCCTCAATCGCTTCTTCAACCCGCCGTGGGGGCACATCGCCTGGGCCATCTTCGTCGTGGGCTGGCTCGTGCCGTTCGGGTACCTGCTGAAGCGGCTGACGGGGCGCCCGCCGACGCGCCACAAGGTGTTCACGGTCGTCCTCTTCATGGGCTGGATCGCCATCTTCGTCGAGCGCATCCTGATCGTTTTCCCCTCGCTCGACAAGAACATCGCCTTCCCGCTGGGGCTCCCGGCGGTCCTGATCACCGCCGGGTTTTTCGCCCTCTTCTCGCTGAGCCGCCGGCGGTTCATCGCGAAGTACCAGCCGGTCCTTCGCCAGGCCAAGTAGCCGGCCGGCGGGCCCCGGCCCCCCGCCGTGGTCCGAGCGTCGCCCGCGGTACAATACCCGCGTGATCCCGGTCGAGGCAGCCCTGGAGCGTATTCTGGCCCGCGTGGGCGTGCTGGGCGACGAGCAGGTGCCGCTCGCACGCGCGCTGCACCGCGTCCTTGCCGAGAGCGTCGTGTCGGACCTCGACCTCCCGCCATGGCCGAATTCGTCCATGGACGGCTATGCGCTGAGGGGCGCCGACACCCGGCGCGCCTCGGCGCCGGCGCCCGTCCGTCTGACCATTGCGGGGCGAGTGGCTGCGGGGCACGTCGCCCTGCGCGCGCTCGGGGGAGGTGAGGCCTTCCGGATTTTCACGGGCGGGCCGCTTCCGGAAGGCGCGGACAGCGTCATTCCACAGGAAAACGTCAGCGTGGACGGAGGAGCGATCGTCGTGTCACACCCGGTCAAGACGGGTGACTTCGTCCGCCCCCGGGGCGAGGACATGCGGGCGGGCGAGGGCGTGCTCGAACGCGGGCGGCTGCTGGGCCCCGCCGAGCTGGGTCTCCTGGCGGGGCTCGGCCGCTCCCAGGTGCGCGTGATCCGGCGGCCGCGAGTCGGTATCCTGTCCACGGGTGACGAGATCGTGGATCTGGGTTGGCGCCCGGGACCAGGGCAGATCTCGAACTCGAACACGTATACGCTGATGGCGCAGATCTACGAGGCGGGCGGCGATCCCATCTCACTGGGAGTGGCCGCTGACCGGCTGGAAGACATCGAGACCCGCCTCCGGTGGGGCCTCGACTGCGATCTCCTGATCTCCTCTGCGGGCGTCTCGGTGGGCGAGCACGATTTCGTGAAGGCTGCGCTCGAGCGCCTCGGCGCGGAGCAGCACCTCTGGCTCGTGGACATGCGGCCGGGCAAGCCCATCGCCTTCGCGACCATTCCTTCCGCGAGCAAGCGCGCGCTGCCCGTCTTTGCGCTGCCGGGCAACCCGGTCTCGGCCATGGTCACCTTCGAGCTCTTCGCGCGCCCCGCCCTTTTGAGGCTCGGCGGTCACGCGCGGCTCCAGCGCCCGGTCGTCCGGGCGCGCGCGGACGCGCACATCGCGAATCCGGGGAAGCGCCGAGGCTACCTGCGGGTGACCCTGTCCGTGGGTGAGGACGGCGGCTATCGCGCACGCCTCACGGGCGACCAGAGCTCGGGCATCCTGCGATCCATGGTCGCCGCCGACGGCCTGGCGGTCGTGCCGGGCGACACGACGGTGGAGGCGGGCGGAACCGTCCCGGTCATTCTGCTTCGCGAGGTCCGCTAGTACCGGTCAGCGCGTCGTGCCGTAGAGTGTTCGGAGCATCAGCCAACCGCCGCAGATGATGGAGGCGAGGGTGACGAGGCTCCCCAGCGCGAGTGTGGCTCCGTTTGTCAGCCCCTGCGTGATGTTGCACCCCTCGGCGAGGATCGCCGAGCCTCCCATGAGCAGCCCGCCCGAGAAGATCTTGACGAGGCTCCACCCGGGCGGCAGCTTCCAGCGGAAATCGCCGGACGGCCAGGCGGCGGCGAAAGCGCCTACGGGCACCGCGACCAGCATGACCATGCTCCAGTTGACGCGGTTGGGGAATCCGACCATCGGGTAGGTCAGGAGCTCACCCGTATTGACGGCGAAGGTCAGCCCGACGGGCCGCTCGCCGAACGTCGACGCCCACCATCCGGCGGCGATGAGCGCTCCCGCGGCCGCGCCCGTGACGTGCCAGGGCCACTTGCCGTGCTGGCGCTCTCCTCCCCGCGAGCGGACGAGCCAGATCCCGCCCAGGATCCAGAGCGCGGCGATCACGAGCCAGGGGGAGACGCCGAGCGCCGTCGCGAGAGTGGGCGGCGCTCCGGCTGCCGGGATCACGGGTGCCTGCAGCGCCACGCGCAGCGGGGAGAGCGAGCCCAGCCTCACCGTGGTCGCGCCCAGTGCGAAGCCCAGCAGGATGACCCACGCGCCGACCGCGCCCTCGCCCACGCGGTACCACGTGCTGCCCGAGCATCCGCCGGCCAGCACCATGCCCGCGCCGAAGACGAGCCCGCCGATGCAGTTCGACATCCAATGGAACGGCCGGATGGGGATCTCGACGAGCCCGGCTGCCGCGAGCGCGTGAACGCCGGCCATGGCGACGAGGAGGGCCAGCGCATAGGCGCGCGCGATACCTGCGTCGCCCATGAGGAACAGGTTGGCAACCGCCCGCATGAGGCAGAACCCGCCGCGCTGGATGACGTAGCCGAAAGCGGCGCCCGCGATCGCGGCCGAGACGTAGAAGGGCCAGGCGGCGTCGGCCATGTGCGCATGCTAGCGAAAAGGTTCCAGCGAGTCAAAGTTGCCGGGCGCTCGGCCTGCGAGTTTGACTTCGCGTGGAGGCGGGTGCTACGGTGCGCGTGATGCTCTCACTCTCCGTCCGCGCGCTGCTCTGCGGCGTGGCCGCGGCCGCGCTCGCCGGCTGCGCGAGCGGCCGCGGCGCTCAAACACCCCCGGATGCGCCGCCGGTCAGGGTTACGCTGGCTGAGATGAAGAGCACGCAGGACGCGCAGGCGCAGGAAATCGCGCGCCTCGCGGGCGACGTCAAGGCAATGGACGCGCAGCAGGCATTCCTCGTGGCCGAGATCAAGAATCTCAGCGAGCAAATTGCAAAGCTCAGGTCGTCGCTGAGCGAGGCCGAGGACGCGATGCGCTCCCTGCGCGCGACACCCGTGCCGCCGGAGTCGCGCCCCGCTCCTCCCGTCGTGCCGCCTCCCGCGCCGGCCCTCCCGACCGTGCCGATTCCCGCTCCTGCGCCGACACCCGCCGCGCCGGCCGCGCCTTCCTCGCGCAATGCCGAGGCGGACCGGATCTTCGCCGCCGCGCTCGCCAAGCTTCGCGCCGGAGACGATGGGCAGGCGGCGCTCGAGTTCACTGAGTTCGTCGCCCAGTTCCCGAGCCACCCGCAGGCGGCCGCGGCGCAGAACCACATCGGCGAAGCGTACTACCGCCAGCGTGATTACCGGCAGGCGATGGACGAGTTCCAGAAGACGGTGGACGGCTACACTCAGGCCGTGCAAGTCTCGGAAGCCCTGCTGAAGATCGGCCTCTGCCAGCGGGCGTTGGGGGACCTCGCTCGTGCGAAGGTCTCGTGGGGGCAGGTGGTCAAGCAGTTTCCGAAGAGCGACGCGGCCCGGCAGGCCCGCGCACTTCTTGGCGCGCGGCCGTCCGGCGGGCGGTAGGGGGATGGTGAAAGACCCGCAGGCCGCACAAGTAGGCCCGGATTCGAGACGGCGCCCGAAGGCCGCACGCGAGGCGTACTCCCTGTACGTTACGCTCACGGCCGAGGGCGCCAACGAAGCAGATGGGCGATTTTGAGCGGCCTGCTATACTGATTTTCATTCCGTCGAGCCGACGGAAGAAGCCATGAACACCACGCGCGAGCGTATCCGGACGGAGACAGGCCGCGCGCCGACGCAGATCGCGCTCGGCGACGCGGCGTACCCTGCCAACCTGCGAGAAATCCAGGCGCCGCCCGAGCGGCTGTACGTGCGCGGCGCGCTCGTGGAGGATGATGCCCTTGCGATCGCCGTCGTCGGCTCGCGCGCGGCGACGCCGTACGGCTTGGCCGTGGCGGAGCGGCTCGGGGCGGAGCTCGCGGCCCGCGGGATCACGGTGGTGAGCGGGCTCGCGCGCGGCATCGACAGCGCCGCCCACCGAGGGGCGCTCCGGGCGGGCGGCCGCACCGTCGCCGTGCTCGGCTCGGGAGTGGATGTGATCTACCCGCCTGAGAACCGCCGGCTCGCTGGAGAGATCGAGGCGCGAGGCGCGCTCGTTTCGCAGTTCGCGCCCGGGACGGCGCCGCTGGCGGGATATTTTCCGGCCCGCAACCGCGTGATCGCGGGACTGTCGCTTGGCGTCGTGGTGGTCGAGGCCGCGGAGAAGAGCGGCTCGTTGATCACGGCGGGGCTGGCGGGTGAGCTAGGCCGCGAGGTCATGGCGGTGCCGGGGCCGCTGACGAGCCCGCAGAGCGTGGGCGCGCACCGGCTGATTCAGGACGGCGCTGCGCTGATCCAGGGCTGGGAAGACGTCGTAGGCCAGCTGCCCTTGCGGTGGCGCGACCGTGTCCGCGCCCTGCCGCGGAGCGGCGAGGCGCGCGGGGAGTCTCTACCGGAGGACAACACGGAAGCGGGGCGATTGCTGAGGATCATCGGCGAGGAGCCGGTGGGCATCGACAGCATCATCGAGCGCAGCGGGATGGCGCCGGGCCGGGCCTCGGCTCTCCTGGTGACACTCGAAGTCGAGGGCCGCATCCGGCAGCTCGACGGCAAGCGCTTCGCGCAGGTGAGGCTCGGATGAAAAGCAGGTTCGCGGCGAAGAAGCCGCCGGCGCAGAAGTCGCTGGTGGTGGTGGAATCGCCAACAAAGGTCAAGACGATCCAGAAGTACTTGGACTCACGCTACATCGTCAAAGCCTCGATGGGGCATGTCCGCGACCTGCCCAAGAGCAAGCTGGGCGTGGACGAGAAGAAGGGCTTCAAGCCCGACTATCGCGTGCTGCCGGCCAAGAAGAAGGTGCTCGACGATCTCAAGAAGGCCGCCGAGAAGGTCGGCGCGCTCTACATCGCCACTGACCCGGACCGTGAGGGCGAGGCTATAGGCTGGCACCTAGCGCAGGAGTTGGGGGTGCCCAAGGCCAAGACGTACCGGATCATGTTCAACGAGATCACGGAGCGGGCGGTCAAAGCCGCCTTCCAGCACCCGGGCAAGATTGACACGAACAAGGTAGATGCGCAGCAGGCTCGGCGCATCCTCGACCGGCTGGTGGGCTACAAGCTTTCGCCGCTGCTCTGGCAGAAGATCCGGCGCGGGCTTTCGGCCGGACGCGTCCAGTCCGTTGCGGTGCGGCTCATCACCGAGCGCGAGCGGGAGATCCTGGCCTTTGTCCCGACCGAATACTGGTCGCTCCACGCGCGGCTCAGGGGCAAGAACGCGCCGGAGTTCACCGCCACGCTGCGCGAGGTCAGGGGCGAGAAGGCCGTGTTGTCGACCGAGGCCGTGACCTTGGCGGTGATGACGTCGCTGCACGGCGCGTCGTGGCGCGTCAAGAGCGTGACGCGCGGCGAGCGGCGACGGAACCCCGCCGCGCCCTTCATCACCTCGACCCTCCAGCAGGAGGCGAGCCGCAAGCTCCACTTCACGGCCAAGAAGACCATGATGCTGGCGCAGCAGCTCTACGAGGGCATCGAGCTCGGCAGCGAGGGCGCGGTCGGCCTCATCACCTACATGCGCACCGATGCCGTGCGCGTCTCTCGCGAGGCCCAGGACGAGGCGCGCGGCTGGATCACCGGACGGCTCGGCCGGGAGTACCTCCCCGATACCCCGCCGTCGTACAAGGCGAAGAAGAGCGCCCAGGAGGCCCACGAAGCCGTCCGGCCGAGCGCGGTCGCGCGAGAGCCCAAGGCGGTGGCCCGCTTTCTCTCCAAGGATCAGCTCGCGCTCTACCGGCTGGTCTGGGAGCGATTCCTCGCGAGCCAGATGCTGCCGGCCATCTACGACACCGTTGCGGCGGACATCGAGGCCGGCACGTGTCTCTTCCGGGCCCAAGGCTCGACCCTCAAGTTCGCGGGCTTCATGGCCGTCTACGTCGAGTCGCGGGAAGAGTCCGAGGTGGTGCCGGAGGAGGAGCAGGAGGCCGTGGTGCCCCCGCTCAGCGAGGGCGAGGTGCTCAAGCTCCTCGCCCTCGACCCCAAGCAGCACTTTACCCAGCCGCCGCCCCGCTACACTGAGGCCTCGCTGGTCAAGACGCTCGAAGAGCGGGGGATCGGGAGGCCGTCCACGTACGCCCAGATCCTCTCGACCATCCAGGACCGCGAGTACGCGCGGCGAGAGAAGGGCACGCTGTTCCCGACCGAGCTGGGGATGCTCGTCACGGACCGGCTGGTACCGTTCTTCCCCGAGATCATGGACATCGACTTCACCGCCCAGCTCGAGGAGTCACTCGACAAGGTCGAGGAGGGCGACGCCGACTGGGTGGAGCTGGTCGGCAAATTCAACAAACAGTTCGACAAGGACATCCGCAAGGCGAAGTCGGGAATGCCGGACAACAAGGTCGGGGAGGACACGGGCGAAAAGTGCCCCGAGTGCGGCAAGCCCGTCCTCGAGAAGTGGGGGCGGTTCGGCAAGTTCCTGGCGTGCTCCGGCTACCCCGATTGCAAGTACACCAAGGACCTCGGCGGCCGCGAGAAGCCCGCCGATGAGATGACCGACGAGGCCTGCCCGACGTGCGGCAAGCCCATGGTCATCAAGCACGGCCGCTTCGGCAAGTTCATCGCCTGCTCGGGCTACCCCGAGTGCAAGACGACCAAGCCCGTCACCCTCGGGATCGCCTGCTCCGAGGCCGGCTGCGGCGGCCAGCTCGTCGAGCGCCGGAGCAAGCGGGGCAGGACCTTCTACGCCTGCAGCAAGTACCCCGACTGCAAGTTCGTCGCCTGGGCGCGTCCCATCGCGGAGCCTTGCCCGCGCTGCGCCGCGCCGTTCCTGACCGAACGGATCGCGAAGGGCGGCGTTCGAAGCCGCGCCTGCATCCGCGGCGAGTGCGGCTACAAGGAAGAGGTCGCCCCGTCGGTGGCGTGAGCCTGTGGCCATGAAGGATCCGGCGGCCGAGTTTCTCCGCTACCTCGATCTCCAGCGCGGCTCCTCGCGCCACACGCTCAGGGGCTACGCCACCGACCTGGCCGAGTTCCGCGCCTTTCTCTCCCGCGAGGGAGTCGGCGACCTTGTGGACGCGGATGCGAGGGCCATCCGGGCGTGGCTCGCGTGGCTCCACGACAGGAAGCTCGCCAAGAGCTCCATCGCTCGCAAGCTTGCAACGGTGCGGAGCTGCTTCAGGTACCTTGCCCGGCGCGGTCTCGTCGAGTTCAATCCCGCCCGCCAGGTCAGGAGCCCCAGGCTGCCCAAGCGGCTGCCCTCCTTCCTGCCCAAGGACGAGTCGAAGGGGCTGCTGGATGCCCTCGCGGAGCCGTCGGAGGCGGGGCTGCGGGACCACGCCCTGCTCGAGCTCCTCTACGCCACGGGTCTTCGCGTCGCCGAGTGCTGCGGCCTCGACCTCGACGACGTCGACCGGCGCAGGGGCGCGGTGCGGGTAATGGGCAAGGGCGGCAAGGAGCGCGTGGTGCCCGCCGGGGACGCGGCTCTCGGGGCGCTCGACGCCTGGCTCTCGGTGCGCGGGGAAGGGCGGGGCCCGCTTTTCACGAATCCGCGCGGCGGGCGCCTCGGGACGCGGAGCGTGCACCGGATCGTCAAGCGGCGGGCGCGGGCCGCCGGCATCGACAGGCGCGTGACGCCTCATACGCTGCGCCACACCTTCGCCACGCACATGCTCGGCGAGGGGGCCGACCTGCGCCTCATCCAGGAGCTCCTCGGCCACAGCCGTCTCAGCACCACCCAGCGCTACACCCACGTGAGCCCCGAGCACCTCATGAAGGTATACGACTCGGCCCACCCCCGAGCGAACTGATGCCGGGCCGATTGACTTCGCCATTTCCATTCAGCCCTCGCCTCGCGGCGAGGCCGCTCAGCTCGAACGGCCACGTTCTCGGTCGCCGCCGACCCTCAACGTACAACTGTTTCAGCCCTCGCCTCGTGGCTGCGCCCCTCAGCTCGAACGGCCACGTACGCCTCGGGCCGGCGGCTCCCTCGGGTCTCGTCTGGTTCGTCACTCGCCCCGGCATCTCGTGATGAGCAACGTAAGCGGCGATTCCTTTCATGCGACGACCGTCGCCTGCGTTCGCCACAAGGGGCGCGTGGCGCTGGCCGGCGACGGGCAGGTCTCGATCGGCCAGACGATCGTCAAGGCCGGGGCGCGCAAGGTGCGCAAGATCTACCACGGGACCGTCCTGGCCGGTTTCGCGGGCGCGGCGGCCGACGCCTTCACGCTGTTCGCCAAGTTCGAGGCGAAGCTCGAGGAGCACCGCGGCAACCTGTCCCGCGCCGCCGTCGAGCTGGCGAAGGACTGGCGGATGGACCGCGTCCTGCGCCGGCTCGAGGCGCTGCTGGCCGTGGCGGATGTCGACGTCTCCTTCATCGTGTCCGGCACGGGCGACGTGATCGAGCCCGACGACGGGCTGATCGGCATCGGCTCCGGCGGGCCGTACGCGCTGGCGGCGGCGCGGGCCCTGTGTGCCCACTCCGGCCTCCCGGCCGAGCAGATCGCCGAGCAGGCGCTCAGGATCGCCGCGGGCATCTGCGTGTATACGAACGATCACATCACCGTAGAGACTCTCGACTCATGACGCTCGCCACCCCGCTCACGCCGACCGAGATCGTCACCGAGCTCGACCGTTACATCGTGGGCCAGGAGGCGGCCAAGAAGGCGGTCGCCATCGCGCTGCGCAACCGCTGGCGGCGCCAGAACCTGCCGGCCGAGCTCCGCGACGAGGTCGCGCCCAAGAACATCATCATGATCGGGCCGACCGGGGTCGGGAAGACCGAGATCGCCCGCCGGCTGGCAAAGCTCTCGCAGGCGCCCTTCATCAAGGTCGAGGCCTCGAAGTACACCGAGGTCGGCTACGTTGGGCGGGACGTCGAGTCCATGATCAGGGACCTGACGGAGCTTTCGGTCACGATGGTCAAGGCCGAGATGGCCGCCGCGGTGCGCGAGCGGGCCGAGGCCCTGGCCGAGGAGCGGGTGCTCGACCTCCTGCTGCCCCGCCGCGCGGGGGAGGCGTTTTCGAGCGGCACGCTCGAGGAAGTGTCGCCTGACGCGTCGAGAGACGCGACCCGCGACAAGCTCCGGGCCCAGTTGAGAGCGGGCAAGCTGGACGAGCGCATGATCGAGCTGGACGTCCAGACGCAGGCCGGACCCATGTTCGAGATCTTCTCGGGGCAGGGCATGGAAGAGGTCGGCATGAACATCAAGGACATGCTGGCCAACCTCATGCCCGGGAAGACCCGCCGCCGCCGGCTCAAGGTGGGCGAGGCGCGGCGGCTCCTGGCCCAGGAGGAGGCCCAGAAGCTGGTGGATGTGGACGAGGCGGTGAGCCAGGCCATCCGCCGGGTGGAGGATTCCGGGATCGTCTTCCTCGACGAGCTCGACAAGATCGCCGGCCGGGAGGGCGGCCATGGGCCCGACGTCTCCCGGGAAGGGGTCCAGCGTGACCTCCTGCCCATCGTGGAGGGCTCGACCGTGACCACGAAGTACGGCATGGTCAGGACGGACCACATCCTGTTCATCGCCGCCGGGGCCTTCCACGTGTCCAAGCCCTCGGACCTTATCCCGGAGCTGCAGGGCCGTTTCCCCATCCGGGTCGAGCTCGAGCCCTTGACGCGGGAGGATTTTGTCCGCATCCTGAGCGAACCGCAGAATGCCCTCATCCGCCAGTACGTGGAGCTGCTGAAGACCGAGGGCGTGACGCTCGCGTTCGCGCGGGACGCCGTCGAGGAGGTGGCCGAGATCGCCTCCACGGTCAACCAGCGCGCCGAGAACATCGGGGCGCGGAGGCTCTACACGGTCATGGAGAAGCTGCTCGAGGAGGTCTCCTTCGCCGCGCCGGAGATGCGCGGCCAGGAGGTCAAGATCGACGCGCACTACGTGCGCGCCCACCTGGCCACCGTCCTCAAGGACGAGGACCTCTCGCGGTACATTCTCTAGCGCCATGGCGAAGGACTCGGAAGCGCGGAGCGACGGGGTGGAGGCGGACACGAATGCGATGGTCCAGCGGGCGGAGGTGCTGCTCGAGGCGCTGCCGTACATCCGCGCCTTCCAGGGCAAGACCCTCGTCATCAAGTACGGCGGGGCGGCCATGGAGCAGGCCGCCCTCAAGGAGCAGTTCGCCAAGGACGTGCTCCTGCTGAAGCTGGTCGGCATGCGCCCGGTCATCGTCCATGGCGGCGGTCCTCAGATCGGTGCCCTCATGAAGCGGCTGGGCAAGGAGCCGCACTTCGTCGGCGGGATGCGCGTCACGGACGCCGAGACGATGGAGATCGTGGAAATGGTGCTGGTCGGCAAGATCAACAAGGAGATCGTCGGCCTGATCAACCTCCACGGCGGGCGGGCGGTGGGGTTGTCGGGCAAGGACGGCTCCCTGATCCGTGCGCGAAAGCGGCTGCACCGGCAGGCCGACGGGAGCATGGTCGACATCGGGCTCGTCGGCGAGGTGGAGGCGGTCAATCCCGAGCCCATCCGGGTGCTCGAGGACGGCGGCTTCATCCCCGTCATCGCTCCCGTGGGCGTGGGCGCGAAGGGCGAGACGTACAACATCAACGCCGACCTCGTGGCGGGCGACGTGGCGGCGGCGCTCCTGGCCGAGAAGCTGATACACCTCACCGGCGTGCACGGCATCAAGAGCAGCGACGGCAAGCACATCTCGACCTTGACCAAGCGGGAGGCGGAGCGCCTGATCAAGAGTAACGTGATCGACGGCGGCATGCTGCCGAAGGTCGAATCGGCGCTGCGGGCGCTGGCCGGCGGGGCGCAGAAGGCGCACATCATCGACGGGCGGGTGCCGCACGCCATCCTGCTCGAGGTGCTCACGAAGGAAGGCGTCGGGACCGAGATCGTCCTCTAGGACCGCTGACACGGCGTCCCTTAACACGGTTCAACGCGCGAGGAGAGACAGGGTGGACACGAAGCGGATGTTCGAGCTGTCGGACAAGCACCTCATGACCTTCACCAAGCGGTATCCGGTAGCCCTGGTGCGAGGCGAGGGGTCGCGGGTCTGGGACTCGAACGGCAAGGAATACCTGGACTTCACCGGCGGCATCGCCGTGACGGCGCTCGGCCACAGCCACCCGAAGGTCGTCGGGACGCTGCGCGAGCAGGCGGCGACCCTCATCCACGTCTCCAACCTCTTCCACATCCCACAGCAAGGGCAGCTGGCGCAGCTCCTCTGCGAGCACTCCTTTGCAGACCGCGTGTTCTTTTCGAACTCGGGCGCCGAGGCGAACGAGACGGCCATCAAGCTGGCACGGAGATGGGCCAAGGAGCACGGATCGAGCGACCGCGGCGACATCATCAGCATGCGGGGCGGTTTCCACGGCAGGACGCTGGCAACCGTCACGGCTACGGCGCAGGAAAAGTATCATCACGGCTTCGAGCCGCTGCCGGGGGGTTTCAAGTACGTCGCGTTCAACGACCTCAAGGCTCTCGAGCGGGCGATCGACAGCCGGACCGCGGCCGTGCTGGTCGAGCCGATCCAGGGCGAGGGCGGCGTCATCGTGCCCGACGAGGACTACCTGCCCGGGCTGCGCAAGCTCTGCGACGAGGCGGGCGTCCTCCTCATCCTCGACGAGATTCAGACGGGCATGGGGCGCACCGGCAAGCTCTGGGCCTACGAGCACTCGGGGGTCGCCCCCGACATCATGACGGTGGCCAAGGCCCTCGCCAATGGCGTGCCCATAGGCGCCACGCTCGCCACCGAGGACGTGGCCCGGGTGTTCACGCCCGGTGCCCACGGCTCGACGTTCGGCGGCAACCCGCTCGCCACGGCCGTCGGTGTGACCGTCTTGAGCACGATCATCGAGGATAGGCTTGCCGAACGCGCCGGGCGCATGGGCAAGCTGATGCTGGAGGCGATCGAGGCGATCCGGGCGAGGCATCCGGAGGCCGTGAAGGAGGTCCGCGGCCGTGGTCTCCTGGCGGGACTGGACCTGGTGCCGCCGGTGGGCGACGCGGTGGCCGCCTGCCGCGAGCGGGGGCTCCTCGTGCTCACGGCCGGGGACAATGCCCTGCGCCTGGCGCCCGCGCTCATCGTCAGCGAGAAGGAGATCGCGGAGGCCTGCGGCATCATCGACGTGGCGCTCAAGGCCGTGACCCCGTGAACCACTTCGTCTCGATTCGCGACCTCGACAGGAAGCACGTGCTCGACATCTTCAAGCTGACCGCCGAGTTCAAGGCCAAGCTCAAGGCGGGCCAGCGGGTCACGCCGCTCGCCGGCCGCACCCTCGCTCTCATCTTCGAGAAGCCGTCGCTGCGGACGCGCGTGACCTTCGAGGTCGCCATGGTCCAGCTGGGCGGGGCGGCCGTCTACCTCTCGGCCCAGGACATCGGCCCCGGGAAGCGCGAGTCAGTGCCTGACATCGCGCGCAACCTCTCGCGGTGGGTGGACGGCATCGCCGCACGCGTCTTCGTCCACAAGACGCTAGAGGAGATGGCCGCTCACGCAACGATCCCCGTCATCAACGCGCTCTCAAACCTCGAACACCCGTGCCAGGCCATGGCGGACCTCTACACGCTCTGGGAGCGGGGGATCGAACTCAAGGGGCTGGAGCTGGCCTGGATCGGGGACGGGAACAATGTCTTCAATTCGGTGCTACTCCTCTCGGCCCTGACGGGCGTCAGGGTGCGCGCCGCCTGCCCGCCGGGCTACGAGCCCGCGCCGGCGATGCTCGACGCCTGCCGCGCACAGGGAGGCGTGGTGCGGGTCACCACGGACGCCCGCGAGGCGGCGGAGGGCGCCGACGTGCTGTACACCGACGTCTGGGTCAGCATGGGGCAGGAGGCCGAGCGCGAGAAGCGGCTGGAAGCCTTCCAGCGATACCAGGTGAACGACACGCTCCTGGGGTTCGCCTCGCCCAAGGCGCTCGTCATGCACTGCCTGCCGGCGCACCGCGGGGAGGAGATCACCGACGCGGTCCTGGACGGGCCGCGCAGCATCGTTCTCGACCAGGCCGAGAACCGTTTGCACATCCAGAAGGGCATCGTGATGCACCTGTCGGGGGTGGCATGAGCGCGTCCGTCAAGAAGGTCGTGCTGGCCTATTCCGGCGGGCTCGACACCTCCGTCATCCTGCGCTGGCTCATCGAAACCTACAAGTGCGACGTGGTCGCCTACTGCGCCGACCTGGGGCAGGGCGAGGAGCTCATCCCGGTCCGTGACAAGGCCCTTCGCACCGGCGCCTCGAGCGTCCACATACGGGACCTCCGCGAAGACTTCGTCAGGGACTTCGTCTTCCCCATGCTGCGCGCCAACGCGATTTACGAGGGCTCCTACCTCATGGGCACCTCCATCGCGCGCCCGCTCATCGCCAAGGCGCAGGTGGAGATCGCGCTCGCCGAGGGCGCGGACGCGGTGAGCCACGGCGCGACCGGCAAGGGCAACGACCAGGTGCGCTTCGAGCTGACCTACGCCGCTCTCGCTCCCGAGCTGACCGTGATCGCGCCGTGGCGCGAGTGGGACCTGACCTCGCGGACCGCGCTCATGGAGTTCGCCCGGAGGCACGACATCCCCGTGCCCGTCACGGCCGAGCGGCCGTATTCCACGGACCGCAACCTTTTTCACATCTCCTTCGAAGGCGGCATCCTGGAAGACCCGTGGGCCGAGCCGCCGCCCAAGATGTTCTTGCTGACGAACTCGCCGGAGTCCGCCCCCGATGTGCCGGTCTACGTCGAGATCGAATACGAGGCGGGCGACCCGGTCGCGGTGGACGGCAGGAAGCTCGGGCCCGTGGCGCTGCTGGATACCGTCAACCGGCTGGGCGGAGAGCATGGTATCGGCCGGGTGGACCTGGTCGAGAACCGCTACGTCGGTATGAAATCGCGGGGCGTCTACGAGACGCCCGGCGGCACGATCCTGCACGCGGCCCACCGCGCCCTCGAGTCGCTGACCCTCGACCGCGAGGTGCTGCACCTGCGCGATTCCCTGGTGCCGCGCTACGCCGAGATGATCTACTACGGCTTCTGGTTCGCTCCCGAGCGCGAGATCCTCCAGGGCTTGATCGACCAGGTCCAGCGAGACGTCACCGGCACGGTGAGGCTCAAGCTCTACAAGGGCACGGTGACCGTCGCCGGCCGCCGGTCACCTCGCTCGCTCTATCGAGGGGACTTCGTCACCTTCGAGACCGACCGCGTGTACCGCCAGCAGGACGCCGAGGGTTTCATCAACCTCAACGCGCTTCGCCTCAAGATCCGCGCTCTCCGCGACCGCAGCCGGTAGGTCACCCTCGGCCATGCGCGTCCACGTGGCGCTGACACCGGGGGAGTTCCCCGATCTCACGCTCGGCGGCCGAGCGGCCCTCGTGGTGGACGTGCTCCGTGCCACGAGCATGGTCATCGCGGCCTTCGACTCAGGCTGTGCGCGCGTCATCCCCGTGGCGGGCGTTGTCGAGGCGCGCGAGCGGGCTCTGGCGCTGGCTCCGGAGGCCGTCCTGCTGGCCGGCGAGAGGGGCGGGGAGCAGATCGAAGGTTTCGATCTCGGCAATTCTCCGCTCGACTGCCGTCCCGAGCGCGTCGGCGGGCGCAGTATCCTATTGACCACGACCAACGGCACGGCTGCCATGCTCAAAGCATCGCAGGCCGACGCGGCGGCTGTGGCCGCGCTGACCAATGTCGGGGCGGCGGTGCGCTGGGCCGTCTCGGAGGGGAGAGACCTGACGGTGCTGTGCGCGGGCGACAGGGGAGGGTTCTCCCTCGAAGACGCCGTCTGCGCGGGCCTCCTGGCCGAGGGGATCGACCGGGCGGCCGCCGGGGCGACACTGAGCGACGCCGCCCAGGCTGCCCGCAGCCTGGGGATCCTCTACGGCGCGCGTCTCGACAGGCTGCGGCGCGACTCCGGCTGGGCGCTCCACCTCGAGGCCCGCAGGCGCGGAGCGGACCTCGACTGTTGTCTGCGGCTCGATGCGTCGGCCCTCGTGCCGGTCCTGGCGGGCGGGGCGATCACGTCTGGACCTGCCGCCTTGACTTGGCCCGCGGGGGCGGCCGATACTCGGTGGGGCCGGTTGGCGACCCCGGGTGACAATCGATGAACCTTCCTATCGCGCTGACGCTGTTCCGGATCGTCGTGGTCCCGCTCATCATTGTCTTCGTGGTCTCCTCCGAGCGTCTCCGGGTGTTGATAGCCGCCGTGATCTTTGTCGCCGCCTCGCTCACCGACTGGCTCGACGGGCGCATGGCTCGCCGCCGGAACCAGGTGACCCAGTTCGGTACCTTGCTTGATCCGGTGGCGGACAAGCTGCTCGTGGCCGCGGCGCTCGTCGCGCTGGTACAGGTGGAGATGATCGGTGCCTGGGTCGCCATGGTCATCATCGGCCGCGAGCTGGCCGTGACGGGGCTCCGCGGCGTCGCGCTTTCCATGGGTGTGGTTGTGCCGGCCTCCAACTTTGGCAAGGTCAAGACGGTTTCGCAGTACGTCGCCATCACGATTCTCATTCTCGAGCGGGGAGTGCCGCCCGAGTACGTGCCCTTTCACCTCATATCGGTCTTCGCCCTGTGGGGGGCGCTGGCGCTGACCGTCGTCTCGGGCGCCGACTACTTCTACCGGTTCTTGCTGAAGGCGGGACCGCGGGCGATCATCAAGGACCAGGAACGCTGGCCGTGAGGGCGCTCGGCCTCGTCGGCGTTTATCTCATCGGCTCGATCCCCGTCGGTTTCCTGGTCGCGCGCGCTGCGGGAGGCTTCGACATTCGAGACAAGGGCAGCGGCAACATCGGCGCCACCAATGTGCTCCGGACTCTCGGCCCCGTGCCCGCCGTGCTGACCTTGCTCGGTGACGTCGCGAAGGGTTATCTCGCCGTCCGGGCGGCGGAGGTGCTGGGACCCGAGCCCATCTGGGGCGCCGCCGGGGCGCTGCTCGCCATCGTGGGGAACTGCTGGCCCGTGTTCCTCCGCTTCAAGGGAGGCAAAGGCGTGGCCACGGGGCTGGGCGCCTTCCTTGCGCTGACTCCCAGGGCCATCCTGCTCGCGGCGGGCGTGTGGATCGTCCTCGCGGCGGCCTTCCGCTACGTGTCGCTCGCCTCCATCGCTGGTTGCGTCGGCCTGGCGCTCGGGGCCTGGCTCTTCGGCTATACGCCGATGTACGCAACGGCGGCGGCCTGCGCCGCCGGGCTCATCGTGTGGCGCCACCACGAGAACGTGAAGCGGCTCCTCTCGGGCACGGAGCGCCGGCTTGGGGAGCGGGCGACAACCGCATGACAACCTTTGGCGCATGACAACTCTTGGCGCATGACACCCTGGGGCACATGACGTCGCGCGGCGGCGCGGCGGCGGTAATCGGGGCCGGGAGCTGGGGGACGGCGCTGGCCGTACAGCTCGGCCGGAGCGGCACGGCGGTGCGGCTCTGGGCTCGCGATCCCGCGCTGGCCCGTGCGATCGGCGGCACGCGCGAGAACCGGCGCTATCTCCCCGGCATCCCCCTTCCGGAGAGCGTTGTCACCACTGCCGACCACCTCGAGGCGCTCGAGGGCAGCGGCCTCGTGGTTCTCGCGGTGCCGTCTCATTTTCTGCGCGGCGTGCTGCGGCTGCTGGCACACGCGATCCCCCACGAGGCGGTGCTGCTCTCGGCGACTAAGGGGCTCGAACCCTCGAGCGCGTTCCGCATGTCCGAGCTTCTCTTGCAGGAGGTGCCTGGGCGCCCAGTGGCGGTGCTCTCGGGCCCGTCCTTCGCGCGCGAGGTTGCGCTGGGCAAACCCACCGCCCTCGTGGTGGCCTCGACGGATGCCGAAGTGGCGCGGAGCCTCCAGGAGCGGTTGAGCGCTCCCGCCTTCCGGCTCTATACGAACCGCGATGTCGTCGGGGTCGAGATCGGGGGCGCGCTGAAGAACGTGATGGCGATCGCCACCGGGCTCTCCGACGGGCTCTGGCTCGGCGAGAACGCACGCGCGGCGCTCATCACCCGCGGTCTGGCCGAGATGGGACGTCTGGCGGTCCGCCTCGGAGGCAAGCCCCCAACGCTCGCGGGGTTGGCCGGGCTTGGCGACCTCGTGCTGACCTGTACGGGCTTGCAAAGCCGCAATCACCGGCTCGGCCTGGTTCTCGCGGGCGGCCAGACGCTCGTCCAGGCGGAAGGGTCGACTCCCATGGTCGCCGAGGGCGTGCGCACCGTCGCCTCGGCCCGGATCCTTGCGGGGCGTGCCGGCGTGAGCATGCCGATTTGCGACGAGGTCTCGGCCGTGCTCTTCGAGGCTAAGCCCGTGAAGGAGGCGCTGGCCTCGCTCCTGGCCCGAGAGTCGCGCTCCGAGGAGGAGCACGCGGGCCGTGCCTGAGCTGAGACGCGATCCCGTCGTCGGCCGATGGGTGATCATCTCGACCGAGCGCTCCAGGCGGCCCTCCGACTTCGCGTCCGCGCCGGTCCATCCGAGGGCGACCGGTCCCTGCGTCTTCTGCCCAGGCCAGGAGTTGCGCACGCCCGACGAGATTCTCGCGGTGCGCGAGCCGGCCGGCCCACCCAATGGACCCGGCTGGGAAGTCCGCGTGGTGCCCAACAAGTTCCCGGCGCTCAGGATCGAGGGGGATCTCGAGCCCGCGGGCGAAGGCGTCTACGACCGGATGAACGGCATCGGGGCCCACGAGGTCATCATCGAAACCCCCGACCACGGCGCCTCGCTGGCGGGACTGCCTGAGGCCCAGGTGGTCGCGGTGCTCGAGGCGTGGCGCCGACGCATGGTCGACCTCCAGAAGGATGCCCGCTTTGAGTACGTCAGCGTCTTCAAGAACCACGGTGAGGCTGCCGGCGCGTCGCTCGAGCACCCGCACTCCCAGCTTATCGCCACGCCCATCGTGCCTATGATGGTGGAGCAGGAGTTGGAGGGAGCGCTTCGTCACTTCCGCATGAAGAAGCGCTGTATCTGGTGCGACATCATCCACCAGGAGATGCAGGGGAGAGTCAAGGGCCTCGGCCGGCTCGTTCTGAGCGAGGGGGACTTCGTGGCGCTCTGCCCGTATGCTTCCCGCTTCCCCTTCGAGACCTGGATACTGCCCGAGGGCCACCGTTCGAGCTACGAGGAGGCCGAGGGCGCTGACCTCAGGGCCCTTGCGAGGCTCTTGGGCGATGTCCTGAGGCGGATGAACCAAGTACTGGGGGATACGGCCTGGAACCTGAGCCTTCACTCCGCCCCGATGAGAACCCCGACCCTCGACCACTTTCACTGGCATATCGAGATCATCCCGAAATTGACCACGGTAGCGGGCTTCGAGTGGGGCACGGGCTTCTTCATTAACCCGACCCCCCCGGAGGAGGCCGCCAGGTATCTGCGGGAGGGCGTGCCGACGGCGACCTAAGTTGACACCCCCTAGGGCGTTTGTTACACTCCGTCCGGCTCGTGAAACGGGCGTTTTCTCGCGGGAATAGCTCAGTGGTAGAGCACAACCTTGCCAAGGTTGGGGTCGCGGGTTCGAATCCCGTTTCCCGCTCCATTGGTTCTAGGCGGGGGCCGGACGTCGGGCCGGACCCTGTTGAGTATTGTGGCGGCGTAGCCAAGTGGTTAAGGCGGAGGTCTGCAAAACCTCTATTCAGCGGTTCGAATCCGCTCGCCGCCTCCACTTACAGGCAGGCGGGCGCAGCAGGCGCCGGGGTGGCGGAACTGGGAGACGCAGCGGACTTAAAATCCGCTGGCCCTTTGGGGCCGTGGGGGTTCGATTCCCCCCCTCGGCACCAGCAGTGGGGTGAACCTAAGCGCGGGCGCGGCAGCAGGGGGCGCTCGGGATGATGGAGGATACGACGGTGCAGACCCTTAAGGTCGCGCGCAAGACGTTCACGATGTTGAGCGAGCATCGGACCCAGATCCTCGACATCACCAAGACGATCCGCGACGTCATGCTCAGCGCCGACATCAAGGAAGGCATCCTTCTCGTCAATTCGCTGCACACGACGTGCGCCCTTTTCGTCAACGAGTTCCAGGGCGCCTTGGTCGAAGACCTCAAGTCCATGATCGAGACCCTGGTGGCCGAGAACGACGGCTACCGGCACGACGACCCCCGCTACTCGGACTGCGAACGCGGAAACGCGCATTCGCACCTTCGCGCCGCGCTCCTGGGCCGGAGCATCGCGGTGGGCGTTAGCGGCGGGGAGCTGTCGCTGGGGCGCTTCCAGTCCATCCTCTTCGCCGAGCTCGACGGGCCGAGGCCCCGGAGCATCGATGTGCAGATCATGGGGGTCTAGGTAGGGCTCCGCGCCGGGACCGCCACCACGCTGCTCCCGTCTCCGCCGCTCCCGCGGCCGTAGCGCCCGGCCCTCCGTGCCAAACTCTCCGTGATAGACTCGATGCATGTCATGGAAACTCAAGAAGAAAGCCCAGGCCCTCGTCGCAGGTGAAGAGGGTGCTGTCCGCAAGGAGTGGGGCGGCCGCGTCTCGGTCGCGCTGGTCTATCCCAACACCTACGCCGTGGGGATGTCCAACCTGGGCTTCCAGACGATCTACGAGCACTTGAACGCCCTCCCCGACGCCGTCTGCGAGCGGGTCTTCTTCCCCGATCCCGAGGATTCGGACGAGTACGCTCGCACCGGCACCGAGCCGTTCTCTCTCGAGTCGCTTCGGCCGCTCCGGGAGTTCGACATGGTCGGCTTCTCCGTCACGTACGAGGGCGACTTCATCAACGTGCTGCGCCTCCTCCGCGCGGCGGGGATCCCCGCGCGGGCGGCGGATCGCGGGCCGGGCGACCCCCTGGTGATCATGGGAGGGGTCTGCGCTTTCTCGAACCCGGAGCCCATGGCGCTCTTCATGGATGCTATCGCCGTCGGCGAGGGGGAGGAGCTGGTCGGGGAGATCATCGCGGCCTGCGCATCCGCCCGCGCAGACGGGCGGGAGGGCCAGAGGCAGCGGGTGATAGAGCGGCTCAAGCCGCTCCAGGGCATCTACCTGCCCGAGGCCTACGACGTTCTATACGCCGCCGACGGCACCATCGGCGCGGTCACCCCGCGTGACGCCGACGTTCCGGCCGTCGTGGTCAAGCGCCGCCTCCGCGACGTCAACCGTTTCGAAACGCGTTCCATTCTCAAGACCCCCAAGGCGGAATACGGCCACATGGCCCTTCTCGAGGTGGGCAAGGGCTGCGGAAGAGGGTGCCGCTTTTGCCTGGAAGGCCAGGTCTACCGGCCCGTGCGCCACCGGAGCCTCGAGTCGCTGCGCGAGTCGGTCGCCCAGATCGCCAAGGAGTCCAAGCGCGTGGGTCTCGTGGGGGCCTGCGTGTCGGACTACCCGTGGATAGGCGACTTGATGAAGATGCTCGAGGAGTATGGCGTGGAGGTCTCGATCTCCTCGCTGCGGGCCGACAGCCTGACGGAGGACCTGGTCGCCTCGCTCCAGCGCGGCGGGCACCGGACGCTGACCATGGCGCCTGAGGCGGGCACGGAAAGGCTACGCCGAGTGATTCGTAAACTCATCACGGACGAGCAGCTCTACGCCGCCTGCGATCTCCTTCGTAAGTACGGCATTCCCAACCTCAAGTGCTACTTCATGATCGGGCAGCCTACGGAGACGATGGAGGACGTGGAGGCCATCCCCGATCTGGCGCGTCGCCTGCTGGAGCGTCTGCGTGTGCCGGGGCCCGACGGTCACCCCTTCGGCAAGCTGACGTTGTCTGTGTCCTCCTTCGTCCCCAAGCCGTGGACGCCCTTCCAGTGGGCTCCCTTCGACGAGCCGCGCGACCTCGAGACCAAGCTCGAAGCGATCAAGAGCGGAGCGCGGCGGCTCCAGGTGCGGGTGGTGCACGAGAACCCGCGCGAGGCGGGGCTCCAGGCGCTGCTCGCCCGCGGCGACCGCCGGGTCGCCGACTTCCTTGAAATCGCCGCCCGGCTCGACGGGGACTGGCGCCGGGCGCTTCGCGAGTGGGGGACGGATCCCTCCTTTTACACGCGGCGCGAGCGCCCTGAGGGCGAGATCATGCCGTGGGACCACTTCGACGTCGGCGTGAAGAAGGCCGGGCTTCTACGCGAATGGCAGCGCGCCGGACTGGGCGAGCCGGTGCCGGCATGAGCCGCCGCGTTCTCGTCGGGGAGGCGGCCGATGTCCCGGTGGGGCAGGGGCGGGTCGTGGAGGCAGACGGCAAGGTTCTCGCCCTCTTCAACGTGGACGGCGCCTTCTACGCCGTCGACAATGCCTGCGCGCACCGCGGCGGGCCGCTGGCCGAGGGAGATCTCGACGGCACGGTGGTCGTGTGCCCGTGGCATGCCTGGCGCTGGGACGTGAAGACGGGCGCCAACGTCAACAACCCGGCCGTCAAGATGGCCTGCTTCCCGGTCTCTGTGGACGGCGAGCGTGTCTTCGTGGAGCTGCCGTGATCCTCGACGCCTTTGCGCGGCCCCTCCGCAACCTCCGCCTCTCCGTCACCGACCGCTGCAACCTGCGCTGCGCCTACTGCATGCCGGAAGAGGAGTACGCGTGGCTGCCGCGCGCCGATATCCTGACCTTCGAAGAGGTCGCGCGGCTGGTGGACGTCTTCGCCGGCCTCGGCGTGGACAAGGTGCGCTTCACGGGCGGCGAGCCGCTCCTGCGGAAGGACCTGCCCCGCCTCGTCAAGATGATTGCGGCCGAGCCCCGCATCCGCGACCTGGCCATTACGACCAATGGCATCCTGCTGGCTCAGGAGGCTCAGGCGCTCCGTGACGCGGGCATCCAGCGCGTGACGGTCAGTCTCGACACCCTCAAGCCGGACCGTTTCCGGGCGCTCACGCGTCGCGACACGTACCAGCAGGTCCGCGAGGGGATCGAGGCTGTCGGCCGCATGGGCTGGCCCGGACTCAAGCTCGACACTGTGGTGATGCGCGGGGTCAACGATGACGAGATGCCTGATCTGATCGAGTTCGCCCGTGGCGTGGGTGCCGAGCTCCGCTTCATCGAGTACATGGACGTGGGGGGCGCAACGCGCTGGTCCATGGACCAGGTCGTCTCGCGCGCCGAGATCCTCGAGCGCCTGGGCGGGCGCTATGGCCGGATCGAGCCCATCGTGGAGCTGTCCTCAGCGCCCGCCGACCGTTTCCGGCTGCCGGACGGCCTTAGCTTCGGAATCATCTCCTCGACCACGGCGCCCTTTTGCCGGACCTGCGATCGGAGCCGGCTCACCGCCGACGGGCAGTGGCTCCTGTGCCTGTATGCTACGACCGGGATGGACTTAAGGAAACACTTGAGGGATGGGGCTACAAGAGAGTATCTGGCCTCGCTGATCCGATCGGCATGGGAGAGGCGCCAGGACAGGGGTGCGGAGGAGCGGCTCCTACTCAAAGACCGACAGCCCCTGGTCCAGATCGGCGAGCTCAAGACCAAGCCCCATCTCGAAATGCATACTCGCGGAGGGTAGCGGGCGCGTATGGGCACCCCCGGACACGGCAAGCCTGAGGAAGTCAAGGCGGAGGTCGCCGAGCGCGGCGCCAACGGGCAGACCTCGAACCGCCGGCTCTTCATGCAGCTCCAGGCATTCGGCGGGTGCTCCGAGCCCAAGATCCTGGCCGCGGCGCTCGAGAGAAGCCGGATCGAGGCGGTGCTGTACGCCGACCTCGGGGACTCTCGCGGCGTGGGTGTGCTGACGTTAGCCGAGGACCCGGCCTTCTTTGTCACGCGAGCGCGCGAGGTCTTGGGTGCCGAGCCCTTCGCCGGCCTCACCCCAAAGCCCGAGATGGCCATGATCGGCAGAACCTACTCGAGCGGCTTCGAGCCCGACCTCGAAGACTGGCTGCTGAGCCGCCCGCGCCGCACAGTGCTCAACGCAGGCTGGCCCTGGGCGGTATGGTATCCGCTCAGACGGACGGGCGCGTTCACCAAGCTGTCCGCGCAGGAGCAGGGCGCGATCCTCCGCGAGCACGGCACGATCGGACGCGCGTACGGCGACGCCGACCTCGCCCATGACATCAGGCTCGCCTGCCACGGTCTCGACACCCACGACAATGATTTCCTCATCGGCCTGGTCGGCAGGGAGCTCCAGCCGCTCTCGCACCTCGTCCAGACCATGCGTAAGACCGTCCAGACATCGGAGTACATGGCGAGCCTCGGCCCCTTCTTCGTGGGCCACGCCATCTGGCAGAGCCCACTCCGCTGACCGCGCTTCGCTCTCACCACGGCGCCCCCGTTCTGGGGGCCTTGGCGCTCCACGACCGTCGCATCCCCTGGCGCGACGACGCGCTAGCCCAACTTCCGCAGTTGGGGTAGCCAGACGGCGCGATCGTGAGGTCGCGCCGTTGGTAACTGCCTGCGCCGTCGCACCCCGTGGGCTGGAATCATGATGTAGTGCCAACCAAGGTCGTTGA
>Ga0326597_10000599_pt1 | contig 63149 bp, 93 predicted proteins | sample RVTome_12_FD_203789 | JGI IMG/M metagenome (GOLD analysis project Ga0326597, IMG submission 203789) | Soil microbial communities from uranium-contaminated site in the Upper Colorado River Basin, Wyoming, United States - RVT100D185 | ecosystem: Environmental > Terrestrial > Soil > Contaminated >...
GAGGAGGGGCTCTTCGTCGGCGAAGCGTCGCTGCTCATCGTCAAGTCACGAGGCCGCGTGTACGTGTCGATCGTGACGGGCTCGGGTGTGTCGACCGAGGCGAGGGCAATAGAAGCTCACGAGACCTGGAGCCCGTTCGACGTCGAACGTCTGATCGCTGAGCAACTGCTAGGCGACGCCACGGCGAGGGCCGACCGGCGCCAGCCGGTCTTTCATGCGGCGGCCAGCGGAAAGGGCGTGATCGATCTGCGTGGGCTCCGGGTGCCGAGGCGATGATGGGTAAGCGACGCTGCCGCAACACCGTCGACATCGAGAGCGGGCGGACTGATGCCGAGTGGCCGAAGATGACGACGGCGCAGCGGCTGCAAGGAGCCATGCCCCGCGCTTGGTGATCTGTGTTGGCCTGAGTGCCCGCGGCGGCGGTTGTGCTCTCAGTCGCCGAACAGGTCAGTCAGTTGAACGCCGAGGCCCTCGGCCGTGGCCTCTAGCACGTCGAGGGTGCAGTTCTTGGCCGCTTCGATGTTCTGCACCGTGTGACGATCGAGCCCGCTGGCCTCGGCAAGCTGCGCTTGCGTGAGGCGTTGATCGCGGCGCAGCTCGCGCACGCGGGTCGCTACCTGGAAACGGGCGGGCTTCGTCATGCCGACGATAATAGGCATGGGCAAAACCACGACGCAACCGCGATGGTTGACGCGGGGGCCGTTGCCTACGATGCTGGGCTTTGCCTGGAGAGGTACGCAAGAAGCTTCAAGGCCCCGAATAGAGCGCGGAGAACAAGATACGCACTCTATCGGGGCCATTGAAGGGGCGCCGAAGCGCATGACTATGACCAGTCGAGGCTCACAGTGTAGAGTCCGCCCTCCGCGAGCGCAAGATGCGCCTGATCACAAGCCTGCGTCAGCTCCCCTTCGCGCGAGCCTACGTCACCTATACCGACGTGTTGCTCAGCCGGCTCGAGCCAACCCGCGTCATCATGCCAGCCAAGAACGCGCTCGAGGCAACGCAGCTCGCTACGCGCGCCCGAAGCCGCGCCGATTGCTCCAACGTCTACATCAACCCGGCAAAGCCAAAGCTGCGCCCTGGCACCCGCTACATCATGCGTGCTCGATCCACCGACCCCGACTGGTACGTGTTCCCGGCTTGTTGACAACCACAATTGAGAGTGTTACCTTCTGAGCGTGAGGCCCGATGACCGGGCCCGAAAGGAGAACACGATGAACGCCGAAGCCAAAGCCGGTACCCTGGCCGTCACCCGAGAAGGAGGCCGCGTGAGCTTCTACGTAAATCACCGAGTCTGGCCGATGTATGGGCCATTCGACACGTACGAATCTGCACGAGACTTCGTTGTCCGCGCCGAGTTCGAGGGCGCGCAAATCTTGTGCGAAGCCGAGGAGCCCGCGCCGGCTGACGTCGGGCCCATGAAGTCGTATCGCGAAATGTACGAGGCGCTCTGCGCCGAGGTTCACGAGGTGCACCGCCTGCTCAACGACCGCGAGGAGCTGCCATTCGGGGCGCCCCTGGTCGAGCGCGTGAGGGCGCTTGTCGGGCAGCACGAGCACCGCTCGGAGGTCGACGATAGGGGCGTTCAGCTCTGCCGGTGCGGTGCCAAGCGCGTGACGCTCGACGGCGGTGAGACCTACGGCGAGTGGGTGGCGCCATGACCGGCCGCGACAAACGAACAGCTTCACTGAACATGAGCCAGCGCGAGCGACTTCGGCAATCGACCGAGCGCATCGACGCGCTCGACGACCCGGCCTTCGAAACCCTGTCGCAACTCGTCGAGTGGATCGCGCTGAATGACGAGCCGACGCTACGAAGCCGAGGCGAGATCGCCGAACAAGTCACGGTGCAGCTCGTGTGCGACGTGTTCAACCTCGACCCCCAACACGTTGCAGCGATCATCGTCGATCGGCGAACGAACCCTGACGCGTGGGGGCTGTGATGGCAGCCGAAGACTACCTGCCTTCGCTCGACCCGTACGACGAGCCCGATTGGCCCGAAGACGACGGCGACCCCGGACCTGAGCACGACCCTGGCCCGTGGTTCGATCTGCGGCACGACAACGGCGACGTAACGATCGTGAACCCGAAGACGGGAGGGCGCAAAGCGTTCAGGGTGCATACGCAACTGTTCGGCGACGAGCCCAAGCGCGTGTTGGCGCTTCTTCGCCATGGCTACGATCGAGAAGAGCGCCGGGCGTGGGAGGGCTTCGCGTTCGTCAGCACGCGCGGCGTGCACCTGTGGCTCAAGCACCTTGACACCCCGTTCGAGAAGTACGCGAAGCTCCTCGAACACCACGAGGCGGGCGAAGCGAGCGGGCTCGTTTACTACTGGCGCAAGGACCGCTGATGGGCGAGCGCATGGCGAAGCACCTGCGGTGCCCACCCGGCTGGGAGCGCACCTCGCACGCGTGGTTCCAACACCGCTTCAGATCGCCTGACGGCCTCCTCGTCATCACGACACAGGACACGGAGCCCGACACCGGGCGGTCGTGGCTACACGTCTCGTTCAGCCGTTCCGACCGCATGCCCACCTACGATGATTTGCAGCTCGTGCGGGAGCACTTCATCGGCACCGACCGCCTGTGCCTTCAGGTGTTCCCGCGCGAAGAGCACTACGTGAACCTTCACCCTCACTGCCTGCACCTGTGGTGCCCGGAGTTCGAGCTTCTGCCCGACCGAATCGTCGAGTGGATGGCGGCTGGGGTGGGCCCAACCCAGAGGCAACGAACATGAGCGACACAATCGACTACTCGCACGACATCACAGACCACGTGCTGCCCTCTGATTCCCTCAATGAACGTATCGAGGTCTTCGCCGACGCGCGCGACCCCATGGCTGGCAACGCAAGCCATCGGTACGAGCTGCGCGTGAACGCCCCTGGCAAAGACGCATCAATCATTTCGGGCCTGCTCCAGTTCCAGCACGGGCCACGAGACGAGCGGGGGAGCTTGCCGGGCGTCACCAACGAAGCTGTCATTGCTGTTGTGATCGACCGGCTTCGAGGCTTTCAATCGGGCCCCTACGCCTGCCGGGAAAATGCCCTGGCCATCACGAAGCTCGAGGAGGCCATGCACTGGCTTCAGCGTCGCTCGATCGAGCGCATGAAACAGGGCGTTCTCGGCAAGAACGAGACGCACGAGGAGCCGCGTTGATGGCGACCAGAAGACGACTCCCAGATTACGGCTGCTCGTTCGTCGTCGTGGAGGGCGATTGGGTGAAGTCGTGCCATGGCTCGCGGAGCTACGCTCGTGAACAAGCCGACAAGATCGCCGCTGCTCGCGGGCTCGCGGGCAACTTCCTGATCGAAGTCTACGAGACGAACGGAAAGGCTGAGGTGGGCCAACAGGTCAAGATCGAATGGCGCCGCGACTACGCCATCTGTCACCTTGGGGAGTGCTGTGTCGCCTGCGCGTACCTGCTCGACAACTGCAAGTGCGCTGACGAGGTGCCCGCGCGCGGATCGTGGCGCCACTGCCCTGCGTGCGGCCATGACGAGCCAGATGGGTCTTGCCTTGCGTGCTCGCCACCGCACAAGGATCCGAGCTGATGGCTTCGTGGGGCGAGGTATGGGAGGCGACCTTCGGCCGCGACTGGCGCGAAGACGTGCAGAGCGTTCCGACGCCGAAGGTCTGGCGGGCAACTGCCGAGGACAAAGCAAGGTGGGCTGAAGCCTGTACAGGCATCGCGGCGAGCTGGTGCCCGATCTGCGGCGACTGTTGCTGTGACAGGGAAAAGGGGTTGAACGACCCAGCCTGCCCGCTGCATCACCCATGCGACAATGGGGCCGTCAGACCACGCACGTGTAAGCTCGTATCGGTGCATCGACTTCTCAAGGCGCTGGGGTTTTGGCGCCCTCGTCATCTTGAATCTCTACGCGTGGCGAGCAACCAACCCGCGCGAACTGATCACGGCCGGGGTCTGCGTGTTCCGACGTATGTGGTCATCGTTGAAGGCCCCAACGGGGTCCGCCGATCGCGTCGTCTGTGCCTGGGGCGTTCATGCAAAGCCGGAGAGGGTGCGTGATGTTGCGGGCATGCTTGCCGAACCTGTGTGCCTTGGGTTGACGAAGGGGGGATCGCCGCGCCACCCGCTGTACGTTCGCGCCGACACGGAGCCACGCCCTTACAGCTCGACGCGCGGCGACGAATGAGCCAGCTCGACCTCTTCGACCTGCCGGTGGTCTGGGTTGTCACGTACTACGACCGCCCGAAAGAGCGCATTCGTACGCGAACAACCGATTGGGGTGAGGTCTACGCCGCGCTTCGACTTCGGCTGAATAAGCCTGCATGGTGGCCAGCTCAGCGCATGGACCCCGTCTTTGGGTTCAGGCAGGAATCAGCGTGTAACGATGGTGAGCACAAGGTCGACGACGAAGGCCCCGACGCCGCCGACCAGAAACCCCACTGACACTTCCATCGGCAGCCCTGCCACGAGCGACGCTGCCGCGACTGACGTGGCTCCAGTCGCCACCGTCCGCAACCCGACGCTCAGCCACAAGGGCACCTGCCAACTAACCTCTCCGTCCGCGGCCTCGGCCTGGCAGTCTTCGAGGCGCGCGTAACACCGCTGCAGGCCGGCCTCCGATTCGAGGGCCGCCGCTCGATAGCCAGGCACGAGCCCGGCCTCCGTCAGCGCGTCGTTGCACACCACGTCAGCCGCGGCGTTGATGGCGTCTGCGGTCGCGTTGATGGCGTCGAGATCGCCGGGTGGAACGCAGACGTTTGGCGCGTCGCAGTCTTGCGCGGTTGCACTGCCTGACGCACTCAGCGCCACACACAGCCACAGGAGCAAGCCGATGGCCATTGGGGTTCGTCTTTTCATTCGCGCGCCCTCCTGGGCCTACCTGTTGCGTCTGCGCTTTGCGAGGTCGGCGAGGTTGTCGACCACCTTGGGCTCGACGTCGTGTTTCTCGGCTGCCTCGGCAACGTGCTTGTGATGTTCCACAAGCGCTTTGTCGTCGAGGCGCGGACCTTCCTCGCTCATCTTTGGCAGTGGCACTGCGTCAGGGCGCCGAAGCGGCTCGGGCGGCGTGTCGTCGACGTCGCCGAGTCGCCTCGGCCTTCCAAGCATCACGCCGACCCACAGCATGAGAACAGCGCCAGCGCCCACCAAAACGCCCCAGAACCGCTTCGTGAGCTTCGAGCCATTCAAGGCCACGTCAAGCCCGACCATGAGCGCCAGGGCGCCCAGAAGACAGCCCACGATGATGGCTTCTGTGATGTCAGCCATCGTCGGGCTCCGATGACGATTCCAAGACCTCCATCGCGTCACTGATCGGGCCCTGGATCGCCTCGCGCAGCGTGCGAACCTCTGCGGCGTGTCTGTCGCGTTCCGCCTCGGTCTGCTCGATCGCGCGCCGCAACATTACGTTTTGCTCGCGCAGGATGGTGTTTTGGGCGCGCAATTCGGCGTTCTCACTGACGAGGGCGTGCAGCTCGCCGCTGGTGACCTTGAGAGACTCTTCAAGCACCGTCACCCGAGCCGCCAGCGTCGTGATCACACTGATCCGCTCGGAGTTGTCGGCACCAATCTGGGCCCTTTCCGTCATGCCTTCGTCGTTGATCTCGGCGACGTCGCGGTCGGCTCGCCCTTTCACGAGCGCTGCGATGGCGCCGCCGGTGAAAAGGCTTGCGATCGTCGCCGCGAGTAGCTGCCAGTACGTCGTGTCCACTACCCTGCTCCGCGCCTGCGCCGCCATTCTTCTGACCCTCAGTCGTTTCCGCCCGCCCGCCGATTCAGCCAGGCCCAGAACAAGCGCCAGCCCTTGCGGAGCAAATCGTGTGCGCCCTTGGCACCAAAGCCACCGACGACTCCTACCCCGAAAGAGACGATCGCGCTTGCGTCGATCTCGTCGCCGACGAACCTAACCCAGATCGGGCCAAGTTCGATGCTGAGCCCGGAAAGAGTCGCCGGGAACGCGCCGATCGAGAGCAAACCGCTCACGAGGATGGGCGCCCACGCAAGCGCGTGATGCTGCCGATGGGTGTAGGGCTTCTGCCACCGAAGCCGCCCCTTCACGCCCTCGGTGATACCCCAGACGGTCGCCGACCATCCGACTCCGACCGCGAGCAACACGAGCAGGTTGATTGCGTGCATGCCCCAGATCAGGGGCTCGTGCAGCGCGGACCAGATTTCGGCAAAGCTCGGCATGCCCTACTCAGCCATCAAGACGGTGACGCGAATCGTGCTCGCGGAGCCGAGGTGAACGAACCTTGGGAGGTTTGCCGACCCGAGCCTGAACGGGCCTTCAATTTGAGAGTTGCGCTCGCCAGAGCCGCCGTTCTTGGCGCCGACGATGGGGATCAGGGCTGTCTCCGTGGCGCTCCGCGTAAGCTCAACGTCGTCGTCGTCGGCGAGCGTAAAGATGTAATAAACCTCGACGTTCGGGTGGGTGCTCGCGGGAAGCACTATCGCCGTAGCGTCTACTGTGATCGTCTGAGGAGCCAGGGCGCCCGAAATTGCTTGAGTCATAGTGCTCTCGCGTCGTGGGGTTCCGTACATTTGTTTTCCGGCGGATGCTGCGAGTAGCCGAGAGCATAGAGTCTATCGGTAGAGCGGTCCATATGACCCGAAAAGGTATCGGTGGTCGAGCTTTCGAGGCGACCCAGGGGGCGTTCCAGAATAGTCAGTCAAGGCCCCCGTAACTGTTGCTGTGCCGGAAGTTGTGCCCGAGATTTCTCCCGTGCCTGTTAGCAACCCCGTAACCGCTGTGGTGCCCGAAGCCGCGCCCGAGAGTTCGCCGGAAGAGAGGTCTGCTAGATCTCCGGTAACCGTTGCTGAGCCGACCGACGTACCTGCGATCTCGCCGGTTCCATTCAGGCTGCCCGACGCTGCCGACGAACCGGCGGCCGTCGCCTCGATGGCTCCCTCGCCAATCAACGAAGCTGACGCAGTGCTCGAGCCCGCAGAAGTTCCGGCGCTCTCGCCGGTTCCATTGAGCGAGGCGGCGACAGTCGAGGATCCGGGCGCCGTGCCGGAAATCTCGCCGGTGCCAGCCAGGGCACCGGTAACGGTGGCCGTGCCCGAGGACGCTCCAGACAGCTCGCCCACGCCCGCAATCGAGGCGGTGACCGTCGAACCTCCCGAGGCCGTGCCGGAGATCTCCCCAGCGGCGGGCGCATCTGTAAGGTCGCCGGTGACTGTTGAGCTGCCTGCGGACGCCGCGGACATCTCGCCATTTCCAGCCAGTGCGCCAGTGGCCGTTGCCGCCCCGGCAGAGGTTCCTGCGATCTCGCCTGTGCCGCTGAGTGCGCCTGCGACTGTCGCTGCGGCGGGAGCCGTGCCGGAGATCTCGCCCGTGCCTGTTGCCGTCGCGGTTGCCGTCGCGGAGCCTGACGATGCGCCAGAAATCTCCCCGGAACCCGTCAGTGCCCCTGTGACGGTGGAGGTCGTCCCGATCGATGTTCCCGCGAGTGAGCCATCTCCCGCCAGCGATGCCGTGGCGGTCGCAGCGCCGATCGACGTTCCCGTGAGAGCGCCAGCGCCAGCCAGCGCACCGGTAACGGTGGCCGTGCCCGAGGTGGTCCCGGTGATCTCGCTGGCGGCGGCCGAAACCTCGGCGGCCCACTCGATCGCGTCGACGTTGACGGTGTTTCGAGCTGCGGGACCGCCGCCGGTCTTGGTGCCGATCATCTTGATCTCGACCGCGCTACCGTCCGCTGTCGCAAGTTCGTTCGCGTTCCACGCGAACGTCAGGAGCGTTCCACCGTCGAGAACGTTCGTGTCACTGCCCGCACGCACGAGGGCCCCGCCCTCCCACAGCTCGATTCGCGCCACCGGCGTACCCGATTGGCCCTCGTCCCACTGGCGAACGAACGCGCGCAGCGTTTGTAGTCCTGCGCCTACCGTTGGGTTCCCAGAAGGCGTGCCGAAGGAGCAGTGTAGCTCGATGCTCGTGTTGTTGTCGTCGGCAGACACAAGCGCGGTGTCTGGCGAGTCGGGCGACTCGTCGATCCAACCCACCTGGCCGCTGCACCCGACGACGTCGAGGATCGCATCAGGCGGGATGTTTTCCGCCGACATTAGTCCTCAGTGATCTGAAGGAGCCCGGTATCGAAGTTCGGCGTAATGTTGAGCGACACTGCGAGGGGGTCGTCCAACGCCCCGGAGTAGACGACATAGCCGGGGCCCGTCTCGTCGGTCCCGACCGAGAAGTGCGTGAGGGTATCTGACCCTCCCGTCGCGGTGGGAAACGTAACTGGCGCCGCGTTGGAGCCGACGCCGTTTGCCACGTCCCATCCGCCTGCCGAGCGCGCCACGGAGACTCGACCGTAGCTGGTGTATGTCGCTTCGGTCGTGTTCTGGGAGCCGCCCTCGCCGGGATCTGCGGTGTGCAGACCGAGCCAGAGAACGCCGGCCGCGGCTGACGGCTGAAGTCCTCCAGCGTCGCCGATTCCAGCAAGCGCGACGTTCTGAAGGATGAGCTTCAGGATGTCTGTTTCGAAAGCGTTACCTTTGCTCATGGTGTATCCCTCTGGTTAGACCCAAACCGTAGCGCCCCCGCAATCGAGCGTCTAGCCCGGATCGCACCACTGAACACCGCGCCTATTTCGATAGGCCCTGAGAACGATTCTACGGGCCGCTCGCGCTTGTTGGAACCAACATAAGCGCTCGTATTGGGGCATGGCGATCTTCGCCTCTCCGCCGGTCGCCATCGGAGCCCCGCATTCTGTGCGGGTTTGCGAGATCGGGTATAGGCGCTCCCCCGCATTCGACTTTGGGCGACCTCGGAAAGTGGCGTGGTTACTGGCGCGGCGCCCTGTCAAATCCGAGGTACTGCGTTTGCGTGGCTTTCTATGCGGGGCTCAGGTTGCTCGGCCAACTATTTTTTCCACTGAACACGTGTGCACCACTGAACGGCAAAGGCGGGCGGTGACTCGCCTTCCGCACCCCTTTCGGGGCTGACGCCTAACCGAGATTTCGTGCGTCAATTATCGGAACTGAACCCGGTCCATCGCTGCGCCTCAGCCGCGACCACTTCACCAGGGGCACCGCCCGCCCGACACGACCGTAGCATCAGAACCAGTCTTGTTGCCAGATGGCGCCGCGGAACTGCCAGGGCTTCGAGTCTTTCACCTGCGAGATCGTGTAGAGCTTGAGCAGCTCGGAGCCGAACGTCGTGACCCCCGCCACGAGATGAGCGGTGTATTGGAAGTGCCACCACTCGGCGCAGCCGTAGATTTTCGGGTAGCCTGCGCGCTGGCCAATGCGCGCGAAGCCGTGCTTTTCCATCAGCGCGGTGAAGTCGATGAAGTGACCTTTGACCTTCTTCGTCTTCTGCGTCTTGTGAACGCAGCCGTCGAGCGTCATGGGCATGCCCTTGTCGTCAGCGCAGCGAGCAAACACACGCCAGTGTCGCGTACCATCACGCACGATGACGTAGGGGTCGGTTTCGGGGTCGACCATGCCGGAGTACACGAACAGATCGTGAGCGAGGCCCACGTAGTGCAGGCTCTTGGTCGATTGCGCCTTTCCGCCGCCCGAACTCAGCACCCGCTTTCCGCCCGAGCTGGTGACGACAGCGCCCTCTTCGTGCGCTTCGTCGCGCATTGCGGTGAAGTGCTTCGCCACGTCTTCGCGCAGCGAGGTGCGGTCGTAGCCTTCGCCGTGCTTGTCGCAATCGATCTGTGCCCAGCCGAGCCGGCCGCCGACACGATGGACCTCTACAGGCTCCGGCGCGATTCCGAGCGCCGCCCACGTCACCGAGCCCACGATGCCGTCAACGAGGATGTCTGCGCCTTCCTGAAACTCGAGCACGGCGGCGAGCGTCTTTGCGCCGAAGTGCCCGTCAACGAGCAACGGTTGCGAGCGGTGCCCGTTGAGCAGAAGTTGCAGGCGCTCGACTTCGGGGCCTTTGTCGCCTTGTTCGAGTCGTTTCACAGAAACCCTCCACGCCGCTTAGGCGTTGCTTTCAGGCTTTGATTGTAGCGCCTCAACCACTTCGTGAGAGCGTCGCGTCGCTTTGCTGGCGTTGGTGGCGTTCCCGCGCCGATAGCCTTACACGCGTTAGACTGCACCGTCGCCGAAGTCGAGGCGAGCGCAGCCAGCACGATCTCCGCGAGCTGCTCGGCCGAGGGCTCGGGCTGGCGCGTCGGTTTCGCAACGGGAGCGGCGAGCGGCTCGGTTTTTGGTGGCGGTGCGGGGCATACGCAACGGTGCCTTTGAAGCGCAACCAGATACCGGCGCCAGTCCGAAACCTCGGATCGAGCTACGTCCGCCACCTGCGACAGTTCGGCCAGGCGCGGGCTCTTGGGCTCCTCGGGTCGACACGTCGCGCACGTCTCAATCTTCGCCGCTTGCGCTCTGAGGCTCGCAATCAACTCCCGGTGCGCCTCGGGGTCGTGCGCAAGCGTGACTTGCCAGTGGCCCAGAATCTCCACGCGTTGCGGCCCTGTTGGCCACTGCTCGGGCCGGGGCGTGACGTGGACTTCCCACCGGGCGCCCGTTTGGCCAATGCGAAACTCGCGCCCGGCGTGAACCAACGCAGTGACGGCTGCCTCTACGGGTTGCGCGGCCCCCCAGACGCGCTCAAGGCGCGGATCTGCGGCGTCGAGGTCGTGGTACTCGGTGTCGATCGTCGACCACGGCTCGGGTTCCTCGGTGCGCCACACGCGCCAGACGCCAGAGGAGTAGTTCAGCGCTTCCGCCTCGCCTTCCGGCAGCACTTCCACGGGACTATCGCCATCGTCGTATGTAGCCTCGCCCACAGGCGAGAGCGGCCGCTTTGGGAGAGGGTGCTCAACCTTCTGAATCTTGAAGATCATAGCCCGTACTCCGCCGCGATCGCCGCCGAATGGGCCGCGATGTCGCCGTCTGAAAGTGCCGTGTTCCAACGATACATGCACTTGATCGCGCCCTGCCAATCGGTACCGGTGCTGACAATGCCGCCACCCACGCCGATCATGCGGCTACGCGTGTCCGATGTTGCTCCCGCCGAGGAGCCGAGCACAAGCGTTTGACAAACTTGTGCGCCGTCAACCCACAGACTGGCTTCGCGGTTAGCCCAATCCCACCGCGCGAAAAGCACGCAGAACCCAGCGGGCAAGGGTGAGCCCGTGGCCGTGGCGAACACCGTTACATCGGCGTCAAGGCGTCGGCCGCTGATTCGGATCTGGTCCGACGACATCATCACGCTTGCGCGAGGGTTGGGCGCTGCGCTTGTCGCCGTACCCGTGTGCGCCAGAAACATGTTGTCGGTCGGTGTGCCGGTGGTGGCTTGATCGTTCCGCACGACCCACGCGAAGGTATGGCCCTCGACGTTCTGCAAGATGTCATCGCCGAGGTAGAGCCATGCGTTTTGCGCGTCAAGAAATTCAACGGCGTTGTCGGCCTCAACATACTTCGGGTGTGTGGTCGAGGTGCCGATCGACCTCGTCCGCACCATCGAGTGACGGCTTCCGTGTGGGCGCCACTGCTGCACCTGCGCCTGATCGGCGACTTTGGCTCCGGTAGCGCCCCTCATCCCCGAGCCGACCCATGCCTCCGCTTGCCCGAGCGCGAGCGGAACGTCGGAGAGATCTGGCGGCGGCGGGTCTACGTGTTGCGTGATGCGCGCGAACATGCCATCTAGCCGGTCTGCCGTCAGGTAGATGTCGCCGTCGTATCCGATGTCCAGCCGATTCCACCCGTTGCGGTTCGAGACGTTCTCGACGATTCCGATCGCGCCTGGCATCGGCAGGCTGCCGTTTGACACCCAGACAACGTTCCCGTCTGGGTGAATACGAAACAGCACGATGTCGTGAGCACCTCCGCCGCGGCCGACGAGAACGTACAGCTCCCCGAATCGATCGCAGCGCATGGCACAAACACGTCCTACCGCCGTGGCCAGATTCCCGGCCGCTTGCAGGTTGATCTGCCACAACTCCAGCCCCGTCGCCATGTCGATGCAATATATGACACCGGCGCCCGTGAAGGTGCCAGCTGGATACCAGTAGACCCGCCCCCCGTCAGGCGAGACGACCGTGTAGCCGTCCCCGCTGGCAAGTGTTACGCCCGGCGTGTATTTCCACAAATAGGCGGGGTCGGCTCCGTCGCCGACGTCTCGATCGTAGGCGTACAGGCTGTCGTGGGCTTCGTCGTGGCGCACGAACGGGCCGCCCTCGCCGCTCGGATCGACGCCAACCTGCTGTATGTCTCCGGGCGCGAGTGTTAGGCCGTCTTGGACAACGTTGGTGATCCATTCGTGTGGATCTAGGTCCGCAAAGTCTTTCGCGAACTTTGCCACACGCCGATTTGCAACCCCGCTACCGCCAATGGTCTGATAGATGCCAAAGGGCGAGAGCGCGAGCGCATGATTGCTGGAACCCGCTCCAGCAAAATCGGCCGTCCGACGAACGGTGTCGCCCGTGGCGGCATCGATGTGTACTACGCGCACGCTTGTGGTGCTCGGGATTGCGCCCTGATACCAGGCGTAGACACCCGACGCGTCGGCGTCGGAGGACATGAACCCATCATTGGCGTTCGGGCTCGACAAGATCGTCCACGTCCATTCGAGCGCGCCGTCAGCGTCCACACGAAACGCGGCGCCTGTGTTTAGGGCGGCTGGGTTGCCATACAGCACAATGCAACCGCCCGATACGTCGTCGGGATCGACACGCGAAGCGGCGTGGATCCCTGCGATGCGCGTGGCCTTGAGCGAGACTTGCCACTCTAGTTGGAGGATTACGCCGAACTCGGTGGGTTCGGGTTCGGGTTCGGGCTCGTCTTCAGCCGACAGGTTTGGCGGATAGATGAACGCCGCGTTGCGCAAAGCCCCCTCACGCTGCGCGCTGATGTTGCGGAACGTCATTTCAAGAGGCGTCTTCCTGAATCGCGTAGCCCAGGTAGGCGCGTGCAACGATGCCGTCGGCGCTGGCGATCTCGATGTCGGCGCGCGTGCAGCCCGCGGTGGAAATGCGCTCGTCAAACCCTCGGAAGTCGAGCGCCGTAAACCGCAGCTCGTTCGGGCAGCGCCAGCCCGAGGGAGGGTTCTTGCCCCGAGCAGTCACGTGCATGAAGAGGTCGCACGTCGTCGCGTCTTTGTCGTACTCCAGTGCGCCCGTGCCGTCTGCGGCTACCGCGATCGTCGGCACCGTAGTTTGCCCCGCCAGCTCGGGAAGCTTCACGTACTTTTCCCGTGTCGACAGCGCGCCCCATACGTCTGATTGATCGAGGGCATGGCGCACGGAGATCACGAGGGTGAAAACGGTTGCGCCTCGAAACGTGCGGCTCTCGACCGTCGCCGTCACCTGGCGCCGCGTCGTGACGGTGTAGGCAACCCCTGCCTCGGCAACCACGGCATCGCTCGGAATGCACGTAAAGATCGTGGCGGTCGGCGCCGTACTGGCGTGCGCGGTAAAGATCGCACCGTCGTTCAGCCCCGCAGCGTTCGCCAAGATGATCTGCGAGCCCTCGCTCACGACGGGCGCGGCGGTGAAGTCGCCAGCCGATCGCGTCACGGTATCGGGGTTCGCATCGACCATCGTCAGCGTCAACGAGCCGAGCGATACCCCGTCGTTGATGACGTCGCTCAGGCCGGTGAGGATCGCCTCCTCGTCATCGCCTGCGCCCGCTGCGTAGTCGTGGGCGAGCCCGTCGATCGTGACGGTGTAGGTGGCCGCAACGTCGACCGTCGTCACGCGGACCCTGAAGCCGTACCTGGCTTCGTCTTCGCGCAGGTCGACGACCACCCGCGTCTTGGGGCTGTTGTCGAGCAGGTGCCCCGAGTTTGCCGAGGTGGGCGCACCCTTGAGCGAGACTGGCGCCGCGAGCGCACCGTCATCGAGCAGCTCCACCGCAACCCATTCGGGGCGTCGCGCGATGATGAGCTGCCCGAGCAGGTTCGCGGTTTCAAACAGGGCCTTGTCGCTCATTTCATTCTCCCGGCACAAATCTACGGCGAAACCAGTGGAAATTTGCTGGGTTGTCGCCGGTGTATCGCCAGACGCCCGGCTGTCGCCCCGTCGCCACCTGTTTCAGTGGGTCGTTGGGCGGGTCGTTTACTAGCGAGTAGACGTATTGCCCCGATGTCACACACACCGAGGAGTCGAAGTCGCCCTTCGGTCCGAAGACGGTATCTCGGAGACCGGCACTGTAGGGGTATGATCGGAGCGTCGAGGTGGACGATACCCAGACGTATCGGTCGTCGACGGAGATGGCCGTTCCGCCCGATGCCACGAACGAGGCCGCCGATGCCGCGAGCCGGCCCACGTGCGAGTCGCTGAGCGAGAACTCGTGAAGGTTCGTCGTGTCGAGCACGAACAGCCGATCGGGCCCGAGGGCGATGCAACGCGCGGTGATCGCGGCAATCGTGACTTCCGTCGCTTTGGCGCCTGACGACGCGAGGATGCTGATGAGGTGCTCGCCCGTTGTGCCGGCCACACCACCCGCATAGACCCATGTGCCATCGGAGACGATGGCGTGCAGCGAGCCTGCGCCGTGGGCCACGTCGAGATCCCATGCCCACGAACCGTCGGCGAGGTTGTATGCCTGCACCTCGCGAGCGTCTACGCCGTCGGGCGTCGATGTGCCCGCCGCGCCGCACGCGTACACCCTCGTATTGTCGATGGCGAGCGCGGTTGTCGTGGCGTTTCTGTCGAAGCTGAAGTCAAGCGTGCCGTCGTACTCGTAGACGTCGACCTCGCCTGTGGATCGCGACACAGCGATCCGCGTGCCGTTTGCGACAACCGCGCTGAATGTCGCGAAGTCGCCGACATCGAAACTGGTCGTCGCCTGCGTGAAGCTCGGGTCGTGCAGCCAGACCTTTGCCTCGACTCCCGCACCGTCGCCTTGCTCCAGCGCGATCAGAAACACCCCGTCGTGGTCGATCGCAACGATGCCCTCGCCAACGGGGATCGATACGATGGAGGCGGCTGAGCCAGGAGCCGTCAGGCCGCCCAGGCCGGTGAGGAGGGTATCGTTCGCGGTGACGGGGAAGTCGCCGCCAAGCGCCGACTGCGCCGCAGAGTAGTAGCCCGAGCTTCGAGACATCCACGAGAACCACAGCCCCACCGCCCGCCAGAACTTGTTGATGATAGACGACGGGGGCTTTGCGCGAACGCCCCAGCCCGCGTTCCGAATGACGTCGATCTCAGCTTCCGTGGCAACGCGGCCCGCCGCCGCCGAACTGGCCCAATCTACGCTGTCTGTCGTCGGTTTTATTGCCACCTTGAGACCTCCCTGAACTCCAAGAACCACCAGGCCGACGAGCACACCGGCTAGAATTGATGGCCAGTGCGGCCGCCGATTGATGACCATCAGATTATCTCCGACCACTCGCCTTCGTCATACCCCGGCGCGTCGTCGTACTCAATCGAGGCGCCCACGATGCTCTCGACGAGCAGCATACCAACCCCGGCTTTTTTCGCATCTTGCATCACGAGGCGCACCCGCGTTCGGTACTCGTCGCGCATCGCAGCCTCCCGCTGCGTTTCGAGCACGAAGCCCGCCGGGTAGCTCTCCCACAACCTCACTTGCAGGCTTTCGGTGATCGCCTCGAACAAGGCGATCAGCTCGGGTGGCGAGCCCTGCGACTGGCGCGCGGCGATGCGCCCCAAAATGATGAGGCGATACTCGTCGTCGAAGAGGGCGCCGCGCGCTTCGCCGACAAGCTCACCCCAGAACTCAAGCTCCTCGCCCGTCGCGAAGTGCAACCCCGTCGAGACGATGAGGTTGACCACCATCTCTTCGAAAATCTGGAACGCCCGACAGCACGCTACGAAGAATGCGCGCATTACGGGGTCGTGCCGGAACTGCGAATAGAAATCGCGCAGCGCAAGAGCTTCGTGGTCTGGCTCGAGCGTGATGAGGTCGACGCTACTCACGCCGCCTCGTCGAAGCATTGGCACCCAGACGGCCGACGAAGACTACCGACGCCACCTTGATACCCGTTTCGCTTTCGATGGCTCTGCGTGGCGCTCATGGCCTCACACGATAGTAACGGTCGGCGTGCCGTTCAGGGTTGCGAGCTGGGTTGCTGTGATGGTGACGTCGGCCGCGGCGCCGTTGAACTTCACGACCAGGCTCTTGATGCCTGGCACGTTTTGCTTTGCGCGGTGGGCTACGTCGAGCATCAGTAGATCGTCGCCAGGCACGAGGTCGGAGAAGTAGTCTGCGCCGAGTTCTTGAAGGGCCGTTTCGACGTCAGCGAGCGCGAACCCTTCGAAGAGCCCGACGTCGAACGCGAGGGTGTAGGCCACCGTCGTTGCGTAGTTCCAACGGACGGTGATGACCACGTCAGCCACCGTGATCTCGGCCTCTTCTGTGCCGAGCATTTTGATTCCTGTCGCCTTCGCGTCGAACAAGACCGAGGCCAGCTCCTCTTGCTCCTCGGTCGTGATGGTGTCTGGGTGCACGAACACCGCGACCGAATGCGCCTCCATCACGTAGCCCGAGATCGTGGCCTCAGAGCCAGAGTCGTTTTCGAGCACCGAGCAGGTTTCGATGCTCGCCAGCTCGCGCACGCGCTCTCGGAGCGACTTCGGGCCACCACGCCCGGCGCGGTACGGGGCCTCCGGTATGCGACGTCTCAGGCTCGCGTGCGACTCGTCGTCTTTACCGAGCACGGCCGCGGCGGCGTTCGTGCACGACGCGAGGCCCTCGACAGGGGAAAGGATCTTGGTGATCTCGCCGATGGCCGCAGCGACCGCGCCCTCGTCGACAGCCTCAGCCGCGACGACGACGTTACCGCCCGTGGCTGGCACGAACACGGCTTCAAGCGTCCGCCACCTGGCCCGCCCGTCTTCGCCGCCGCCCGAGAACAGCGACGCCTCTTCGATGAACACGGGTGCCGCGATCGCAGCCGTTGACGTCAGCGTGAGGTTGACCTCCGAGCGGGTGGCGCCTTCGCGCTCTGTGAGGCTGAGTTGAGCCAGGTCGTCGAGCTGCGCGCCCGTCGCGTTGTTGACGGAGCGACTGTCGCGCAGCGCAGCCACCGTTTCGGAGAGGCTGCCGAGACGTCTGGCAATGACGAGCGACCAGGGGCCAAGCACAGTCTGTCGCGACCAGTCGACTTCAACGCCCACCTCGGCCTCGAATTCGTCGCGAATGATCTCGAGCCAGTCGGCCGATCGCGGGGTCACGAAGCCCGCCGTTGTGAGCCCGAAGTCAATCGCCATGCTTGAGCCCCATTGCTACTGCGCGCGCGACACGCTGTGCGGCCTGATAGACGTCATTTGGAATGCGCACCGACCGCACGTGATCTGGGCCGACCTCGAACGTCACGACCACTTCGTCGGGCTTGTGAACGATGGGGAAGGCGGTTGCGCGGCGGCCGTGACGGGTCATCCCAGGAACCTCTTGGAGTCGAAGCTCGTGTAAACGAGCGGAATCATGTTCCCTTGCGGGCCCGCCGCGAACTCGACCTGCACGCCGAACTGCTCGCCGTCGTCGGTAAGGAGCGAGGCCGTCACGAGGATCTCTCGGCCGACCTGCCTGATCGAGAACTCCGTCACGCTCGAGACGCCCTGCACCTCGGCAAGCTCCGCCCTGATCGTTCCGCCGATGCTCTGCAAGTCGCGCCAGAGCTGTTCGATCCACGTGGTGAACGCCATTCCCTTCGTTCGATCTGGCAGCCATTCGCCCGCGTGCGTCTTGCACGCGATCTTGACCGACTGCGCGATCTTGCGAGCACCTCGAAACAATCGAGGGTACAGGGGGCAGGAGCCATCGGCGTTCAGTTCGAGATCGTACATGATGCCCTAGTATCTCACTTCGCCTTGACTTTGGTAGCGGCAATCGCCGCGAGCGGAACGGGTATGAGCACTGCGGTTCCTGGCGCAATGCCGTTCACGTACAAGATGATTTTGTTGAGTTCAACAACGATGCTGTCAAGGTGGCTCTTGGTCGTCGGCGCCAGTGCTACATCATCGGTCGCCGTGGCGTCGCCTAGCAGCACAGGGTCGCCCGAGAGCACCGGGTTGTCATCGTGCGTCGAGTCGGCGGGCGGTGCGTCGGCCGCGGCGCGGATCGGGCCGGTGACAACCGCATCGCTCAGATCGAATCGGACGGGGTCGGCCGGTGTCACGTCATCGCCACCACTCGCGCGCCATTCTGCGAGCGAGCGCTCGGCGCACTCACACCAGACGTAATCACCTTGCTTGTAGGGCAGCACGAGCCCGCCCGCGTCTGTGAGGTGCTGCACCACGCGAACGCCGTGCACGGGCTTCGGCAGATAGGTGACGTATGCGCGCTCAACGGGATCCCAGCGCCGCCCCCGAAGCACCGGCTGGATCGAGGCGGTGAAGCTCGCGCGATCGTACTTGATGATGCGCGCCGGAAAGCTCGTGTGCATTTCGGCCACCACGCCGCGAGCTGCCAAGATCGCAACGTCGTCGAAGTCGGGGGCGTCGAAGTCGTCGTCAGCCACTCAGCCCACCCTCCGGGCTGTGCCCTCGGTGTAGAACGGGGTATCCCAGCCGGGGTCACCGTAGAAGCGGGTATCGCGCGCCTTCGCGACGCCGCTGAAATCGGGGTGCTCGAATACGACGCGACGCCCTGGCCTGATCGAGCCGTCGAGCAGTGCCCTGTATTCGATCGTGCCGTCTTTCTGGAGTTGCAGGTTCAGAAGGTTGCCGCTCTCGGTGCTGAGTACGGGTGCCACCTCGCCCGAATCACCATCATTTGGAATCGCCAGCAACGCGCCGTCACGCGTCGTTGCCGCAAAGCCAGCCATCAGACCCAGCCGATCGAGCACGCGGTCGACCTTGCCGCTTGCGTGAAACCCGTTCCCGAACGTCAGTGTCGCAAGCTCAGCCGGCAAAGGCCCGAGCGGTATGGCGAGCTGCGTTGCCGCCGCCCGCATGATCTCGAGCCCTGTCGTTGGCCCGTCGAGCGAGAGATCGAGGTACGACACGGCGTATCTGTTCCCGGCATCGAGAGCCTGAATGTCGAGCGTCCGCGATCCCCCGTCGTGGTAGTACCTCGCGCCGACCTTGGGAATCGGGTTGCCGACAAAGATGAGCTTTGGCGTCGTGTACCCGGCCAACAGGCGCACGACTGCGCCCTTTCGCTGCGCTGCGCCGTACAGGTCGCGCGCTGCGCCCTTGATGGCAATCTGGCCCGCGTTGGGCTTGCCATCGAGCTTGAATGCGATGTCGAACACGATGGGCAGCCCCGTGATCGAGGTGGCAAGCTCGCCAGGCTGCCCGACGTCGAATACCACCTTTCGGCCGTGTAGCCGTTCGCTCACAGAAGCCTCACGCTGAACTCGGCTTCTAGTTCGTCGGCGGCGGCTTGCAGGAGCGCCGCGTACTCGTCTTCACTCAGGTAGTACAGCTCCACCGCACTTCCGAGGTCTGATTGCTGGTAGGGGTCGTCGGAGCCCGTGACGAAAAAGATCCCTCGCGGCGCACCAATGGCGCCGCGAGGGAACGGGATACCGCCCGGAGAGATACGGCGTCCCGAAATGATCGGCACCTCGGCAAGCGTCAGAAGGTCGACGTACCAGCCACCGAGCCGGTTGAGCCAGTAAAGGCGCAGGCGGTAGACCGCGCCGTCGAGCTGCACCGTCTGAATCGTGCGCGGGTGCTCGTTCGGTGTTGAGATCGCAATCATCACGAACCCGAGGGAAGGTTTTCGCCAATGTACTTGCCCGCGCGCTTGAGCATCGACTTTTGCACGGGTGCCGCCTTCTCCGCGGGCACGACGCGGGTAGGCTGCTCTCCGATGTCTTCGTCAGGCGGAAGGTCTGGCTTTGCGCGCGAGACGATGCGAGGCAACAGGGTTGTAGTGCGCCCGGCAAAGCCCGTGCGGCTGAACGTGAGACTAAACGGCGTCGACAGCGAGCGGGTCAGTTCGGTCGGCCACGCCGCGAGCTGGCAGTCTGTGATCGGGCGTCGGCGTGGTAGCTGTACCGTCACGTACTCGCCCACAATCGACTCGAGGAAGTCGGCCGCTGCCTCCTCGCGCCGCGGGTCTGCAATCGCACCCACGGGCGCAAGCGCGCTCACACGCACCTGTACGGTGAAGTCGAGCGGCTCCTTGACCGCAGAGTCGTTCACCGTTCGCAGCGTGCCAGGGCCCGCGCCTGGGTCGACGGGGTGGCGCGGCAGAATCACGGTGTTCTGAAAGCTCGCGCTCTCGACGACATCGAGCACGATGAACGAGCCGTCTTCGCGCGTGATCGTCAGTTCGCCGATTTGCACCGCCATGGTTACCGCTCCCCGCCTTCGATCCGAGCGTACGCGAGTTGCAGGTTCTTGCGCTGCGCCTTCGTGACTTCCCGAGCGTTCGCGCTGGCGATCTGATCGGCCGTCGCGCCGCTTTGTGCGACCTGAGTCGAGACGTTCGTGTCGCCGAACACGAGATTGGTAGCCCGCTGCGCCGACTGCGTAAGGGCGAGCTGCCCGAGCGCCGGGAACAGCCCGGCAACACTTGCGGCGTTCGCCGCCCGGCTGCCTTCGAGGGCGAGCTTACCAAGGGGCAGGGACCGGATCTTGTCGACCAGGACTTGCACGCGATCAATCACGCCCTGCACAGAGTCGCGGACGGTGCCGGCCCACCCCATGATCGCACCCTCGCCCACCTTGAGCGCTGCCGTGATCGCGTCGAGGGTGTCGGCCCAATTCTCGAACTTGAGGGCCGTTTCATCGAGTTCGACGCCGAGAAAGTCAGCAATGAGCCCGGCAATCATCGTGACGCCCTCGACCAGCTTGTCGATGATGGGCCCCGCGATCGTCCAAATGACGTTGAACGCCAGCGGAACAGCCGTACTCAGGAAGTTCGCGACTGACTTCGCAAGCTCCCACGTCGACTCGAGCCCGCGCGCGATGCTTCCGAAGATACCCTCCTGGCCGCGCCATGCGTCGAGGAAGTCTTTGGTATAGCTCTCGCCGCCCTGGAGCCCGGTAATGAGGTCGTCGATACCGAGGGCGAGCGCTGTTACGATCGCGACGATCGCAATGATCTTGATGAACGCGATCGCACCAATGGCCATCAGCGTTTTGGCAACGGGCACGATCAGAAGCAACGTCGCGCGAAGCTTGAAAAAGCCAGCGAGCAGGCCACCCGCCACGAACACCGACGCGATCGCGCGCAGCACGGGCTCCCAGCCGCCGAACTTCTCCTTTACGATCTTGTCGAGTTCGATGAACTCGAGCCGCAGCCGGCGTGCGATCTTCCGCACCTTTTCGATCCACGCCTCGATACGCGATCTGATCAGGGCTCGGTTTGCCTTGAGCCAATCGAGCGAACGATTGACGAGCCCTTGCAGCGCTGGCATGAGCGCTACAACGATCTGTGTCTTGAACCCGGCCCATGAGCGCTTGAGGCGTTCGAGGTCGTCGTTGAACTGCTCCATTGCGGCGGCGTCTTCGGAGCTGAGCACGAAGCCAAGCTCCCGAGCCTCTTCGCGTAGGGCGCGAAGCCCTTCGGCGCCCTCGTTGAGCAGAGGTAGCAGCTTCGCGCCAGACCGCCCAAACAGGTCGTTTGCGAGCGCTACCTTGAGCGTCTCGTTTTCCGTCTTGGCGAGCTTGTCGGCGATCTCCTCGAAAAGCTCCATCTGGCCGCGGATCTCGCCCTTCGAGTCTTTCGCATTCACCCCAAGCTTCTTGAATGCGTCGGCCGCTGGCCCCGTGCCTTTGGTCGCCACGTCATAGGCGTTCTTTCCGAGCCGCCGGAAAGAGGTCTTGATGTCGCTCATCTCGGCGCCCGCGAGGTTCGCGGCGTACGTCAGTTCCTGCACCTCTTCTGTTGTGAGCCCGATTTGTTGAGCGGCCTTGGCTGCGTCATCGGCGGCGCCTGCGATCTGCGTCACCCACCGCCCGAGCGCTACCGCCGCGCCCGTGGCGACCCCAGCGACAGCACTGAACGCGACCGCGAGCCCCTTGGCGAGCCCCTTGGCGAGCTTTCCAACGAGCTGGTCGGCGGCCTTCCACGTCTTTTCGTCGACGTCGAGCCCGAGCCTGACCAGGAATTCGCGAAGTACGTCAGCCATGGTTCTTAAACCTTGCCGTCAACTCGGCCTGGTAAGCCTCGTCAGCGGCGAGTCGCCATTCGGCGAAGCGAAGGGCAGAGGCGATATGCCCGATCGACCACGTGCGTTCAATCGTCACGGGGTCGACGTGAAAGAGGCCCGTCAGGGCGACCCGGTAAGTGAGCCCTCGGGCGATGGGTGTCCCTCGGAGATAGGCTGAGTGCGGGTCGCGGGGGGCGTCAGGCTCACCCTCTTGCTTAACCCCTTGCTCAGCCCAGAGAACAAAAAATCGAGGAACCCGTTGAGCTGAACGATGCGCACCATTGCGCTCCGAAGCTCGGCGTAGTTCGCCATGTAGGCCCGGTTGAAGTGGCCCTCGGCCTTCAGTTCGCAGCCGTCGCGCAGCGTCAGGGCGAACAGGTCAGAGAGCAGACCGTCCTCTTCGCACGCAATGAGCACGTCGAAAATGCCCTCTATCAGCGCCATGGCGTCGAGCTTGACCTCCCCTGTGCCGTTCAACACGGCACCCATCATGATCTCCTTGAGCCGCTCTTCGAAGTCGACCCCCTCCTCGCCGCCGTTCAGGTAGCTCTTCACGAGCACTGCCAGGTTGTTCTCGACGAGACTCGAAAGGGCTGCGCCCCCAGCCTTCGAGAGGCGCAGGCACAAGGGCAAAGCCCTTTTGGGCGGGTGATACGTCAGGCGATACAGGTGCACGTTGCCGGCTGCGTCAGCCAGCTCGAACGTTTCCGTGTGCTCCTGTAGGTGATGCGGCGAGGGCATCGGGTAGTCAGCGCTCATCGTCTCTCCGGTTGCTGAGCGAGGGTTGTTGCGGGCCTTACACGCCTACGAGCAGTCCGGCCCCGCGAATGATCTGGTCTTTGGCGTTCGGCAAGCCGAGCCGGAAGACCTGATCGGACTTCGATTTCATCTTGGACGGCAGACTCCCGCTGATGAACCCCGCGGCGGGCTCCGTGAGGGCGTCGAGGTTCGCTCGGTCGAGCATGTTCACCGAGATTGGCAAGAACTGCGCAAGCGCTCGCGTCTTGCGCTTCCAATCGAGGTACATTTGACCGAGCAGGCGGTATGCCTGTGACGTCGGCGTGAGCGTCAGGTTGAGGTACGCAAGGTCGTTCTCGTTCCCCACGTAGCTCGGGAAGCCACCCGCGCCCATGATGAAATCGCCGTCGTCTTCGGCAAACTCGAGTTCGAACCCGCCGTCATCGCCCCACGCTCGCCCGATGCTCACGAAGGCTGCCGCGCTCACCAGAAGAGGGCAGGCGATGGCGACCTCCACGGCCCCGAGTGTGTAGTAACCAGCTTTGAAGGCCATGCTTACGCTCCTGCGGTAAGGTCGACGGTGAAGCTCACGATCCGCCCGTCGACGAGATAATCGATCGAGCCCTGAACCCTGACGCGTCGCAAGATGAGGTCGGTCGCCGTGTTTGCCGGGTATGTGACCTCGCCTCGCACGAAGTGGCCTTTCGCGGAGCCCTCTTCGATCAGTTGCTTGAGGATACCGCCGACGTCGACCTGATGCCCCGGCGTGACGCCCACAGCCTGAAGCTGGTTCGACTTCGTGATGATGTACGAATACGTGCGCTCACGAAGCCTGGCGCGCAGCCAGTCTTTCATGATGTTCACGCGCAGCGTGCGGCCCGCCATGTTGACGCCCGCGTCTAGCCACGTGCTCGACTCGCCGAACTCGCCGAATACGTTGATGTCGTTCGCGATGGCGAGCAACCGTTGCCCTGTCGTCAACGGCGTTGTGTAGGCCGCGACACCGCCCACGTTCATCGTCCACGGCGCGCTGAAGCTGTCTGGGTCTTGCAGGCCCGCGCCCAGCGCCGCGAAGTCGAGAGCCGCGGTGGTCACGTCGTGATAGACGCCTGCGCAACGCTCGAGATCCACGAGGTCGGCGTAAGCGGCGGGAACGCCCGAAGTGAGCCAATCGGCGCTGTCCGACTGGAACATGAAGAGCGCCTCACCCTCGGCCTCGATCGCGACGCCCACCGCTTCGGCGATCGCGCCGTCTGTGTGTTCCTGAATCGCGTAGCCGTAGAAACCGGGGTCGGCCGCGCGGATCAGAGCGAGTGCGGTTGCGTACGTCTCGCCGCCCACGAGGTCGACATACCCGGCTTTGACGATGGGTGGGCGCGGACGGTTCGATTGCGACAGCGCAGCGGAGAGCTGCGCGGCCGTCGTGGCGCTGATGAACCCCGCCGTTTCGTCGTCGGTGACATCGGCCGATTCAGCGTAGGAACGAACGCGATCGCCGTCGAGGCTGTTGGTCGCGAGCGGTACCGCGAGCAACGGCACCTGAAACTCAGGGCCCGCGGCGGGCGGGCTGTCGAGGGTTACCGCTACTGTGACGTTGGGGTCGTGGGTTGTGACCATGATCTAGCCTACCTTTCGTGCGGTTAGTACCGCGGTGGCCCACGTGATGTTGGCGCCACCGGCTTCGCTCGAATTCACGAGCACTGTTACCTTTTGCCCTGCCGTCACTACCGCGATCGCGCCCAACGATACATGGTGCGAATTCCCCGCGCCATCCGTGACTGCTGATTGCACGAGCCCAAGCCCAACGCCATCGAGCGCCAGGTCGTAGAACCACCCCGTATCGGCGGGCCCTGTGCCCGTGAACTGCGCGCGCAGCTCGTACGTACCCGCGATGTCGAGCGTGATCGAGTCGTCGGCACTGTCGCCTGTAGCGTTGTCTTCGGGCCCGACATCATCGAACGCTTCGGCCTTGACGGCGGCGGTCGTGACCCCGGCCTGCGCCTCTGCGGTACCAGAGATCATGCCGTAGCAGCCGAGATAGGTATCGACCCCGTCGCGCAGATCTTCGGGCCCGATCGCCCCCGTCTGATTGTCGGGGTACAGGTCGAGCAACTCGGCTTTGGTTCGGGCCGTCATGCGAATGCCTCGTCAGCAAAGCCGAAGTCGAACCCGTCGCCAGAGACTACGAGGTCGGCGGGCACCGGATCTAGGCCGTCGTCACCCTGAAGCGTGAGTTCGAAGCTCACCATCGCAGCAACAGGCCCCGTGCCTGCCGCCAGGGTGCGCTCTTCGATGAAACCGACGCGCAGCTCTCGAAACACGCGCGTCTCCCACTCGCCCTCGTATTGCTGGTTCACTTCGAGCGCGGCGCCCATGTCGTCGACCGTGAGGTTCTGCGCGAACAGGTAGCCGTCGACGTCATCGCGAGCGCGGGTGATCTCCAGCTCGTCAATGAGTGCTGCGCCGTCGTCGCCGTAGCCCCAGAGCTGAACTACCGCCGTCCGCGCGCCGCGAATGATGACGGAGCCGTCAGCCTGCAGGAGCTTTTCGTCGAAGGGCTGCGCGCGGAGCTGGCGCTGAGGGATTCGAACGCCGATGAACGACAGCGGACCTCGCACGTTCAGGCCGCGCATCGGCTTGACCTCGAGCGCCGATACGAGCGCGAGCCAGCCCTTGATGATGCGGAACACGAGGCGTGTCGATTCGTTGTCGAGCATTACAGCCGCCTCGTCAGGTAGACTTCGGCGTGAATGTGGCCGGTGGTGTACGCCTCGACCTTCACGACGCGGTACCGCTGGCCCCCAAAAGTGACCTCGTCGGCGGGCAGCTCGTTGGCTTCGTCGAGCGGGCGGGGCTCGGTGTACAGCGTCGTGTCGATGTAGAGCATCTTTTCGATGCCCTCGCCCATCAGGTCTTCAGGGATCTGACGCTGCGTAGCGGGCTGAAAGCTCCCCGCGATCGCCTCGGTGGTCTCGCCCGCCTTGCCCGTGACGATGCCGTCAGCGTCGGCCGTGTAGCCTGTGAAGCGGTGCAGGGTGCCGGCTTCTGGAAACAAGATCACTTCGCCACCAGCTTGTAATTCACCTCGCGCAGCATTTCGTCGGAGTCGATGAGGGGGTTTGAGCTGCCCTTCTTGGCGATGGTGCTCGGCGCGTTGGGCGGCGTGTCGATCTCGACGATCCGCTTTCGCATGATTGCCTGCCCCTTGATGCCGATGGCGTTGAGTGCGTCATTGACGCTCTTCTTTCCGTCGAGCGCCAACCCGACTTGGCGCTGCGTGAAGTCGATCAGCTCGTCTTTGTGCACGACGAACGCGGTCGTTGCAAACGGGCGAGCCGGCGCGTTGACGGTTCCGAACTCGTTCCAGATAGCCTTGTTGAGCACGTGCTCGCCCGACTCGGGAAAGATGCCCACCTGAACCTCTTCGTTGCCCAGATCGAGCATGGAGCGGCGCATGCGATCGTACCCACGATCGCGCACCGTCACACCGCCTTTGGGCTTGAGCTTCACGGCTTCTTCTCCTTCGCTGCCTCGGCGGCGGCCTTGGCCTTTGCCTTCTCGCTTTCGGCGATCGCCTTCTCGCGGTCGGTGCGCGCCTTTTTGGCCGCCTGGCGCAGTTGCTTCGCCTCCTCCCTTGGCACGTGGCGCAGCACGATGCCTGCGCCAGCCTTGCGCATGAGGGTGACGTAACTCTTGGTGACGATGCCTTTCCACCCCGCGGGGCGCTTGCGCCCAGCAATGGTCATGGGCTCGTACAACTCGATCTCGTACTCTTCCATCAGTCGCCTCCCTTGGTCTCGGCCTCGATGATCCGTTCTACGAGCGCCCTCTTTGCGCCAGACGCCTTGAGCCCAAGCTCCCGCGCGACGTCGCGCAGCTTGGCTGCCGACATGAGTTCGAGGTCGCCTCGGCGTTCGAATTGAGCCTCGTACCGCTCCATGTCACTCAGGCTCGCGCGCTCAGAAGCACTCAGAAGCCAGCGGGCGCCGTTCTCTTCGTCGGCCTCACCCTCAGACGTGGAATCGCTCTCGCGCGAAACGGGGCCCGCTGCGTGCGCCTCGGCTGGCGTTTCCGACGATGCGGCAACCTCGGCCTTGGTGACGGGCGCAGGTTCGCAGCGTCTCGAGCGCGCGAGCGCATCGCCAAGGTGCTTGGGCAACCACACGAGGGCGCCAGGGTCGAGGTCTTCGCCTGTGACGTTCAGGGGCTCACCGACCACGCGGTAGCGGTGCTTGGTATCGGTGCTCTGTCGGGCGCGTCTCATTCAGTTCCTTTGACCACCATCACCCCGGGGTTGGGGCTGATACGAAGTAGCTCCTGATACTCGAGCCCATACGGGGTGGCGTCGAGGGTTCCGCCCGAGCTGCCAGACCCACCGCCCGTCGACCCGTAGCTCACCGAGACGCGGCCCGTCGTCATAGACGTAATGGCGCCCGCTGCGGCCACAGCACCCGAGGCTTGTGCGCGCCTTGTCAGTTCCAACAAGTGCGCCGCGAGAAACAGGGCGGCTTCGGTGTACAGCGTGCCCCAAGCGGTGGCGTCCATTCGTGCCGCGGCCTGCGCAATCTTCGTGGTGACGAGTGCATCAGACTGCGCGGTGAACTCAGGGAAGCGGTCGCGGAACAGCTCCAGGCTTGTGGCCACGTCTTACCCCGTCGCGACGCCGCGCTCTCGGAGCGTGCCGTCTTCGACCCGCTTCTGAATGGGCACGAGGTCTCGTGCGCGAGCCCACTCGGCCGCGTCGACGACGTTGTGCCCTGGAAAGATGTCGAGCCACACCCGCTTGGGGTCGCTGATCAGCTTGCCGGTCGCCTTGTCGCGCTGGCGCATGTCGATGCGCAACGGCGCTGACATGCTGCTCTCGATGATCAGGCCCTTGCCATCGGCAATCGGCGCTTTGGGTTTCTGTGCCATGGTGGTCTCCGGTGATTCGCGTTGATGCCGCGAAGTGAGGCCCGGACGGTGCCGGCACGTGGGGGGTCGTTCGTATCGAGCGCCCGGCCCTCACTTCGGGGCATCAGCCCCGGCTATCAGGCGGGAAGTTCGCCGATCGCCATTTCGAGCGGGTAGGGGGTGTAGAACCCACCCGACTTCGAGATACAGTTGATGACGTACTCGAGGTTGACCTCCTGCACGGGAAGCTGCCGGAAGGGGATCGGAACGACGTGCTTCACGACCCGTCCGTCCATCGGGTACGCGATGATCACGTCAACGCCGCCCGTACCGGCGCCAGCCAGCTCCCACACCTTCTCGACGCGCAGCGGCATGCCGGCATCGGATCGCTTCTTGATGAGGAATTCGAGAATCGTCGTGTCGGTCGTCGCGCTACGCGGCGTGTCGGCGATGTAGTCGTACGCCGCGGGCGGCAACAACAGAACGCCCGCCATCGCGGTGGTCTCCGTCACCTCGTCGATCGAGTTCAAGAACTCGTTGACCGTCGCAATGATCGCGTCGCTGGAGCTGGCCGCTGCCGTGAGCGGCTCCGCGAGCACGAGGCGCGGAATGAAGGGGTGCGAGAGCACGCCCCAGATCCCCACTTCGTGATCGCCGAACCACAGCACGTCGTTCAGAAACTCTTCGTTCGCGATGCGGCACGCGCGCGCCAGCTCGGCATCGAGCGGCATGCTTGTGAGGCGCGCCGCCATGATGTCTTCGATGGTGTACGAGTACGCCGAACCGAAGGTCTTGATCGGGCGGTTCAGCTCCTTGCCCGCGACGCTGACGCGGTTGAGGCTGTCGCCGTAGTTGTTGATCCACGACGCCTTGCCGAGTGACTCGTACATGCGGTGCGTGTACGACTTGTGCCCCTCGCCCGCCGTGGTGGGGTCGAGCCCGAACAGGCGCAACCCGTTTCGGGGTGGCGTCTTCGTGCGGTAGACGGTCGGCACGATGCTTTCGAGCTGCCGGCTGAACCACAGCCCGGTTCCGGGCGTCAGAATAGCGTCAGCCCGCATGTTCGGGTTGCGCAAGACGTGGTGCCGCGCGAGCAGGTCCAAGCGCGCCATCGTTACGTGATCGAGAAACATGCGAGACTCCTTGAGGCGTGAGCGCTTAGCGCTGAACTCGTAGCACTGCGAGGTTGTCTTGTGACTGTCGCACCCATTCCCAATTGGGAACGCGAACGACGCCTGCTCCCGGCGTCGGCGTGAACGCCCCGAGCTTGTCGAGAGCACCGGAGGCCACGAGGCGCACGAACACCGGATCGTCTTCGGTGACGGCCGCCTCGGCGTAGACGCACACGTCGCTGTCGACGCGGGCGACCGACATCACGCTGTTCTTTTCGTACTGCGTGGTGCCGGCGTCGAGCAGGCCACCATCATCGGTGGTCTCGACGTCGTACTCGAAGATCGCGACGCCCGCGAGCGCCTTGGTTACGTCGGTGTACGCCGTGCGATTGGTCGTGTGCACCCATACGCCCGTGTCTTCGCCCGTGCCGAACCCGTACGAGACCTCGAACGGTACGCCCGCCACCTCGGCCGTCAGTGTGAGGGTGTCGGCGGTCGGGTGCGTCGCAATGACCGTGCTTGCCGGCATCTGGCCGTTGATGAGCCCCGCGAGCGCGATGATGCTCGTATCGGCGTCGGTGGCCATCGTGTGCTCGAATTCGCGCGTCACCCAATCGCCGATCGTCGGGTCGTAGTACCTGATGGTGATGAGCGCCGACACGGCGGCGTCATACGTCAGGTCCAGCTCGTCGACCTGAGCCGTGAGCGCCGTAGCAGAAGCCAGGCGCCCGAGCCGCTTGGTTGCGAGCCCCGAGTTGGCCGGACCCGTCCCGAGCCCTGCCTTGACGACCGCGCGCCCGAACGGCACGGGGTCGGCCTCGTCGTTCGCCGTCGTCTGCGCGAGCGTCAGGTTTGCGTCGCTCTCGGTGGCCACGAACGCGACCCCGCCGTAACGAGCCGTCACGGTGAAGGTCGTCGCCGCGGTGCCAACCGCGATCACGCGCCCGTTGACGAGCGGCTCCGCGTTGATGGCCGCAACCAGGGCGTCGTTGATCTCCTGGTCAGTCGCGGTTGCGTCACTGGTGATCGAGATCGCCACGCCGTCGATCTGGAGGGTGTACACCGTCGAGTCGACAACGCCCGACACGGTGTACGTTGCCACCTGTGCCGCGCGTGGCGCGTCGTTGACGAAAGGCTCGGTGATGCCCTTCGCTGAGGTCTTCACCAGCTCGCCGAGTCGCATGGGATACATGCGTGTGCGGACTACCGTTTGAATGCCCATCTGATCGTCTCCCTTTGGGGCTGTGCCCGGTGCGCTGGTTTACTCGGCCGCGCCGATCCACTGGTTCTGAAGCTGTGAGTTCATCTCCACCTCGGCCTTGATGGCCTCGTCGTCGCGGCCCTCGGCCCCGTTGCCCGCGGCGACCGGCTGTGCGGCGGCTGCGGTGGCGGGCACGATCTGCGCCGCGAAGGCGTCGACGTGCGAGGTCTGGGGCGGTGCGGGGTTCGCAAGCTCCATCTCGATGCGGTCGAAGCACGCGGCGAGGTAGTCAGCCGACGCTTGCGAAACGTCGCGCTTGAGCCAGGCCCCTGCGATCTTCCGCTTGAGGTCGAGGTTTTCGAGCTTCGCGATCTCGTCGGCCGCGATGTCGAACCGGCCCGCGGCGGCGACGAGCTTCTGCCGCTCGTTGAACCACGCGAGGGATCCGCCGCTCTGCCGGAGCTTCGCGAGTTCGGCGTCTTTGGCGTCGAGCGCGACCTTGGTGGCGTCGAGTTCGCCCTGGAGCTTGTCGGCCTTCGCCGTGGCTTCGAGCGCAGTCTTTGCCGCGGAGTCGAGGGTGACGCGGACGGCGGTTGCGAGCGAGGGCTCCACGTCGTCGAAGCGCACCCCGTTGAGTTCGATGCTTGCCATGGTTTTCCTTTTCGGTTCCGTGGGCACCTGGCCCAAGTCGATCCTCATAACGCCGACCGATACGTCGGCGCTGTCGACGCGGGCGCGAACCTGAGCGCCAGCCCGACCCCGCTCGACAAAGGCGACGTGGTTGTACTTGATGTTTCGCTGAACGCAATCGTAGCGCTCGCCAGCGTACTCGCCTGCCGTCTCGTCAATGTCGACGTAGTAGCCAGCGGAGAGTTGCTTCGCGCCCTTACGAATCCCCTCGAGCCCGTCGCCGCGGTGAATGGCCGCGGTGATGCGAACGAACCCGTTTGCGCCGTCCTGCTCCCAGGAGATCGAGTCGCCGACTGTGCCGATCTGGTACTCACCGGCGTTGTCTGGGGTCACGAGTTCTGGCGGGTGCCCGAGCGTGATTGGCTTTCGCCCGAGCGTCTCGAGGCTGTCGGCGCGCGAGACTTCATCGGGCGGGCGCAGCTCACGGCTGACGGTGCCGTCTGCCATCACGTACTCGAAGACACCCGAGCGGGTGGCGAAGCCCTCAGCGAACATGAAGCCCTCACCCGTGCGATGGGGTTGCTTCGTAAGTTCGCCGAAATCTAGCCGAAAATGCCGCACGTTGTACCGACCGACCGCCTGGGGGTTCGGTCGCAACTATTCGGGTGCACGATCCGCGTGTCAATTGAGTAGCCCGAGGAAACGGGCGTTTGCCTAACGGGGTAGTCTCAGTCGGCGTCAGGGGTCGCGTTCGGTGCGGTGTCGGCGCCCTTGCGGCGCTCGGCCCACGGCTTGACGCGGATCTCTCCAGGGCGATGGCTCTGGATCTAGGGCTCCGAGTAGGTCGCGCTCATGAACGCCTCCGCAGAGGCTTGCGCGTCCGAAAGCGCTTGAACCTTGAGAGAGCCGCGCAGTCGTCGCACAGGTGCCATTGCCCATCCGCCCCCACGCACGTCGTCGCCTGATTCGCGCATCCCTCGTACTTGTCTCCGAGGATGAGCGCGTGTCGGTCGTTCGCCGGGTCCCACTCGCAGCGACTCATGCGACCTCCTCGTTGCCGTGCTTGAACTGGCAGGAGGCGCAGAGCCACTGAGGCTCGATGCCAGGCAGGAATCCCTCTCCTCGGCGATGCGCCAACCAGGAAACGGGCGGGCGTTCATCCCATCCCCACGGGAAACCTGCCGCCTTGACACGGGCCTCAAGCGCTCGGAGGCGTGCGCCCTCCTCCGGGAAGCACGCCTCGATTACATCGATCTCGCCCTTCTTCGCGAACGCACCGCAGAGGCATTCCCCTGACATGCACAGGAGCCGGACGACGAGGTTCTCCGGCATGATCCAGTTCGACATGTACGCGTTGCAATCGCGCTTGCTCCACGAGAAGCAAGGGTTCACCCACACCACGGAGCCGTCGACGTTGATTGGTTCGTCGTAGCCCATCCGCCGCTGCGACTCCTGTTGCCGAAGGCCGCTGCAAATCAGGATCTTGTCCCGACGGTGTGTCTTTCGCTCCTGAATGAACTGGGACAACGCTCGGCCTTTGAGCCGGTCGTACATCTTGCGATGGTGAGCCGGGCCCGGGAACCCGTACTCGAGAACGAGATCCTCGTAGACCTGCGGGTCCGGAGTCCCGTCGGCGCGAACAAACGCGGTCGCCTCCCGCTCGAAGAGCTCCCACCCGAAATACCAGGAGGTGGCTCTGACGAACGTGCGCGTTCGCTCGATCCCGATACCCGTGTTGATGTGGAGCGCGCCTGCGAACGCGGGGTGGCCGCTGCTGACGTGAGTGGATACGAGGGAATCGTGGCCGCCCGAGAACGCGCCCACGACGAGGCTTGGCTTGTAGCGGTCGATAGCAACGGAGATGGTCAGATGCGCTTCGGCGCGGAGCTCGCGCGCGCGAGTCCACTCCTCAGAGTCTGGCTCTCGGAGATTTCGTTCGCAGGCTTCCTCGACGACATCGACCGCCCCGCACGACTCACACAGAGTCGCGAGCCTTCGCTCTCGGATAAACGGGAGCGAGTCGGCATCGCCGCAGTGCGGACAATCGAGGCGGATGACTCCGCGATGAATGCCGAGGAGGTCGATCTGGCTCATACCCACTCCCCGCACTTCGAGCAGGTCCAGTCGTAGTCGAGCGCCTCTTCGGCGGTGATGTCGACGTCCTCCAGCGGCTCCGGTCCTCCACCGGCGCACCCGGACCCGCCAACCTCAGGAACCGCCTTCGCACCACAGCACACCGTCAGCTCAGGCCTGTGCCTGAACTCGATGCGGGTGACCTCTGACGGTGCCCACGGTTTCGGCTCAATGCCGTTGACCTCGCAAAAGACATCCACGAATTCGTTCCATCGCGCAGAGAGTTCAGGAAACCCCTCTGCCGCGGTTTCGCGCGCAGAGAGTTCACCCCGCGGAGGTATCCAATGGCCGTAGGGAGAGACCCGAAACAGCGCCTCCCGTCTGACCTCCACGATCTCGATGACGCCGATTCGCTGGATCTGCTCGCCCTTCGGGATGCCCTGTCCCTTCTCGACGGCACACACCAGCGTTCCCGGCGCGAGGACACGGAGCCAGTAGCCCTTCGAGTCGAGCCGGCGCGTCACGGTCTTCGCGCGGGCCCGCATCTGGGCGGTCGTGGCTGCGAAGCTCATGAGCCTCATGGCGCCACCTTCCTGAAGTCGACGCGAACAACGAGCGTCGGAACGGGGCACACGTAGACCGACAGCCAGTGACGATCGAGCCCTCGCCAACGGTTCCAGTAGACACCGACCCACATGTCGCGCGGTTCGAACTTCGCATAAACGAAGTGTGCGTCGAAGGACATGAGCCTCATTCCCAACCCCGTCGGCAGGCGTCGCAGGCCTCTCCAGCGTCGACGTCGACCCCCGTGATTCGGCGGATGATGGCCGCCATCGCGTCTCGCTCCCTGGCCGCCCGCTCCAGCCGCACACACCCTTTGATGTGAAAGTCGTTGGCCGTATGCTCGGAAACGAGGAGGTTGCGGCGCAACCTCCTCGTTTCCGAGCATGAGGCGATGCGGTGTGCACGGCACGACGACACGCACACGGTCGCCCTCTTGAATCGGATCGCTCATTTCGAGTTCTCTATGGTGATGGCCCGCGGCGCCTCGATGTCGAGCGAGCACCAGCCCGCACGACAGCCAAGCACACGGATCCTTACGTCGGGCATGCGGCGAACCTGCGACAGCGTGCCGCGAGCGATACAGAGGCGGTAGCGCTCGCCCTGTTCTGAGAACTCGACGTCACGAGCCCGCGCTTTGACGAGCGCGAAGGTGCGTTTCGTCTCGCCGCTGATGAGCGTGAGCGTGTCGCCCTCACGCATGGCGAGCCTCAGCCCCACAGCAACACCGAATCAGTCTCGATGCAGGAAGCCACGAGCTGCTGCAGCATTTCGAGGGCACCTCGGAAAGCTTGCGCAGGGTTCTCGATGGGCTCACCCGTTCCCGTCCGCGCTTCGCCCGTGCGGTTGAGCGCCACCATGACGCGCTGTTGCAGGTACGGCAACCCGCACGGCTCGACCGCGTCAGGCATCCCATAGAGCCCGTCGAGCAGCTCGACCAGGGCCACCGCGTCGGCTGCGTCGAGCGAAAACGCGGGCTCGAGCACTGCACCCTTCGCCGCCCCGAAGGTGACCGTTGGGCCCACCCCGTTCTTTCCCATCGCTACTACCTCCTCGCGGCCCATGCCTGGCGTTCGTGTTGTCGTCAGAGGCATAACGTCATCGCCCGCCGCCGTCGAACCGAGCACGGCTTCGATCTCGTCGAGCATCGCCCGCACGGCGGGTATTTCGTCGGCGCGATCGAACGCGTCTAGCTCCTCGTCGAGCACTCGCAGAGCGCGACAGATACCGACGTCGCTACCACCTCGTGCGGCGATGCCGCGGCGCACGAGGTGCAGCAACATGCTCTTCGCGTGGGCAGCTTCGGGTGTCCGAACGGTCAGCCCGTCGTTGCGCCCGCGCAGATCGATGGCGTCGAGCGCGAGCGCTTCGTCCATCAGTTCGTCGCGCGCTCGCAACAGGCCGCTGTTGATTTTCGTCATGTCCATTTTCGTTCTCCGTCGTGGCCTGGTCATCGGGCCTGTTCACAGGGTAGCGACTCGGGTTGTTGGTGTCAACAAGGCTACGTCTTTCGCTTGCGAGCGCGCCAGTACTTCCACCCCGGCGAGTCGCGGTCATGCCTGAGAGCTTGCCCGTCTGCTCGTACTGGCGTCGCCATTTTGATGCCGCGCTGAGCGACAGGTCGAACGCCACGGCCAAGACCGCATCGAGTCTGTGCTTGGGCTGATCTTGGTGGGCGTCGATGGCTTCAGCGAACGCCCGCTGAATGTCGATGGCCTCGCGACGGTGCGCAAGCCAGCACTCAGCTTGCTTGAGGTTCATCAGGTAGCCAGCTCGCAACGCCTGCTCGTACGTCAACAGGCGCGACTCTTCGCAGAGCGTGGCAATATGGGCGTTCACCGAGCGGATCAGGTGGTCGGGCCACGTCGTGTTGATGAGGGCGATCAGGCTCTTGAGGTCAGAGCGTTTCTCGCGAGCCTCGGAAAGACTCACCACGGGCGCCTGTACCTCCTCAGTCATAGAACCACTCACCGGGTAACGGAGCACCCTCGGGTACCACGTGGTACGGGGGCACGCTCATACCTTGATAGCCGCCTTTGTGGGCTTCGTACAAGCCGTCACAGTCGCGCCAGACGAGCACCCACCCGCTCGCCTGGATCTCGACGGCCCACCCACTCAGCACGCCGGTCTTGGCGATGGCGTGGTAGATGAACCTGTACAGCTCGCTTTGCCGATCCGTCAGCGTGGACAAATTGACATGCCCACCCCGAGATTCGCTTGTCTGATCGTCCAAAATCACTCTCCTTTCAGTTCGGGCGGTAGCACGTCGAGCTTTTCCGCGAGCCAGGGCTCAACCTCGAACTCGTAGAGCCCCATGAGCGGCTCGCCCGCCATCTTCTGCACCCGCTTCACGGCTGAGCGCGGGAGCCATGCCTCGCGCTTGCCGAACGCGCCGCCCGTCACCTTCCATGCCTTTTCGCCGGTGTACAGAATGCGCACCGACGACAGGCGGATCGAGGCGATACCGAGCCAGGCCCAGGCCGTCACCCGCCTTGCCCTCGCTTGCCCTCGCGCAAGTCTCTGAACGCGCGTCGGCACGTCCCGCATTTGCCCGTGTTCGGGTTCCATTGCCGATCTCGAAGATCGCAGTCACACGGCTCCGCAGCACGGTAGCTGATGCCAGCCCGATCCACGTGGGCAGCGGCGCCTTCCTGGGTCCGGTGTCGCGAGCCGTCTGGCGCCGCGTAGGGAAACCGGCACTCGAGCTTGATGATGTTCTCGGAAAGAATCTCGCCCAGCGGCACGCCCACGAACCGAGCAAGATCGCCAGCCAGCTCCAGGCCGCTTCTGGCTTCGTGGTCGTGCTCGCTTGGCCAGTGAACGAGCCGGAAAGCCTGCGAAGCAAGCTCCCACTCCAGGGCTGGCCACTGCCGTTCAGTCGTACTCGAACGCCGCGGCTCGATAGGGCCCACGAAGTGAGCGAGCACGTTCGCCATCCAAGCGAAGTCGCCGATCTCTTCGACGAGCTTTGGCATGCAGCGCGAGCACTGCGCCACCGTAGCCGCGGGAGCCTTGCAGTCGCGGGCATGCTTCGCAGCAACCCCGATGACCTCCCATGCCTCGGCACCCATCGCGCGGGGCAGGTACTCGACCCAGCTATCGCCGTCGAAATGCACCGTCCTGAGCGCCAATGCCCTGTGTTCGTCTAACGTCATTTCGCCGACTCGCAACATGGGGCCAAGCTCTGCGCTCCGCCCGTTTTAGTTAAATGCTACACCCCCAAGCCTAACGAGATAGGCACCGTTTCCCCATCCGCTGTGCGGGTTTGGGGTGCCTATCGCAATAGGCTACAGCGCCACGGTCGCCTGTGGCGCGTTGCTGTCGCCGCTACACCCTTCGCACCTGAATTGGGTGCGCTCGCCCTTGCACGTCTTGCAGAGCTTGTGATTGCAGCCCTCGACAGAACAGAACAGCGCACCTTCGCAATACGCCTTGCACGACTCGCAGCGCTCGGCAACGAGAGGGTCGAGGCACTCGTCGATTACGTCGATGCCCTCGGCGATCGCTTCGGCGAAGCCACGTAGAAGCTGTTCGGGCGTCAGGTCGGGGTCGGGCTTTTGAAGGCTCACGAGGTATTCGCGCAGCTCATCGAGCCTGTTGGCCATCGTGATGACGAGCGCCTGAAGCTGGCCGCTGAACTCCACGAGCTGTTGCGTGCGCTTCGCGAGGTGGTTGTAGTCGTCGATGGCCTTGTTGTGGCGATTGACGATCGCGCGGGCGGTGTCGCCTGTTTTGGTGATCTGCCTCCGTCCGCGCTTCACTGACTTTTTCTTTCCGCCCATCTCACTTCTCCTTCGCGGAGGCCATCGCCGCGAGTAGCTGCCAGTACGTCTGGTCGGCGATCCGCGCCATCTCCGCGTCGCCTGATGGGCTCCAGAGGCCGTTTCCGAGGTACACTTCGCGGTCGTCGCTCATCGTCGCCAGCTCCAGCTTTCCTCGACGAGCATGCGGAACAGTCCGGGCCCGCGCGCTTGCGCCTCGGCCTCAGCCTCCTCGGCGGTGCCCTCGATCTCACCGAGAAACCCGTAAATGGTTTCGTTGCGCATGCCGAACCCGCCCCAGATTTCAATCGTCAGGTCGGCGTTGATGTCGTTCGCGACGAAGTCCTCGACGCGGTGCTCAACGTAGAACTCGACGTGCTCGATCTCGGCGATGTTCAGTACGAGCGCCCCGCGCACGTTCGGGCCGACCCCGTGCATGGTGATGAATCGCGTATCGCTCATGGCGTTTTGCTCACGTCTGCGGTGCCGAGGTACCGGGTTGGGACTGCGCGCGCACGCAGAAGGCGTAGCGCTGTGGCCTCCTGGCGCGGCTGCGGGGCTTCAGGGTCGCTCTCGGCAACCCACGCGCGCCACAGCGCGAGCGCGGCTGTCATCGCGGCGCTTGGCGACTCATACCGCAGCGGTAGCTTTTCGCTCGTCTCGGTTCCGTAAAGCCAGACCGACCACCCACGACCACCCACGTGCTCGACTCGAGCATCGAACAGTGGGCCGCGCTTTACCAGCCACCCGCTTGCAAGGCAATCGTTCTCGTACCTACCGATCTCGGAGCCAAGAAACTCGACCTCCCCGAACTGCGACAGGCACGCGCTGACGTCGCCCTCAGACCACGTGCCGAAGGCGACGACGCGGGCTCCTCCAAGCACGTCGCACACGTCGCGCTTGCCTGCGGGATCCGGCGGCAACCGTTCCTCGAAAATCTCGGAAGGCTGCGCCCCGAACTCGTACGAGACTTTGAACGGCACGCCCGCGAGTTCAGACGTCAGCGTGATGGTGTCGGCGATCGGGTGCGTCGCGACGACCGTTGGGTGTGGCATTCTGGCATTGATGAGATCCACCAGGGCGATCGCGGTCGAATCGGCGTCGGTGGCCATCGTGTGCTCGAATTCGCGCGTCGCCCAGACTGAATCAGACCACGTCGGGTCGTAGCAACTGATGGTGACGCATACCGGCGTGCCATACTCGTACGCCAAGCGCTGGCTATGCTGCACGACCAGTCCGCTGTGAACGCTCGCGGGCGCTTCGCGTGGGTCGGTGTCTTCGATACCGAGCATCGCGGGCGGTACCGCGCATGCGGTTGCGATCTTCTGGTGAATGCGGGCGTAGGTCTCGGCGAGGGTATCGACAAAATCGCCGCTGCCTCTGAGTCCCGCGCGCGTGGCCACGTCCGCGGCGCGAACCATCATGGGGGAATGCTGCACGCCCCTGGCGCGGCCGAACTCGGTCGGGCTGCCGTCAGCAAGCACCAGCTCAACACCTTCGGTGCGCGCCCTGTCAAAGACAGCCCGCCACTCTTCGGGGTCTGGTATGCGCCCATAGATCCGCCTGTAAGCGTCGTAGCCGTGCTCCCAGAGAACTCGAATATCTAGTTTCATGCCGACACCCACACGGTAGCCTGGCGCCCCGATGACGTCTTTCGACGCTCGCCCGAGTCTTTGACGAGCCCGGCAAGCACAAGCTCGCGACGTCGCGGCGATACCGTTTGATGCGCCAGGCCGAAAGCCAGCTCGACCTCCTCGTCGGTAGCGCCCGCCGCTGATTTTGCGATGTACACGCGCACCGCCTCCTTGAGCGACTGACCGTCAGCCACCTTGTGCGCGGGCTCAACCTCGCCCTCCGCTGTTGGCGTCAACAAATCATACACCGTGACCCCAAGGCCATCGGCGAGCCGGTACAGGTTGCCGAGCGTCGGCACGAACGATCCGGTCTCGTATCGGCTGATGTCGGCCGATTGAATTCCGGTCGCCTGGCTCAAGTCGGTTTGCTTGAGCCCCCGCACCTCGCGCAGCGTTCGGAGTCGTGATTGCAGTGCATCTTGCCACATTGGGTTAGCCTTGGGTTGTTGTGTCGTGCTGGCGGTCTTGCAGTTCGTTCAGGAAGGCCCAGATTTTCCGAAGGGCTTCCTCCTCGCAATCGTTGAGTCTCGCCTTGAGCTTCGAGCGTATGACGTCGACCGCCGTCTTTGCGCCGAAGTCGATCGCCACCTGGCGCCCCGGCTCCACCCACACCCAGACGACGGCATTACGCCCAGAATCGGTTTTGCGGGTCTGGCCGGAGTCTACCACCTCACCGAGCAGCACAAGCTCCCTGCGTCGCGGTGAGGCTGTCTGGTGACGCAGCTCCAGGGCGTTCTCGATCTGTTGATCCGTTGCGCCGAAGGTGCCGCAGCTCTTGATGTAGGTCCGCACTGCGTCTTGCAGGGTCGGGCGCGCGGAGCTGATCGAGCTGGCCGCGGCCTCGCTCGTCTCGCTTGTGGCGACGTGCGGCGCCTTTCCGCCGTAGGGGATATAGGTCTTCACGACGACACCACGACGACACACGACTTGCGGCTTTCGCGCCAGGCTTTCGCAGGGCCTTCGTGAACGCTGTCGAGCCAGCTTTCGGTGATGGCCTTCGCGCGCTCGATCGCATCATCGCCGCGAAGCCACTCGGTGTAGCGAACCGCGGTGCGATGGAGATCGCGATACGTCACGTTGCAGTCGAGCACGAGCCCGCCCGAGGCGTGCGCATCGAGCGTCACGTCGATGCCGTGCCACTGGTCGCGGTAGTAATCGCTCGTCCATTCCTCGTACACCATCGCGACGGTGCACCCGCCCCGATACACGGGCGTGTACGTCGCGCCCCTGAGCGCCTTCTCGTCAGCCACGGGGGGCTCCGCGAGCTGAACCCATGCGCCCTGATTGGCTCGGGCGCTGTACGGTGCCCCTTTGGGCGTGATGATCGTTTTGAGCTTCATGGCTGGCTCCTCAGAACGGAAGGTCGGCATCGCCGAAATTCTGGTCCATGCCAACGGGCGCCTTGCAGATCATCGAAGGCGCGGGCGAGGTGACGACCAGCTCGATCACGTGCTGCGCCTCCCACCCGTAGTACGCGCAGGCCCGACAGGGGCCCATCGAGCTGTCATCGCCGCAGATCGGGCACTCGAAGCGCCCGAGCGCCCAGCTCTGAATCTGCACCTCGGCCTTGACGGCGACCTCGGCGAGCAGATCCGAGGCCGGCTCGGAAAGCCGAGCCACCGAGCGAATTAGTGATTGCGCCTCGAAGGCGTCCATCGCCAGGGCACGAATGTCTTTGGGAATCTCCATCTTCGTTCTCCTTCGCGGCCCGGTCATCGGGCCCACGCTCATCACGCTACAGACCTACTTTGTGGTTGTCAACAAACTACCGAGCTGGAGCGTCATCACTTCTACGATCCGCTCCTTGGGCAACCCGGAGGCCACCGCGTACGCGATCGCGCGCTCAAGCCCGGCCACCGCCTCCGCGGGCTCCTCGACATCATCGAGAATCGTGGCAGCGGTGCCGAGGTGCTCAACGACCGACTGCGCCATCACGATCGGGAGATCGACTTCGAGCACGGGCCACACGTCGACGTTTTGCTGCGTGTCGAATACTGCGGGGTACCTGGCGCTACCCCCGCGGGCTGGAAACTCGCCCTCGACGCACGCAACGCCATCGTCGAGACGCACGATCCAGTCTCGCTGCCCGCGGTGCGCGAGCGTGGCGTTGCCAGCCACGAGGTGGCTCTCCGACGTCGCGCGGGAGCGCGTCATGCTGTCGCTGAAGTCGATCCGAACCGTGACCATGACGGGCGCGTTGTCGCCGTCTGTGCCGTAGATCGCGATGCACGCCTTACGTAGCCGCGCCGCGTGCTTGGGGTCGAACACCCAGACCCCGAGCCCGGCATTCCATCGGCCGAAATTGCGAACGCGCTTCACGAACTTCGCGCTGTACGGCGACGCGCACCGCAGCTCGCCGTCGACTTCTGTGATCGTGACCATGCCTCACCTCCCTTTGATGTAGCGCGACCAGTCGATGATCTGCGCCTCGCTTGCGTTGATGGGTTGCCCCATGCTCTCGGCACGTGCTCGATCGAGTACGTACATATGCGCCTTGTGCTCGCCGAGATCGATCGCGCGGCGGCGGTAGAACGTCGGGTGCCCCTCGAGCTGATCGATCAGCTCGAGCTGCTCGGGCGTGACTTCGTACACTTCGCCGAACACCTGGCGCGCACCGCCCTCGACCAACGCCGGGAACGCCCCCAGATCGAAGAGGTCGAAGCTCGGGCTTGTGAGTGCAGGCCCAACCCACGTCGCGCCTTTGAGGTGGCGGTGATTGCCGAGCCCGTGCATGAGGGAGCCGTAAACGAACAGCCTGTCAGAGCCAGCGTGCGCGACGCTGAGCGCCTCCGCGGCCTCGCCCATATCGAACGCCTCGTAACCCCGCACGAGCGCCTCCACGTACCGCCTGGTCGGTAGGGCGTCGTACGTGTCACTGACCTTGATGTAGGTCTCGCACCGAAGGTTGAGAAAGGGGTCGCCCTGCACCCAGCCGAGCCGGTCGTGGTCGAGCTGCACGTCGACTCCGATCCGCTGGTAGGCGTAGGGGTGGCCCTCGTATCGATCCATCGCCTCGAAGTCGACGTTACGCCACACGACGCCCGCAACGACCCCGTTGGCCACGCGGCGCACGGTTGCGACCCCACCGCCCCACGTCGCGGAGTCCCCGACAAACGCCAGCTCGTACCCTTCGAGGGTTGCAGTGCCTACGAATTGCGAGCGTTGCCATTGCGGTACCACAGGTTATGCAGGTTGAGCGCGCGGTATCGGGTGTGACTGTAATGAAAGCGCGCCTCACCGTGCCACTGAGAGGCGCAGTACCAAGCACGAGCGACCCCGTCGTGGTCGGGCGTTTCTGCGTCGAGCCTGGCGACGAATTCACCGTCAACCTTCTTGCACCACGAATTGGCGCGACGGTCGGCGACCGCGAAGGCGCGGAACGCGAGGTCTTCGGTCGCCTTCATGTTTTTGACGAGTCGAACGAGCGCTTTCGCGTCGAGCCCCGCCGCGCCTACATGCACGTGCATTCCGCAGCTTTCGTTGGTGCGCGCGCCAGCCATGCGAAGCGCGCGAACGACGGTCTGCAGCGTCTCGATCTCGTCGAAGCGAAGCGGCGGGGTCACGATCTCGGCGCCCTCGCCGATCGGTGCCTGAATGCTCGCGTCGCTCATCACCTTCCACGCGCGCCCCTCGCTGTCGATGGCGGCCCACACGTCGTAATAGGTGCCCTGAAACTCAACCCGGTTCGTTCCGAGCGCCTCCGCTACCACCGTAGCGGCCTGGCGACGCGTGAGCCCGTAGGTCTCGATCTCGACCCCGAACGTGAGCGCCTCCGCTTCGCGACGAATCGTGCGCGTCGCGTTGTCGAGGTCGCGGCATGCCTTGCACTGCCCCCACACCTTCACGGTGCCGTTCAGGTAGTGGCGATAGCCGAACACGTTCGCGATCTGGTCGTCGTCGGTAGCGGTGACTTGGCAGGTCGAGCAGGTAGGCATTTTCGTTCTCCGAAGGTTGGCCCCTCATGGGGCGTCTTGGTCATGAATCTACAGACTGCGATTGTTGGAGTCAACAATTGTTTCAGGCGATTTTCAGGTACTCGGCCTCAACTGCGTCGTACCGCTCCAGGGCGCTGGCCGCGATGGCCTCTCGCCCGAGGTCAATGGCGCGGAGGTAGAGCTTCCACAGTCGCTTGCTTTCGGCGGCCAGCTCCAGAATGCGCTTGTGGTTCAGCAAGCGGTCGATCTGCTCGTCAGTAAGATTCGTGATGTCGGTAAGGTTCGTCATTGTGTTCTCCTTGTGGTGGGCCCCGTCATGGGGCCGACTTCCACCACGCTAACAGACCTCGATTGTTGGAGTCAACAATATTTCTTCGGGCGCGTTTCGCGGCGGCAGATTGCCCGAAAGGCGCTGTTCAGTGGTGCACACGTGTTCAGTGGGAAAAATAGTTTGTCGTGCCACCCGAGCCCCGCATAGAAAGCCACGCAAACGCAGTACCCCGGATTTGACAGGGCTCCCCGCCAGTAACCACGCCACTTTCCGAGGTCGCCCAAAGTCGAATGCGGGGGAGCGCCTATACCCGATCTCGCAAACCCGCACAGAATGCGGGGCTCCGATGGCGACCGACGGAGAGGCGAAGATCGCCATGCCCCAATACCAGCGCTCATGTTGGTTCCAACAAGCGCGAGCGGCCCGTAGAATCGTTCTCAGGGCCTATCGAAATAGGCGCGGTGTTCAGTACCGCGATCTGGGCTCACTGGTCCGCGCGCCGATCGGGTGGCTGGTCGGAGGCGCGCGCGCGATCGGTGCGCCGTGTGTGTGCGTGTGCGAGCGTGTAGGTGGGGGTGGTCGATGGCGTGTCGGGCGACCACAAAGTGAGCGGTTGTGGTTTCGGGTGCTCCTATGTAGGCAAACGTAGCCGACCCTGCGACGCACACCCACGGTGTAGGTTGGTGTCGCCGTCTGTAGGTCGCGGTAGTCGAATGGAGGTGCCTTCGTGCCGAGGTAGGCACAGGTAGGATAGGAGGCCGCGGGACCGGATCATCGACTCAAGGCTCTGGTACCTCTGTCGGTCGCGATACTCAAGGCTCTGGTACCTCTGTCGGTCGCGATGCAGGGCGATGTCGTACCCTGTCGCATACGCGAACTCATCGCCCTTCGAGAACTCGACCCATCGCAACGGGTAGTCACGACCGAACCTCGGGGTGTTGAGGAGCAACGCGCCCTGCTCGTCGGGGTCGAGCGCCAGGGCCTCCACCCTGCAAAGGTGCAGCCCGCAGCGGTACGCCTTCTCCGCTTTCGCGAGCGACTTCGTACCGCCTTCGTGGTGGACGCGGATCGGGCCGATAGCCACCTCGGCCGCGCGGCGCAGAAACCCCGTGAGCTGGCGAACACCCTGCGAGCGCCCGTAAACCCAGATCGACGCCGACCCAAGCCAATCGGCCACCTGGAGGCAGTCGATGATCCATTCCAGGTTCGGGTCTAGCTCGTCGCGGCGCCACAGCGGATCGAGCAACTCGGCGATCTCAAGCCTGTGTTCGGTGTCGAGCGGCTGGCTCACTTCGGCGCGAGCAGCGCGCGGACCGCGGCGTCCTTTGCTTCCATGAGGTGCTCCAGCGCCTTCACCAACGACGGGTTGACGGGTAGCGTCTCGACCATCCGGTGCGCCAGCTCACAGAAGGGCCGCGAAACCGCGGCGAGGTGCTCAGGGAGGTGCGCGTGGGTAAAGAAGCCAAGCCAGTGCCCGACCTCGCGATCCCATTGCGTTCTTTCGTCTGCCATCTTTTTGCCCCTTCGCTTGTTGACTCCAACAATGGAGGTTGTTAGGGTGTTGAGAGTCGGCCCCATGACGGGCCCCACCAAGGAGAGCATCATGAGCAACGCATTCAAGATCCGCAACCGCATCGCCGCCGCGTGCGCCGTTTCCGAGGAGCCCGCAGCGGGCGAGAGCCGAGAGGCGTGGCAAGCGCGCGTTGACGAGTACAGCCGCAAGCTCGAGGAGCAGGCCGCGCGCGTGCGCGAAGCTCAACGCCGCGAGTGGGCTTCGCGCGTCGACGTCATCGCCGAGAGCCAGACCCGCCGCGCAACGCGCCCGGAAAAGGATCTGAGCCCCGCGGTTGTCGAGGCCCGACAGCTCGCCGATCAATTTCCCATTCTCTTCGAGGGCTGAACCATGGCGACGACAACGGCTGCACTTGCCGAGCACGGCATGATCATGAGGCAAACCAGAAACCCCACCCGTGGGGTGTTCTACACGACGTGCGCGAAGTCGACGGGCTCGACTCCCGAAGCGCAAGCCCAGCACTACATCAATCAGCTCGGGCGCAAGAAGCGCAAGCTCACAGGGCGCGAGCAGTGGATCGAGCGCATGCTCCTCGACGGGTGGGTTCCGATGTATCGGTGTCGTCGGTACATCGACAGAGAGGGCAAGCGGTGCGAGGCGTCGGAGCTGACGGCTGCACCGCCTGGCTATCTCTTCCGCATCGTCAAGAACAAGCCGGGGTATTGAAATGGCAACGACAACGATGAAGGTCGGAAAGGACCTGTATTGCGCGCACGCGTGGGTCGACGAAGACGGGCGACACGTCGAAGTCGAAACATGGCGCGTTCGAACCATTCGGCGGCGGCCAATTCTTCGATACCACGACGTACATGCAGGGCCGCGGCACGAACCAGCGGACGGACTACAGGCCCCGCCTGCGCCGCTTCGCTGAACGGCGCCCCTGGCTGACGCAGGACGAACGAGACGCGCTGTGCTACTACTGATCCGGGTTCCGACCTCTCACTTGTTGACAACCACAATTGAGAGTGTTACCTTCTGAGCGTGAGGCCCGATGACCGGGCCCGAAAGGAGAGCACCCCATGAAAGACCGCTACGCACTGACGATCGCCGACGAGACCTCCAACAAGCGCACGTGCGACGGGCGCCGCGTCACGACGCTGTACTACTCGGAGCGTCGCGCTGCCGAGAATGCTTGGAATGCCTACGGCAACCGCCCTTGGGCCCAGCTTGTCGATCGCTACTTCGACTTCACCATTCGTTTTCGCAACGTCTGATGTCTTGGTTCTGCCCCGATTGCGACGCGGCGCACCCCACCCCGAGCGATACGGCTCGACGCTGCGAAGCTTGTGAGGTGCGACAGGAACTTGACGCGGCCCGATGCGAGATCGCGGATCTAAGGCGCGAGATCGCGGAGTTGCGCGCGCGGCTAGCGAAATTCGACGCAGGGCTAGACGACTAGCCCGCCTCGACTTCCTCGAAGACGGGCTCGGCGTAACACCGGCAATTGTGAATAACGAAATTATCGGCTATGTAGAGCCCTTCCGCAGTTTGAAGGTTGAATACATGGCCCGAAAATTCACTCCTTCGCTTCTCGATGACGCGCAACAACTTCACGCCCAGGGCTGCACGCTCAAAGACATCGCGGCTCGTCTTGGTTGCCATCCCGACAACCTCTCTATCCACCTTCGAGAGCGCGGCATCGACACGACGACAGGCAAGCGCCGCCCCACGCACAATCGCAAGGATCTCGACACCGAGGCCATTCTTGCCAGCTACATCAGCGGCGTCAGCGAAAAGGCGATCGCCGAAGAGCATGGCGTAGCTCGCGCGGTGATTCGGCGAAGACTCGAGGAAAGTGGCATCGAGATTCGATGCCGTAGCGCGGCGATGATCGAGAGAATGAAGCGACTGACGCCCGAAGATCGCAAGGAGCTTGCTCGCCCCGCGAATGAGTCTCTCCGGGGCGTCAAACAACCTCGACAACAAAGCCTGAAAAGAGCACGGGCCAGACAGGAGGTCATCGGGGCATGTCGCATCGGCGTGGGAGAGGAAGAGTTCGCAGAATTCCTGGAAAGCAGCGGCGTGTGTTTCGTGCGACAGGCAGCCGTTGAGGCGTACAACATCGACTTTTTGATTGGTGCCGTCGCCGTGGAACTGCATCGCTCTCCCGGCTACCCGCACAAGCGGAAGAGCCTGAGAAAACGACTCGAATACCTCGCTGAACGTGGGCTGTCGGCGGTCTATATCATGTTCCGAGAACTCGACGCTCTTACCGACTCCTTCGATCAGATTCTCGCCGACCTGAACCTCCCCGATGGGCCGCCAACCATCGGAAGTCAATACAGGGTGATTCGGTGTCGCACGAAGCGTTTTGCCACCCTCCGTAACAAGCTCGGTCAATTCACCGTCGTACCAACGGCGGTACAGCACTTCTGCGATTCCACAGCCATTGACCTGTGAGTCGCCCGGAAGGCAGTTGAACGCTTCTCCGGGGTGCCCGTCGTCGGGCGGACTGTTCCAGTCGTACACCCTCCCCTCTCGTTCCCAATGATCGCCGTGCCCGTCTGTGGGCTCGTACAGGCCACCAGGGGCACCCACAACGCGCTCGTCTTGCATGTTGCGCCAGATGTAGCGCGTGACCCCGGCTGACTTCTGGCGCTCCCCTGTGAGCTGCCCGTTGAGGCTCGCGAGCTGGTCGCGCGCGATGAAGTCGGCTCGGCGCTCTGAAATGCCCGTGCGATGCCGTAGCGCCTCGCTCAGCGTCTTGTTGTCGAGGTTCCCGCGGAGGTAGCCGTCTTGAATGATGCGGCTCACGTCATCGAGATACGCGCCGTGAATCGACTTGATGCGGCTCACGTTGTCGACCACGAAGTTGTCGAGGGTGCGCTCGAGCCATGGCTCTGACGACTTGGGCAGCTCGAAACGAAGGGCGCGCGCCTGACGCTCCCACCCCTTCTCGTGCAGAGCGTTGGCTCGTACGGCGACGTCTTGCACGATCGGCGACAGAACGCTGACGGAGTACTTTTCGTCGATCACGATGCGAGCTGCGGCCAGGCGGCGCAGTGCCTCCTTGGAATCGCCCGCGCCGTCGACGTGCAACGCCATGGCAACGCCGAGGGGGTCTTGCGTCTCGCGGCCAGCCAGGGCGACCAGTGGCCCAAGCACTCGCGCGATGACGGCGATCTGCAGCCGGAGCTTGCGCCGGTAGTCGCGCGCGATCGAATCGAATCGCGGCGGCCTGATGCGGCGGGGCGGGGCATCGGAGCGGCTGTCGCCTGGGTCGTCGAACGCTGGCGAGGGCTGGGTGAGCAAGGGTTTCATCGGATCGCGGCGTTCGCGGCCTTGAGCGCCTCGGCTTCCTTTCTGTCGTCAGGGCCCGTCGTCGTCGCGTAGGTGGCGTTGAACACGGCCAGCCATTTGCGCTGCGCCTTCTCGGCCATGCCGCGCAGGGGCTTCCCGCCGATCTCGATGCTCGGCAATTCCTCGATCGAGGCGTAGGGGTCGCCCCGTAATGCGTCGAGCCCGTCTTTCTTTGCTCGTCGCGCCGTCCGCACGTTGTGGCACGACGCGCACACGGCTTCAACGGATCGTGGCTGGTCGTAGCCTCGGGTATGGTCGTACTGCGAAGCCTTCCCGCCGCAATCGGCGCACTTGCAGTCCTGGGGCGCCTTCATACGCCCGCTCTCGATCAACGTCTGAATCATGCGGCGCGCGGCGCGGACCTTCTTGGGGTCACCGCTCGCATCGACCTTGGCTTGAGGCGGAACAGCGGGCCCCGCGAAGGCTGCGGGTGCTGGCTTTTCGCTCGCGAACGCGACCGCCTCGTCGATGATTTTGCGGGCCTCGGCCTGTGAGAGCTGAAACGCATTCACCAAAATGATGAGCGCGGCCTCTGGAGGCATGAGGCCATCTGCGACGTTCATCACGAGTTCGGCCATGGCCTGAACCTGCGCACCGTTCAGAGCCGACTTCTGCACGTCTGTCGGCGCAGCCTGCTCGCCGCTGGCGGGCTCCACGGGTGTGGCCTTGGGCTCGCCCGTGGTTTCGACTCCGGGCGCTTCTGGGGCTGCCTGTTCAGCCTGGAGGCCGAGATCGCCCGCCATGGCTTCTGCCTCGGCTGCCGCTGCGCTGTCGGCTGGCGCTACATCGTCGAGCAGTTCGACACGTCGCACCTCTGGCCCGCCGTAGAGCGCCTGCCGGCCCTCTTCTGCGCTGACGATGCCGCGGTCGTACAAGATCGCAATGCCGTCGATGATCGTCTTTTCGCGCGTTGCCTCGGCAACCGGATCTGGCTTGTCGGTGGACGGGAACGAAATGCTCCACGCGTCGGGCGCGGAGCCGAACGGCCCTTCTGTCGCGAGCAACAGATACAGCGCCACCCTCTCGAGGTTAGGCAAGAGCAGGTTTTCGCAGAACGCTGATACGCGCGACTCCCAGAGCTTTCGCCCGCCTGCGTCGTCGGTGCTCAGCCCGCCCGGTGGCGTTCCGAACAGCCGCGACAGAGGCATTTCCGCCGCGCCCGCGAGCGACTGCGCCAGGCGATCGTAGAGCGCTTCAAGCCCCGTCACCGAGGCGGCCACGCGCGCGAAGTCTTCTTTGTCGGCGTCGATCACCGTCATGCCGGTCATCGACTTACTCAGGTTGACGGCGGCCAGTCTGGTTGTGAGCTGGGTCAACCCGTCCGGGGCGTGGGCCATCTCCTTGAGGCCCTTGATCTTCATGATCGCCATTTCGAACTCGTGCACGATATGCGCGATCGAGCGGTTCACCGCCTTGAAGTCCATTACCTCGTCGAACACGCGCTGGAGCACGCTCTGGCTCCAGTAGTTGAGCACCTGGCGCCGACGCTTCGTAAGCGAGCGCCCGTCGAACCGAAGCATACGGGTGTGGTGGATCTCAGGTACGATGCCCCCGTCGAACTCTTCGATGTCGACTGCGAGCACGCCGAACTCTTCTGGGTGCACCCAATAGGTCAGGGGCTTGCCGAAGTTCGGGCCCGGCGTCTGGTCGATCTGGTTCGGCTCGAGCGCCCACCGATCGCAATCGAGGGCCCACTTGACGCGTTTGATCTTCGTCACGTCGACGGGCTCGTTCATCGGCTGCCCGTCGTCGATACCGAGCAAGACGGCACCGCCGCCGTAGAGTCGGCCCCATGTGGCTGCGCTCTGCATCGCCGACCACAGGTCGAGGCGCTTGAACTCTTCGTCCATGAGCGCCGGCTCGTCGAGCCCGCCGAACTCGGCACCGAGCGCAAACGCGCTCTCGACCACCTCGTCGACGATGCGCGCGGCGTACACGTTGAACTCGTACAGAATGTCGAGCTGCTCACGCGCGAGGTCAGGCGGACGGGAGAGCGTGTCGTGCATCGACTTGTCGGCGCCCGTTCCGAGCCCGCTGATGAGGTTGATCAGCCCGCCGCCGCGGGAGTCGGAGCGCAGCTCGAATGCGCCGGGCTCGACCTCGACAAACTCAGCCGTCACGACATCGCGGCGGAACAGGCTCAAGAAGCTTTCGAAGATGCTCATGCTACTCCCACCAGTTCCACGCCGAATGCTCGTTGATGTAGATCACGGCCTGGCTGAAGCTGTCTACGATGTCTTTGAACGTCGCATTGGGGAACGCGACGTGCTCCTCGATGAAGTCGTGCAGCCATGGTGCGCGCTCGGGAAGCAAAACGTTACCCGACTCGAAAGCCGTACTGGAAACCTGCGCTCGCAAATACTTCGAGGTGCGGGGCTCGTACGGCGTCAGCCCTGGCACCTTGCCTTCTAGCAGGTTTAGCAGACCGTAGCCGTTGGCTGCCTTCTCAACAAGTTTGACGGTGGCGTCAGGGTAGCGCTCCGAGACGAATTTGAACCGCTCGAGCAGGTCGGTAAGCTCGCCCTTGAACGCGTGCAGGTCGGCGACGTACAGCTTGGCGCCCTTTCGCGCGAGCACGACGATCGAGTTGCGCGCGCTCGTAGCCGAGTCAGTCAGGGCCGCGTCGACCGATATGATCCACTGGTCGATGTCGGCGGGTAGCTCCTCGTACCGATTTGCAAACCACGGCCGCTTGAAGAGCTGGCCCTCTTTCGCGCTCGGGCGCTGTTGGTACAACCCCGCCCAAACGCGCTCGCCGACAGCCACGCGGATCTTGGCGAGCGCTGCGGCGTCGTAGCGCTCGGGCACAAGAGCGCTGCCGAGCGCGCGCGAAAGCACGTCGTCGATCTCAGCAACGGCCGGAATGCGAATGTGGTTCCAATCGGGGTAGTCGGCCTTTTTCTCGATGTAGCCGGTGAGATCGTCTTCGACCCAGCGGGTCATGATCACGACGATCGAGCCGCCAGGCTCAATGCGGGTTTGCGCGACCGAATCCCACCAGTTGTTGGTCCTCTCGATGTAGCGCGGGCTGTACGCCGTCTCCCAATCTTTGATGGGGTCGTCGACTACGAGGAGGTCGGCGCCCTTCCCGCTCAGCCCGGCACCTACGCCCGTGCAGAACATCCCGCCGCCCTGCGTCGTGCGGAAGTTCGCGGCGCCCCTGAGATCTTTTCGGAGCTTGTGCTTGAGCTTGTCGGAGTTCTCGAAGGTGTCGCGCACCTTGAGCCCGAACTCCGCAGACAGGGTCGACCCATACGACGCGGAAACGACGCGCTTTTGCGGAAACCAGTCGAGGAACCACGTAGGCAGCCAGACGGAGCCAAGCTCGCTTTTGCCGTGGCGCGGCGGAACGTTGAGGATCACGCGCCCGTTGCCTCCCAAGACCGCATCTTCGAGGACTTCGGCAATGTGGGTGTGCATCGCCCACGCGTGCCAGGCGCCCTCCGATACGTGCTCAGCGAAGCTCGCGAGGCCAAACCGCCAGCTCTCGCGAATGACGGCCGGGGCGCCGATCATTGGCTACTCGCCAGTGGCGGCGCGTATCCTCGTCTGAATCTCTTTGAGGACGCGGCGCGATTCCTTATCGGCAAGGAGCTTCTGCATCAGCTCATGCTCGTCGGCCGCGTCGGCCGCGTTCGTCTCGTCATCGTCGACAGACTCGACGCCGCGGGCCTGGCGCTCAATACGGACGGCGACGTCAAACATGCGCGAGCCGCGCATCATGAGCGAGAGCAGGTCAACGATCGGCCGGCTTTGCAGCTCGTTGATGACCGCCTCCCTGTCGTCGCGCATTTTCAGCACGATCGCGGTAGGCACGAGCGCGAGCACCTGTTGAACGGCTTGCGCTGCCTGCGCGTGCCGCTCGCTCATTTTCAGGATCTCTTCGATGGCGTGTTGACGCTTCAGGCTGTCTTGGTAGCGATCCCATGCCTCGCACCGATGTACCCAGAAATGATTTGCCGACCACCGCATGAGAAGGCTTGCCGACTTGCCGAGGCTTTCGGCAAGTGCCCGGCACGAGCGGTTGCCCTTCATGTCTCGGTACCCGACGAACGCCGCCCATGCTTGCGAGCTTTCGCGCTTCTGCCGCTCCCAGGGCTTCAGGTTGGGGTCGATCGTGAACAGCGACACTTACCGCCCCCTGACCTGCACCGTGTGAGCCGCGGTGTCTACGTCGACGTTGACGACGACACGCGGGCAATGGGGGCAGTTGTTCTTGATGATGAGCCGGAACGCGGGTGCGGCTGGCGAGGCACTCGCGCGCTCGGCTGCGATCACGGCGTGTTTGCAACACCGAACCTCGGGCGCTTGCGCGAGCACCCGATCGATGACCTCGCCGTATGTCACGCGGCGGCCTCGTCGCGGCGAGCCTTCTCGGCTCGGCACAGGGCGATCAGGGCCGCGGCTCGCTCGTCGCCGAGTATCTCCTTGACGACCTCAGCCTCCGGGCCGTCGAGCACGAGCACCAGACGGAACACGTTCGTGTCGCGCTTGATCGCGGCTTTCTCTTCCTCTGACTTCGCCTTCGAGATTTTCTTTTCCATTTCTCGAAGCTTCGACGACGCGTGATCGCTCACGTCGACGTCGCGATTCAAGCCGACCTCGGCATCGTCTCCGAGTCGCATGGTGGCGGCCTCAGCCGACTCGGGCTCCCAGGCGTCGTTGAACTCTTCGCCCATGAGCATCTCGGGTACGGGTATGTCGTCGAGCATGCGCTGCAGCTCAACGTCGTCCATCAACAGCGCGTCTTGCGCGAAGTCGAGGGCCCCAAGCTCACGAAGGTCGCGAAGGAGCTGAGCAGTAAGCTCGATGTCTTCGGAGCCCCTGGCGCGATTGTGGCGCAATGTCGACACCCGCATTTGCTCGGGCGTCATGTCGACGAACACCACGGGTAGCTCCGGGTACCCAAGCTCTGCGGCGGCGCGCCACCTGTGCTCCCCGTCGACGATGCGGCGCGTGGGCCGGTGCACGATGACGGGCTGGGTAAACCCGTCGTCGCGCATCGACTTGAGCAGAAGCTCAAAATCTCGTTCTGATTGGCGGTTCGGGTTGTACTCGTTGGGCTCGATCGAATCGATCGGCACGTACTCGATTGCGAGGCGCTCGAGCTTGTTCGCGAGCGCCTCGACTTGCTTCTGACCCTTCTTGCGTCTGGCCACTGCCTGCACCTCGGTAGTAGCGGGAGGCGGATTTGAACCGCCGACCTACGGCTTATGAGGCCGTCGAGCTACCAGTCTGCTCTATCCCGCTAGATGCCCGTCTCTCCGGGCCGTCACGCCATCGTCAGGCGTCCTACTCGTGCATCGCCACGTTTTTTGAAGGTCGTCTCTGCCGACTTGCGCCGGCCCCTGAGCACGAACAGCCACGCCTCGACCTCGCCTAACAACGTAGGCGCCGACCTCGCTCGATGTCAACGACGTAACACAACGGTCCGCGTTTCCTGCCAATCAACCCACGCTTGTGGGAGCCCACAACGCACGGCGTAACTGCGCCAGTCGAACGATCCAACGGTCGGCGCCTCTTCGTAGACCGACCAGTCTACCGACAGGCCCGAGACGTCGGAGCCGATGAACTTGCGCGCGACACGACCACCGTTCGAGTTGCCGCAGAAACTCGCCGAGGGCTGGAGGTGCTCAACCACGCTCGGAACGGTGGCCCATGCCTCGATGCGACAACGCCCGAGGAACAGCCGCCAACGCACGTCGTCGTTGTGAGGCCCAATGTACGCCGATGGAACCTCCGAAACCCACGCGAGGAACGAGCGTACGAGACGCACAGGCATTACGACGCCGAGGGCGGCCAACGGGTCGCGAATTCGCAACCAGTGGCACACCGGCCGGTTGAATGGGTCTGGCTGGCTCCGCTGGGTGAACAGCCAGATCGGGTCGGCGGGCCTGACGGCGACCAGGGCCTCGACAGTGGCTTTGAAGTCGGCGCATAGGCCGATGTCGTCTTGGAGCACGCAATGGTGTGTCGAGCCCGTTGTGAGCCCCCACGACCACGCCTTGCGATTGGTGGCCCATGCGCCCTCGCGCGCGACGTCTTGCACGATCCGAGCGCCCGTGACCCTGGCGAGATCGGCGACGATGGCCCGCCGCTCGGGCACCCATGGCGCGTGCTGAATCGAGTACGTCACCACGCGGGCGCACCGTTCCACGTGCCCGCACCCTGCCGAAAAAACTCGGGCTCTACGTACTTGATGATTCCTGCGCTCTTGGAGGCGAAGGGGTCGCCGTCGTACATGGCGAAGCAAAGCTTTTTCCAGCTACCTGTTGCGCCAGAGCAGCTCGTGCACGGCTTCACGTCAGGCAAGGGGTGGGCAGCATGGTTCGAGTGGCGCTTGATGACGGCCGCGCCCATGACGCGCGCGCGCTCGGCGACCCACGCGGGTGCCTCGTCGATGCAAACGCGTTGGAAGCATTCGCGCCACGTCTCGCCGAGGCGGCGGACGGGCTGAGAGGCAAGCTTGCCGAACTGCGCCCCCGTCCGCGCGCCTGGGCAGCGTCGCGCGACGCGTTCGAACCACTGCGGCCACGCCTTCGCGGCGATCGGCAAGAGCAGGTCGGCTTTCATGAGCGGCGGCGCAACGCGAAGCTTATCACGGCGAATTCCCATGCGGGCGAAGACGTCATAGCATCGGTTGTAATCCCACTTGTTCTCGGCGATCGCGCGCCACACGTCGCTATCCTCGAAATCGTAGATCGGGCGAAAGTTTCGAACCCCGTACTTGTTCGGCTTCGTGGCTGCGCCCTTCGCGTTGAAGATCGAACAAAGCCGCGCGCGACTCTCGGAGCCGCGAAGGCCCATCACGCTGAACAAGTCGCGCTCGGGCGGCGGCGGGAATCGCTCGGGTACGACCATCCGATCGATCGAGTTCTCGTGCCGCAGCCAGGTTGCCCACGTCGGGGGCTCGCGGACCCAGGCCGATGGTTCGAGGCGTTCGTCGAAGACCCACCAGTACGGGCTCTCACGGTTGTAGACGTTCGTGCAGGGCTGCCCCATCACGAGCCAGTGAAATCGCACCTCGTCGCGAGCTGCTACGCGCTCGGCGTACTCGAAGGTGCCGGGGTACATGATCTCGTCGTCGCGCATGACGACATCGAGAGGCCCGTACCCTGTGAGCTGAGCCGCGAGCAACGACAGCTCGAGAACGATCGTGGAGTCTTTGCCGCCCGAGAACGCACACACGAGGCGATGGCCTTCGCCCATGAGATCGCAAAGGCGCGCGAGTGCCTCGTCGAACACGTTGCGCCCCGTTACGAGCCTTGGCATTGCGCACTCAAGATATACCCCAACGGGCCAGCGTCAGTGGGAGCCGAAGCACAGAGCCCAGCGCGGGGCAAGGCGAAGGCGAGCGATATGGTATTCGGCGAAACAGGCGTTGAACGCCCTTCCAAGACAGGCCTCGTCGTGCGCCTCGAAGCCCATGGAGACCAGGAACGATTCCGGCTCACAGGCCACCAGTGCGACCACGTGGCGCCCTGCGCGCGCGAGCTGCGAAACGGCGTTGTCGAGGTAGTACGGCTCGGGCTCGTGCTCGTCTTCGTCTGGCACGTGATTGAGTACGCCCCACATGCACAGCACGAGATCGCGTTTGGCGAGCAGCGTTGCGATCTCGAGCGATCCAACCGCGAACGAGTGGGCCCCGAACTTCAAGCGCGCTCGACTGACCATGCCAGCGCTCACGTCAACGCCCACGTAGCGGGCCGGCGCAATGTCGAAGGCATCGATCGCCCACCCCGTTCCGCACCCGACGTCGAGCACGTCGCAGGTTCGAAGCATTGCCCCGAACCTAGCGCACACAGCGTCGATGACCTCGCGGTCCTGGGCCTGAGACTGCGGCGTCGCAAAGTGCTCGTCGTAAATGTAAGCGACTCGATCGTAGCCCGCAGCGATGTCTTTCGTGTCGACCATGCCGCATCTTGCCTACCTCGATAGGCACCGTCAACCGGGCTCGCGAAAGTAGTAGTAGTAGTCTTTGATCCTATAAGGAGCGCGCGCGAGGGCAGTTGTCCCCAGACTTGTCCCCAGGCAAGGGGTGGTTTTCCCCAGAAAACAGGCGTTGTCCCCAGATCGAATTCGTAGCCTGTGGTTTGCGCAGCGGAACTAGCGGGTCTGTAATCGGTTTTCGGAACCAACGCCCTGTGAAAAACTCGCGAAGCTCAAAAACCTGTTGACGACGGAGGTCACCCATGCCTAACACTATAGGCACAGACGAACGAACCGGCCTCGATGGAGCGAGACGATGAACGACAGCAACTCCTACAACTTTTCTGAACTGGCTGCGCCCTTCGAGGCGAGTGAACTCGAATGGCTGCCGAAGGTCGTACGCAAAGCGACACAGGGCGAGGGCCACGTTTCGTTGGCGCTGTGCTACGTCACGGCGAGGGCGATTATGGATCGACTCGATGCGGTGGTCGGGCCCGCCAACTGGCGAGACGAGTTCGTCACCGGGCCAAGCGGTGGCGTCTTGTGCGGCCTCGCGATTCGCGTCGACGGCGAATGGGTGACGAAGTACGACGGCTCCGAGAACACCGACGTTGAGCCCGTGAAAGGCGGGCTGAGCGGCGCTTTCAAGCGGGCCGCGGTGAAGTGGGGTATTGGCCGATACCTCTACGATGCGCCGTCGAGCTGGTACAAGTGCGAGGCGTACGAACAGAGCGGGAAGCTGAGGCACAAACGCTGGCTCGAGGATCCGCGGCTGCCTGACAGCATGATGCCCGCCGGTGCGCCTGCCCAGACTCAACCCAAGAGCGCGGCGCCACCCGAGGCCCTGCCACCCATCGAAGCGCTGCGCGTGCGGCTTCGCGACCTCGTAAAGGTCGTTGGCAAGGCGAAGGCAAACGAGTTCATCGAGCGCTGGCTCCCGGCGCAGTTCGACGGGTGCGCCGAGTTCGCCGATATTCCAGCAGACAAGCTCGCAAGTATGGCTCAAAAGCTGTCGCAAATGTCGCAGCCCGATCGCAAGAAGATGATTTTTGAAAAGCTCAAGGAGTCGTGAGTGCCGCTCGTACTCGACCGAAACCCTGGCGGCTGCATCGTGCTGACGACACGCAACGGCGTCGTGAAGGTGTACTACGAAGGCCACCGCTCGGGCGGGCTCGCGGGCTCGATTGCGATCGAGGCGCCGAAGTCGGTGGGTATCTACCGCGCCGAAATCTACGATGGCACCACACCCTCCTGCGCGCTGTGCTGCGATGAGGGCGTGGTGCTGGCGATGCCTGTTGAGGGAGCGGCACGGCGGCGAGTTCTACCCCTGAAGGGTGATGATGGGGGCGTGATGGTGTTGTGCCCGAGCTGTAAGGGGCAGCCGTTCGGGCACGACCCGCTCTGGCGCCCTACCGTCCGCGGGCGGGCGACGTTCTGCGGCCGCGGCTGTACGGTGCTCGTTTTCGACGACCAGGGCAGCGCCGTGGTGCAGCTCGACGAAAGCACGCTCCCAAAACGCGGCCAGATCATCGTTGCCGTTACCGACCTTCGAAGGCCACCCGACTGATGACGCACGTTCTCACCGAGTACGGGCCCGTCCGCAAGACGTTCGAGAAACCCTCGTACAGCTACGAGCCCGGAACGCCCTGTGAGGTGCTCGGCGTAGATCCGCTGAACCCTCAAAAGCTCGTCGTGCGAATCGAACGCGACGGGTTCGTGATGACCCGCTCGGTGCCAGCCGAGCACGTTGCATTGGTGCAGTGAATGACCGTCGAATACAAGACAGAGGCCGCGGTGTTCGAGGCCCTTCGCGCCATGTACCCGGAGCAAGCCTATGCCGTGCTGCCTAGCGTGCCCGACACCACAGGCACGGGCAGGACGAGGACGGCTGACGCGATCGTCATCGGCCTCTGGCCTTCGCGCGGGCTCGAAATCGAAGGGTTCGAAATCAAAGTCAGTCGCGCCGACTGCCTCAAGGAGCTGAAACAAGTCAACAAGTCGGCGCCCGTGCAGAAGTATTGCGATCGATGGTGGATCGTCGCGGGCGTGCGCGGCATCGTCGATGCGGCTGAGTTGCCAAAGACGTGGGGCCTGATACAGCCCTACGGCGAATCGTTGCGCCGCGAAGTACCGGCACCCCAGCTCGAGCCAGCCGAGGTGAATCGCGGGTTTGTCGCGGCCCTCATGCGCCAATACTGCCGGCACGAGCTGCCAGAAGCGGCCCTCAACCTGGCCTGCGAGGCGGCTCGCAAGGAGGGCTTGAGCAAGGGAATCGAGATCGGCAAGAACTCGGTTGGCGGCGACCACAAAAGGCTACAGAGTGCGTACGATCAGTTACGCGAGCGCGTCGACGCGTTCGAAGCGGCTTCGGGCATCACGCTTCTGTCGGGTTGGTCGCGACAACTCGAAGACGGGCGCAGCACGATCGCCGACCACGATCCCTTTGCCCTTGGTAGGGCAGTCGCGACCGTGCTCAAGGGCGACAAGGAGCTTGAGCACGCGAGGAGCAGGCTCGGGCACTTCAAGAGCGACCTGCAACGCATTTTGACGCAGCTCGACAACATGGGGTGCAAGTGAACGCCCTGAGCATCAGAGAGCCGTGGGCAAGCGCCATCGTTCACGGCGAGAAGCGCATCGAAAACCGCACGTGGGCGCCACCTGCGCGCTACATCGACACCCAGATCGCGATCCATGCGGCGAAGACCTATGGGCGCGCGGATCAGAGCCGCTCGAAAACCGCTGCGGCGCGCGTCGCACAATACGAAATGGAGGGAGCGTGACAGCACCAGCCGTCAATTTTGAGCGTCTCCGCACGCTCTTCGACGCCGGCCTCGTCGGTGGACTGGGCACCGAGTCTCAGACCTGCATCGAGGGGGCGATAGCCCTCGCGTGCGGCGAGGGGCTCACGGACATGCCGTCGTGTGTCGCCGAGCCGGACCGCCGGTGGGCGATCCGCATCAACGACGCAAAGTGGTCGTCCGAGGCCGTCCGCGCGGATGCACTGTGGCCTGTCGCCCTGGCACAGATCGGGACGGCGGGGGCAGACCGGCTCCCATGGGCCCGCGCCATCGCTCTCGGCACCGTCCGGCGGGTGCTGCCCCTGTTGCTCGACGAGCGCGGACTGACCAAAGAAGCGGCCGCCTGCAGAGCTGCGGAGGATCTGGAGGCTGCGCGCCTGGCTGCGCAGCAAGCCGGGCGCGCTTTATATAGCGCCGCCGCCTACGCCGACGGCGGCGGCGGCGGCGGCGCCTTCGCCGACGCCTACGCCGCCGCCGCCGCCTCCTTCGCCGCCTTCGCCGCCGCCGCCTACGCCGCCGCCTTCGCCGCCGCCGCCGACGCCGCCGCCGCCGACGCCTACGCCGCCGACGCCGCCGCCGCCTACGCCGCCTTCGACGCCTACGCCTTCGACGCCTACGCCGCCGACGCCTACGCCGCCGACGCCGCCGCCAAGCGAGACCAGATCCTGCGTGAGGCCGTCGCGGTCGCGCTGGACGCGTATGCCGCAGAAGGGCGGCACACGCCTGAAGCACAACCGGAGGGAGTATGACCGCCGTCGACTGGGAGGCACTACGCGCCCAATTCGAGCACGACCAGGTGAGCTGGGTCACCCACCAACTAGCGGGGGCACCATGAGCGAGCGACGCAGGTTTCTGGCGGGCGATGTCGTGTTCCACAAGCCCACAAAGGAAGAGTGGTCTCTGGCTTGTGACGAGAGCCATCTGAGCGTGTACCCAAGCGGGTGGCCTGCGACGCGCGCGAGCGCCGATGATTGCGAGCTGCTCACGCCCATCACCCTCAAGGGCCGGTTCGAAACCCTTTGCGAAGTGTCGCGCTGGCGACTTCATGGCGAAGGGCATCGCGCGGCGCGTGCAAGTGAAGACCTGCGACTCACGATTGCTCACAACGCCGAGGCGTCGCCCTTGTTGTTCATCGCGGGCCCGTATTCGAGCGATCCGTCAGCCGGGCTACGAAACGCCGTAGCTCTCGCCGAGTTCGTGATCGCGGCGGGTGGCTTCCCGTTCGTGCCGCACGTGTTCCACCTGTGGGACTTGATCGCGCCGCACCCCTACCAGTTTTGGATCGACCTCGACCTGCAGATACTTCGGCGCTGCCATGGCGTCATCAGGCTTGCGGGCGAGTCGAAGGGCGCGGACGGTGAAGTAGCCGAAGCCAGGGCCCGCGGGCTGGCAGTTCTCGATCTCGGTGTTGAGCCTGACCCCAAAGTGCCGCTGGGCGCTCGTGTGGAGGCCCTGGTTCGCAGGCTCTTCGCTGCGCACAATGATGCGTCGGGCTGGCTGCATGCGGTCCCGGCACCGTAATGGGAACGTTTCAAACCGTCGACGTGAACGAGCGCGCGCGGATCTACGTGGGTGACGTCGCAGACGTGCTTGGAAACATCGACGTCTGCGACGCGGCCTTCAGTGATCCGCCGTACGGCTGGAGCTTCATGGCGAAGGGCTGGGACCACGAGGTGCCGGGGCCTGACGTCTGGCGCCTCGTGCGATCAAGCGTGCGCCCCGGCGCGAGCCTCAAGGCGTTTGGCGGCCCGCGCACCTACCATCACCTGGCTACCGCGATCGAGCTTGGGGGCTGGGAGATCCGAGATATGGAGCTGTGGCTCTACATTCAGGGGTTCCCGAAGAGCCACGACATTTCGAAGAGCATCGACCGTGAGCTTGGGTCTGAGCGCGAGATCATTCGCCGCGTGCCTGGCACCGGGCGCGCTGGCGGCGAGGGCTACCAGAGCGGTGACTACGGCGGCGGGTGGAATGGCATCACAGAGACAGCTCCGGCTACCGAGCTGGCGCGCGCTTTCGATGGGTACGGCTCGGCGCTCAAGCCAGCCTACGAGCCGATCTGCACCGCCATGGCGCCGCGTGATGGCTCGTTCGCGCAGAACGCAATCAAGCATGGCGTCGCGGGCATCAACATCAACGCCGGGCGGGTTGAGCTGGGAGAGGTGGCCGCGGGTGGCCGCTGGCCGTCCAATATCACGCTCGATGAGGGCGCCGCGCGCCTACTCGACGAACAGACGGGCGAGCTTTCGTCGGGCTACATGGCCGCGGGAACCCATCGGGCGAACGGCATGGGCTACAACGGGGGGCAGCCCGCCGTTGTAGCCCATGACACCTACGCCGACAGTGGCGGCGCGTCGCGGTGCTTCTACTCACCCAAGGCGAGCCCCGCCGAACGAGAGGCCGGGCTCGATGGGTTCAGAAAGGGGCACTGGAACGACGGGCGGTCGACACCCAAGAATACCCCGCACCTTCGCAAAGACGGTGCGCGCGCGAACGTGCACCCCGCGGTCAAGCCGATTGATCTGTGTCGGTACCACGCCGCAATGCTCCTGCCGCCTCCGCGCGCTGATGGAAAGCCGCGGCGCCTGCTCGTGCCGTTCTCGGGCAGCGGATCCGAAATGATCGGCGGGCTGCTCGCGGGCTGGGATGAGGTCGTCGGCATCGAGATCAACCCTGAATACGTCGAGCTTGCGAAGGCTCGCATTGCCCATTGGCAGGAGTACGGGGTGGCAAAGTCAGAACGTGCAGACGTCGAACGAGCTGGTCAGGGCACCTTGTTTTGACTTGTTGACGGCCACAAGGTACAACTTTCGAAAGCCCAATGACGGGCTGGAACGGAGAACGTGATGAACCCACTACATACAGGCGGCTACGCGGTGCCGTGCGAGTCGTGCGGCGAGCCGTTGCTGAGCGATGAGGAGAAGCGCGGAACGTGCGGCGACTGCGCCAAACGCAGCCGAAGACCCTGCAAGTGCATCAAGCCTCAGCCCCGCGCGGGCGCAACGGGCTGGGTGCCTTGTGAGGGGCGGTGCGGCGGCTACCTGTGGGTGGCGCCGTGATCCGCTGCCCCTTCCAACCTGGCGATCGCGTGCGGGCCTTGCCGAGCCCGTCGTGGGAGTCGAACCCATGCCGCGTGCCCAAGGGTGCCTCCTCATGGGCCGTGCTCGAAGAGGGCCAGCGCTCGCGGATCGGAAAGGTGCAGCGCGTGTACGGCGGCGATGCGCCGATCGTCGTGAGCCCCGAACGCCCCTACATCATCGTTGCCTTCGACGTGAAGGGTGGCGCGATGCTCAACGGCTACTGGCCGAACGAGCTGGAATTCGCGGGGATACCGAAGACCCTTGCCTCGGCTGAGAAGCGCATTGCGCGATACGGGTTCGGGGTGGTGCGGGTCTTCCACACCGACGAACGAAGCCAGGGGGCCCAAGGGCTCGAGGCAACGTGTGACGGGTTGCGGATCTACCAGCCCGGCAACGTCAACGACCTTGCCACGTTTGCGGGCCTGCTCGAAGCGGTCGACCAAGCCGCGCGGGAGCAGTGGTCATGATGCAGGGAACGCTCTTCGGCGTAGGGGTCGAGCCCGAGCCCTCGCCCGCCCCGTGGGTAGATGCCACTTGGCGGCTCGGGCCCTTCCGTGCCGAGTTCGCCGAACTGATGGCGCGTGACCCCGCATTCCTGCGCTCTGGCTGGGCGCTGGGGCGCTGGGGGGTCTGCAAGACACCGGGCGTGATCGAGTGGTGCTGGCAGCTCGACGAGATCACGTCAGGTAAGCGCGTGGGCCTGTGGCCGACGACGGGCGACCAGGCGGCTGATCTACGCGCGCTGATGAGCCACGTGGAAAGGCTCTATGCCGCGTCGCAGCGGTGGGGCCTTCTGCCGCTTGCGGAAGTTGATAACGAGTTCTTCGACGTGATCAGGCCGTTTCGGTCGGTGGTTCGATGCTTCACGGAGTGTATATGAGCGGGCGAGGAGCCAGGGCTGGCAAAGCGTACGAGCGTCAGGTCGACGAGACCAACGCGTTCCTGATGCAACAGGGGCTCGCGTTCGTGTTCAAGGTGCCAGATCCGATGCAGGTTAAGTATCGCGAGGGCCGCAACTACCTCGCGCGAAAGTCGGCGGCCGTCTATGCCGACTTCGCGGGCATGCTTGCTGACGGGCGGTTCGTCGGCTTCGACGCAAAGCGCTGCGAGGACACAGACCGCTTTCCGTTCTCGCAACTCAGCGATCATCAGCGGTGGTGCCTGCAAATGACAGCCGCGTTTGGTGGGCATGCCTTCGTGCTCGTGCTGCGAGTCGATGGGGCGCGCTGGAACGAGTACGTGTTTCCCGTCGACGAAGACGGCATCATCGCCGGGGTCACCGACGCGAAATCAATCAGGTGGGATGCCGCGGGGGCCTTCATGGTGCCGCGTGGTCAAACCTGGTTCGACCAAATCGTGAGGGCGCAGCAATGAGCCGACTTCAAAGGGTGCTGTGCCGCATTGGGCTGCACCGTATGCGCGTCGTGAGAGACACGGGTCTACACGCCTACGTTCAGTGCGAACGCTGCGAGAAGCGCCGTTGCATCGTTCTGAGCACCGAGGGCATGCAGCCCCGCGATGACCATTGGGTGCGAACGGGCGAGTGGTATCAACCGCCCATGCCGGACGGGAGGGAGCGATGATCGTCATTGCGGCAATCGAGGAGGGGCTCTTCGTCGGCGAAGCGTCGCTGCTCATCGTCAAGTCACGAGGCCGCGTGTACGTGTCGATCGTGACGGGCTCGGGTGTGTCGACCGAGGCGAGGGCAATAGAAGCTCACGAGACCT
>Ga0326597_10000601_pt1 | contig 63112 bp, 50 predicted proteins | sample RVTome_12_FD_203789 | JGI IMG/M metagenome (GOLD analysis project Ga0326597, IMG submission 203789) | Soil microbial communities from uranium-contaminated site in the Upper Colorado River Basin, Wyoming, United States - RVT100D185 | ecosystem: Environmental > Terrestrial > Soil > Contaminated >...
CTGACGGGGCCGGCAGTTCCTTGGGGATTGGCGCCCACGGGTTCCGCTCGGGCCTGCCGGCCCTCGCTTCACCCGTGGCAACAGTCCTCGGCCCCATTCGGGGCCGCCGAAAGTGTCACGGACCCCACCCTCCCCGCTCCGGGCTCGGGCCGTTGACAGGCCGCGCCGGTGGAGTCACAACACCCCCCAAAGGCTCCTGCATGACACGAAAAACCCTCTACCTCATCGACGGTCACGCGCAGATTTACCGCGCCTACTATGCTCCGTTCGGGGCGCTCACCTCTCCCTCGGGTGAGCCGACAAGGGCCGTGCATGTCTTCATGCAGATGTTGCTAAACCTCCTCCGCGACCGCCGGCCCGACTATCTGGCCATGACCATGGATGTCAGCGACGAGACGGTCTTCCGCGTGGACATCGACCCAACGTACAAGGCCAACCGGCAGGCGTCGCCGGAAGACCTCGGCCCGCAAATCGAACGAATCGTCTCGATCCTCCAGGCCATGAAGATTCCCATCCTCCGTCAGCAGGGATTCGAGGCGGACGACCTGATCGCCACGCTCTGCCGCAGGTTCGCCGACGATGATCTCGACATCTTCATAGTCAGCAAAGACAAGGACCTCGATCAACTCCTCGGCGACCATGTCCGTATGCACGATCCGGGCAGGGATTTCGACATCGACGTCAGCGCGATGATCGAGGCCAAAGGTTTTGGGCCGGATCAAGCCATCGACGCACAGATGCTCATGGGCGACAGCACCGACAACGTCAAAGGCGTCCCCGGCGTTGGGCCCAAAAAGGCGGCGCAGCTCCTTCAGAAGTATGGCACCGTCGAGAACGTCATCGCCCACGCCGACGAGCTGACGCCCAAGCTCCGCGAGAACATGCTCGCATTTCGCGAGAGAATGGAGACGGTCCGACGGCTCGTGACGCTCCGCGACGACGTGGCGTTGTCATTCGACCTGGCGGATGCCGACGTGGAGCGGTTTGAACCGCAGGCCGGCGCACCGATTCTCGCGGAACTCGGCCTGAAGAAGCTGCTGGATCGCGTCGGCACCCAAGCCGGCAAGCCCGCCGCCGAAGCAGCCGCCGGCACACCCGCGTCACCCCAGGGCACCCTCTTCAGTAGCGAGGAATTGACGCAAGGCTCCATCACCGACTTTCAACCTTCCAAAGCGAAGTACGAATTGATCGACACCGACGAGGCCGTTGCCGAGTTCGCCGACACGCTCGCCAGGACGGAGGCCTTCGCCTTCGATACCGAAACCACCAGCCTCACCTCTGCCGATGCCGACATTGTCGGGCTGAGCTTCTCCTTTCAACCGCACACCGGGTTCTACGTTCCCGTCCGCGGCATCGGCAGAACGGTCAGCCAGGAAGTTGTGTGCAAGTACCTCGGCCCCATCTTCGCCGACGCCCGGATTCGCAAGTGTGGGCAGAACCTCAAGTATGACGTCGGCGTTCTGAAGACGATCGGCATCGAAGTCCGAGGCATCGACTTCGACACGATGATCGCCAGCTTCGTCCTTGAACCGCTTCGGCGGTCTCACGGCATCAACTCGTTGGCGCTCGAGTTGCTGAACTATCGCAAGATTCCCACGCACGAACTGATCGGCAAGGGAAAGAAGCAGGTTACGTTCGACCAACTCCCGGTCGAGCGGGTGCGCGACTATGCCGCCGAAGACGCCGACGTCGCCTGGCAGCTCCGGCTCGTCCTCGACCGGCAGTTGAAGGAGCCGGAACTCCGATCTCTCTTCGATGATCTGGAGATGCCGCTACTGGAGGTGCTGGCGCTCATGGAGTATCACGGCGTGGCGGTCGATACCCGTCTTCTCGCCGAGTTGAGCAAGAGCATGGCGGATCGGCTCACCGAACTGGAATACGAAGTCCACGCCGCTGCGGGCCGCCCGTTCAACATCAATTCGACCCAGCAACTCGGCGAGGTTCTATTCGACGAACTGAACCTCCGCGTCGTGAGGAAGACCAAGACCGCCCGATCCACCGATGCAGAGGTCCTCGCCACCCTCGCCAATGAAACCGCATCGCCGATCCCACAACTCGTCCTCGAACATCGCGAACTGTCCAAGCTCAAAGGCACCTACGCCGACGCACTGCCCGAAATGGTCAGCAAGCGCACGGGACGCATTCATCCGAGCTTCCACCAGACCGGCGCCGTCACCGGCCGTCTTTCGTGCAGTGATCCGAACCTTCAGAACATCCCCATCAGAACGGACCTCGGCTCGAAGATTCGCAGGGCCTTCGTCCCCGGCCACCCGGACGAACTCTTGCTCAAGGCCGACTATTCCCAAATCGAACTCCGCGTCCTCGCACATCTCAGCCATGACCGGGCCATGTGCGAAGCCTTCGCCGAAGACCGGGACATTCACACCTTCGTCGCTGCGCAGATCGCCGACGTTCCCATCGAGGCCGTCACCCGCGAACAGCGATCCAGCGCCAAGTCCGTGAACTTCGGCATCGTCTACGGCCAGTCGGCCTTCGGCCTTTCTCGCCAAACGGGAATGCCACTTCCCCAAGCCAGGGCATTCATCGATCGCTACTTCCGTCGCTATCCCGGCGTCCGCGTCTTCCTCGACGATTGCATCAAGCAGGCCCGGCTCCACGGCGAGGTCAAGACGCTCCTCGGCCGCCGACGCCCCATCCTCGATATCAACTCTCGAAATCAAAACGCCCGTCAGGCGGCCGAGCGCCTCGCTGTGAATTCGATCATTCAGGGGACCGCCGCCGACATGATCAAACGGGCCATGGTCAACATCCACCGGCGCATCCTCAGCGAAGAGAGGCCCTGCCGAATGCTCATTCAGGTGCACGATGAATTGGTCTTCGAGGTCCGGCAAGACGCCGTTGAACGGGAGGCTGAAATGATCGCCAGAGAAATGTCCGAGGCACTTCCTCTCAGCGTCCCCGTGAAGGTAGACGTCGCCGTGGGAGCCAACTGGCTCGACGCCGAGCCACTCAGCCATTAAACATGCCGATCCTCAATGGCCGGCAAGCCACACGGCTTTATTGCACCCAGCGGCGAAGCTGGTCGATGGCAAACGTGCCGCACTGCCCGAGCCCGATGAGTTTCGATTGCCCGATCGCAAACCACGCTGAACCGCCCGCGTCCCGCAGGACGTGAAACGTCTGCGCCGGCCGACCGCCCTGCCCCAGCAGGACGCGAATCTCACCGTGCGAGTTCGTCGCGATATCCAACACCATCACTGCGTGGTCGCCGCGGCCGGTCCGCAGAAAAATGTCCCCCGCCGCCACGGTGGCATCCTGCACCCCTGTCGTATCGTCCAGGAGGCTCTCGCCGGATGCGAACCGGAAGAGGGTTTCGAGGTACACGCAAAAGTTCGATCGCCCGTCACCCTTGACGCCGGTCTCGGCAAACCGCACCGAGCGCCCGTCGGCCAGCGGACGAATGCCCTGCGTCCAATCCTTCCAACGCGACAGGTGTCCACATGCAAAGTGGAACCCCAGCGTATCGAGCTCTCCGGCCGACCACGCATACTCCGCTCGCAGCCGCAGCATCATGTTCGTCGACGAGAGCAGCCGCGCCGTGTGTGGTTGAAGCTCGACCACCGCCGCGAGATTGGGAGCATCTCCCGCCGCCACGATCTTTGATCGTGACGTCGTGACCGGCGTGCCGCATGGAGCAATCGGCAAGCGTCGCAGCCATGCGGCAAAACTCCCCGGAGCCGCCTCAACGCGAGTGAATCCTTCCGGACAGTCGATCCGATCCGAGAGCGGTGCATATTGCTTCCGTTGCTTGCCGGTCAACCAGGCATAAGCAGCCGCTCGCTCCAGCGCGGTCGGCGCAGGTGATGACGCCCCCATCGGAGAGTCGCCTTCTTGTTGCAGCGCTGCCGGCGAGAGAACCTGGCTGGCACTGGTCAGAACCAACGACGCAAAAAGGGCAACGCCGACCTTCCGGTAGGACATAACTGGGAACACACCCCACAAGTCACAAACGCGCCGCCGAACGATCCACGCAAACGGCACGCACACGTCGGCCCAAACCCATCCGGCGCTCGCGGCGAGGCCGGCCCCAGCCCGTCTTCCAAACCGGCACAGCGCCTCCATCGCAAGTCCACTCAGGCGACTCTGCGACGGGTTCTTCATCCACGCTGCAATAGGTTGAATCGTCGGGCGCAGTGTCGGCATGTTCAATATCCACGCATCCCTATAGTGTCCTGTCTGTGATCCGCGTCTCAACCCGACTGGCTTGGCATCCGTGGAGCCGCGACTCCAATCCCAAACGAAGCATCAAGGCGCAACCGTTCAGTCGGCGACTTGCCTTGGGATATCCTGTCCATGTCATGGAAGCGTGCGAGCGGCGAGGCCGGAACCTCACCTCACCGTCAAGAGTGACGTGTCACGAGCCTCGACGGCTCATGGGCCTTCCTCATTCACGCCCGAAGCCTGTGCCGCCGGCGGAACCGATCGCGATGTATCCTCCCAACGCCACCCTCGTCCGCCGGCCGCGGCATCCGTGGTCGATGGCGTCTCCGCTGCGCCCTGCAACGTTTTCATCAGCTTGGTCACTTTGGCCAACTCCGCCATGGCCGGCGTGTAAGTCGGGTTCACTCGCAGCGATCGGCGCAAGGCTTTCTCCGCCGCGGCATAAGCGCGCCGGTCCATGCAGACCATAGCCACGTTATAGAATGCCGCCTCTCCCAATACGACACGGCTAAACTCGACCGCCGCATCGTCAAAGCGATCGGACTGTGCCAGCGTAATCCCGAGATTCATCCGCGCCCGAGAAAAATGGGGCGCCAACTTCAACGCCGCCCGGAACTCACCCTCGGCATCGGTGTGCGACTCTTTCTGCAGGAAGCAGAACCCGAGATTGTTGTGCAACATCGCCGAGTCCGGATGCAACCGTATCCCCTGCCGGAGAAGCCGCTCGGCATCTCCGAACCTGCCCAACTTCTGATAGACGATGCCCAGCCGGTTGTAGGCCTGGATCATCCGAGGCGCGGTGGCGAGCGCATGCTCATATTGTTCGATTGCCCCCTTCAGGTCGTTCTGCCGTTCGAGCATGTTGCCCGCCGCATAGTAAGTCAAAGGCGAGATGTGTGGCGCTGGAGCATCCGTCACCCTCGAGGGGTCCACGTTCGGCGAATCACGCCGATCACTCGCGTCCCCCCACTTCGAAGCCATGCCCTGGTCCCGTTCCGGCGCGCAGCCCGCGCCCAGCGGCAACAGGACCGAACACGCCCACAACCATGCAGGTATCGCGCGCAACACGCTAGTCTCCCGACTCTCTCGTACCGGTTGTGTCGCTAAGTTTATACGCCGTCTTTCGCGGCTCTGGCTGCGCGGCAACCTCACGAGCGGCCAGCGCGTCCTTCCCGTTCATGCCCCGGCCTCCCGCCAACCCCTGGACGACCATGATCTCTTGATTATCCGCCGTGGCATCCGCCAGGAAACATTTCGCAGTCTCAATCCGAGACGAAATCAATTCATCGTCCGTAGTCGACGCATCGTAGTTCAGCTTGCCGCCCGATGCCGCGAGCAACTCCGCGTAGCGACCCAGGCGTGCCACGCCGGCGCCGGACAGCTTTGACGAATGGGGGACGAAGTCGGTATCGGTAATCGACATGTCCGCCAACATGCCCTGGTCATTGTGAGAGGCATAGTATTGGGGAACGCTGCTCTGCGCACTTTCTTCCTCCATCGACATGGCATACGGTTCGGCCACCTCCTCCGGCCGTCCGCAACCGGCGGCAGTCAATGCCAACAGCAACGAGATTCCCAACAATCCGACCATCGTTCGCGACATCTGCGACATTCCTCCACTTGTAAAGAACGCGAATGCGGGCTGCGGCACGACCATAGTTCGCGACATCTGCGACATTCCTCCACTTGTAAAGAACGCGAATGCGGGCTGCGGCACGACCATCGTTCGCGACATCTGCGACGTTCCTCCACAACGAGACAACCGACACCTGCCGAAGCCATGAGGCTTCCAGTCTTATCGGCAATCCCACGTCGCAAGGGGCACCTCTTCACCGCCGCGGTCAACTTCTCCGCAACCAGATTCACGCAAGCGCAAAGGAGCAGTCCGATAACGCCCCTCGGTCGCCACGCGCCCGCTCCGCCCCAACGGAGCGATGGGCTGTAGCCCCAGACTCGTAGGGTCCGTTGTGCGGACCTTCCTATCATCGCCATCGACATGCGAATGGCCCATCCTAAGCTCCGTGTCTCGACGCCGCTCTTCCTCCCACCACGGCCGCTGTTCCTCTTTTTCATGGTTGTTGTCGCTCGCCCGTCAATCGGGCATCGGGAACCCCAGGCTTAGGCCTGGGCTGACGGAAGGGGCCTTTCAGGATCGACCAGATGTTTATGCGTCAATCCCAGACGTACCGTTCGTCCCATTCGACCTCGTAGCGTCGCAACCACTCGCGCAATTCGTCTTGAAACGATTGCTTCGTGTGGTGTTCCGCCTGGTTGAGAATGTACTCGCGCACGGCCTCAGTGTTGGATTGACTTACCGAGAACGCGGCATAGCCGGCCTGCCAATGAAACTCCGATGATAGACCGCATGTCTGATTGATCCACGCGGACGAGGTCGATTTGATTCTTCCCACGGCGTCGGCAATCGCAATGGTCCGCCCCAGGTGAAACAACATGTGGACGTGGTCCGTGACTCCGCCCACGATCAACGATTGGCAGCCGAGATTGTTTGCGGCCCCGCCCAAGACTCGAAACAACTCGTCCCGCCATTCGTCGGCCAGCAGCGGCGCGCGGTTCTTGGTCGAGAAGACGATGTGGAGGTAGACCTTGGCCAGCGATTGGGGCACGGATTCCTCTCAAGGTTGGTTTTCGGCCCGGAGTTTTCGGCTCGAAGGGCCGATTCCCTCAGTTTCCACCCTGAAGCGCCGATTCCCTCAGTTTTCGGCCTGAAGGGCCGATTCTACCAGCCCAGGCCAACGGCCTGGGAACGTGGGTCGAAAAAACGATTCGGCCCTGAAAGGGCCGTTCACGGTGTGCGCGCTACGCAGGTGAACGACCCTTTCAGGGTCGCCTCGATCGGGCATCGGAAACCCAGGGCTTCGCCCTGGGCTGACGTAGCGAGCCTTTCAGGCTCGAATACCACGGTTGGATCAAGCCATCGCGAATCGAATGACAATGGCTGTCCGCGCCTCGCGCATTTCCATTTCCACTCCTCGACCACCTCGGGCTCGGCCTGCTTGATGAGCATTCGAACCCGAGCAAGCGTCTCGCCCCGCCAATCGCTTAGCTCCCTGATTTTCGCATCAATCAGCCGACAGGGGGAGTCGCCTCCTTGCCCTTCCTCGACGCCGCTCTTCCTCGTCTTCATGGTTGTTGTCGCTCACCCGTCACTTGGGTATCGCTCGTCGGCACTTGGTACCATCGCATCTCGTTTCCATCAGGGTCCTCAATGTCGAACGCCAAAGCTACGCTGCCGGGGCCCCCTTCAAGGAACGTTGAAGCGCCGAAAACCGGGAGGGCCGCCCGGGTCAGCTTCAGCCGTTGGTTATGTGCCGCTGCTGACCGTGACCAATCCAAACTCAACCAAAAGTCGCTCCCATGCTTCGACCGCATTGCTTGTGATCTCGTACAAGTCGCCAATACGGTTCTTAGCCTCGTCAACTACATCGCCAGTGACCACGGCCTTGGCCGACCCGTCCCCAATGAACTTCGGGACGCCGCCAGGGCCAATCGTCATCGCAATCATGGAGCCTTTCTTGGCTTGAGTCTGCAAGCACATTACGCGATTGATTTTGATCAGCTGCGGACATTTCCCCGAACGACCGCTATTCCGGGGTGGATAACCGTGTTTGTCGTTGTCTGAAAGATCTTGCATAATCTGAAGGTCGAGACAGTTGTCGACCGTCTGATCGACCTTGTCCACATCTTGACCATTCTGTGCTACCCACCGGCGCAGATGATCACGCAGATTGGCGATGTTGTGGATGACCGTGTGGGCTTGGTTGGACAACTCATGGTCGCTGAAGCCGCCCCGGAAATCTTGAATGACGGCGTGGATTTTGTCCGTTTGGATCACCGTGGCTTTGAGTTTTTGTGGGTCGGTTTCCTCGATAGCCCCGATCGCAGCATAAATCCGGCTGATCCGTTGGCGAATGGTGTCGTCCATGGGATTCCTCTGGGTTGAGTAGGAGTTTAGTGGTCCTCACAGTAGAGACGCAGCGTTGTTGCCATCAGTTTGCGTTTGCGCACATAACCAGCTTATCACGTTGGGTCCCGTCTCGATGCTCTTGAGCAGTTTGTCCCTCTCGTCGGATCGTTGTCGCTGACGCTGCGATTCCAACCGAAGCAAATCGTCGCGCCAATGCGCGCGTCATCCGCTCCCTGGAGCGAATCGTCAGGTCCAGCCCGCCGCCGACGCACTTAAAGACATTCTTGACAGCAGCTTACGCCGATCCCTCCGCCTGAACCAAATCCGCCGCGAAGCGGCAGATCGCGGCGATGGGCGTGGGGGCCGGTTCAGCGTGATCGCGGACAACACCCTGCTGGATGACCTCACCACCCTCCGTCATGTTACCTGCTGGGGGTTCCATGGCGGGCAGCGCCAAACCCACCAATCCCGCCATCAAAGTCGATTCTCGGTCCAGACTGGTAGGGTCCGCTGTGCGGACCTTCCTATGATCGCCATCGACATGGGAATGGCCCATCCTGCCCTCCATCATGTTACCTGCAGGGGGTTCCATGGCGGGCAGCGCCAAACCCACCAATCCCGCCATCGATGTCGATTCTCGGTCCAGCCTGCTCAAGAACACGGAGCAAGTCTATCCAATGTCGCCTCAAGCCCGGACTCTCACCAAACCGAGCCCAGGCCAGGATGATTTTCGGATTTTTTCGGATTTTTTCACTTGGCCCGGCAAAAAAAGGTGAAAAAATCTGGACCGAACCGGAGCAAAACCATCGAAATTAGAAAGTTTGCAAAAGAACTTTGCAACCATGTGCCTCGATTAATCATCCGCCGCAGACATGCGGCGGTTAGACCGGGCCATGACTGGCCCGGCTCGGATCGACCGGCCCCGCATCAGGTCGCGGGCATCCTCCCGCTGCGCGCTGATTATGCGAGGCCGAGTTGGCCTTGTTCCAAATCGAGGAGGAATTGTTTGCGCCATAGGCCGCCGCCGTAGCCGCCGAGTTGGCCGCTCTTGTTCACGACGCGGTGGCAGGGAATGATGATCGCGATTCGATTCTTGCCGTTGGCCGTCCCGACCGCCCGTTGGGCTCCTTTGTGACCAATCTCCGCGGCCAGGTGTTCGTAGGAGATCGTTTGCCCGTAGGGAATCTGCAACAGCCGCTTCCAAACGGAAACCTGAAACGGCGTGCCCGGGTAGGTGATCGGCACGCGAAACCGGCGCAGCTTGCCCGCGAAGTATCGGCCCAGCTCTTCCGTCGCCTGCGTGATGGGCTCGTTGGTCCCCGGCACGATCGAACAGTCGAACCGCCCCCGCAGCGTCTTGATCTGCGTCTCCAGCGCCCGGCGATCGGTGAACTCCAACAGGCAGACGGCTTTGTCCGTCGCGCCCAGAATCAACGGCCCCACCGGACTTTCGATCCACTTCACTCGGATCATTTCGGCGTCTCGACTGCGGCCGGGAGGCTTGCCGAACGTTCTGGCAAACGCATCCCGAAAACCACTGTCCGATTCGTAACCGTGTTTCAATGCTACATTCGTCAAGTCATTGCCCTCCCGTATCTGGGCCAACGCCAACCCCAGTCGCCTGGCGCGATGATAGGCTTGAAACGTCATGCCCAGTTGGCTGTGGAAATATCGCCGGGCCCTGGCGGGTTCGATCGCCATGCGCCGCAAGTCGGCATCTCGAAGGCGTGCCGATGGATTCGCCTCGACCGCATCGAGCAATCGCCGCACCCAGGTCGGCGGCCGGCCATTGGTATCCAGCGGCCGGCATCGTTTGCATGGCCGATAGCCCGCAAACAGAGCGTCGCGCGCCGAGGCAAAATACTCGACGTTCTTCGGATGGGGTTTCTTCGCCGGGCAGGCCGGGCGGCAGAAGATACTCGTCGTGCGTACCGCCACGAAGAAGACGCCGTCATACCCGGCATCCCGCTTGAGCATGGCCCGCTGCATTTCTGCCTTTGGAGGAATGGTGAGCATGACCAAAGCCTACTGCCCGGCCGGCAGGCGATCTACCGATTTTTGAGCGCCGAAGTCGAATCGGTTCGGCCCAGGCCGCACCAGTCCCGGCACCGCGGCGATCGTCAGTTGGAGTGCTTGCTCGAATGGTCGCGGTGGGCCTTGAAATTGGCTAGGTAGCGATCCAGCACGTCTTCTTCTCCCTTGATAATCAGGACGTTTTCCGCGTTTCTCTCTTCGGCGGCCTTCGTGAAGTTGTACGAGCCGGTGATGACCGTGCGGCGATCGATGAGCACGATCTTGTTGTTGGCCGTCGCGTGTTCGCCGTCGAAATAAACCGAAACCCCGGCCCGCCGCAAGACGCGAAACCGCCCATAGGTCATCTTCTCCTGCGACTTGTCGAGAATAACCTCCACCTTCACGCCACGCTTGCGTGCCTCAAGCAGGGCATCGGCGATCGGCTTGGACGTGAAGAAATACATCTGTACGCGGATGACCTTCTTGGCCTTATCGATCTCCTCGACGATACGATCCTCGCAACCGCCGTCGGGCGAAAACAGCACGTCTATCTCGCGCGCTTTGTCCCCGCCCCCCATGCTTCCCGAAACCGTCGCCTGGCTCGCCCAGCCGCAGAAGAACAACCCGGCCACGCCCAAACACATCACGTAGACATGAATCGACTTGCGCTTTTGCACTGCCATGGACGTCGCTCCTTTTCTGCTTCGGGCCAGGCCCCGTCGGATCAACCCAATCGCTCGATGGCCTCTTCGACGCTCTTACAAGTCTCGAAGAACCTATCCAGATTCGTGACCTTCAGCAGGTCTGCCACAAACGGCTTCAGATCAGTCAACAAGAGGCGCCCGCCGCGGCTATTCACTTGCGCCGTCACGCGTACCAGAGAGCCCAGGCCGACCGAACCGATCATGGTGACCCCGCCCATGTTCAACACGATCCGCGTCCCGGTCCCCTTCTCCACCAGGGGCAGAACAGCCTCCATGAACGCCGCGTTATCGGTCGCCGACATTTCCCCCGTCAGCCGAAGCACCGACACGCCTGAGCGATCTTCAACGTCTATCCTCACTGCCAAAGTACAACTCCTCGCGCTGGTTGGCTGCTCACCGGATCGTCCACTGCCCCCTATTGAACACGCGGCCAACCGGAACCACAACTTCCCGTCCCTTCGGCATCCTCCAGCCGCAGCCTTCCCGGTTGCCACGAGCCCTGATCCGAACAACCTCCGAAGTGTCGATCCCCCGCGCCGCTCCCCGGACAACCACGGCCCAGCGCGGCACCGTTCGTGATAGGACGTTGGGGGATTGGGGGGCTTCGTCTGCACGTGCGTCACAGAGAGGGGTGCATCACCCGCACGGCGGAATAACCGTCCAGCCCGGACATGCCCCATGGGAATATCGGCTGCGCGACGCTGAACACGTGGCGCCGCTTATCGGCGGCCGCAAGAGTCGCGATGGACGACGCTGAATTGCTCACCGAGCCTGGACGATAAGCCTGTGTCATGAAACAGGAAGCGATTAGCGCGCAGGCGCGACAATTTAAGCGCCATGAGACGGCGTACAAGGCGAGAATCGAGCCGCACCCGGAGTGCGCGGATCAATTCCGCCTGAGCTATCCCGACGTCCAGGCGGGGCTTGATGTGATCGACGTCAGCGCCGGAGGACTGGGCCTGCGCAGCCCGATCTTCATTCCCAAGAACATACGATTGATACTCCATGTTTCCGGCCTCAGCGACACACGGGATCCGACGGCCTCTTTGCTAAAGATTCGGGCCGTCGTCCGCCGTTTGCAGATGATCGATCACAAGCCAACCTACCAGGTCGGCCTGCAATTCGTCGATCCCGGCGGCGACGACGAAAAGAAGTTGGTCCAGGCGGTCGCCGCGGACAGAAGGCGCGAAACCGTGGCGGCTGGAGAATAGCATCGTGATTGCAATCGAGAGTATGGCGCTGCGAGATCAGTTGTTGGCAGACGGCATCCTTGCGCCTGTCGAGGTGGACAAATCGCTCGCCGAGGCCTCGGAGAACGCTACCGACCTGGAAACGGTGCTGCGCAAAAATCACGTCATGACGGAACCGCAATTGAACGCCCTGCGAGCGATGCGCTGCGGCGTGCCTTTCTGCAATCTGTCCGACTTCATTCCACGACTGCACAACGCTGATTTGCTAAGCGAAGAGCTGGTCCGTCGGTACATGATGTTCCCGCTGTTCGACTTCGACGGCGTGATCACCCTCGTCATGGAAAACCCCGGAGACTTGACCGGCATCGACCAGGTCCGGCGTTTAACCAAGCGTGAAGTCGATGTTTGCATGGGTGACCGAAGCGACATCCTGGGACTCCTCGAACGGGCCTACGGCGCCAGCAAGTACCTCGAGGAATCGGAGGCGATGAATCCGAGCATCACCGTCGATGAGGAAGCGGCGAACGTGGAGGCCCAGCCCGTCATTCGCCTGGTCAACGACCTGATTAATGAGGCGATTCGTCAGAACGCTTCCGACATCCACATTGAGCCGGGCGATCATGAACTGCGGGTTCGCGTTCGCGTGGATGGCGTGCTGCGCGAAATCGCCGCCCCGCCGCTGGGTCTACACCGCGCACTGGTCTCACGCGTGAAGATTCTCTCCCGTCTGGATATCGCTCAAACGCGCGCGCCGCAGGACGGAGCATTCAGCCACTCCCGGCCGGAGGGAGACGTCATTATGCGCGTGTCCGTCCTGCCATCGATCTTTGGCGAGTCCGTGGTTCTGAGAATCCTCCGCAACGAATCCGAGTCGATTACCCTGCGCGAATTGGGCATGCAGCCCAGGATGTTGGAGCGTTTCGGCGGACTCGTCTCGAACGCCCACGGCATGATCCTCGTCTCAGGCCCGACCGGTTCCGGAAAATCGACGACGCTGTATGCCGCGATGAAGAGCATCGCATCCCCTCACAAGAACATCATCGCCATCGAAGACCCGGTTGAGTACCGAACAAGCCTCATTCGTCAGGTACAGGTGAATCCGGAGGCCGACCTGACCTTCGCGACGGGCCTCCGATCCGTTCTCAGGCAGGACCCCGACGTCATCATGGTCGGCGAGATTCGAGATAGCGAAACGGCGCGGATCGCCATTCAGGCCGCACTCACCGGCCACCTTGTGCTCAGCACCGTGCATACCAATGACTCGATCAGTGCGGTGGCTCGTTTTCGCGAATTGGGCGTTGCGGAATACCTGATCTCGTCTTCTCTGCTGGCGGTGCTCGCCCAGCGGTTGTGTCGCAAGATTTGCCCGGACTGCAAGGCGCCGGACGCTCCACCCGAATACATGATGCGAGCCCTGGGCCTGGACGCCGAGAATCCGGACTTTGAAGTCATGCGCGGCAAAGGCTGCCGGCGCTGCGTGGGCAGCGGTTACGTCGGCAGAATCGGCGTCTATGAACTCTTTGAAGTCAATGACCAGTATCGCACGATGATCGTGAACGCCAAATCGCCCGAAGAGATCCGAAGCGCTGCAAATGCCAATCAGATGGCGTTTCTCATCGATGACGGAATCAACAAGATTCGTCAGGGGCTTACCACGGTCGAAGAAGTCGTACGTACCGCCGGCCATTGTTGAGATGACCGAGCGGCGAGCGGGAGCCACCATTGCCTAAATACGTCGTACAGTTCGCCACGCCCAGTGGGAAGATCGGCCGCGAAACAATCGAAGCCGATTCCCAACGCGCCGCCGTCGCCAGAATAGAGGGCAACGGCCACACCCCGATTCACGTCCAGACGGCAAACGCATCGACGAAAGGCAAGAAAAAAGCCCAAGCTGATCGGCACGTCCGTCGGATCAAGGGTGGAAAACGAACCCGCCGCGCGCTGCTGGACTTCACGCATCAGATGACGGCGGTCGCGGAAAGCGGCATTCCGATCATCGCGGGCCTGAAGGCCGTGCGAGATCAAACAGCGAACGAGCAACTCCGCCAGGCCCTGTCACGGATTGTTTCACGAATCGAGGGCGGCCGGACACTGGCGGAGGCGATCGACGGGGAGCCCGACACCTTCCCCGATCTCTACTCCAAGACGCTCGCGGCGGGTGAGGTGGCGGGAAAGTTGCCGGAAGTCCTCTCTTCACTCGCACGGTACCAGGAACAGGAAGCTGAGACGCGCAGCCAAATCAAATCCGCACTGACCTACCCGTTCATTGTTGTTGTGGCGCTGGTTCTGGCTAGTGCCGTGATGCTGATCTTCGTTGTCCCGCAGTTCGCAGAGCTTTTCGAGAAGTTCGGCGGGCAGCTTCCACTACCGACGCGCATCTTGATGGCCGTCAGTGGAGCGTTGACAAATCATTCTCTGCTTGTCCTGCTGGGAACCGTGGGATCGTTTTTTGCACTGCGATCCATGATGGGGTATCGCGTTGTTCGTGCATGGGTCGACGAACGACTGCTGAGACTGCCCGTATTCGGCAATCTACTGATCGGCATTTACATGGTGCGCTTCATCGAATTGTTGCACCTGTTGATGGAGGCGGCGCTTCCGATAATCCAATCCCTGCGCGTCACGTCTGACAGTATGACGAATGAATCGTTGCGGACGGATGTTCGGCGCATCACAAGATCAGTCGAGGGAGGGCGTTCTCTGACCGCATCGTTCGCGGAGACGCGCTGGTTGACTCCGCTGGTCAAGCGAATGCTGGCGATTGGAGAGGAAGCCGGACGGACGGATCAAATATTCGAATATCTGAAGAATTACTATTCGGCCCAAACACAGCGGAGCATCAAGCTTTTATCGACCCTGATCGAGCCCGCGATGGTGACCGGCCTGGCCGGAATAGTTCTTTTCTTTGCGCTGGCCATCTTTTTGCCGATGTGGAAGCTGTTGAAACTCGTGGGGGCTTCATAACCAAGGTGGCCCAAATGACCGAATTGTATATTCAGTGTACTCGCGGCTCGCTGGGAGAAGCCTCGACAAAGGAGAAAACGATGAACAACGCCAACACACGACAACGGAATCGGACTCGCAAGGGCTTCACGCTGATCGAACTCGTGACGGTCATCGTCATTCTGGGGATTCTCTCCGCCGTTGCCCTGCCCATCTATCTGGACTATCGGGCGGATGCGAGATCGGCCGCCTGCAAGGGCGTCCTCGGTGGTATCCGTGCCGGAATCGCCAACTTCTATGCCTACTCGGCGACGACCGCCGGCGGCAGCACTCTGGCCTATCCGACGCTGGCGCAGCTCACCACCCTCGGAACAGTGATGCAGGACACCATTCCCGACAACCCCTATGACAATGATGGCACGCCGAACAACGTCGAGGCGTCCGCCGCGGCCAAGGGGACCGTCGGCGCCAATGGCGGCTGGGCATACAATGCCGCGAACGGTCAATTCTGGGCGAATACCGATACCGTGGGTGAGAACGACTTCTGAGCTTGGGCGGCCGCCATCTCAAGGAACTCACCGCAAAGCCGCCGATGCTCTCGGCGGCTTTGTGCTTGGAGGAACCCATGTTGATCGCCCGAAAGGAATCGGAGCGGACGGCCTTCACCCTGATCGAACTGGTCACGGTGATGGTCATCCTGGGCATTGTGGCCATCGTCGTCGCCGGCCCGACGCTGTCGCTTCTGGATTCGATGCGATCCAGCGCGGCCGCCGCCAGGCTGACCGCGGACATCCGATATACGCAGCGCGTGGCGCTTGGCTCCGGGTTGCGCACCTGGGTGAGCTTCGATGCCACCACTGAGCAGTATTCGTTGTTCGTCGAGGATCCCGCCAATCCCGGCAAAGCGAACCGCGTGGCAGCGGTCAATCCGCTCGACCTGACGACAAACGCAGTCCAGTTCGGCAGCGGCCCATTTGCGAATGTGGGTATCAGTTCGGTCGACATCAACTCCACGACGGAACTCGAGTTCGACAGCTTCGGGGAACCCTACGACGCCAACGGGGTTGCACTCACATCCGCCGGGACGGTCGTTCTCACTGGCAACGTCGCCGTCCAGGTCAGCCCCGTCGGTGGTCTTGTGGAGTCCGTGACATGGCCGTAAAACGAAAAACCACAGGCGCGCACAAGCCGACTTGCGCGATCGGCACTTCGCGGCGGCCAGCAACGACGATCATTGAAGTAGTCATGGCGATCGTCATCCTCTCGATCGCCCTGCCGCCGCTGATCGGTTCATTTGTCGATGCTTCCAACCAATCGATTCTACCAGCCAACTCGGCGCTCGCCTCGTTCCTCGCGACCGAGAGGATGGAGGAAATCATTGCTCGCCGATACCGCGCCAATGACGGCTATGCCGCGATTACAACGACGAACTATCCCAATGAGACGCCCGTCACTGGGTTTCCGCGGTTCAACCGATCGGTCAGTGTGACCTTTACGGACTCAGCGCTGAACACCGTGGGTAGTGACCAAGGCTACAAGAAAGTGCGCGTGACCGTGACCTGGAACAGCGGGGCGAATGAGATTGTGATCGAAAGGGTGTTTGCAAGTTTCTAGGCGTGAATCAGTGAATCATCGAATCGGACCATTCCAACAGCCGCGACCCTCGACCAGGCCCGTTCCAATGACGGCGCCGCGCAGACACGGTTTCACGCTGGTCGAGCTTGTCGTCGCGATCAGCGTAGGGGCGATCATCGCCGGCGCCGCCGGCCTGATGACCTGGAACGCCGCGAAGATCCGTGCCGAGGCCGCCGCGCGGAGCGACCTGGTAGACGAAGCCTCCGCTGCCGTCGAAGTCATGCTGCGTTACATCCGTGAAATCAGCCAGGACGAGTGCCCCGCAAACCCCGCGCCGTGCCTCAATGGTAATGCACAAGTCACGACGGCCGGCGCGACGGAACTCGACTTCGACACCTATGGTTTCCGCCTGAACGGGAGCACGGTTGAGATCACCAACGACACCGGGAACACCTGGCACCCGTTCGTACGAAATGTCAGCAATCTGACACTCACTTACTATGGCTGGACCAGCAGCGTCGAGGCTCCAACGTTGCTGTCATCACTTCCGTTATCGGCCGCGGACCGCGCAGCGATCCGTCGCGTCGGGATCCAAATTGATCTGACCCACAGTGGCCAGACAGCCACGTTACAGACCTCGATCTATCTGCGGAAATTCATGAACGAGGTGACCAATGCACCCTGAGTCCAATAAGAGAATCCGCCGCCGCGGTATCGCGATCATCAGCTTTGTCGTGGCGATGCTGGTTATAGGAACATTTGCCCTCTGGCTCTTCCAGCTCACGGCATCAACGGCAAACAGTTCTCTCGGACATTACTTCAGCACAGGGGCCTTTTACGCGGCGGAAAGTGGGCTGGAACTGGCCATTCGCGAACTCAATCAATCAAATGATTTCGATAGTGATGGGACTATCGGGACGATATCAGACAACGGAAACCCGGCCGACGATCCCGCGCTCGTATCCGGGGCGGCCTTTGTGGAGCAGACCAGCACGAGCCCTCCCCTGTACCAGGCCACGGGAAGGCCCGTGCAGACGACGACGCCGTGGTCAACATTCAGCCGGGTCGTCGAGGTGAGAGTCGAATAGAGGCGTATCTTGTGATTCTCTCAGCACGAGAGCCCTCTGAAGAAGCAGTGCGATGGAGATGGCGAGGCAGAACTCGCCATGACACGGATGTCGAAAGAGCAGGACATTCTGATTCTGGAAGCAAGCCCGATCGAACTGCGGCTCAGCCGCGCGGTCGCCGCTCGAGGTGAAGTCCGGTTCCTCGACGCCCGGGCATTCCGTGCGCAAGCCCAGAAAGAGGACGGGTCCGCTCTCAGCGATCAACACGCCGTGGATGCCCTCGCGGCATACGTCTCCCAACACCATTGGAATGGCAAAGACGTCTTGTGCCTCCTGAATGGGTCGGCCGTTTCCTGCCATTATTTCGACATGCCGCCTCTGAAGGGCAACAGCCTGAAACAGGCGGTCCACCTGAAACTAGGGCAACAGTTGCACTTCTCGGTTGACGAGGCACTCGTTCACGTCAGCACGCTGGCGCCAATGAAGTCCGTCGACGGAGATCAACTGCGTGTGGCGGCGACTGCCATCCGACGAAGCGTGATCAAGGCGGCAGTGAAGACATGCCATCGCCTGGAATCACCGCTGATGATGCTCTCGGCTGCGCCGGCCGCCCTGACTGCACTGGCGACGTCGGCGAGGGAGGACGCCCGTGAAATGCAGGCGCTCTTGTACGTCGGCGGCGACATCAGCACCTTGATCATTCTTCAGGACGGCAGGCCCTGCGTCACCAGCGAAATAGAGATCGGAAGTCGCGATTTTGCAACGGCGCTGATGAGGCCCATCATCGACGGCGACAACGTGGTTCAGCTTGATGAAACGAAAGCGATCGCCCTGCGCAACGAAGTCGGCATTCCGAAAGCGGATCAGCAGATTGAATCGCTCGGCATGGTCGGCGGGCGCCTGCTGCCACTCCTCGAGCCGCTGCTTCAGAAGCTGTCGTTGCAGATAACACAGTGGATGAGCTTCGCCGCGACGTCCGCCGACGGAAGGAAGGTGTCGCACCTGAAACTGGTTGGTCCCGGCGCGGAGATTCCGGGACTGGCATCGGCCATGGGGAAGCGCGTCGGCGTCACGGCATCCGAATCAGACTGGCTCAAGGGATTGGCGTGCGTTGATTCGCCGGCCGAAGACATTGACTTGTCATCCTGTGCGGCGGCGATAAGTGCGGTGCTGCATCAGCGAGACCTTCCCGACCTGCTTCCCCCGGATGTACGCCAACGGCGAAGAGTGCTCCGGGTCCGCCGATCTGCCGCGCTTGTGACGCCGGTTGTTGCAGCGGCAATCCTCGGAGTCGGGTTCTTGTTCGATGCCGTGGCCACAAAGGTCGCCCCTTCGCTCGGAGCCGAGCAGGCCAAGCTGGCTCACCTTCAGCGTCTGGCGAATGATCACAATCAGTGGAGCGCCACGCAGCGGTTGGTCGCTCAATTGCAGCAGCAGTTGGATGGTTTCTCCCGGGTCACGCCGCGCTGGGATGGGCTCTTCAAGGAGCTGTCACGGACCCTCCCCCCTGAATTGCAGGTGACAGGACTCTTGGCACGCACCGAAGAAGGCGCCATGTTCCTGACACTGCGCACCCGAATCTTTACATCCGGCAATGGGCGGAGTTTCGATGAGGTCCTGGAACAAACGCTCATGACCCTGGAACGAAGCCCGTTCTTCAGGCGAGTCCAGCCACTGGGATCCAATCGCCTGGAACAAGACAAGGCGACCGGCGTCGCGGGCACCATGGACGTCGAACTCGAATTAGCCTTTCCCAAACCCAGGATGGGGGCGTGAATGATGACGCGGATGCTCCGAATAACCAGGGATTGGCTACCGGCCGTGGCCGGCATCGGCCTCGCGATCGCCGCGACGGTGTTCACTGTCGCGCGTGCATCCGAGGTGGGCGCCAACATTCGACAGTCCAACAACCTCGCTACTGCGTTGAACACGACGGCAGAAGGTGTTGAACAAGTCATCATGTCGCCCGAAGCAACTGCGGCATTGCGAGCACGACGGCACGACATTGTTCTCCGTATGCGAGATTCGATGAAGCAGATCGTTCCGCAAATCAGCGAGGCCGCCCGCAATGCCGGTCTAACCATCCTGGAGATCGCTCCGAAAATCGCCACCGCCAGGCAAGGAGAGTCGAACGACCCCAATGACTATCCCCACTATCGTGTGATGGTGCTCGGAAGCTACCAGAAGATCGCCGAATTCATGCAGGGTTGCTGTGAGCAGAGAATACCGGTCCGCGTCACGAGCTTCCGTATATCGCAGACGGAGGACCAGAACTTTGTCGACCCGGACCTGCTCAAAGCTGAAATCACGGTCGAGGCGTTTCGGGCATCGAAGGCCTCGTTGGAGCAGATGAAAGAGATCTGATGGACACTCGGAAGAAGAAAGTCTTGACGATCCTCTGCATCGCCAGCGTCGTCCTGGCGTGGCGCGGCTACGCGCTGATCACCCGCTACGCCCCGTCGCCCGCAAAGGCGAACTCGGTTGCCAAGACGACTGAGCCGGCGCCGAACACCACCGAGTTGGACCAGGAAGATGAACGCATGATGGAAGTCTGGGAAAAACAAAGACGCATCGCCGCCCTGCCCTGGGGGCGAAATCCGTGTCGCGATCAGTCGCGGCCGGCAAAGACAGCGACCGGCCCGGTCCAGACGACCCTGCCGATCGACGCCACGTTGCCAGAGGCGCCCGGCGTCAGGTTCAGCGGCGTATCGCGAAGTGACGGTCACTGGCTCGCGGCCATCGAGGGAAAGATAGTCCGAGTCGGTGACACGGCCGTCGAGGGCTATCGCGTCATCAAGATCACGCAGCATTCGATCACGCTCGAATCTGCCGGCTGGACATTCACGTATACCATGGGAGCAGAGGCGGCGGTCGTTCGGCCGGCCTCGGAGACGAAATGATCGGAAGACACACAACATTACCATGTGCCATCGTCCTCTTGGCAGCGGGTGCCGCGTCCGTCTTCGCTGAAGATAACGCGGCGCGGGTGGATTCGTCGGCCCAGAAGCGCATTACGTTGAACATCGCCAAAGGTGAGATTCGTGATGCCCTTCGACTGGTGGCCGAACAAGGCGGCCTCAACCTGGTCATCGGACCCAAAGTGGAAGGCGAAGTCTCCGTCTATCTTACGGACGCGTCTTTGGAGACGGCCTTGCGCGCCATCACGGTGAACAACGGGTTTGACTATGCCGTGGAAAATGGCGTTATTTCCGTCTCGAATCCGCCGAAATCACCTGAATCGGAGGAAGAGGTCCTGCCGCCGATGATCACCCGCGTCTTCACGTTGCAGGCGCAGGATGCCCAACGGGTGGCGGACGCCCTGGTGGATGCACTGAGCCGGGACCGCAAGGGCCAGATTCGCGGCAAGATTCGTGTCCTCAACGAAAACAGCGAACCGATCTATTTCACCCAGCAACTCGGCCAACTCGGTGGCAGCCTCGACGATACGAACAACAACGGCGGCGGTGGTGCGTTCGGCAACGGATCGAACAATTCGGCGCAGTTCCGCGGCATGGCTGGTAATACCGGCGGTGGCGGACTCGGAATTGGGGGAAACCAAGGCAGCGCCAGCCGCGCGCGCAATGCCCGCCTCCTGGTGGTGACCGACGTCGAGGAAAACGTCGAACGGATCGCCGACCTCATCGCGGACCTGGACACGCTGCCGCCGCAAGTGCTGATCGAAGCGCGCATCGTGGAGATGACGACGAACCTGGAACGGCAACTTGGGATCGATTGGGACATTGACATCCTGGCCAACGGGCCGATCCTCAATCACGAGTTGCCGCTGCGGTTCGAAGCCGGATTCGCAACCGGAACCGAGATACGGCGTCGCCCCAGTGGAAGACCGGCCTCCACGACGGGTCTGGCCCTCGGCTCAATCGACTTCTCGAGCTTCACGGCGATGCTTCGTGCACACGAAGGCGATAACGCAATGCGCATGTTAGCCAACCCGAGGCTCCTGGTCTTCAACAACCACAGCGCGAGCATCCTGGTCGGCGAGCGCTATCCCCTGCTCGAGGCCAACATCACGGACTTCGGAACCCTTACCGAATCGTTCGATACCTATATCCCCATCGGCGTACAACTCGAAGTCACGCCGACGGTCATGATGGACGGCCGGATCAGCATGATGGTTCATCCCTCAACGAGTTCGCTCGGGGACGACGTGATCGGCACCACCGGACTGCGCGTCGCCCGCATCAACACACGCGAACTGGACACACGGGTCATCGTGCAAGACGGGCAGACGATCGTGCTGGGCGGCCTGATTAGCGATCGAAAGGCGCGAACGGTCAATAAGCTGCCGGGCCTGGGGGATCTGCCGGTGTTCTCTATCTTCTTCCGCCAGGAAAGCCCGGTGGCCGAGCGCGTGGACCTGTTGATCTTCCTCACTGTCCGAGTGGAAGGCAGCGAGGAGATCAGCGAGCGAGACCGCGAAGTCTTCGACCAGTACGTTCCGCAATTCAAGCGGATCGAGCAGTTGCAGGACGTGCAGTTGCACTTCGAGATTCCGACGGAGTACGCCCCGGTCAAGCCCATGTTCGGCGATCGGGTGGACCAAACGCCCGGAGATGCCGATATCCCGGAAGCTGAAGAGGGCCCCGAGTCGGCGGAGGAGGGCGAAATCCTCTTGAAATCACCTCGCCCGGAAGCCAATCGGCCGGTCTCACTCGGCACGATCGAGACAGCGCCGGACGCTGCCGGCGTCACCTCCGGACGCCTCGCTCAAAGCCCTGCCGCTGACTCTGTGAAGGATTGATCTCGATGATCCACTCGCGTACATGCCTCCGACCAGCCCTTTTCGTCGTCGCCGCGGTTATCGTCATGAGCCCCGGCTGCGCCGATCAATCATCGAAAGATCGCATCCAACCCTCGGTCCGCGTCGAACGGCCCGCACAGAAGCCACCGATGAGCCGGCGGGAGCGGCAACAGGCGTTTCACGATGCCTACGCTGAGGGAATGGCCTACGTGGCACAACGCGAATACGGCGTGGCGCTGGGCTCTTTCGAGAAGGCCGCTGCCTTGAATCCGATGTCTACGGAGGCGCTGTTCAATCTCGGCGCCTGCCACGAGGCCCTGGGCGATCCGCTGCGAGCCATCGGCATCTATCGGAAGATCATCGAGTTGACGCCGGACGACCCCGACTGCTACACCAATCTCGGCACGAGCTATGTAAAAATGTACCACCGAGAGAAGAGCCCGACGTGGCGGCGCATGGCCCTGGAGGCCTGGGACCATTCTCTACGGCTGAAACCGAACCAGCCGCACGTGAAACGCTTCATCCAACAGACTGCTTCGATCGAGTAACCTGCATTTCCCTACAATGTACGGCGCACAGGTTGAGGCCTTGTCCCTATCCACCTCTTGGTGACCCTGTCCGGCCTCGCCAGCGCTTCGGACTTGTGCTCCATCTCTCTCTGCGCTCGGCCTCAGTCCGTTTCTTTCGCCAAACGGCGCATTCGCCAGGAAGCCCAGATGAAGCCGGCCGCGGCGAGAATCATGGGAGGAACAAAGCTGCCTGTCGTTGCATACAGCGCGACGCCGATGCCCTGGGCGAGGATGCCACGGATACCGACGAGTGTGCCGTGGATCGCCAGATAGTGCGGCGCCCGGGACGGATCGGGCGCGAAGGTGACGGGGCCGAGCGTCCAGGTCAGATGCACGCCGACCATGCCCATCGCGAAGAGCATCGTGACGGCGCCAAGCCAAAATGACGACGGCACGATGAGCAAGCCGATCGGATAGATCGCGAGCCAAAGAAACGAGCCGCCGGCCAGACGCACGGACCCGACACGATCGGCGAGTCGCCCCATGGGGATGAGCATGAAGATCATGGTCAACTGGAAGGCGACGATGGTGGAGCGCGAAAACTGAGAATAGTCGAGGTCGAGCTTGTCCTTGGCGAGGGCGGGAATCAGGGCGGTACAGATCATCCACCCGACGCCGTAGGACATGAATGCGATCTCGTAGCCGGCGAAACGGCGATCCGCTCGGAGAATCTTGCCCATGTCCCGAAGCGGCGCCCACCAGGGCTCGCCGCGGCTGATTTGAAGCCTGGCGCGATGGTGGAACGTCTGAGTTCGTGAGATCAGCCCGAACATGAGCAAGCCCGTCGCAAGCAGGATGGCGGTGATGGGCAGAAAAATGCGGAAGGCGTCGGCGTCGATGTTCGACCATGAGCCCATGGCTTGGCCGGCGATCATGACGCCGAAATACTGTGCCGCCACGACGATGCCGAAGACGCGCCCCCGAACGCCGGCGGCGTAGCAGGTGCGGAGAAGGTCGGCATTGATCGGCGAAAGGGCCGCCCCACCCCCGGCGCCGGCAAAGGCAGCGAGGACGTAACAAGCCAGAAGGGGTTTGATGTCATGCACGAGCGCCATGAGGGCCACCGGGACGCAGGCTAAGGCGGCGATAATGGCGAGGTAGGTTCGGGTGGAAACCCGGGCGTAGAGGTGGTTCCAGAAGATCGTGAAAAACTGCATGATCGGAACGGCGGCGGTAAGGACCCACGTCTGCCAATTGTTCGCCTGGAAGTGTTTGCGCGCGAGGAACGGCAGAATGTAAGTCAGGGCAACAGCGGCGCCCTGAAGCATCACCCCGGCCAGGTGAAGCCCGAGGATGCGGCGGCTCTGCGGCGGCGGCAGGTCTTCGTCGGCGTGACTCAAGGAGTTGCCCCCCAGCGGAATCGTTTCGACAGGCGCCTGGCCCACATTCTCTGGAAGCTGATGCACGAAAGGCCGTATCTATTCAGGGCCGAATCGACGCGACGCGCCTACTCCAACACCGAGAACCGTGCCAGGTTCACCTCTCGCCCCAGGACGATGAGGATGTCGGACTCTTTCATCACGTCGTTGGCCGAGGGCATAAAGTGGAACTCGCCGGTCGTGCCGGACTTAATCGCCAGCACGAGCAGATCGAAATTCTTACGCAGGTGTGATTCTCCAAGCGTTTTTCCGGCGAGCGGCTTGGGCAGCGTTATCTCCATGATCCGGTGGTCTTCCTCGAAGGGAAAGTAATCCAGGAGCGTTGGATATGCGACGCGACGCGCCGTTCGTTCGGCGGTCTCGCGCTCCGGGAAGATGACTTCGTGCGCACCGACGGCCGTGAGAATCCGGGCATGGTCCTCGTTGACGGCCTTGGCGCGGAGGTGCTTCACCCCGATCTGACTCAGGTGAAGCGTGCAAATAATGCTGGCCTCCATGCTTTCCCCCAGACTGACCAGCGCCTCATCCACGCCCGTGGTGACAACGGCCTTAAGCGCGTCGAAGTTTCGGGCGTCACAAATGACGGCCTGCTGGACTTCGTCCCGGATCGCGGCCACCGCCTCTTCGTCGCGATCTATCGCCAAGACCTCACAGCGCATCTGCGTGAGTTGGCGGGCGAGATGCGAACCGAACTGCCCCAGTCCGATGACAATCACCTGTTTCATGGCTTCACCGTCCTCTTCCTACCGTGCCAAGGCACCCTAACCGACCATCAGACGCTCTTCAGGATAACGGATTCGCCCCGCGTCCCGCGTGGAGATCACCATGGCGAAGGTCAACGGCCCGATTCTCCCCACGAACATCGAGAGGATGATCCACAACTTGCTGCCGACGGAGAGGCTACCGGTAATCCCGGTGGAAAGGCCCACCGTTGCAAACGCCGATGCCTGCTCAAAGATGAGATTCTCAACGGCCATGTTCGGCCTACCGGCCTCGAACATCGTCAACACGAGACAGCCGACGGCATTCCACACGACGGCCAACCCGATGATCATCGCGGCGCGAGCAACGATATCCGGCGCCAAACGCCGGCCTAGCAGCGTGACGTCGCGCTGACCACGGAGCCACGCCCATAACTGTGCGTACCACGTCGCCACGGACGTCGTCTTCACGCCACCGGCGCAAGAAGCGGGCGAGCCTCCGATGAACATCAGCACGGCCATCACCAACAGCGCCGTTGTGGATAGCGAGGCAATGTCGACGGAGTTGAACCCGGCAGTGCGGCAAGTCACGGACTGGAAGATCGCCTCGCCGATCGAAACGAGCCAGGTCTCTCCCTCACCACCGACGCCGAGAATCAGAATCATCACCGCGCCCAGGATGATCAAGCCGGCGGACATTCTCAGGACGATGCGGGAGTTGAGGGACCACATCAACGGCGTCGGGCGACGTCGGCGAATCCGAGCGTAGCTGCGGCGAACCATTTCCAATACGACCGTGTGGCCCAGACCCCCGACGATGACGAGAAGGACGATCGCAAACATCACCCTCGGATCGGCCCGATACTGCGTCATGCTGTCCGAGTAGAGCGAGAAGCCCGCGTTGCAGAACGCCGAGACCGAATGAAAAACGGCGCTGAACAACGGGGGCGGCCCGGAGGCTGACAGATCAATTCTTGAATAGAGCAGGAGGACGCCCAAGGCCTCGAAGGTCGCGGTGATCGCCAGGATTCGCTTCAGGTCGCGCCGAATAAGCGTTGCCGCGTTTCCCTGGTAGAAGGCGTCGGAAAGCACTGCCTGCGAGCGGAATGAGAGCTTGCCGCCGAGAAACTGTGTGGCCACCGCGGCGAAGGTCATGATGCCCAGGCCGCCCAGTTGAATTAAGACGAGGATCACGCCCTGCCCGAACGGCGTGAAGTCCCTGCCGGTGTCCACAACGATCAGACCCGTCACACAGACGGCCGACGTGGCCGTAAACAGGGCATCGAGAAACGAGAAGTCCGCGGGGGTGTGTGAGACGGGCAGCCACAGCAAGATCGTACCGATCGTGACCAGCAAGGCGAACGTGATCGCCAGCAATCGCTCGGAACGTGCCAGGAGGCGGTCGCGCAAGGCGGCGAGTAGTCGGCTCAATGCCGGGCCCGTCGCGCGACTCGATGACTCACCGTTCGCCATAGGCTTTCTTCAACGCGGCAAACCCACCGAGAAACGAGACATCGTCGACGCCGTTCCCAGCTCCCATCAGCCCAAGACCGCCGACACCCGCTTGCCCCTTCGCGGATCTGCTCGCCTGGTGGAAAGCGCACGCTATATGACAGCCGGCGAAGGTGCAAGACTGTTCCTGACGCACGGACGCCCGTGAACAACTCGCAACTTCGGCTCCTCCCGTCCTCGCTTGCGCTTCGGGCTGGTTGGTGTTCGAGCATGGGCGCTGTCGGTGCTTCCAACGAACGATCAGACGTTGAAACGGAAGTTGATAATATCGCCGTCCTTGACGATGTAGTGTTTTGCCTCAAGCCGGACTTTTCCTGCGTTCTTGGCGCCCCGCATGTCTTCGTGAGCCTTGAGGTCGTCGAACGCTACCGTCTCGGCGCGGATGAATCCGCGCTGAATGTCGCTGTGGATCTTCCCCGCAGCCTCGACGGCTTCGGTGCCCTCGGGGATCGTCCAGGCCCGCACCTCGTCGGGGCCGCACGTCAGGAAAGAGACCAGTCCGAGGGCCTCGTAGCACGCGTGAATGAGGCGGTCCTTTGCGGGTTCGGCGAGACCCAGGTCTTCCAGGAAGTCGCCCCGGTCTTCCGGAGCAAGCTGGGCGATCTCCGCCTCGATCTCGGCAGACATGGCGATGGTCGCCCGTGCGTGGGGATGCTGGAAGGCCGGCGGCTCGGTGATCGCATCCTCACCGACATTGTTCACGACGAGGACGGGCTTCAACGTGAGGAAACCGAAGCTCGACGCCATCGCACGTTCTTCATCGTTGTGAATCGCGCTGGCCACCGGGGCCTCTGACTCCAGGGTGTCGAGGACGCGCTTCATCATCGCCAACTCACGGGCCTCTTGATCGTGCGTCTTGGATGGGCGCGATGTGCTCTTCTCAAGCTTCTCCACTCGGTTGGTCACTTGCTCCAGGTCGGCGAAGATCAACTCGGAATGTAGTTCGTCCACGTCGGCCTTGGCATCCAGGCGATCGCGGTACATCACCACGGCTTCAGAGCCGAAGGACCGCACGACCATGACGATCCCATCGCACTTGCGGGCCGATTGCGTCCATCGACGAAACTCGGTCTGGCCGCGGGAATCGGCCAACGAGGCGCCAGGAAGGTCCAGAAACTCCAGATGAGCCGGCGTGTACTTCTTGGGCTTGTAGAGGCTTGCAAGATAATCCAACCGGGAGTCCGGCACGTTGACAGTCGTGATTTGCTCGGTCATGGCATGGGCGGGGTCCGACGGCACTCCGGTGATCGCCGAGAACAACGTGGACTTCCCGGATTGTGGCGGACCGATGAGCGCAAATCTCATAGCGTGACGTACCCTTACCGTCATTCCGGCGAAGGCCGGAATCCAGTCGGATGCGGATTGTAGCGACATCAACAAACGCGTCGAGGCGGCCGACGACGCCCTGGTGCTTCGTCACAATCAATTCTTCGGGTTGGGTGGTACGGGCATCTTGCCCGTTCCGGACGGGCGAGACGCCCGTACCACCCGAAAAATCAACTGTGACGGAGCACTACTCCCCACCGTCATTCCGGCGAAGGCCGGAATCCAGCAGACGCCCGAACTGCACCGGGCGTTAGGGAGAGCCGACCTGGGTGGAATGGCGCCGAAGAAAGGCGACGAAGGCAGCGGGAGACGCCCTGTCGGCGTCGGAAGCCCGAGCCGTCACGGTCAAGTCGGCCGGCTCGACCACAAGCAGCGTGGGTAACTCGATCACCCCGTACCGCTCGGCGATTTTGGCATCCGGCGATTTGGGGGGCTGCTTGCTCAGATCGACGCGCAACAAGGTGTAGGCACGGGCCGCCACTTCTTCGACTGAGCCGGCGGACAACACCGCTGCGTCGAATGCGCGGCACGGCCCACACCAACTCGCCCAGAAGTCGATCAGGATCGGTGTGTTTCGGTCTCGCGCCTCCGCTGCCGCAGTGTCGAAGTCTCGCAGCCAGAGCAGGTTTGATTCCGCAGGACGAGTGACGAACCAGTAGAACGCCAGCACCAGCGCAACGAAGACGATGGAACGAATCATCGGGAATCGTCTTGGCGGAATGGGAGAGACTGACGTATCGGCCCAGGTCACGATCGAATCCTGCTGAGTATGGTTGCCGAGTCCTCTAACGTGTCGGCGTCCTGCTCGTGGATTCACCCGGAGAGACGCCGGTACGACGGTTGTATGATAGCCTCTGCACACCATGTACACTACATGAGATGAACTTGTCGGGACAGATGCCGGCTCATCAAATCAACAAGGGAGAATGCCCGTGGCCGTTGATATGATCCCATACGCCCTGCCGTCGCGTGATTCGGCGTGGCAGCGACAACGTGGCCTCGCCTTGCTCGGTGAGATGACCGGCCGTCGGAGTTGTCGATGTTTCTCCGATGCTCCGATCGATCCGGAGGTCTTGAGACTCGCGTTGGAGATTGCGCACTCCGCGCCAAGCGGGGCCAATCGCAAACCGTGGCGGTTTGTAGTCGTCGAGGACCCCGCCTTGAAGAAACAGATTCGCCTCGCCGCGGAGGCTGAAGAGCGTGAGAGCTATAACCATCGGATGCCGCGACAGTGGCTCGATGCGCTGGAACCGATCGGCACGAACTGGGAAAAACCGTTTCTGGAGATCGCGCCGGTGCTCGTCGTGATTTTTCGCATCGACTGGGAGATGGATGGCGACGAACGTGTGAAGAACTACTACCCGGCGGAGAGTGCGGGCCTGGCGTGCGGCTTCTTCCTGATGGCCTGCCACATGCTCGGCCTGGCAACGCTGACCCACACGCCCAGCCCGATGAAATTCCTCAGTCGGATACTGGGACGGCCTGCCGGGGAAAAGCCATACTTGTTGATTCCGGTGGGATATCCAGCGGCCGACTGTACGGTGCCGGACTTGAGCAAGAAACCGCTGTCCGAAGCGTTGCTGTGGAACCGTTCGACGCGCGAAGCGGCAAGCGGATGAGAGAACACAAGACAACTCAGTGCCCCGAACAGCGCGAAGCGCAGTCCCACTTGTTGGATTTCTTCAGTAGTGGAAGTGCTTGATGGGCTCGCCCTGATTGCCGAGATGGGTCATGGCGTCGATGCCGATTTGCAGGTGAATGTCGGCCCAATCGCTGGTGACCTGGGCGTCGCTCTCTTCGGTCTTGACGCCGTCAGGCGTGATCGGCACGTCGGAGACCAGAAGCAGAGCGCCGCGGGAAATCTCGTTGTGGTGACCGACGATGAAGATCGTAGCGGTTTCCATGTCGATGGCGATCGCGGTCGCCGCCTGGAGACGTTCGAGAAAGGCCTTGTCGTGTTCCCAGACGCGCCGGTTGGTGGTGTAGACCACACCGGTGCGGTAGTCCATTCCTCGCTCGATGATTTTTTCCGACACAAACTTGTGCAGCTTGAATGAGGGCAGGGCCGGCACTTCCGGCGGAAAATAGTCATCCGACGTTCCCTCTCCGCGAATGGCCGCGATCGGAAGAATGAAGCGGCCGATCTCCGTCGTGGTCTTGAGGCCCCCACACTTGCCGAGAAAGAGGACGCCCTTGGGTTGCCGGGCGGTCAACAGGTCCATGATGATCGCGGCGTTCGGCGATCCAATGCCGAACTTGACGATGCTCAGGCCGCTGTTGTTGGTCGCCGCCTGCATCGGGCGCCCATCCCCGGACACGTCACAACCGAATTGTCCGGCGAAGGTTTCCAGGTAGTTTGAGAAATTGGTCAGCAGGACATAGTCGCCAAACTGGTCGATGTCCATCCCGGTATACCGTGGTAGCCAGCTCCTGGCCAGGTCGATTTTTGAGGGCAAGTTGGCCTCCGTCTCATGCGTCCATCACGAGTGACTCATCCATGATGACATGATAATCCGCCTTCCGTCCTTCCGGTACCCGGACCGATCCCCCCCCTGTTACCCAGGTGACGCCCAACACACGTCTTGTCGACCATGACACCAGGCGTCGACAACATTGGATTCAGGCCGTGAGGTCCAAAACCTCACTCCAGGCCGGATGGCGATTGCCGGGCGACGTCCGCCGTTTCCGAGCGGGCCTCTCAAAATAGGGCGCACCGGATTTTGGCGAGTTTCCCGGTTTTTTACTTGCATTCTCGGACCACTTGGTGTAGAAAGAGATTGTGTCTGCGATGGTGAACTCGGCCCCTCTGGCTGATTCCACCACCTCAGAACTACCTTGGCTCGGCAAGCCGGTTCTTGCTGCGAAGCCGAGCCTTACGTATGGGCATGGACCGATGTCTGGCGGTCCGCGTGAAGAGCTGTTCGGCGGCGTCTGGGTCCGCTCGTTGCACATTTTAGAGACTGCCGGTTCTCGGCAGCGCCCTTGGTCGCCTTCCGGTGGCTATTGCGGCGTGTGAACGTGCGTGCCGGGCGTTGGAGTTGGTCAGGCCCTGCATTGGGCCTGCTATGAGAGAAGTCCAAGGGAGGAGGCTCGGATGTCCCATGGGGGCGCTGGGTATCGTTGTAGACTTATCTGTACAGGGCGCCGCGCCGCCCCCCCGCCCCTGCCTGCCTGCTCAAAACCAACAACGTCACCTCGAGTATCCTTTCTTAAACCCCGGCTATTGTTTCTTTCAACTGCAACATTCGTGTCGCGCGGCTTTGCGCTTCAACAAATGGCACGCCGCAGGCCCGGATGCTGCGCGCTGGCCCGATCACGGAAACTTGTCTTCACACCAAGTCAAGAAGGAGGAATTGCGAGATGAGCGATCAACGGACTGGACAGGGGAATGGTTGTTCCACGCTTCGACCGGAACATCCAAAAGCACGATACTGTATGCACGGCTTCCTGGCGATCGTTCTGGCCATGGGCGCGTCCGTGTCCAATATCGACACGGCCGACGGCCAGGTGTGCGTCACCCCGCCGCCGGGGATGGTTGCGTGGTGGCCGCTGGACGAACTCGCCGGCCCGACTGCCGCCGAGATCGTCAACAACAACGACGGCACCTACATGGGCGCACCGGCACCGTTGGCGGGGGAGTTCGTCCTCAATTCACTCTGTTTCAATGGAACCACCGATTACGTTGAGGTTCCGAATGCGCCGGAATTGAACTTCGGCACCGGCAACCTATCCGTCGACGCCTGGGTCCGGACGACGACCATCGGCGGTGTGAAGGTCATCGTGGAGCATCGTGAAAACGCCCCCAACGGAGTCATCGGCTATTCGATGTATCTCTACCAGGGAAATCTGTCGTTTCAGCTTGCAGATGGGAATGGCGCGAATACTTGCGCCTGTTTACCAACCAGAGCTTGCACAAACTATGGTCCTGGCGCAGTTGCCTTCGTGGCCGACGGGCAATGGCACCACGTCGCTGTAACCGTGAATCGAGGCTCGACGACCGGCGGCAGCTTCTACGTCGATGGCGCCTTCGTGGCCTCCTTTAACCCGACCTGCCAGCCGGGTTCAATCACCAACAACGGCGTCTTGCGCATCGGCAGCCTGACGCTTGGCGCCGGCGGCGCCTCCCTCTTCCAAGGCTGCATCGACGAGGTCGAACTATTCGATCGCGAATTGACGCCGAATGAAGTTGCGTCCCTGTTCTTCGCCGGCCCGGCGGGCAAGTGCAAGACACCGTCGCACGACAGAAAGCTGTCGAAGTGGACACAGCTTCCCCACCCGCCGAACGAGGGCTTTGATGCGCCGTCCAACCTGTGGTGGAACAAAGACCCGAGCACGGGCGGACAGATGGTTCTTGCCGATGACTTCCCGAGTCGGTGTCAGCCCGGTGCAACTTGTTGCGAGACCTGCTTCGTGACTTGGAAGGGATCGTACGTCGATCCGAATTTCCCAGTCGGCAACATCGACGGCTTCCTCATCAGCTTCTTCACCGATCAACCGGCGACTCCCGACGACCCGAGCCGCCCCAGGGACTTGATCGTCACGTACTTTGTCGACCAGTTTGAAGAGTTCACGGGCGCGCAATGCCCGCCCGGTTGCGACGGGCATCCCGTCTTCGACTACAACACCGACCTGCGTAATGCCTGCATCATCAACAACCCACTGGGCATCGCCACCCAAAACCAATGTCTGCCGATGCCGCCGCTTAACACGATCTGGTGGATCAGCATCGAGCCGGTCCTCGGCTTCGTCTACACCAAGAATGATCCGGTCAATCCCTGTGTTCAGATCAAGACCGGCAACTCCTGGCCGAACGACTTTTGGGGTTGGCACACCACCCCGCCGCAATTCAACTTCAACGACGACGCGTTCAAGGGCACGTTGAGCATCAGCCCGGCTCCGAAGGTCTTCACCTACAATTGGCTGAATGATCTTCACTGGTTCGACGTGGCGCCGGCCGTCTGCCAACCCGCTGATCCGAACCTCTCCGTGAACCTGGCCTTCGACCTCCACGACAACTTCGGGTCCACGTGCTGGGACCAGCCGGCGTGCCTGGTTCCGCCGGTTGACCCGGCCTCGAACGGCGTCGACGTTCCCACCGGCTACCAGTGGAGCGGCGGCGACACCGGAGGCCCACAGGTCAACGTGGTTGTAGCCGATGACTTCATTTCAGATGGGCGCCCGATCACGGGTCTCCGTTGGTGGGGTAGCTATCTCGACCCGTCGTACATCCCCGAGGCTTGCTGTCTCCCGGACGGCAGTTGCGTCTATGTGTCGCCAAGCCAATGCGTGGCGCTGGGCGGCATTTCCCTGGGCGTCGGCTCGGTCTGTCTCGGCGACGCCAACAACAATGGAGTGGATGACGCATGTGAGCAGATCAACCCCCAGTGCGGGCCTGATCCGCTGGCCCCCACGCGTTGTTTGCCCGTCATGTGCCCCACGCCCGGCGAAGAATGTTTGCCGACTTGTGTGCTCGTGGATACGAACACCGGCCTGTTGATCCAGGTCCTGGACTGCGAGTGCATGAGCCCCAACAACTGCCACGTGGATATCACCACACCCGGCGTGCCTCCCACGTGTGTCGGCACATGTCCGACGCCCGGCCAGTGTATCTCAACGCTTGTAGACAATGGCGACGGCACGTCGAGGCTCTGTTGCGTATGTGCCAGCATCACCCAGTGCGGGCCCGACCCGGTCGATCCTCAATCGTGCGCGCCGGTTATTTGTCCGGTCGCCGGCGAGGAGTGTCTGCCGACCTGTGTGCTGGTCGACACGGCCACAGGGGCGCTGGTTTCGGTGTTGGACTGCGAATGCATGAACCCGAACGACTGCCACGTGGACGTCACGCCCGGCGTGCCTCCCTCCTGTGTCGGCACGTGTCCGAATCCTTCGGTCTGCGTCTCGACCTTGGTGGACAATGGCGACGGCACGTCCACCCTGTGTTGCAAATGTGACCCGCCGACCAAGTGCGGGCCGGATCCAGCGGACCCGCTGGCGTGTCTGCCATTCGTGTGTCCGATCCAGGGGCAGGAGTGTCTGCCGGTCTGCGCGAGTTGGGACCCGTTCACGGGCGTCACGGAAGTCCTCGAATGCGCTTGCATGAAACCCGACGACTGCCACCTCCAGATCGCCCAAGGGACCGCCCCTCAATGCGTCGGCAGTTGTCCGAACGGAGAGGTGTGCACGACGACGCAGATTGTCAACCCAGACGGGACAATCATCTTCTGCTGCGAGTGCTTTCCTATTTCTCAGTGCGGGCCTGATCCGGCGAACCCCCTGGCGTGCGCGCCCGTCAACTGCCCGGTCGCTGGAGAAGAGTGCCTGCCGACCTGTGTGTTGCTGGAGACGGCAACCGGGGTCCTGCTCTCGGTGTTGAACTGTCAGTGCATGAGCCCCAACGAGTGCCATATTGAGATCAACGCCGCCGGGATACCCGGGTGCGTCGGCGCATGTCCGGCGCCGGGACAGTGCGTCACCAGGTTGACGGACAACGGAGATGGGACTTCCACCCTTTGCTGCGAGTGCGTTCCGCCGGTTGTTTGCGGACCCGATTCGACCGGCCAAGGGTGTCTACCAGTGACCTGCCCCAATCCGGGTGAGGAGTGCCTGCCCGTCTGCGCGATTTTCGATCCCACCACCGGAGAGACGAGGGTCACCGATTGCCAATGCACGAGCCCCAACTTCTGCCATCTGGTGGTCATCCCGGGTGCGCCCCCGCAGTGTACGGGCGGATGTCCGGTGGCAGGTCAGACCTGCTTTACGTCGCAGACTACGAACGCTGACGGGACGATCACGTTCTGCTGCCAATGCACCTTCCCACCCCAGGCAACGGCAGATGACTCGGCCCACGGTCATCCCCACGGACTGGAAGCGGCGTCAGTCGGCCTTTCCGATGTCGTGCCCGGTACGCGAGGAGTGCCTCCAGCCGGCATCAATGACGTCGATGGCTGGTTCATCAGTTTCCACTATGCGGACCCGTCGGGCGTGACGATCTGTCCGCCGGACTTCCTCGCCGGCGCGACGCCGACGGTGACGGGGCTCTACTTCGCTCCGGCCAGCGCGGTGACCATCATCGACACGGGTATCCTGGACTGCTTCGAAGAGCGCGTGTTCCAGTATGACGTGCAACTCAGAGATTGCTGTCTGATTTGCACGCTTCCGGACCCACGGCGCCCCAACGTCCTGCCGGCGCAGCCGACGGCCTTCCACGAGGTCAAAGACTTCGACTACTGGCTGGACATCCAGGCGGTGGTCGGAGCAACGTTCGTGCCGCAACCCGGCACGACGTTCTGCGACAAGCAGATCACCAACACGGTTCCGTCGGAACAAACGGCGACAGGGGATTTCTGGGGTTGGCATACCAGCCCGGCCCTGACCCAGCCTCAAGGCCCGTTGAATGAAGCCTGCGTCGGGACCCTTTTCAATCTGCCGCCGGCGCCGCCGTTCTGCCCGGACTACGGGGCCTGGGTCAAGCAACCCTGGCTGTGCCCGCCGCCGGTCAACCGCGTGGACATGGCCTTCGAGTTGCTGACGCTCTGCACCTGCGTGGGTGACATGGACGGCAACAACGTGCTCAATGGCGCCGACATTCAGGACTTTGTCGACTGCCTCGTCGGCACGGCAGGGCCCGGCGTCAACTGCGTGTGTGCCGACATGGACAGCAGCGGGACGCTGAACCTGGCGGATGTCAGCCTGTTTATCACGGCCCTGCTGACCAAGGCGCCGTGCCCGTAGGCTCGGTCGCTTGAGTTTCGGAAACTTCCTGGGCATGGCGGTGCAGCCTATTCGGCGGCACCGCCATGCCCTTTTCATTTTGGCAGACGCCCCCACCTCCCCTCTGAAGGGTCGAAGAACCCCATGCGCGGGCTTCTTCCACGGCAACCCCCGCCGGAAAAATCCCTCTGGCTTTGGCCGTTGGTCCCAGGCCGGATCGACGTTATGCTGGTGCGCAGTCGATTCGCGATATTCGTGGATGGCATTTGTCCGAAACACCAATTCACTCCAGAAAGGAACCGGCCATGAGAACAATGAAACGCACGTTGGCTTGTGCCACGACCCTATTGTTGGTGATGGGGCTGGCGGACACGCTGGCTGCCAAACCCCTGCCCCAGGATGCGCGCATCCTTGAGGGCACTCTCGAAAACGGAGTCACGTGGAAGTATCGCCGTCACGACAACCCTCCGGGGAAGATGTGGCTCATGATCCGCGTCGACTCGGGCTCGCTCAACGAAACGGAAGACCAGCGCGGATTGGCCCATTTCATTGAACACATGTGTTTCAATGGGACGACGCACTTCGCCCCCGGCGAGTTAATCCCCTACTTCGAGAGCATCGGCATGGAGTTCGGCGCCGACCTCAACGCATTCACCAGCTTCGATCAAACGGTCTACATGATCTTCGCCCCGAACACGGAGGTTGACCAGATTGGCAAGGCCCTCATGGTGCTCAGTGATTACGCCTTCGGTGCTTTGCTCCCTGACAAGGAAATCGAAAAAGAGCGCGGCGTTGTGCTGGAGGAATCCCGCAGCGGCAAGAGCGCGTTCCAGCGCATCCGCGACAAGCTCTGGCCCGAACTCTTTGAGGGCTCTCGCTTTGCCAAGCGGTTGCCGATCGGCGACGAAGAGGTGATCTCGCACGCCAAGCGCAAGGAGTTTGCCGACTACTATCAAACCTGGTACCGCCCGGAAAACGTCACGGTCTTCATGGTCGGCGATGCCGCGCCGGACGCCTACATTCCACTCATCAGGAAATGGTTCGGTCAGGAGACACCGGATGCCCCTGCGCGTAAGCAGCAAGGGCCGGCGTTCCAGCCCTTCACCGGCCAGCGGTCGATGGTCGTGACCGATCCGGAACTCTCCAGTTGCAACGTGCAGGCATACAACATGCGACCGGGCCGCCCCCCCACCGTCGCAACCGAACAGTGGAGGACCGAGCTGGTCGAGAGCATCGGAAGCTGGATCGTCAATCGCCGATATGATGAGCGCGTCAAGAAGGGGGAGGCGAGTTTCCGAGGCGCAAACGCCGGTGTTTCCAACTTTTTCAACGATGCCCTGATGATCTCCGCCTCCGCCAGCGGAGAGCCGCCGGACTGGGCGAAGATGTTGGAAGAAACGATCGTGGAGCTAAACCGTGCCCGCGAACATGGTTTCACACAGCGAGAATTGGACCTGGCCAGGAAGGAAATCCTCGCCGGCGCCGAACACGCGGTGAAGACCGAGCCGACCCAAAACGCCAGGCGCATCATCAACCAGATCGTGTTCGCTGTGAACAACAGGGTCCCGGTGCTGTCCGCCCAACAGGAACTCGACCTGTACAAAGAGTTTCTGCCCTCCATTGATTTGGACGAGGTCAACGCGGCCTTTGTCAAGAACTTCGAGCCGGGGACGTTCGCCTATGTCGTCACGACGCCGGATAAAGAGGGCGTGACGGTTCCAAGCCGTGATGAGGTGTTGGCGGCTGCCCGATCCGCCTGGGCCCGGAAGACCAAGGCGCCCGAGACCGGAGCTGTTGCGACCGATCTCCTCGCAAAGCTCCCCGCAGCCGGCAAGACGGTCGAAAAGAGTTTCGATAAAGACCTCGAGATCACCAGTGGATGGCTGGGCAACGGCGTGCGTTTTCATCATCGGTTCATGGACTACAAGAAAGACACGATCATGATCAGCATCGCCCTTGCCGGCGGTGCGATTGAGGAGACGGCCGCCAACGTCGGCATCACGCAGGTGGCCTCACTGGCGATCCGTGAAGCGGCCACGTCTCGGCTGACGTCCACACAGATGCGCGACTTGATGACCGGCAAGAACATCTCTGTCCGCGGCGGGGGTAGAGGCGGCTCCGACACCTTCGACATCAGCGTCTCCGGAGCACCGGAGGATCTCGAGATCGGCTTGCAACAGGCCCACGCACTGCTGACCGACGGAATCATTGAGGCGTCCGCGTTTAAGAATTGGAAGCTTCAGACTCTTCAGCAACTGGACATGATGGAGAAGATGCCGCAATTCAAGGGCTTCGAGGCGATGTTCGATCTCGTGACCGGGGGCGATCCTCGGCGGCCCTTCCTCAAGAAGGAGAACGTCGAGGCCCTTTCCCGCGAGAAAGCCCAGGCTTGGTTTGACCGGCTTCGCCGCGAGGCGCCGATCGAGGTCGCGGTCGTGGGTGACATGAAGCATGACGACGTGATGCCGCTGATCGAACGATACATCGGCTCGTTGCCGAAGCGTGACCGCTCAGCCGCCTATCTGAACAAGCTCCGCACCCACCCTCGCTCCACAGGCCCCCTCATGCGACACGTCGAGGTCGAAACCATGACCCCAAAGGCCATGTCCTTTGCCGGTTTCGTCAGTGCTGACGGCCGCAACGTTCCCGATACCAGGGCCATGGACATCGCCGCGAATGTCCTCTCGAGCCGCCTTGTCAAGCGAGTTCGCGAAGACCTTTCGATCGTCTATTCGATCCGAGCGAGCAACAGCGCGGACCAAGCCTATAGGGATTCCAGTTTGTTCCTCACTGCCGCGCCGTGCGACCCAGACAATGCACAAAAGGTCGTGGACGAAGCCAAGACCATATTCGAGGCTTTCGCGAAGGAGGGTCCGTCTGCCGAGGAGCTTGAAAACGCTCAAAAGCAGATCGCCAATAACCTGGACACGCAGATGCGGGAGCCGAGGTATTGGTTGTCGATCCTGCGGAACTTCACCTTCCATGAGATGCACCTCGAGGATCAGAAAAACCAAAAGGAAGCCTACAACAACTACACCGCTAACCAGGTGCAGGCCGTGTTCAAGAAGTATTACACGCCCCGGCGGCAATTCAGCGTGACGGCCGTACCGGTGCAGGCCGAGACCGGCAAGGAGGAAGAGAAGGAGAAAGCCGCGGCTGCCGTGGAATAGACCCTCCGGGCGGTGCGCTTTCAACCGGCTGATAGCCGGCGCTGCGGAGGCGTGCCCCTCAGAGAGAGTCCGAGAAGTCGTAGGGTCCGCTGTGCGGACCGATGAGGATTAACAGCGCTTGTTTCGGAGAAGGTCCGCACAGCGGACCCTACGTGCCTGTCATCGGCAGCCGGCCAAGCTCTGCTCAATCGTGAAATGCTCTAATAGCCGGCGCTGCGGCGGCGTGCCCCTCAGAGAGAGTCCGAGAAGCCCTCTTCGACGCGATACCAGCCCGTACTCTTGCTGGTGCGGCGTTTCTGTGCCCTCTCCTGCCCATGGACTTGGCAGGATGAAACCTCTCCCGCAAGTCCGAATGTGCTACAATGATGGGAGCGTGAACTTCTCCGGCGACTGCCCGTGGCGGCGTCAAATCGCCCGGGACATTGTGCAGGCACGCCGGGGTTCGGAGTGGTGTGGGGGATGAGGCAAGGCGGTTCCGCCTTCGGTGCCCGTCCCATCGGAATCCAACATTGACTTGGAGCGGCCCTCATGGCTGCGCGGAGCAAGGTTATCTCGACCGCTGCCGGTCTCGTTGCATTGCTGTGGGCCGTCAGGTTCTGCGCGGCGGGCGTAGGGCCTGACGTCATCGTTGTCGACTTGGACGCGGTTGACGACTACAGCAGGGACCACCCATTCGCCGTCCTGTCCATGAAAACCGAGTCGTGCAACGCCGGCGATGAACTGCTGCAATGGCAGGCCCTGCCGAGCAACGAGCATCCTGTCATTGCCCAGAATATGTATCGATTGAAGGACGGCCGGCTCGAACAAATCGGCCAGGCGTGGGTCAAGCACGGTTTCTCTACCTTCGATTCCGGAACATGCGGCCTCTGCGACGGAAACCTGGGCCAGGTCCTCGGCGTGGGCTGCTCCGATCCATACGGCGCCAATCTCAACCGAGGGCCATTTCTCGGCCCGCGCGGCGAAGTCAACCCGGTGACCGGTTCCTTCGACGGCGCCACGGCCAACGACCACTCCAGCCACCTTCACACGGGGATTTCTCACGGACTCCAGGTCATGAACGACGACCTCGCCAATGCCGGCGCAGGTTACTTCGTCGAAGGGCACTACGTCACTGCGGACGACGCCCTGGCGGGAAACGGCAACAACAACGCTTCCTATCGTAAGGTATTGGTGACGGGCAGCGCGTTCGATTGGCATTTCGCAAACGACGGCCCGACGGTGCAGGAGTCTCCAGCCATCTTCGCCTGGACCGGCGCCTCTTTCAGCATCCTGGACAGTTGGCCGGTCGATGGCCGACTCATTGTCGCCTACAACACCTCGGACCTCGGCGGAGGCCAAACGCGATACGAGTATGCCGTCTACAACATGAACAGCGAACGGGCGGTCCGGTCGTTTTCCGTTCCCATCGGCTCCGCGACGGTGACGAACATCGGATTCAAGCCCGCCCTCTCGCATGACGAGGGGTTTCCGGAAGACCCCGTCAACGCGCCGTGGACGACGTCAATCGCCGCCGGCACGCTGACTTGGTCGACGGAGACCTTCGCCACGGACCCGAACACCAGCGCCATTCGATGGGGGACGATGTTCAACTTCTGGTTCGATGCCGACACCACGCCGGTGAACAGTGCCGCGGCCCTGGGTCGATTCAAACCCGGTACCGGGGCTGACGTGATATTCGCGGCGATCGTCGCGCCCGCGCCGGCCGACTGCGACGACAACGGTCAGCCGGACGAGGCGCAAATCGCCGCTGATCCGGCCCTCGACTGCAACCTCGACGGTTTCCTCGATGCGTGCCAACTGGATGGCAACGACTGCAACACGGACGGCCGGCCGGATGATTGTCAGTTGGCCGACAACGACTGCAACGGCGACAGCACACCCGATGATTGTCAACTGGTTGACAACGACTGTAACGGCAATTTTGTCCCGGACGAGTGCGAGAGCGACTGTGACGGCGATGGGATCGTCGACGCTTGCACGGGCGAGCCGGACTGCAACGGCAACGGCGTTCCGGATAGTTGTGATATCGCCGGCGAAGTCGGTGGTCTGTTCAATCATCTCAGCGGCACGATCGGCGAGGCGTTCGGATCATCACCGACAACGGTATCACACTCGATCGACGTGACGGAGTCCGGGACGATCTCAGATATCAACGTCGGCGTGGACGTTGCACACACCTGGGTGGGCGACCTGATGATCACGCTGCAACACGGCGGCACCGTCGTCGTCCTGTGGTCCGGCGGCACCTGTGAAAGTAATGACGACCTGGTCGCCACCTTTGATGACGCGGGAAGTTTCGTGTCTTGTGGCATGCCGACCACCGGCACGATTGCCCCAATCAGCGCCGGAGGTGGAAACCTGTCGGATTTCAACGGTCAGGACCCTCTCGGCAGTTGGACATTGACGATCCAGGACACCTTCGCGGCGCAGGACAACGGCATTTTCAACAATTGGTCGCTCACCGTCGAAACAGCCACCGTGCCGTCATTCAGTGAGGATACCAACGGAAACACCATCCCCGACGACTGCGAATGTAACGCCAGCCTCGGCGACATGAACGGAGACGGAACGATCAATGCCTTGGACATCCAGGCATTCCTGGATGCCTACCTCGTCCGGTTTTCGGCCTGCGCGGACATGCATGGCGACGGGCCGCCGCTGACCGAGGCAGATGTCCAGGCGTTCGTTGCGGCCCTCCTCCAACGACGGCTTGTTGTGGCGCCATTCCCGGCGGAGTTTCTGGGTACACCGAGCACGGTCCCCTGACAGCGAGATCCCCGCACGGTCGGAGTCGCGGAGGGCCCGATCGCCTCACCCTGCATGATCGCACTTCTCGTGAGCAGCCTCTACTTCATCGCGGGCAGGCTCCTGGGGGTCTTGCCGTTATGATGCCCGGTCTGGCTCATTGTGTTGGCTGTCAATACCCCCATGGAGTTGCTTGATCATCCCAACCTGCCGTTCGTCGTCGATGCCTGCGGTTGCTTTGCGCCAAATCGGGTTCATGTCCGTTTCGATCCGAGGCCACGGCCGACGGCTCCCCTGCTGGAAAGCGTCATCGACGAGGAGTGGCAGCGCCAGACGGCCCGCGCCGAGCGAGAGGATCGTATGCTCTTCGACGGCTCGCTGATGCGCTACGTGGACCACGCGGTGCGGCAAGGCCGCGACGGAGAATCGGCCAGCTTTCACCTGACCGTTGGCCCGACCTGCTATCGAGACTTTGTCGGGACCAACCTGTTCAATCATCACCGGCTCGAGGAGTTCGGCTGGCACCGATTCGCAAACCCCATCGGCACGACCGCGACGCTGATTAGCCGCGACGGTTGCATCTGCTATGGCCGTCGATCGGCCCGTGTTGCCTACCATGCCCGGCACGTGCATACCTTCGGCGGCGGTCTGGAAGAGGCCGACCGAGCCGCAGATGGGACGATCGACCCTTTTGCGAGCCTGTGCCGGGAGTTGGATGAGGAGTTGAGGCTGTCTCGCAGCGACCTTGCGGACCTCGTCTGTGTCGGCCTGCTTCGTGACAAGGAGATATGCCAACCGGAACTTCTCTTCGAGGCGGGAATCAACCTGACGGCGGAGGAACTGCGGACCCGCTGGGCGTCGGCGACCGGCCGTGACGAACATGAGGACATCATCGCATTTCCAGACGAGCCTGCCGCCATCGTGCCCTTTATCAAGGGATGCGGCGCCATCGCGCCGGTGGCGGTTGGAGCACTCTTCCTGCACGGCCGGCGCCGATGGGGCCAGGCTTGGTTTGAGGCGGCGGCAGGTAAGCTCTGAGCCACAGACGATCGGCACCGTCACGTCCACGACCGAGGACTCAATTCATCGCGGCGGACCCTGTCAGGCCGACGGCGTGAAAAGCGAAATCAGCACTTCGGTCAGAACGCTGATCGGAAGCACCAGAAACGAGGAGAGCAGATCACCGATTGCCGAAAAGAAAAGATCGAGAACAAAATTCATGGTTTCTTCCTTTCAGAAACGTCATGGGGCCTAAAACCGCCAGGCGAATCCGACCCCGGTAAAGAAATCGTCGGCCTCGTCGTTGAGACCCACACCAGCGCGGATGTCAACTTGGAAATTGTTGGTGATCAGATACGTGAACCCCCCGTTGAGATACTGCGCATCACCCTGACCCCGTTCATTCCGAAAGAAGCCAAAGTATTCGACATAGCCGCCCAGCTTCTCCGTAATGCTGCCGGCCAGCGACAACGAGGCGGCGGCCTGAAAGAATCGGCCCGTCTCGCTCGTGGGCGCCGCAAAGTTGACGTTGCCCGCCAGCGCGATTCCGTCGGTCAGGTCATAGGCCCAGAGTAGCTTCACCGCTGGATCGACATCGCCGGAGGTCTGTCCGCCGGCCCCGGTCGGAACATCCGCATCGACAATCAATCCGAAATCCGGCACCCACCCATCCTGATCGATCAGATGGTATTTCAGGCCGATGTTCATGTCATTGCCGCCGTCGTCTCGATCCGTCACCTTCACGCGACGGCCGGCGTCGTTTCGTTCGCGGAAAACTTCTTCCACGTGAGACCAACCTGTCCATCCCAGTCGAAGCTCGACGTCATCGCGCAGGCCGATGCGCAGAAGAACCTCGGGATAGGTATGGTCTTGCGAGCGGATGCCGTCTCCACTGTCGTAGGTGTAGGTGTAGCCGGCTTCCAGTTGAAATCTCCCGCTGGGAACGGTCACGGTGCTTTCCGTGAAGTCCGGGCGGTCGGTGACGAGAGGCTCGTCGATCGGGGCGGCAGGCAAACCGAAGTAGTTGACGGTGTTTTCCTCTTCGTTGACGTCTTGCGAAGTAGTTGAATTGCCGGCCTGAGCTGAGACGGAGGGTTCAGTGTTGTCTACAGGCTCGCCCGCGGCGTGGGTCGTGTGTAGAAGTACAACGAGAATCAGACGTTTTCCGCCGAAGCAACCCATCATGTTGGACTCCTCATATCTCAGACTGCACAAACAGGTAGAATCGGTCCCGAGCATCAATGGACCGCCCGTAAAACCAATCCTGGTATTGCCGACACTCAGAATATTAGTATAGACTAATTCCAAGGCGTGTCAAATCGACTCGGTCCGGCGGCATCACCCCCCATCAATCGCCGCCGAGGCCGCCGGACCCCGCCTTCCGCCCGACGGGCCCGCATCAGGCGAGCGGCCGGATGGCGGCCGATCCGGAAATCTCCGGCAATCCCGACAGGGCGATGGCCGTCGCAACGACAGCCGGGCGTGTCTCGGTCCCCTCCAGAATCTCAAGCACGCAGTTGCCGAGTCTCCGCGCCATGGTCTTGACAAGCCGAGACAAGTCACAGATACTTCCGGCCGCGCAGCGTGGCACTGGTCTGCTCTTGTTCACCGCCGCTCCCTCATGTCGGATTGATCCCAGTCGCAGCGCGACCTACATGAGAGCGAACGCCGCTTCAAAGTTGCATCACCAATGAGAATCTTCATGCTAGGGTGGGAGTTTCCGCCGTTCATCAGCGGTGGCCTGGGCACGGCCTGCTACGGCCTCACGCGCGGACTCAACGGATTGGGCCACCAGATCATCTTCGTCCTGCCGCAGGCCGTTGATCCCGGTTTGGCGACCTTCGTGCAGTTGAAGTCTCCGCGTGTCGCCGGAGACACTGCCTTCGGGTCCGACATCGCCGACGATCTGCCCAATCTGGATTTGCGGGCCGTGCCGACCTTCCTCAAGCCCTATGACCGCCCGCCTGACGCGCCATTGGCGAGCATCCTCGGCCCATACGCCGCCGAACTCGGTTCGCTTACCTCGGCTGGGACGACCCAGGTCGGTTCCGACACCACGACCCTGGAAACGGCCACCGACCAGTCGATGCCGGCGGGAGGCTCGGGGGCCGGTTACGGCAGCGACCTGTTCAGCGAGGTCCACCGGTACGCCCGCGTCGCCCTACGAATAGCCCTGAGCGAGTCATTTGACGTGATTCACGCACACGACTGGATGACCTATCCAGCGGGCATCGCCGTTGCCGCCGCCTGTGGAAAACCTCTGGTGGTGCACGTCCACTCCACGGAGTTCGATCGCAGCGGAGAAAACGTCAACCAGCGAATATACGACATCGAGCGCCAAGGCGTGCATAGCGCCCAGAGAGTCATCGCCGTCAGCCACTTGACCCGCAACATCCTTCTCCGGCGTTATGCCACCCCGCCGGAGAAGGTCGACGTGGTATACAACGCGATCGATCGCAACGGCAATGGGAATGACATCGAAACGCCCCCATCCATCCGCCAAGACGAGAAGATCGTGCTCTTCCTCGGCCGGATCACGATGCAGAAAGGCCCTGAGTACTTCCTGGCCGCCGCAAAAAAGGTCCTCGAACACGAGGAGAACGTTCGTTTCATCATGGCCGGCAGTGGGGATTTGGCGCGACAATCGATCGAGATGGCCGCCCGGATGGGGATTGGCCGCAAAGTCCTGTTCACCGGGTTCCTCCGCGGTGACGACGTGGCCCGGGTCTTCAAGATGGCGGACCTCTATGTGATGCCCAGCGTGAGCGAGCCGTTCGGCATCGCTCCGCTGGAGGCGTTGGCGAACGATGTTCCAGTCCTGATCTCCAAGCAGTCCGGCGTCTCTGAGATATTGACCCACGTGTTGAAAGTAGACTTTTGGGACATCAACGAGATGGCCAACAAGATCCTCGCGGTCCTTCGGCACCCGCCGTTGCAGGCGACTCTTCGGGAGCATGGCAACTTTGAGGTCCGTCGCTTGACGTGGCGGGTGTCGGCTGAAGGATGCGTGGATGTCTATCGCAAGGCAATCGCCGCGATGAATTGAGTCGTCGGCCCGCGGGCGACCCGGGGCGACGCAAGTTTGCCGTTCGACCAAAGCGGCGCTGTTGTGTTAGGATAGGCTTTACCATGCCGGCGGTTTGCATCTATTTCCAGGTCCATCAGCCCTATCGCCTGCGGCGGTATTCGGTGTTTGACGCCTCGTCGTCGTATTTTGACGACGCCGCCAACGCGGAGATTTGCCGCAAGGTCGCGAACAAGTGCTACCTGCCGGCAAACCAGTGCATTCTCGATCTGATCAAGCTGCACGAAGGTCGCTTTCGCGTGGCGTACTCCCTGACCGGCGTTGTGCTGGATCAGATGGAGACGTATGCACCGCAGGTCGTGGAGAGCTTTCAGCGGCTTGCCGAGACCGGTTGTGTCGAGTTCCTGGCGGAAACCTATTACCACAGCCTGGCATTCCTTTATTCTCGCGATGAATTCGCGGCCCAGATTGAGATGCAGCAGGAGAAGATTCATCGCCTCTTCGGCCGGAAGAGCAAGACCTTTCGCAACACCGAGCTGATCTACAACAATGACGTGGCCAAGGCGGCCCGCGAGTTGGGCTATGGTGCGGTCCTGGCTGAGGGCGCCGATCACATCCTGGGATATCGCTCTCCCAATTTCGTGTACGAAGCCGCCGGCGCGGGGATCAAAGTACTCCTCAAGAACTTCCGCCTCTCCGACGACATTGCTTTTCGATTCAGCAATCGAGACTGGTCCGAGTGGCCGCTGAAGGCCGACAAGTTTGCCGGCTGGATCAACCAGGTCAATGGTAACGGGAATACCGTGAATCTGTTCATGGACTACGAGACGCTGGGCGAACACCAATGGTCCGACACCGGCATTTTTGATTTTCTATATCACCTGCCGGCCGAGGTTCTGCGCCATCCGGACAACCTGTTTCGGACGCCCTCGGAAGTCGTGGAGGAATACGAACCGGTCGGCGAGTTCGACGCCCCCCACCTCATCAGTTGGGCCGATACGGAACGCGACCTTTCCGCCTGGCTGGGAAACGCCATGCAGTCAAACGCAATTCATGAGGCGTATGACTTGGAGAAGGCGGTGAAGGCGAAGGGTGACGAGGCCCTGTTGGCCGATTGGCGACGGCTCCTGACCTCCGACCATTTCTACTACATGTGTACCAAGTACTTCGCTGACGGCGACGTGCACAAATACTTCAACCCATACGAATCACCCTACGATAGCTACATCAACTACATGAACGTCCTCGACAACATTGCCGCGCGGGCCCGATAGTCGACCGCGCCCTTCGGCCCGAACCACCCCACCACCGTTGGGCGGCTTCGGAGGTTGCGGCTTAAACTCCTACAGCAGGCCAAGCCGGGGACCGATAATAGTCGGGCCCTTCTCGGAGGGCCTCTTGCGGCCAAACGCTGCAAATAAGCCGTCTTGTTAGCATTGAGTGAGGTAGCCGTTGACATGAACAAATCGAAACTCGCCATCGTCGTGGGCGGTGCTCCCGCACCCGGGATCAACGCCGTCATCGGCGCCGCCACGATCGAGGCGATCAACAACGGTATGTCGGTCCTGGGCTTCTACGACGGCTTCAAATGGCTCAGTTCAGACACGTTTGTGTCGGAGCGCCACACCGTCGGCCTGGAGATCAAGGACGTCGCCCAGATCCATTTCCTTGGCGGCTCCATCCTCCGGCTGGCTCGCGCGACGCTTCTCGATGAGGCCGAATTACAGTCGTCGGCGGTGGTCAAGCCCGACAAGAAGAAGACACAACTGGTCCTCAAGCATTTTGCGGAACTCGGCATCACCCATCTGCTCACCATCGGCGGGGACGATACGGCCCTCAGCGCCCGGTTCGTCGCCGAAGCATCGCGCAGACGCATTCGCGTGGTCCATGTTCCGAAGACCATCGACAACGATCTTCCACTTCCGGGCGATGTGCCGACCTTCGGCTTTAACACGGCTCGGCATCTGGGTTCCGAACTGGTGGCCAATCTGCTGCAAGACGCCCGAACCACCAGCCGGTGGTATATCGTCGTCGTCATGGGGCGTCATGCAGGCTTCCTTGCATTGGGCATGGGCAAGTCGACCGGTGCGACCCTCACCCTCATTCCGGAAGCATTTCCGGAGAACATCCGCTTCGAGCATCTCGCCAACGTCATCGAAGGCTCAATCATCAAACGCAAAGCGATGAATCGCCCGTACGGCGTGGTGGTCCTGGCCGAAGGCCTGGCCTATCGGCTGGGCAACCGCTCGGAACTGGAACGGCTCCTGGGCAAGAAAGTTCCGCTGGACGCCGCAGGGCACTTGCGCCTGGCGGAAGTGCCCTTGGCCCGCATGGTCACGGATGAACTGAAACGCCGATTCGCCGAGAGAGAGGTCAGTATCACCATCGTCCCACAGACGCTCGGCTACGTGCTTCGCTGTGCTCCGCCGATTCCGTTCGACATGGCCTATTGCCGCGACCTTGGGAACGGGGCGATTCACCTCCTGCTCGATCCATCGCTGAACCTGCCCGGCGGTTTCATGGTCACGCTCCAGGGCAGCAACATCCAGCCGATGAGCTTTGACGAGATGGTGGATTCCGACACCAATCGCACGCGCATCCGTGTGGTCGATGTGAACTCCGATACCTATCGTGTCGCCCGGGCTTACATGATTCAGCTCCAGAAGGCCGACATCGAGAATCCGATCATGCTGGCCAAACTCGCCGCCTCAGCCAAACTCACCGAGGAAGAGTTTGTCGAGCGATACCGCGAGGCAGCCGAAGGGCTACCCGTAGCGGCGCCCAATCGGCCCGTCGCACGAGAGGAGCACGAAGACATTCCCACGGAGCCTGCCCCCCGCGCCTGAGGCATTCAATGGTGCGACGGTGATAGAACCGATGCGCTGGGCCGTCTATTCGGTGGCCGCGTCGGTTTCAGATTCTTCAACCGCCTGCCATAAGAGTTCGGCAATGTCCAGTTGCCGGACGTCCTCGCGGTGTTTCTCGGCCAGCCCGTCGATGAGCATCCGTTGGCAGAATGGACAACTCGATGCCACCGATGCGGGTTTCGTCTCCAGGAGTTGCTCGGTGCGCCTGACGTTGACGCGCTGCGAACCGGACTCTTCTTCCTTGAACATCTGGGCCCCGCCGGCGCCGCAGCACATTCCCCGGTCCCGGGTCTCCTTCGGCTCCAACAGAGTGAGACCGGGAATCGCCTTCAGCACCTCACGCGGCGCTTCGTAGACGTCGTTGTGGCGGCCCATATAGCAGGAATCGTGATACACGATCTGTTCCTGAATCGCGTTTCGCGGTTTGAGCCGACCCTCCCGCACCAACTGCCAGAGATACGTCGAATGATGAACAACGTTGAAATGTCCGTCGAAGTCGGGGTACTCATTCAACAGCGTGTTGAAGCAATGGGGGCAGGTCGTGACGATGGTCTTGGGCTTGTAGTTGTTCAACGTCTCAACATTGGCCTGGGCAAGCATCTGAAAGAGAAACTCATTGCCTGCCCTGCGCGCCGGATCACCGGTGCACTGTTCCTCCTGCCCAAGGACGGCAAAGTCAACCCCAGCCGTCTTGAGAAGCTGCGCCATCGCCCGGGCGATCTTACGGGCCCGATCGTCGAACGACGCGGAGCAGCCCACCCAAAAGAGCACGTCCGCGTCAGGTTTTTCGGCCATCGTGCGTACATCGAGGCCCGAAGTCCACGCCGCCCGGTCCGACGCCGGAAAGCTCCAGGGATTCGACTGGGTCTCCATCCCCCGGAAGGCGTTCTGCAACTCCGCGGGGAACTCCGACTTCTCCATGACCAGGTTGCGCCGCATGTCAACAATCTTGTCGATGTAGGTAATGAATACCGGGCACTCGGTCTCGCAGGCGCCACAGGTGGTGCACGCCCAGAGGACTTCGGGCTTGATGAACTGCGGCACGAGATCATCGGCAACGCTGATCGGCGCATGCCCACTCTCAGAGGTCCCGGATTCTGCGGACGGTTCGCCCGCCACCGCGGTCAGCTTCTTCTCGTTGGCGTAGAGATAATCGCGCAGGTCCAGCGTGAGTTGCTTCGGGCTCAGCAGCTTGCCGGTGTTGGTTGCGGGGCACTGGTCCGTGCATCGGCCGCACTCCGTGCAAGTATAGAGATCGAGAACGCCTTTCCAGCTTAACTGGTCCACACGGGCCAGTCCCAATGTTTCCTCCCGCTCGATCTTGCCCTCGATGTCCTCTACGTTTGGCAAGCGACCGCGCGGGGCCAGGCTCTGTGTGAAGACGTTGGGAATCGCCGTAATGACGTGGAAGTGTTTGGAGATTGGCAGCAGATTGAGAAAGATCAGCACGAGGCCAACGTGGGTCCACAAACCCACGTGCGCAAAGACTCGCAGCGTCCTATCACCAACGCCCTGCAACGCCAGGGCCACAACGGACCCCGCCGGTTCTGCAAGGTGGTAAGCAACCTCGCTGCCGCCCGCCCGGGCAGCCCGGACGATCTCAGCGCCGCCAAGCAACAGGTCCGCGCCCATCATGACTTCAATGATGAGGAGAATCAGCAAACCCTCGAACGAGAGGGTCATTCTTCCGAGCCGCTTGATCACGCGAAAGTAGATAAATACCCCCGCGGCCGCGGCCACCAGGACGACGAAGACGTCCTTGACGAAGGAATAGCCGTCGCCCAGGACCGAGCCCCCGGCCAGCAGACCCCAAAAATCGAAATCCTTCGAGAAGCCTCGGCCGACGAGAATCAGCGAGCGGAGCAGGAGCACAAGGAACCCGAGGAAGATCACCAAATGGGCAAGACCCGCACCACGGTATCGACGCATGCGCTTCTGGACGAAGGCATAACGCCAGGTCCGCATCAAGCGCTCACCGACACGGTCCCATCGGTTTTCTCCGGGCCCGATGCGCATCAACCGCCAGCGCCGACGCATCAGCCACGCGAAGGTGCCGAGGGCCACCGTCAGCATGAGAGTCATCGCCAGGGGAGCCATATCGCCGTTTAACCCGCTCGCGCTTTCTTCACTTCTTCCGTCAACAGCGGCACGACCTTGAACAAATCGTGGACGATGCCGTAGTCGGCGACTTTGAAGATCGGCGCCTCGGGGTCAGTGTTGATGGCCACAATGCAACGACTGCCGCGCATCCCGGCCAAGTGCTGAATCGCCCCGCTCACGCCGCAGGCGATGTACAACTGCGGCGTCACGGTCTTGCCCGTCAGGCCGACCTGGCGGGAATGAGGCTGGTAGCCCGCGTCACACGCCGCACGGCTCGCACCGGCAGCCCCCCCTACGGCATGGGCAAGGTCATAGATGATCTTGAAGTTCTCCTCGCTCTTGAGGCTGCGGCCGCCGGTCACGACAATGGACGCCTCGGTCACGTCTTTTTCCGCGCCGCCGATTCGGGCAATCGAGGCCGTATGGGACCGAGCGTCACCCTCCTGATTGGAAAACGGCACGGAGATGCGCTCGGCGCCCGAGGCGCCACCGGTCGGAGCGGAGTAGCTGTTGGGCCGAACCGAGGCCATCTGGACGTGGTCGGCCTTAAAGCGCACTTTGTTGAACGCCTTGCCGTTGAAGATCGGCCGTGCCGCGACCAGAGCGCCGCCATCGTCGAGGTCCAACTCCGTGCAATCGGTGGCCAACCCGGCGCCGAGCCGCGCGGCCACACGGGGACTCAGGTCCCGCCCCAGGAAGGAAGCGGCCATCAGGACAATCTGCGGATCGGACTTTGTGACGATGTCAGCCAGGGCCCGTGTGTAGGTCAGCGCGTTGTACTTCGCCAAGGCCGGGCCGTCGGCTATGTAGATCGCCGCGAGGCCGGTCTGGTCCAAACCGTCGGCCAGTGGTGCGAGATCGTGTCCGATCAGCGCAGCAATTGCGCGCCCGCCGGTCTTCTCGGCCAGAGCCTTCGCAGCCGTAACGGACTGCAAACCCGCCGGCAGGAATGCACCATCCCGTTGTTCGACAAATACCAGGACGTCTTTCGTCATAACACCCTCGCAGGCCGTGTCATATCCATCAAACCTCGGTACCGCAACCAACCATGGAGCACGGGATGGATCCCCGCGCCAACCAGTCAGCAGGATAACACACGGCCCACCATGCCGCCAACGCAGGCGATATTGCCGTAACCCGTAGCGTTTGGCGCGCGGCTAGTGCTTCGTCACAATCAATTCTTCGGGTTGGGTGGTACGGGTCTTCGGGTGGGTGGTACGGGCATCTTGCCCGTTCCGGACGGGCGAGACGCCCGTACCACCCGAAAGATCAGCTGTGACGGAGCACTATCCCAACACGCCGGCAATGCAGCCGGTCATCCAACACGCCATCGCCCCACCGAGCATCGCACGCGGCCCCAGCCGCACGAGGTCGCCGCGACGATCCGGAGCCAGCCCGCCGATCCCGCCGATCTGTATGCCGATCGAACTGAAGTTCGCGAACCCGCACAGGGCGTACATCGCCATGAGGATGGATCGCTCCGACATGCCGCCGTTCGACACCGTGTCGGCGAGGGACTGGTAGGCGATCAACTCATTCGTCGCCATAGCCTTGCCCAGCAGCCCCCCGAACAGGCGGCAGTCGCCGGAATCCACACCGAGCAGCCACGCGATCGGAGAGAACAGGAGGCCCAGGATGCCGTCCAAGTCCAGTTGATCCAGGCCCATGCCGGTCACCAACGGAGCCACAATCGCCAATCGGCCCAGCCAGATCAAACCGGCGTCGAACACGGCAATCAGGGCGATGAACGCGATCAGCATGGCCAACACGTTGATCGCCAACTTCATGCCATCGGAAGCGCCGGTCGTCACGGCATCGACGAAGCTATTCGTCCGCCGATCCACGGCAACTTCCGCGTCGCTACCGGTTTTCGCCGTTTCCTTTTCGGGCACCATGATCTTGGCCATGACGAAGGCCGCCGGCGCAGACATCAGACAGGCCGTCAGCAAGTGCCGCGCCGTCGCCAATGATCGTGCCGGATCATCGCCGCCAAGCATGTCCACGTAGACCGCCAGAATGCCCGCGGCCACCGTCGCGAACCCGCCGGTCATCAAAGCCATCAGTTCCGACTGACTCATTCCCGAAATGTATGGCCGCACGAGGAGCGGCGCCTCGGTTTGACCCAGGAAGACATTGGCCGCGCCGGCCAGACTCTCGGCGCCACCGACCCCCATGAATCGTTTCATGCCCCAGGCCAGTCCGGCAACGGCCCTCTGGAGCAGGCCATAGTGGTAGCCGATCGAGGAGATCGTCGCGACGATGATGATCGTCGTCATGATCTTGATGCCGACGATCGCCGTCCAACCGACGGCAGGGTCGTTACCCGCCAAAGGCCCGAAGACAAACCTCGCCGCCTCATCGGCGCCATGTAGCACGGTCGTGACGACTCGGGCAATGCCGTCGAAGACAGCGCGGCCGGCGTCGGTCTGCAGAATCAGGTAGGCCAGGACCCATTGCAGGAGGAGACCGCCGATGACAATTTTCCAGGGAACGCGGCGACGATCCGAGGATAGGAGCCAGGCAAACAGCAGCAGCGTAACAATCCCGAGAAGACCACGTGCCAGCAGCATGTCATCGCGGCTCCGGAGGACCGGCCAAGGGCTCGAAGTGCTCTTCGCACCGCGGCTCGTAGTCATCGAGGCCGCCGACCATGTGCAGCGTATCGACCTGCGACATCCGCTGAGTGTAAGGTGCGGGCTTGCCACAGACGCGACAGGGAGATTGCCTGACCTGCACGCGATCGGCCAGTGCCACGAGTTGGGGCATGGGATCAAAGGGCCGGCCCCAGGCGTCGTTGGAAATGCCCGCTACGACAACGGACACGCCTCGATCCAGGAGGGCTTCTACCACCGGAATCAGCGGCAGCTTGAAGAACTGCCCTTCATCGATGGCGACGAAATCGACATTGTTGTTCTCGCAATGGGCAAAAATCGACTCGGCGTCGGGCACGCGAATCGCGTCGAAATGATCCTGAGTGTGCGTGACAAGATGGGTTGGATCGTAGCGGTTGTCGATGGCGTGCTTGAAGGCCGCGACGCGCAGACCCTCGGACTGTGCCCGGCGCAGGCAGGCGATGAGGTGTTCGGTCTTGCCGCCGAACATCGAGCCATGCACCACTTCGAGATAACTCTGGCTGGTTTCGGTCGCCACGCTCGGGGATTGTGCAGAGTTCCAGTGATTTGGCAAGCAGGTCGATTCTTGTCGTTTTCACTGCCCTGATCTCAACGCTTCGATGCAAGATCGCTCGCGGCACTCAAGACGGCCTTTAATTCCTCCTTGCGAACCTCCTCCGGCGAGCGGAACCAAAACGTCAGCTCCGCCTCACCCGCCCCGGCCCTGCCGAACTCCTGACGATGGCCCAGGTGCTCCACCTGTGTCGGCGTGAATCGTCCGCGCGGCACGTGAACGTCCACTCGCAGCGCGTCGCCATGGTTGGTGATGACCCTGGCCAGGCGTTGCCCCCGCGACGAGAGTATTTCGACGAACGCCTTTCGCCCCCACTCGACCTTGCTCGATGAGAGGGCCGCGTTGACGCGCCCCAGGAACATCGTCAGCGAGATGGGTTTCCATCGCCTGGCCTGGTTTGGGCTGATCGATCTCTGGGAATGGTGCCAGCTCTTACCATCCTTCTTCCACGGCTCGGCAATGCCGGACTCTTCCGCCAGCCGCGAGACGTGATCCAAGTAGGCGTTTAGCGCCGCCTTCAGAAAACCGCAAAACGCCGACCTGGCGATCTCCCTCTTGTCATGCACAAGCACGCGAACCTGATCCATGCGATTGATCGTCGCACGGACTTGAACGCGCGGCCCAGATCCGTAGGCCTGGATGTCGTCGCGCTGATCCAGCGGCTTGAGGCCGAGCTTCGCATCGAGCGGCCGCGGCTTGAAGGTTCCCATCGGCACGCGAAACGACAAGTCCAACAGCCACCGACCCGCCGTCAGGGCGTGGAGAAACCAAGGCACCGCGCTCTTCGCCAAACCCCTGGGCGCCTCCGCGACCATCTCAACCCGGGCCCGATCGTTCCAATTCGTCGGAGCCAGCCTGGAATTGCCCATACGTTCGAGCTGATCGACGACGTATTCCAGGGCAGCGCCCTCCCACTCGACCGTCCTGGCATCGCGGCTGGTTCGCTGCTGCGTGTGCCATCGACGGCCATCACGTTGCCAGGGCATTTTGACGGCTTTGTGTTCCTCCAACTGCGCGGCATCTCGATCGCGCACCTTCACCTCGGCCGCGGCCTTTCGGGGATCGAAGACCTTTCTCTCTTGTCGCGGACCGGCCGCGAGCACTTTTCGCAGCGCTCTGCCGGTATGTGAGGCGGATTCAGCGGCCACCTGTTCCGGCGTCCCCTCGATCACGATCCTGCCGCCTTGAGCGCCGGCCTCCGGGCCAAGGTCGATCACCCAATCCGCGGTCTTGATCACGTCCAGGTTGTGTTCAATGCAAATGACCGTATTGCCCATGTCCACGAATCGATGCAGCACATCCAGCAGCCTGCGGAGATCGTCAAAGTGCAGGCCGGTCGTCGGTTCGTCGAGAAGGTACAGGGTCTTGCCGGTGCTCGGACGCCCCAGTTCCGCGGCCAACTTCACACGCTGCGCCTCTCCGCCGCTGAGCGTCGGGGCACTCTGACCAAGCGACAAATAGCCGAGGCCGACGTCTTGAAGCGTCTGCAAGAGTCGACGGACCTTGGGGATGTTCGCGAAGTGCTCCAGGGCCTCCGACACTTGCATCTCCAGGACCTCCGCGATGTTCCTGCCCTTGTAACGCACCTCCAGGGTCTCGCGCTGGTAGCGTTGTCCGCCGCAGGTCTCGCACGGCACCCAGACATCCGGAAGGAAGTGCATCTCGTGGCAGACCTGCCCGAGCCCGTCGCAATCGTCGCAGCGCCCACCCGGCCGATTGAAGCTGAACCGATTGATCGTATAACCCCGCACTTTGCTATCGGGCAACCTGGCGAAGACCTCACGGATCGGATCGAATACGCCCGTATAAGTGGCCGGACTGGACGAAGGTGAATTGCCGATCGGCTGTTGATCGACATTGATCACTTTGTCGATGAATTCGATGCCGCGAATCTCATCGTGAGCGCCGGGGTTCGATCGGGCCCGATGCAGCCGCGCCGCCAGTGCCGGCTGAAGGATGTCGGTGACCAGCGATGACTTTCCGGAACCGGAAACGCCCGTCACACAAATGAACCGTCCCAACGGAAAGGCGACGTCGATGCCGTGAAGATTGTTTTGCCGCGCGCCGAGGATCGTGAGGCTGTGGCACCGGTTTCCAACCGGTGCAAACCGCTTCTTGGAATCCAACGCATCCCCCGTAGCGTCGGCTGCCGCCCTCTCTGATTCATAAGAAAGTTCATGAGAACTGGAGAATCCCTCAACCAGCCGGCGATGGGTCGGCACGGCAATCGCGGCCTTGCCGGAAAGGTACTGTCCGGTGAGGGAATCCTTCGTGCGTTTCAGCGTGGCCGGCGTCCCTGAACCGACGACACGGCCCCCACCGGCGCCGGCGCCCGGGCCGAAGTCGATCAGATGATCCGATGCGGCGAGTATTTCGGCGTCATGCTCAACCATAAGTAGGGTGTTACCCAAGTCTCGGAGCTTGTGCAGCGCGCCGACAAGGCGCGTGTTATCACGAGGATGCAGGCCGATAGTCGGCTCATCGAGGACGTAGAGAACGCCGGTCAGCCCACTGCCAATCTGCGACGCCAACCTGATCCGCTGAGCCTCACCGCCGGAAAGCGTCGGCGCCGGGCGGGACAGCGTGAGATAGCCCAGGCCGACGTCCACCAGGAACCGCAACCGTGACTTGATCTCATGCAACAATTCACCCGCGATTCGCGCCCGCTGCAGGTCGAGCTTCAACGACTTGAAGAATGCCGCAGCTTCGACCAACGGCAACGCGCAGACATCGACAATCGACCGGCCCTTCAGTCGGGCGGCCTTCGCTTCAGCCCGGATCCGACCGCCCTCGCAGGCTTGGCAGGGAACGTCCGTGACGAGGTCTTCCAGCCGATTGCGAAACGACCAGGAGCTGCGCGTCGCTTCGTCGATCGCCGGGAAGAAGCCCTTCCATTGGAATCGCAGGCCAGGCGGCGCGCTTGAGCTGTCTACCGCGACCCATCGATCCGAGAGGCCGAACAAAAGCGCGTGCCGATGTGGCCCCGTCAGGTCGCAACATGGCGCGCTCGGATCAAAACCAATCGCCGCCGCCAGTGCCTTCAGCATCGCCTCGAGCAACGGCTGCCGATTGACCGACTGCCAACCGGCGACGGCGCCGTCCAGGATCGACCTGTCAGGATGGACGATGACGGACTCGGCACTTGTGCCGCGTTGGACACCCAATCCCTCGCATCGAGAACACCACCCCAGGCGCGAATTGAAACTGAAATGATGCGGCGTCAGTTCGTCGTAGCTGGTTCCACAGGTGTTGCAGCTCAAGTGTTGGGAAAAGCGGAGCACGTCGCCCGGCGATGGGGACTCGATCGGCGACCGGCTTGGCGATTTGCCCGATCGAGGTGCGTCACTGATCGCCGCAATGACCGTAAGGATGACGCCCTTGCCGAGCGCCAGACAATGTTCGACGGAGTCTGCGATACGCCGGCGCGATTTCTCTTGCACAACGGCCCGGTCGACGACCAACTCGACCGAGTGCTTGCGTTTCAAGTCCAGGCGCGGCTTCGTGGTGCGTTGCGTTCTCCCCGTCTTTGCGTTGGCAAGCGAGTCGAGTTCCACGACCTCGCCGTCAATGCGGGCACGGACGTATCCCTGGGTCTTGCAACGAGCCAGCAGTATGTCCCAGGTCTCGCCCGGCCCGCGTTCGATGGGAGCACACAGAAGCAACCGCGTCGCCTCCGGCAGGTCAAAGATTCGATCGACGATCTCCTCGCTGCTCTGCGTGCCGATCTCGACATGACATCTCGGACAATGGGGCCGCCCCACCCGGGCCCACAGAACGCGCATGTAGTCGTAGATTTCGGTCACTGTGCCGACCGTCGAACGCGGGCTGCGGCTGGCGTTTTTCTGCTCAATGGCGATGGCCGGGGACAACCCATAGACATGATCGACCTTGGGCTTTTGGAATTGGCCGAGGAACTGCCGCGCATAGGCCGACAACGACTCGACGTAGCGCCGCTGGCCCTCGACGTACACGGTGTCCATTGCGAAGCTGGTCTTGCCGCTGCCGGAGACGCCGGAACAAACGGTCATCGCGCCGCGCGGAACCTGAACGGTGACATCCTTGAGATTGTGCTCGCGCGCCCCAACCACGAGGATGCCGTCAGCCGCCGGCTCCCGCAACCTGGTTGGTGGGCGACGAACCTGCCTGCCTCTTCGCGAACCCTTTCCATTCCCCTTGAACGCCGGCAAGACCCAGCGCAGTGAATCGCCGGTGTAAGACCGCTTGCAACCCGCCACGTCTTCCGGCGTGCCGGCAACCACCACTTCCCCGCCGCCCTCACCGCCCTCCGGACCGAGATCAATCACCCAGTCGGCGGTCTTGATCACGTCCAGATTGTGCTCGATGACGATCACCGTGTTGCCGGCATCGACGAATCCGTGGAGAACCGCCAACAAACGGCGAATGTCGTCAAAGTGCAACCCCGTGGTCGGCTCGTCCAACAGATACATCGTGCGGCCGGTCGAGCGTTTGACCAGTTCACGGGCCAGCTTGATGCGTTGTGCCTCCCCGCCGGAGAGCGTCGTGCTCGATTGACCCAGCTTGAGATAATCCAGCCCGACCTCGTGCAGCGTCGAGAGCATGTCGTTGATCTTCGGAATCGCATCGAAGTGTGTCAGTGCCTCCTGCACGTCCATGTCCAGTACGTCGAAGATGCTCCTGCCGCGATAGTGAATCTGCAAGGTCTCGTGGTTGAATCGTCGGCCCTCGCACACGGGACAACGCGTCCACACGTCGGCGAGAAAGTCCATCTCCACCCGGTTGGAGCCGTGACCTTCGCAGGCCTCGCAGCGGCCCCCTCCCTTCTCGCCCGTCGGCACGTTGAAGCTGAATCGGCCCGGCGCGTAGCCGCGGACCTTGCTGTCGGGCAGCTTCGTAAAGAGACTTCTGATCTCGTCGAAAACCTTGATGTAGGTGGCAGGATTGCTACGCGGCGTTCGGCCGATCGGCGATTGATCGATGTCGATGACCTTGTCGAGATGTTGCAATCCGGTGATCGCTCGGTGCGCGCCGGGTTGGGCGGTCTCGGCGCCGTTCAGATCGCGCGCGAGCCGTTGGCGGATGATGTCGTTGACCAGCGAGGACTTGCCTGAGCCCGACACGCCCGTCACGCAAACGAACCGCCCCAACGGCACCTCGACGTCGATGTCCTTCAGGTTGTTGTGGGACGCGCCGCGGACCACCAGCCATGTTTGTGAAGCCTGGCTGTCTGCCCGGGCCGGCGCTGCCGATCGCTTGCTCGCGGTGCCGGATCGACCACGGCCTTGTTTGCTCTTTCCCCTGCCCGCTGCCATCTCAAATCCCGGCCGCCTCGCCCAGCGCAGTCAAGTCAGTCGCAAGTCCCAATGCGCCTGCCCATTTGTGGAGGTACTGCCAATCCAACCGCCTGCCCTGCACGCGCACGACCGATAGCGCGTTGTCCCATTGTTTCCGTGACTCTGACTCCCGCCGCCATAGGAGCTTCATGAGGACGATATCCTCTGGGGAGACGGTCCAAAATGGTGGTCCGTCCAAGCCGTAGGCAACTTGCCGCCGCCGGGCCAACACGCTGTCAAAATATGGCTCCTTGGACAACACGCTCAGGTCCACCTTGATGCCCGTGTCAATGTCCACAAGGTTCGCCATGCCTGCCCCCTTGGCACATCCGGTGAGTGCTTCCTCACTCCTATAAAACCTCGGCGGAAGTGAACCACTGAGCGCCTTGGCCTGCACCGTCGTCATCCGCAGGCAGACGTCCACGTCCTGGCTGGTGATCGGCTCTCCGTAAACGCTGCTGACAACGGACCCGGTCAGGGCGTAGCAGAGGCCGTGCGCGTCCAATTCGGCGCAAATGACCTTGAGCAGCTCATGGAACGCGCCATCAACCATCGCGGTTTTTTTTCCGGGCTTCTTTCAAGGAGATCATGAAATCCATCATGATTCCCAGCGTTCTGAACTTTTCTGCGGGCGTCATCGCTTCGGCGATAAACTGTTGCATCAACCGATCGCGCTCGGCCGGGGTGCGGTTGCGAATCTGATCGTCCATCATCTCACACAGTTTGGCTGCGCGATGCGCATTCTCGTCCATCGATCCTCGTTCCCTGTTTCCGCGCCCGCGCGGATCGGGGCCGCACCGGTCTGCGCTGGGGCACTTCGATTTCCATCTTGCCGCGAAGATACTGTCCGGTCAGCGAGGACTCGGTCCCAACGACGTCGCGTAGCGAGCCGGACGCCACAACACGGCCGCCGCGAACACCGGGGCCCGGTCCGAAATCCACGATGTGATCGGCCGCCCGCATCGTAGCCTCATCGTGTTCCACCACCACCACCGTATTGCCCATGTCCCGCAGCCGAAGAAGACTTTCCAAGAGTCGCTCGTTGTCGCGAGCGTGAAGGCCGATCGACGGTTCATCGAGAACATAGAGCACACCGGTCAGGCCCGATCCGATTTGACCGGCGAGCCGAATGCGCTGCAATTCTCCGCCGCTGAGGCTCGGCGCGCTGCGATCCAGCGCGAGGTAGTGCAGCCCCACGTCCAGCAGAAACTTCAGCCGCGCTCGAACCTCTTTGAGAACTTCGTCCGCGATCATCCGCTGCACCGCCGTGAGCTTCAGACGATCCACGGCTTCATAGGCGTCGGCGACCGACATCGCGCAGAGTTCCGGCATGTTCGGGCCGAGCGTCGATCGCTGCCTCCCGGTTGCGCTCTGCTTGCAGGCCAACCGCACCGACATGGCCTGTGAATTGAGCCGGGCACCGCGGCAGTCCGGACACGGCCCGCGTCGCATGTATTTTTCATAGTAGGCCCGCACAAAACCGGCTCTGGCCTTGCGATACTTGTCGCGCAGCTCTTCGATCACGCCGGGAAACGCGCCACCGTGCTTCCACACGCCGCCCGACCATCGCCATGAATAGGTGATATGCCGGTCGCCCGCCCCGTACAACATGGCTTCCTGAGCCTGCTTCGGCAAAGACTTCCAGGGGCGATTCAAATCGAATCCGACGGTTCGAGCCACCCCCTCGTAAATGTGTCGCCGCCACTTGCCGATCCGCGAGCGCATCGGCGCGATGCACGGCGCCCAGAAACTCTTCGAGGGATCGGTCACGAGAAGATCGGGATCGAAATCGAACAGTTCCCCCAACCCGTCACAGGTCGGGCACATTCCCGTGGGTGAATTGAAGGAGAACAGTTGCGGCGTCGGCGGTTGATAGGACAGCGAACACGTCGTACAAGCGTACTTTGAAGAGAAGACCTTCTCAACCGAGCCCTTCGATCGGACCTTTGCCTTCGACCGGCCCACAGACGCCGATCCTTCATCCATCGGGGACACGATCAACGTCCCCTTGCCCACGGCCAGAGCGCCCTGCACGGCCTCGCCGATCCGCGAGCGTGCATCGCTATCAACCCTGACGCGGTCGATGACCACCTCGATGTCGTGGCGATGATTCTTCTGTAGGGCCAAATCCTCGGTCAGGGTGACGATCTCGCCGTCCACCCGCGCGCGAACGTAACCGGCGCGGATCAGGTCGTCGAACAGGTCACGAAACTCACCCTTCTGACCTCGGGCAACCGGCGCGAGGACCAGAACGCGCTTTGCATCGAAATCGCTCATGACGCCGGCCACGATCTGGTCGCACGACTGCGCCGAGATCGGCCGGCCGCAACCGGTGCAATGCTGCACGCCGATCCGCGCGAAGAGCACGCGGAGAAAGTCATAGATCGCCGTGACCGTGCCCACGGTGGAGCGCGGGTTCCAACCGGCGGTCTTCTGCTGGATGGCGATCGCCGGAGACAGACCGGTGATGAGGTCGCAGTCGGGTTTCTGCATCTGCCCCATGAATTGGCGGGCATAGGATGAAAGCGACTCGATGTATCGGCGTTGGCCCTCGGCGAAGAGCGTGTCAAAGGCCAACGAGCTCTTGCCGCTGCCGGAGACGCCGGTGAAACAGATCAGCGCATTGCGAGGAAGCGAAAGGGAAACCGCCCGCAGGTTGTGCTCCCGCGCCCGCTTGATCTCGATCGTCTGGGGTTCCATGGGCCGGGAAATCCTCGTGCCGCACACGATGGCTGCACGTTGTTTACTGATCTCGTCTGCGTCGGAGGCAGGGCATTGTAAGCCGGGATTGGGCCTCTGGACAATGAGGCTTTCGGTGGGAAATGGGCGATCCGGCGCAACAAGGGAACGTCGGGAAACGAACGCTCCAGTGCGGCTCGCCGCTTGGCGGCCTGTCCCGCGCGTCGGAAGCCCAACCTGGATGGCTTACTTCCCGCCCAAAGTCAGGCGGAGACCGCGACGGGCGACTCGCGCGAGACCAATTCCATCATCTCGATCTTGAGTTGGCGAATCTTGTCGTCCTTGTACAACCACCTGGGATAGCTCCGCGTGGCATCCCGGACCTTCGTTGCGTGGACAAGCACGAAGGCATTCCAATAGGGCTCGCACAAACCAAAGCCGCGGCGCAGGTCGGCCACGAGCTTCTTGAAGAGCCAGCGCTTCCACCGTTTCCAGTAGACCGGCGGATCAGAAACGATGGACGTGAGCAGTTCGACGCGCCAGCCGGTGCCGGCAAGCAACTCGGAGAGTTCCGGCGGCGTGTACAGACGCCAGTGCCCCTCGGGAGCGGGATGATGCAACCGCATGGGCATGGGAGTTCCCAGGATGACCTTGTGCGTGGCTTGAAAGCTGATGGCGTTGTCGGTCACGAGGCTCACCGTCGCCTGTGGCCTGCATACACGGTTCATCTCGAAGAGCGAAAATTCCGGATCGTGACGCAGATGCTCGAAACAACCCCAGAACACGACCAAAGAGAACGCTTCATCCTCGAACGGCAGCGGGCCGGACTCAATGTCATGCTCTAACAATTCAAACTCGTACGTCTCGCCCGTGTTGGGGTGCCGCCGAGATTCGTGGTGCACGGTTCCCGAAGCGCTTCGCGGTGCGCAGATGCAGGTCACCTCCCGCCATCCCAACAGACCCTTCAGATACGGCACCTCCAGGCCCCAGGAGCCGATCACCAGACATCGCTCGTTCTCGTCCTGCGGCGCGGGCAATCTGCGCAAAGACTCGTGCAGCCGTTGGGCATGACACAGCAGATACTGCGCCTCGCCGGAGGCTGCCAGCGGCTCGTTCACCCGCCGGTCCTCGACGAGCCAGTGCAACGTGCGCCGCACGGCCCGGGCATATTTCGTCGGCGGCTTGTGAGCCATGTCAGAAACCGGCCTCCATGCAGCTCGATATCAGCCGGGGGCCCCACGCAGGCAAGGCCCCCGCGATCCAGCGTGCCCCGTACCATGACATCGGCGAATTCGGCAGCGATGGTGAAGCGGGAGGGCCTCATCGCCATGTCGGACCGCCGCCGCACCGGTTGAATCGGCGCGTCCGGCGCCTGACACTACAACGCTACGTTCCTGCCGGTCGTTCGGCGTCGAGCGGTAGACGGCCCCGAAGGGGCCACGGCATGTAGCCACGGGTGGAGTCCCGGCGCGCC
>Ga0326597_10000602_pt1 | contig 63053 bp, 44 predicted proteins | sample RVTome_12_FD_203789 | JGI IMG/M metagenome (GOLD analysis project Ga0326597, IMG submission 203789) | Soil microbial communities from uranium-contaminated site in the Upper Colorado River Basin, Wyoming, United States - RVT100D185 | ecosystem: Environmental > Terrestrial > Soil > Contaminated >...
CGAGAGGGGAACAACCACCCGGACCCGAATTCTCGGGCCCGGCGGCCGGCGTCGATATCCCGTCGATCCGAGGCTTACGCCCGCGCCAACGGGCCCCGCGGCGATGATTGACGGCCAGGCGATCCACGGCACCTGGCTGAGTCGGGTGGGCTGCTCTGTCTCCAGCCTGACCCGTTGTCCGACCCCTCCACTGCATGGGACCTGGCCGTCAATCAACGCCGCGACCCGCACTAGGCATAAGCGGCCCGATGACTATGCCGCGCGGCCCGTGCGTCGATCATCATATACGCTTCCTGTATGGGGATAAACCAGCCTGGCGTGTTGTCCGCCCGGGCGCTCAAGGATTAGGGCCTGTGCCATTCTTCACATGCCGTGCAGAGCGGTGTGGGGTCGAACCGGCCGGCCCGATGGGATTCGCGAATGCGTTCAAATTCGGGGCCGAGCCAGACTTCCTCCAGCGAATGTTCGTGCAATGAGCCCACAGTGTGCAGTCCCCCAAAGTCCTGGTCGCAAACCGCCACGCGCCCGTCCGCGAGGACCAGGCACCGTTGCGCGAGACGTCGGCAGGGATATCTTGACGGCGGAGCCATGTGGATCACGCCGCGGTCCATACATTGGCCGGCGAAGTGGCTGTGGCCGGCTATTGTCGCGGCACCGACGCGCCGAATCCATCCGTCGTAGAAAGCGTTCAGCTCGTGGACGTTCTCGCGGGCCTTGGTCATTTCAGGAACGACTATCGGGGCCGCACTCCCGCGCCGCTCGCGAATCCGGGCTACGCGGTCAATGCTCTCCACCACGCTGTGCAGGTTGGGTGCCGTTCGGCTGGTTACCGCCGGCGCCGAATTACGGCTCACCGCAGTTTCGGCCATTCGCACCGGTGCGTTCAGCGCGGTGTAAAGCTCGGGAGACCATGCGTCGAGCACTACGTTCAGTACGTCGACCTCGGCGACGATCATTGCTTCGATCAACTCGTCGGTCAGGTCTATACCGGCCGTCCTCACGGCCAAGCCGTACAATCTTCGTCCGTTCCGTTCGTGGGACCGAATCGCCGCGAGAATCTCGCAGAATAGCGGGTGGCGCAAGGGGTCCCCGAAACCGCCGAGCACCACCAGTGCGTCGTCGAAGCCGGCGAGTTCGGTAACGACGCGAGTGACGAGTTCCGTATTGATAGGACCGCGGCGCCCCACACGCTCACCACGAGGCCTAAGCAGCGCATCGGGAAACGGATCGTCGGTGGTTAGCTCTATCTCGATCTCACGCGGAAGGGGCTCAGTGTGCATCGCGTCGCGATTGATGAGCCACCGTCCCGTCGTCTCGAGGTCTGGTGCTCGGTGCGTGTGCAGCAAGTCGGCGAGCCGCTGCATGGACCGGTCCGTGTCGGCAATGAGTCTGCCGGTGGAATAACGCAGCAAGGCCGGAACCTCGTGGCAACTCGACTGAAACAGAAGGTCCTTGCGGGGATTATCGGGCTGATACGAAAACAGCCATCCCAGGGGCACGTTTTTCTCGGCAAGTTCGCGAACGAGTGCGGCATCGAGCAGGACGCCGGCGAGACCGGGCGGCGCCTGAGTGAACGCCAACTGCACGTCGTCGCCGGCCGCCAACCGACGTTCGATCATCGCGTCGGCAAGGCCGGGATCGAAGAGCGGGCCTGCGGACGGCACGCTCAGCACCCAGTCCGCTCGGACGGCCTTCAGCAGCCCCTCCAGCAGGCGGCAATCCGTGTACTCGTCGAAGCACGTGGAGCCCCCGATCCCACCGCGCCAGCCGTCGAGTGACCACTTTCGCGCGCATCTCGTGACCGGCTGCCAGGGTGAAGGGCCGGCGTTGACGGCGTGCAATGCGGACGGCGTATCTTCAAGAATAGCACCGCAGCGCTCGAGTTGGTCTTGCGGGCATAGCACATGTACAGCGTCGATGCGCTCGGCGCGGGCGACGCGCTCAACGGTCGCGCGCAAAACCTGTACGCCTACTAGCTCGCCAGCCAGCCGGCTGCGCGTTCCGATTGTGCTCGTCTCAAGATCGGCCAGTATCGCTGCGATCACGCTCATTAGTGTCCATTGCATCAACGACGCGTTCCAGGGCATCGACGAGCATGGGTCTTACCTCGGCCGCCCCGTTCCGCACCGCCCCTATAAAATCAACGTCGCGCTCAATCTGGCGCCTGGCCCGCTGTGCATCGGTCAGTTCCACGGCTCCGATGCGCCGGTCGGCCGAGAAGCGCCGAAACTCCGCAAGCTGTGTTGCCGCGTTGACGATCTGGTATCCTCTGCTCTCGCGATGAACGCGGGCGCGAAGCTCGTCGACGCGGACTAGTCGCTTATTGAATCGCGTCGGGTCACCGGTGAGCTCTTTCAACTCCTCCAGCAGCATGAGCAGTTCGTTGCAGACGGCGACCACCTCGTCCAGTTCCGAAAGGCGCACCCTAAGCTGGTCGGCCGCGGCACGCCATCGCGCTGGATCGCGCCATTGGGTCGTACTCCGATACGCCAGGCGCTTCGGGTCTATCCTTTTTGTGCAGTATCGGCCGGCCGCCTCGCGCAGCGTCATCGCATCCGCACCCCGAATCTTGGCTCCGCCTTCGGTGGCGTTGATGACCCGGGACGGAACGGCGGCTATGTCCTTCTCGAACTGTTCGAGGTAAGTGAGCAACAGTTCGTCGGTATATATATCTTCGCCATTGTTGCCCTGGACTTGGTGCAGTATCGGCCGGTTTCTCGCGATGCGGTCCCACTCCTTTTGTTCCATCGTGTTGAAACGGTTCAGCTCCGCGCGCCAGGCATGGTGTATTTCGACGCCCGGCACGTAGAACACATGTCCGGTGAAGGCGAGGTCCTGCCCGACGAAAATGATGGGGTCGCATCCCATGTACACGGCGAGATAAAACGCCAGATGGGCCACGGTGGCCCCGGCCTGCAACCCACCGCGCGCACCCAGGCCGTCTCCTATAACGAGCCTGGCCCAGGAGTTGTTGAGCAGGGAGACCGGGCCCGGATAGTTGTCGATCACGTGCCAGGTGGCCTTGGGCTCGGCGACCAGATGCGCGGATTCGAGGCCCGCAACGTCCTCGAAGAATTTCCTGGACATCTCGTGGAAGTCGAGGCTCGTTATGAAGTCCGGCACGATGCCGCGTTGGGCGAGAGGCTTTACCGCCGTCTGGACCGCGCAAAACAACGCTCGGCCCTTGAGCTCCGCAAGCTGATCCACGTTGCGGGCCAGCGACGGACCGGCGGAGATGACCACGGCCGGATCGCCCGCGAATCGGCCCCGAAGAATGTCGATCGGCGGCGTCGCCACGTAGTGTACGAGGTTCATGGCGATGTTGCGGCACGTGATCTTCGAGTTCGCCATAAGGGTCACCAGCGACATGCGCGCGTACGTCACGAACTCACGCAGGGAGGCCGTTAGCGCGGCGTGCTCCTTTTCCGCCACGTGCATCGAGGGCGGATGGGGAACGAACTGCGCCCCGAGCATGATGACGGCGTTGAAGGACTGGAGGCGTTCGTGCAGTCGCGCCTTGTCACCGTCCGTGAGAATGACGAGGTGCGCGGACGCACTCGCCGCGGAGAGGTCCACGCACGTCAACGCCGTGGCAATCAGCGGGATCGACGGCTCGGCGCAGACAATAAACGCGTCGCCGCGCAGCCGTTCAAAGAGCGCGCGCACGTGATACCCGAGTCCCATCCCGGAGACGACCAAACAGAACTTGTCCTCGATTCCCACCGCATCCGCGAACTTCTGCGCCTCCGCCTCGGGATCATACTTGCTGTGAAGATAGACCGCCTGCCCGCGCGAAGATGCCATGCGCGCGGTCCAGGCCCCCGACTTCGCGGGCTCGACGGTGAGGCGCTCCTCGTCCGCCACGGCATCGACGCGCAGGGCAAGTTTGGGATCACGACGCCACAGCGCGCGCATATTTCGAAGAAACGTCTCGTTACGGGCCGCTGCCGCTTCTTCAGGGCTCATGGCATGATCCGCTTTCGTTCGTAGGCACGGGCATTACGGTTCCTCCGGCATGTCGCCGAATGAGCGCCGCAACCGGACGGCATCGTACACTCGCCGCTGATACTCGGATCGCGGAATCTCCACGGCTCCAAAGCGCCGCAAGTGGTCCGTCGCAAACTGCACGTCGAGCAGCGAGAAGCCGCGCGCGCTCAGCCGCCCAACCAGCCAAACGAGAGCCACTTTTGACGCGTTCGCGACGCGGTGAAACATCGACTCGCCGAAAAACGCCCCGCCGATCGCCACGCCGTACAACCCGCCGGCCAACTCGTCATCCTGCCAACTCTCCACGCTATGGGCGAAGCCGATCTCGTGCAGCTTGCGGTAGGCCCGCCGTAGTTGCGGAGATATCCACGTACCTTCCGCGCGGTCCGCACACGCCGTGATAACTTCATCAAACGCCCTGTCCGCGGTGACGCGAAAATCGCCGCGCTTGAGCACGGCGCGCAGGGAGCGTGACACCCGCAGGGCCTCGGGCTCGAGAACGGCCCGGGGGTCCGGCGCCAGCCAGTGGATTCGACCGTGCTCATCGGCCATGGGGAAGATCCCGCCGGCGTAAGCGGCCAACAGCCGGTCAGGCGACAGCATGGCATCCATCACGGCCCCTGTTGCTTCACGATTCCCGTGACCTCCCCAAGCCGCCGTACCGTGTAGTCCGGCCGCGCGGTACGCGCAGGCGCCCTATCGCCGTGCAGCAGGAGCACGGTTCGCATTCCCACGCGCGCGGCACCCTTGATGTCGTTGTCAACGCGGTCGCCCACGAACACGGCGTGCTGCGCGGAAACTTGAAGGCGCTCGAGCGCGAGTTGGAAAATCCGCCTGCTCGGCTTCATGAACCGGACCTCTGACGAATATATCCGCACCGGAAAATACTCCAGCAGGCTTTCGCGCGCCAAGAACTCGTCGATCGCAAAGCCGGGAAGGATCGTGCTTGGATACCAAGCCCCGCTTGAACCCCTCGCGGTGCAGCCCGGAAACCAGCTCCATCGCGTCGCCGTCAACCGCGAAAGTGTCCCCGACGGCCGGAATGCTCTCGCGGCAAAGCTCCTCCACGTGCGCCCGCCCGAGTTTTATCCCCAAACGCCGGTGCCCGCGCTGAATGTTGTGGACCATTTGGAACTCTCGCCGGATGATCCTTGACCACACGTAAGCGCGAAGAAGCTGCTTGCGCATCACCCGCATGTACGCTTCGAACGTGAGCAAGATGAACTGGTCGGCCGCGAGCCGGTCATAAACGGGGCGTATCGCGGTTTCCAGCACCGCCATGGGGCTCGACGAGCTTGCGTGGAACAGAGTATCTCCAACGTCGAACAGTACGGCTTCGATAGAGTGCGTGCCGCCGCCCAAAAACTTGAACCTCCTTGATTCGAATCTTCGGGGTCCCGCCGCCTCGAAAGGCATGCGCACGAGCCATCCTAGCGAGCGAGTGCGTAGTTGGCCACGCCCGCGGAATCGCCGCCGGCCAATTCGACGGCGCGGGATCCGGGAGGACTTTGCCGCGTTATTGCCGATGCCGCTTCCATGGCTGGTTGGCGCGCCGCACGGCTCTCACTGAGTGGCCGTTCGGCCGCCGTCCACCGGCAGGTTGACGCCGTTGACGTAGGACGCCGCGGGCGAAGCCAGAAACGCCGCAACCTCGCCTATCTCCGCCGGGTCGGCCAGCCTCCCCACCGGTATCGCTCCCACGATCGCGCGCTCCACTTCCTCCACGGAAACCCCTGCCCTCTCGGCCTTGTGTTGGAACAGTGACTTGAGTCGGGCCGTATTAGTGTATCCGGGAAGTATGTTGTTGACGGTGATTCCGAACGGGGCCAGCTCCGCCGATAGCGCTCTGCCCCAGTTGGCAACCGCGCCGCGCGTCGTATTGGAAACTCCCAAGCCCTTTATCGGCGCGATCACCGACGTGGAAATGATGTTGATGATCCGCCCGTATCCGCAACTCTTCATACCGTCGAGCAGCGTTCCCACGAGCAATTGGTTGCAAATCAGGTGATTCGAAAAGGCCGCGGTGAGCTGCGCCGGCGTGGCCTCGTACAGCGGTCCCGCCGCCGGACCGCCCGTGTTGTTCACCAGAATCTGGACGGGACCCGCGTCGTCGACGAACTTCCCCACGGCGCGCTTCACGGCATCGGCGTCGATGAAATCAGCGCGGATGAACGAGTGCGCTTGACCGCCCTCCGAGCTTAGCTCCGCTACGACCTTTTTCAGGGCCTCTTCATTGCGGGCCACCACCGTCACCGACGCGCCGTGCCGCGCGATCGCCACCGCACACGCCCTTCCAATTCCCTGCGACGCGCCGCACACCAGCGCCCGTTTCCCGTGCAAGTCACTCATCTGCTATTCTCCGAAGGTGCACATGCTATGCCGCATACGCACAACGGGCAAGAATCATGTAAGAACGCGTGTAGGAAGCGCATGGCGCGCCGCGCGCGTCCGGATGCGCTTACCGGGAAACGGCGGCAGAACCGCTCGCTAACGGTCGCGGCTCGGAGTAGGATGATCGCGGCTCGGAACGGGCGCAACCCTTTACCCTTACGTATTGAGCTCGCTACCCACGTCACGCCAACCGCCCGCTGTTCGTGAGTTCCTTGAATCACGCGCCTGGCGCGTATAGCATCACTTCGGTGTCTGGGTGACCCGGATAGCGTGGCCCAGTTCGTTTCGACGTCGGCGACTCGCTGATTGGCAAACCGAAGTCGGGTATTGTCATCCACGCTCTCGCCTTCAAACAAACGTGGGCACCGCCCACGAATACCCAGGCTTTGAATTCAAGGAGCCATCGGCTTGAAATTCGTCAGAGCGGCGCTGTCGGCCCTCGTGATCCTCGGCGTGATCGGTGACTCGCGCGTTCGCGCAATCTCCGTCAAACCGGTCAGCCCCGAGCGCGCCCTCGCCGACGCCGACTTGATCGTCGTGGCTACGGTGACGGAGAAGTCCACACGCTGGACCAACGAGCGCCGCGCCATGATCACCACCGACTATCGCTTTCGAGTCGATAGGCTGGTGTACGACCCCGTCGACCTGTTCTCAACGGTCGGCGCCGGCGACTCGTGCGAACTTAGCTTTGCCGGCGGCACCGTCGGCGACGAGTCCGTGTGGATTCCCGGCATACCTCGTTTTGACCTTAACGAACAGGTGATTCTGCTTATTGACCGCGAGGACCTGCGGGCCATCTCCCCGCTCGTCGGCGTGCACGCTGGGCTGTATCGCGTCGCGGCCGGCCCGCGCGGGCCCGCCGTCTTGGGCGGGTCGTCCGGCTCAATGATAACTCGCTCCTTTTTTTCATCCGTGGAGGACAGGAGAAACGGGTTCACTGTTGATGAATTCGTCGCCGAGCTTGAGCGCGCAATTCCTCTTACCGAGCGTATGCGAAGCGTATGGGCGCGTGAGTCCTCGGGAATCCCGAAGGCGGTGCGCCATCTGGCATTCCGCGGCGATCAGATCCCCACAGCTTCTCCGGCTTCCAGCGGCCGTTGGACACCGGGCGCGTTCGAGCCCCCGCGCCGCGACTTGGCAGCTCCGCGCGCGCTCCCACGGCCCCCCAGCCGCGCGATCGAGCGGGAAACGTCCTACGAACAGTCAAGATTCAGCAGCGACGCGTCGCGGTACGAGTTTCTCTGGATTCGGCCCACGGCCCCCAGCGTCTTCAACATTCCTCCCTCTTACTACACCGGCCAAGCCTGGGGGCTCAACTTCGAGTATTGCCTCAGCGACTGGAACCGCTACGCCGACAGCCTCTACTTCAGGTTCACCGAATCCGACAACGAATTCGGCCATCAGGGCCGGAATGACTTCGCGTTCACTACGCCACTTGAATTCCTGCGGGCTTACGGCTGCGCGATCGGCGGCAACACGCTCGCCATCGCGGTCATGTACAACTCCGCCGGCAACGGTATTGAAGTCGGTCAGATAATCCGCGAAGCGGACGTGATATTAAACCTGGATCAGAATTGGACGCTCGACTGGGAGACCGGCTACAACAACCTCAACATCTGGTTCTTCCGGTCGACGGTCATCCACGAGCTCGGCCACACGTTCGGCCGCGAGCATCAGTTCACCGAGCAGGATAAACTGGGAGTATTCGTACAGTGGAACTCGGTGATGAACTACCCTCCGGCCGGGGCCCTCGACAACGAATTCTGGCTTCCGTTCGGCGATGACGCCGCGTCCATCCGCGCCGCCTACCCGGGGCTCGCCGCGCCGATAACCGACCTCGGCATAAACCTGTTTCGCACCCTCGAAACGGGGAGCACGCCGGTTCCGGTGTCCTGGTCTGCTTTTCCGTCCAACGTGAACGCGGGCGGCGGGTTTACCGTCTCCAACTATGTCGTCGAAAACCTCGGAATGACGAGTGTGGGGCCGATGGTCGACTGGTATCTAACACCGAACCGGCATGACTCTTTCGGGGCGCGTTACTGCTCCTCGTCGACATTCCCCGAACTGGACGCCGATTCGCACATCACCGCCACCAGCACCGTGAGTGTCCCGGAAAGCATACCCACAGGCAGCTACTACGTCGCCGCAGCCGTCAATTCCGACGACTACAACTTCAATCAGGTCGCCTGGTCGAACGCGTGCATTAACGTGGCCGGCCCCGCTTGCCCCGCGGGCATGCCCGAATGGCTCGACCCTCCGGACCTGGTCGTCGATGCCCGTCAGCCCCACGAGGTCGACGATGCGTCGGTGTTGCAGGGCATCAAGGTCTTTTCCGCCAAGGCACCCGTCGGCGCCGAGGAGTCGTGCTGGGCGCTGGATGAATCGCCCGGCCCACCGCGCAACTCCATCGAAAGCGTTACGTTCGACGGCTCATTCGAAGGCGCCGGAAGATACTCCATTACGCTCGCCGAACCGCTAACGCCCAACGTCGCGACGAGTGTGTCCTACTCCGGCGACGCTACGCGCGCGGCAGGAACATTCACGTCGCGCCCCGGAGACTCCAACGCCGGCGGCACCGCAGACGCGGGCGACATCTCCGCGATGATTAGTTGCTGCCTCGACGCATCCTGCGCTCCGTTCGGTGCGTTTGTTTGTGATATCGACCATTCCTCCAGCGTGAGCGGCGCGGACTTGCTGCGCCTGGTTGACGTCCTTAACGCGGCCGGCGAGTTCACGAGCGAGTAAGTCGCGACTTTCCGGCTTGGTTCATCTCGATTTACGCCGGGAATTCGCATGAACGCGCCTTTGCACCCGGCCGGACTCGCGTATACCATAACATTGGCGCTTATTATGCTTGGCGCTGTTTTCGTGGGAGCCGCAAAACCCGTGCGCGTATTCGACACGCGCGGGCGCCGTCCGCACCTTGGGCGAATTGCAGGAGAAGTGGAATGTCAGGGAATACCAAGCCTTTTCCATCCTTGGGCCTTTTCGTAACGGTTATAACAGCGGTATTAGTCGGACTGTTTAGCCTTTCGGCGGCCGCCGATCCTCCATCCAAGACTCGCGTCACCAAGGAGCAGGACACGTCCAGTAAGGGCCGCAGCGGTCACGACGATAGACGTGATGAAATACGTGTTGACGGACGCGATGATCGCCGTGACGGCAGGAGAAACGTCCGCCGCGAACGGCCGACAAAGTCGTACGTGCCGACGCGGCGGGATTACGGCCACGTGCGTGTCGTGCAGCCCCACAGGCGCGCCGACGGAACCATAAACATCAGACCCATCATTGGTCGGTGCAGCAAAGTCACTCCCGTCGTACTTGCGCGGTTTGAGGACAAGAGGCGGAGTCAGGTCGAACTGGTTATTTCACTTTTCAAAAAGGGCGAGCGCTCCAAGGCCGTCGAGATTTGGGGCTCCTTCGTCACCGGTCTTGCGGAATATCATGAACCGGTCGACCTCGATGAAGTTATGCTCTACGTCGTCCGCGAAGGATGTGCAAGGGAAAACGACGCTATGTTGTTCCATGCGGCGCGGCTTCAATTCCTGCGGGATACGGAGGAGCAGCTTGAGGACTACGTTGACTTGCTGGATGAGCGGCGTGATTCGTGCCGGCGGAGCGGCCCCGCCTGTCCGCCAACTACGCAGCGCGACATTGAGACGGAGCGCATCCGCGCCCGCGCCAACCTTGAAATCGTCAGGATCGAAGCCGACGTGCAGAAGGACATCGCCGAGGGCATCATCGCAACGGCGCACGACTACGAATCGCGTTTCGCGGCCGCCTACGAGGATCTATACAGGGAAGTCGACGTGCGCGTTAGATTCTCAAACTAATACCGTGTTTCATTTTGTCACAAATGCCTGGGCCGCAGGTTTCCGCAGGTGTGGTTCCTCGTAGCCCTAGAATCCGGCCGAACTGCTCGTGACGATTGTGGCAGAATCTGTGAAACGCGGTTACAGCGGCGTAGCATTTACGATATAGACCAACAGCGCCTCGACAGAGCGCGCTTAGGGAGTAGCCAATGCGAACCGGAAGAGCAATTGTCTGTGCCGCCTTCGTCAGTCTCGCGTCCGGCGCGTTTATGCCGGCTCGAGCGCTTCCCTGGATACAGTTTGCCGACAGTGAATCCAACTCACTCTGCGACGTCGTCAACGCCGCCAACCTCGAACTGGTCGTGCTGGAAACCGGCGAGCTCACCGGCATAACCGGGCCCGACGCGATCTTCATAGACACCTTCGTGGACGACGAGGGATTTGTCTTCTTTCAAGAGTTCCCCGCCGGATTCATAGAGTTCGCCGAAGACGCCGACGGATTCCGCACACTTTGGTGGTTCACCGACTTCGGTGACTTGGTGAACGTCAACGAGTTTACGGGAGAGCCCACGCCGACCAGCATTTTTCCCGACGAGTTCGCCGACGTGCCCTGCAACGCATGTCCCTTCTGGGACGAGCCCGCCGAGTGCGAAGACTCCGACGGCGACGGCGTAGAGGACATTTTCGATCTTTGCCCGTTCACGCCTTTCGATGACATCGCCGACATCGACGGCTGTTCGTGCAGCCAGATCGACGCGGACGCCGACGGCGTGATCGCATGTGACGATTTCTGCCCCGACACGCCGCTCGACGAGTTTGCCGACGACTTCGGCTGCTCGTGCAGCCAGCTCGACGACGATCTCGACGGCGTGGACAACTGCTTCGACCTGTGCTTCGACACCCCGGCCGACGCCCTGGTCGACATCGACGGCTGCGCGATCCGCCTGCGGCCCGCGGTCCAGATTAGCTTCTGCGGCAGCTTCGGCGCCATGATCATCGGCGCCATGTTCTTTGGTCTCGCCGGCTTCCGTTCGCGCCTGCGTGCGACCATTTGAAGTTTACGCCAACGGGGGACTCAGTGCGACAACCGTGACGAAGCATCCGGTTCTTGAGAGGAGTGCCGCCGCGGTTACCAGTTGGGCGATCGATCGGACTGTCGCCTTACCCAGAACGGGGTATTGTCCTACAACCGAACATCCCAGGTCCTGCCCGGAAGTTCGATATAGGTAATCGCGTTGCGGTTGACGAGGACGGCCTGTTGCTGGCGGCTCGATTCCGGGCCTTCGCTGATTGTGACGTCTGAAAACAGCATGAAGTCACTGTCCTTCTCGCGAAGAGCGTCGCCCGGCCGAACTTTGGACCCTGTGCACAGCGGGACGTGGAACAGACCGCTGATCTTCACCCCCGAACGCAGGTGTACCGTAAGATTGCAGGTCTTGGTCGGCTGCTTCACATAATCTTTATCGACGTGGGCCCCCGCCGGGTATAGCCGGATTGACCCAGCGGGGGGGCGCAGCTTCTGCTAAGCCGAGCACTCCATCGCCCGACGCATGGCCCCCGCCGCGCAGGTCGGACCTCATTCCGATAGAACACCGCCGCCCGAACGGAACGTAAGAACGGTGTAACCAATTCACTAGGGAACAATATCGCCGGCGGTAAGGAGCGCGAAGAGAACAAGGAGCCATCCCAAAATTGCGATGATGTCGAGTTGCATCGTGTCTTCGCTCCAGAGCCTTACTGTTTATTCCTCGTTGTCGTCGTCGGGGTTCGCACCCAGGGCTTCGAACAGCGGCGAAAGGGCCGTCGCGATGAGGCTGTCTGCTACCAGTACGGCCGCGCTTCGTGCGGTGAGGGCGAAGTAATCCTCGGGCAGGCAACCACCTTCCAACGTTACCATCAACGAACCGCCAAGCAGAAGCGTCCTCCATCCGCGTTTTGGACCGCTCAATGTTTCGCTCCTGTCCGGGGGAATGTTTGTGGGACCGACTTTTGCGTCGGCCGGTTGAGCCCCCAGAGAATTCCGACGTTTCCGAATAGTCCGTTTCGTAAACGAACAGACGGCCATGATACAGAATCAGCATCTGCCGCTCAAGCCGGCCATTGGGCCGGCTTCGCCGCATGTAGTATCTCGTTTCGTACACGCGGCACAAGCTCCGATCTTATGTCCCGTACATTATCGACATGACCCCGAGGAAGGTGGAGCCATGCCCGGCCGCAACATGAATGCGAGTCATTTCCAGTTGGGCAGGCGGTCCCATCCGTTCGGCGCCTCGTACTAAGGGCGTACCGCGTCGCGAGCCGTTGCCGCTTCTTCAATTATCCGTGTGGCCTTCTCCCTTTCTTTCGGTGTTAGGCCCCCCAACCGGCCAGCCAGTCGAAGCGCCGTCTTGATATAAGAGTGGGCGGCCGGCACGTTTTGTTGTTCGAGGCTGACGAGTCCGAGGTGATAGTTTGCCGCAACGAGAGTCGGCGTTTGGCCTGCGACCTTGATGCTCTCCGTGAGCTTCCGTGTGGCCGCGGCCAATTCACCCAATCGAAGCAACACGATAGCGTGCGTGTCCAGGAGTGCCGCATTCTCTTGACCACCCGCGGCAAGAAAACGGTCAACGACCGCCCGGGCATCATCGAGCCGGCCGAGGTCTTCGGCGTACATCCACGCCAGCGCATTCACGGGTTGGGGTGCCTCCGGAGAAAGCACGGCGGACTGGATGAATTGCTCCGCGGCACGCTCGAAGTCTCCATGCCGGTAGTGGCACATTCCAAGGCGATACCGGGCGTTGGAGGCCGCCTGCGGATGTTCCCGAGCTATCTGCTCGAGCCACGTCATGCCCGTCTGACGCAACTCGTCATCGGCCGATTGCGCGCCGAGCAATTCCGCGACCACGGCCAAAGAAGCGACGTCGTCAGGGAATTCAGAACGGCGCCGCACCCCCGAACTGTGGACTAGGTCGAATCTCCCTCGGCGTGCGTGGAACTGCGCGGTTGCCGAGAACGTCGAGGCGGATGACTCGTCGAGCTGCGCAGCGCGCATGTACAGCGAATCGGCCTCGTCGAGATCGCCTTTTGATTCGAGGAGTCGCGCCAGCACGAGCAATTCGGTCGCCGTCATGGCCTCGAGAGGTGCGAGACCTTCGACAAACTCAACTGCGCGATCAAGCCGTCCGGTCTCCGCAAACGCGGCCGCGAGCAGACGGACGCCCTGCGCGGCGCGCGGTTGGATTTCCAGAAGCCGCCGCAGGGGCGCGATGGCCTTCAGGTATTCGCCGTGAAAACAGTACAATTCCGCGGCGATAAGGAGCAGATCGGGATCGTCGGGAACGAAGGCCAAACCAGTCGCGACCGCCTCGCCGGCCGCGTCCATCTGTCCCGATCGGAACTTGGCCGCGGACATGAGTCGATACGCTTCTGCCGATCTTGGGTCAATGGACAACGCCTTCTCGAGGCTCGCTTCAGCCAGCGAGAATTCGGGTGGTTCCATTACAAGGGCAAGCTCCCCATCGAGAAGGAGCGCGAGGAAATCTTCGGGGTCCGCCTCCAAACGACGCTTGATAACGTCGCGCGCTTCCGCCCGGTCGCCCGGCGAATCACTATGTCCCAGCAGGCGGGCGAGACTAAGGGAATTCGCCGGGTCTTCGCCCTGAAGCTCTATTGATTTGCGCACACAATCCACCTGACGGGCGCGGCGGTTGATCGATCCCCAGAAATCGGCGCATGCCGCCCATACGGCCGCGTCGTCTGGCTCGCGTCGCTGGGCTTCCGCGATGGCCTGCTCGGCTTGGGCCTGATTATCGAGCATAGATAGTACGCGAGCCCAAAGGACGTAATGCAGCGCATCGTCGAATTCGTCGACCGCGCCGCGGACCATCGCTTCCGCTTCCGTGTTACGTCCCTGCGCGATAAGCGCCCGCGATAGCGACCAAAGTAGCGGCGGCGAGGATGGAGCGCGGGCCAACCCATCCCGTGCAATAGCCTCCGCACGCGCGGCGTTTCCAACACGGAGGTGCAAATCGGCCGTTACGACCGTCCATGCCGGATCGTCCGGCCGGAGGACGAGCAGCCGTTCCGCGGTTGCGATCGCTGAATCGAAGTCTCGTTGGCGTATTTGCTGCTCCGTACGCAACCGCATGATTGAGGGATCCTCCGGCGATAGCCTCATCAGAGCCTCGAGCAGGACTTCCGCCTGAGTCAAGCGCCCAAGTTCATAGAGTAATCCTATCAGGCGAATCGCCGCAGGCTGCGTGCGCAGGCGCGGCTCTTGAGCGATGGCTATCTCGTACGATTCGACGGCTTCCGCGATGTCCGCGTTCATTTCGTGCGCGTATGCGATAAGGAGGCGCGCGGATAGCCAGCGCGGACGCTCCGCAAGGCACTGTTCGAGAAGCTCCAGCGCTTCGTTTCGAGACGATTTGGCTGAACTGAGTCGCAGTAGAACGTTGGCCAGCTCGAACTTCCACTGCAAGCCGTCGTCTCCCTCGAGCGAACGAATCTCCTGATTGCTTTGCGTTGCCTCGTCCAGGTCCATCGTGTGACGCATGATCTTACGCCGCGCAGGAACATTGTCGGGGAAACGGTCAGCCGTTCGCCGATATAGCTCCAGCGCAGGTTCAACCTGTCCAGCGACCACATACGCGTCAGCGACCGTCTCCCAGACGCCCTGGAGCGCCCTTTGCGGCAGGCTGGTGCTGTCGGCGTATTCTGCTGCGACCGAAAGCCCACCGACGGCAACGAGCGCTTTAACTCGCAACACCGGCGGTTCCAAAGCGTTGGGAAAGTGACGAACGAGATCGTCGGCGATTTGCAGCGCATGTTCGGTCAAGCCTTCGGAAATAAAGTGCTGCCCGAGCTCCATGCCGAGTTCGGGACCGAATTTGGAATCGTCCCGGTACGCATGGACGAGATTAGCCGCATCCGAATGCCGCCCCGCGAGGACGAAACAGCGCATCAACCACCGCGTCGCGAGCGAATTCTCAGGTTCTTCTGATGAAAGCTCTTCCAGTTTTTTCTTCAGCGCGGCAGCGTCCACCGGCGGGCTGACGTCAGCCGTTTTTTCTCGAAGCTCGCATGCCAATTTGATCAGGGACACGACGCGATCCAAGGCATCTCCAGCATTGGGTATCCCCCTAACGGCGTCACGTGCCTCATTAACCCGACCGCGGCGCCACGCCAACTCTGCGATTTGAAACCGTACTTCCGTGTCGCGAGGGGCGTGCATAGCTATACGCCGAAGGGTGTCCACTGCGGCCTCCAACTCGCCGACTGCGGTGAATGCGGCCACCAGCATGCGCTGTGTCCGGGTATTCGACGGATCGAGACGTGTGGCGTGTCGAAGGTGACTGATAGCCTTGTACGGGGCGCCGCGAAGCAGCGCGCAAGCACCCCTGATCTCGCTGACGCGCATGGACAGCGCGTCGGCCGTGCGCGGAAGGGAGTCGATTTCGGCCAGGCAGTCCTCCACGCGGTCTAGTAATCCAGCACGCAGGTAGAGTTCCGCGGCACTGGCCAGGAAGTCGGGATCCTTTTTCTCGGCAAGGTCTAAGAGCCTGTCGGCCGTGGCGGTCAGCGTATCCGTGTCGCCGGCCTGTGTCGCCCATGACGCTTGGGCGGCGAGAACCGCCGGGTCGTCGGGAGCAATCCGGGCTGCGCGATTCAAGAGTGCCTCCGCCTCATCCATCCGCCCACGGGAGAGGTAAAAGAGTCCCGCGGGAAGTAACAACTCGATGGAGTCTGGTGCCAGGGACAGGGCACGTTCCAGGTGCTCTTCCGCTTTCTCGACGGTTCCGTGCTCTTCATGAAAGAGGAAAGCAGAGAACTGAACGCCGGGCGAATCAGGCCCGATGCGCAGGGCCGCGGCTAGCCTCCGTGCGGCCTCATCCGGCTCATTCAACTCACCCCCCAGAAGCTGGATCAGGAGCGGGAAATACTCCACCTCGTCTGGTTCGCGCTCGATAGCGGCAATAAGTGCGTCCGCTGCTTCCCGGCTCTTCTTGACCCGGTGAAGGGCGAATGCGCGAGCGATGTTCGCATCACTCGACTTCGGGTCCAAGCTCTGCCAGGTTCTTGCAAGCTGTTCCGCCAGACCGAATTCGCGCAGCCCCAGGTAGAGTACGGTGAGCTTCTCCGTTGCGGCCAGATTATCGGGTTGGATGCTCACCAGGCGCTGGAGTGCCCGGACGGCATCGCCCGCGGCCGTCGGTGTCGTCTTCATCTGCTCAATAAGCACGTCCGCATACGATTGAAGTGCGTCCAAGTCATCGGGCTCGCGTTGGAGGAACTGGCGAAACGCAGTGGAAGCGCTCTCCCAATCCTCCAACCTGGCGGCATCCTGCGCGCGCGCGCGCAGGTTCAGCGTGTTCTCTTCCGTGCGGAAACGGTACAGACTGAGCGTGCCCCAGGTTGCAGCGGACAGCGCGACGACCATGGCCAAAACGCGCAACCATCGGCGTTGCCCGCGGTTCGATGTACTACCAACTCGGAGCATCCGAGAGCTTCCCACGTTACGAGATTGCCCAAGGGGGTGCAGGCGCCATGAGTCATCGCGACCGGTCGGTCTTACTTTCCTGTATCGTCGGAATTTGACCTGGGAGGTGATGAGTCGTTCTGAGAGACCCACGCCGAGTATTCACAGATTCCACGTAGCGCGAGGCGGCAGGCGAAATGGGAAACCCGCTGGGATGAGAACATCGCCACTGGTGTGCAAAGCAAGATCTGCCAGTCCAGCCAGAATGAACAGTGCCGCGCGTACTCCAGGTCGTAGTAGATCCACTCCTGGAAATCGCCTTCCGGCCGGTTTCTGAGGCGAAGGACCTGCCAAAGGCCGGTTATGCCGGGGCGGACCGAGAGGCGAGCCCGGCGCCACCCCGGACAGAACTGATTCTCTTTGTCCGGAGAAGGACGCGGCCCTACAAGGCTCATCTCGCCGCGCAAGACGTTGATGAACTGAGGAATCTCATCGATGTTGTAGCGCTGCATCCAGCGCCCGAGTGGGGTCAAGCGGGGGTCTTTCGTGATTTTGAACTGCGGTCCGTCAACTTCGTTCTCAGCACGTAACCGCGACTGCATCGCGTCCGCTCCTTGGATCATCGTGCGAAACTTCAGGCAGCGGAACTCGCGTCCCCGATATCCCTGACGCACATGGCCGAATAACGCGGGGCCGCGCGATGTCAGCCTCACCAGACACACCATGACGAGCAGCAACGGAGCCAGTATCACAAGCACCGCGGCCGAGAATAAGATGTCCATTGAGCGCTTCGCGAGTCGGTACGTCCAGGCTTTCTCCGCGGCGCCGATCCACCGGTCCTCGAATTCGTCCCCTTCGAGCGCGGACTCGGAGGCGGCTGCCTCGCGCCCGTCCGAAGCCGCGTCCTGAATGGACGTAGAGGCTCCTCCGCTTCGGCCGCGTACTCCGACGGTATACGACGTATCCCCGTCGACAGGGGCCGGGCGTTGGGAAGTGTGCACGGGCATCATTGCGTAGTCGTAGTTGATTCGTTGTGAAGCGGACTTCGCGTTCCGTTTCGGCCATGCCGCGCCTCGTCGACTGTCGATCCGGCGCGCCGGACTGTAGCTCCACGGCCGACGAAACAAGTCTTCGGACCAGCGGACGCGGCAGCGCCTCGTCAAACGCCCGATGCTGTCGGGCCCCCAGCCGTGAGCGACAAGATGCCGAATGACCGTGCGGGCGTGTTTTCCGCCACAAACGAGCAACGAGGCCGACAAAGGCCACGGATCTGCGGGCACGGGCGCATCCTGATAGTGACGCCGGAATCCCAAAACCTGTCCATACTCGTCGACGTGCACGGACTCCGCGTAGGCGCCGCCGTTCGCCGCATCGGGTGCGTCGAATACGAGCACGTCGCAGTCACGGCGCCGCGCCGCGGACCGGGCCGCACTCCAGTCAATATCCAGTGTATTCTCTCCGCTGATGACCCAGATCTCTGAGCCGTCGGACGATTCCGGGAGAGAGACGTTGAGGTCGTCGCCATACCAAATAACAGGTAAGCCCGCGAGGCACGTGGCAACCGACCGCTCGTGTTCCCTCCAGCTTCCGGGCAGGAGAAAATGCACGGAGGTGTCATGGCAATCGAGTGCCTGGCGATGCCAGACCGCCAGCGCCAAAGGATCAACCGGCGAGGTGCTACTCGGCGAACTACTAGCACCGTCGGCGGACTTCGCCTTTACCGCCGCATCGTGGAATAGAACCAGGATCATTTTCTTCTTCTGTACGAGAATGATACGCCTCCATTCCCCTTCGGCGTTGACAAGCGATTTCGGCCGCGCCCGCCGGCTAGCGACAAAGCTACTTAACCGTGGCTCCCCGCCGCGGGGGCATAGCCGCTATACGAATATGGCGCGGATTTCGGATCAACGGCGTTGAGTATAACGCCAACCAATTTGTTTTCGACGGGAGTCAGGCTGTCGCGGGCGGCTTGCGCCTCCTCGCGCGTGGACATCCCGGCACGCAGAATCAGGATGACTTCGTCGACCAAAGTAGCCAAAACAACGGCGTCGCTGTACGCGAGTACCGGCGGAGAGTCTACGATCACCTCGTCATAGTCTTGGAAGAGCGACCGTAAGTCCGCCTGCGCACGACGTCTCCCGAGCATTCCACTGAACTGTTTGTCACGCAGTCCTGCGGGCATGAACTCGAATTCCTCATCACCAGCCGGCCGCACCGCCTCTTGAGGCGACAATGTACCCTTCAATAAGTCCCTGAGACCCGGCTCGCCGGTCTTGTCCAACGCGTGCGTGATGCCCTGGCCGCGGTTGTCGGCATCGACGAGAAGAACGCGCCGTCCGGTCGCCGAGAGGCTTCGAGCCAGTTGCAAAGCCAGAGAGGACTTTCCGTTCCCCCCAGTGGGGCTCGTGATTAGCCTGCTGCGCGCGTGCCCCGTGCGCGGCGCCGCGAGCAACGCGGTGGAAATTCCGCGCATCGGTTCGACAATGCGTTCATCATACACGAGCGTCGCGCCGTTGCGGTCCTTCAGGTATTGGACGCTGCCGAGGAGCGACATGCCGAGACGTCGCGTCACTTCCTTGCCGCCTCTTACGCTGGTGTCCATGCGGTCACGCACTATGCCCGCCCCGGCGCCGAGGATGGCGCTCAGAAAACACGCCACAGCCATGAATTTGAGCCGCATGTCCACGTTCGGCTCCGTTGGTGCGACGGCGGGTGCCTCGATCGAAACCCGGGACATGCGGTTCTGCTCGACCTCGACGCTCCAAATCTTCTGGCGGACCTGTGCCAGCGCAAGTTCGAGGCGCTCGCGCTCATGGCGGAGGTCGTCGACCAGGAAGGCCTGGCGCGCCGCCTGGGCATGCCGATTCGCAAACTCGGCTAGTGTCTCCTGGAGCACCTGCGCCACGACGTCGGCGTCACGCAATTCAGCTTGGAGACGTCGCCGCAGCAACATAGTGAAATTGTCACGAAGCTCCGCCTCGCGAATGCGCAGCGCCTGGCGGAACATCTCGATCCGATCGAGCCTTCCTTTGACGTTGGGGTGTTCAGGACCGCGGCCGAGTCGTTCGTCATCTAGTCCTTCCGTCTTGAGCGATCTAAGCCGAGTACTCGAATGCTGCCACTCTGGATCGTTCTTGACGTACTCCACAAACTGTTCAGCGACAAAGTCCGGCGCCTCCGCGGATTCCTGACTCACGTCAAACGCTTCCAGCTTAGCCGCGGCGAGAGCGCGTGCCTGGCGGGCCTGCGTCAGCCGTTGTTGGAGTTCGAAAAACCATTCACTGACGATGGCCTCCGAGGAGGCCGCCGATTCAGGGCCTTCGCCGGCGGCAAGCTGTCGCAACTCGACACTCTTGGTCTCCAAGCGCGCCGCCAACCCCGTCTGTTCTCGCCGAAGCGAACTGAGAATCTTCTCGTCCCATTCCCGCTTGCGCTCCTCAGTTCGGCGAAGATACGTATCGAGAAGTCCGTTCACGATGACGACCATGTCGTCGGCACTATCGCCAAGCATGCTCACTTCTACAGTGTAGGTGTTTGAGATTGGTTCGGCCTTTAATTGCGCTGTGATCGTCTGCGCCGGGTTCGGCGAACGGAGGACCGAAGGCAGTGCTCGTACCTCCGGCAAATTCAGCGTGGCGGCAATGACGGACGCGCTGGTCATCGTTTGAATCTCAGTGGCAACATACGACCTGTATTGCCCGCTGATGTCCGTTTCCATGTCCGGCACAAGGACTGGCCGAACCACCGCGGCGATTTTGACGACTGCGCGGACTTCGTACTTGGGCTGCACGAAGAACCAGATGACCGAACAAGAGAGCGAACCCAGCAAAACCGCTACGAGCACACACGTCCGCCACCGTCCGCGTAAAACCGAGACTATCGGCTCCGATGCGAATGGTTGATCATAGCCCGCGAGCTCAGTCGGCGTCCCGGAGTGAGCAAAGACGATTTCGCTGGGTTCCGTCATAGGTTATCTCGCGAGCCGCGCGTTCGCTGTATTCATCGGCACGTTGCACTTCCCGAATACGTGCGGCGAGATGCAACGAATGGCTCGATAGCCACACAATAAGCGTGGTCCGAATAACGACGTGCCCATGCTCCGCACGGGGCGATCCCCGGCGTGTGCCGTGCCGACTTCCACCGGCAGTACGAGGTTCCCGCGCGTGCCGTCGTTGTGCTCCGCCCAAGACTCATCCGAACGCGCCGGGGGGTGAGATCCGCGTAAACCCTCGCAGAGAAGGTCCGTCCACAACGGCAAGATACTCTCCATCGGCCGATTTCGAAAACAGCCGTAACTCAAGCTGAATGAGCAAGAACGCGCACGGCACCATGACTAATCCCAGCAACTCGTGTGTCGTACCGTATACCAGCCACTGGTGTTCCGTGCCGTACAAACAGGCGGTCACGACGATCCGGCCGACGTTGCAAAAAAACGCGATCGGGAGACTCGACACGACCAGGGTCACCTTTTGCCAGGTCGGGCGCCTCACGTTAAAGGCGACGAGCCCGGCAATGATAATGAAGGCCAGGGCCATGCGAAGACCGCTACACGCTTCTGCTACGGATACGCGATGGTCTCCGACGTCGAGAACATGGCCCAAACGGTGTACAGGCACGCCGATGATCTCGAGTATCCCGGCGGAGAGCATCGCTCCTAGTCCCTGAAGTGGCAACATCAGAGCGTCGTGTACACGGTTCGGCAGCGGAACCATCAGTAGCAGAAACAGCAATGGATAGGCAAAGCGCTTGTAGCTCTGCCATCCGATCAAGCTCATTGCCAACCCGTTTATGCAAACCACGAGGCTCAGGTTTTCCAAGGAGGTAAATAAGTGCCACCTGCCCAGTAGGTTTAAGATCACGCCGGTCCCGAACACGGCCAGGCCCACGGGTGCGAACGTAAGTTTCATGTCGCCAAGCAGGCGGCGTCGCGTAACGATCATATATAGGCTGACCAACGGAACGAGTTGGCCGGCGCTGTAATCTCCACGGGTTTGCCAGACGTACCATAGGTTCACGAGGCTGTGCCAAAACGCCCAGACGAAAGTCGCCGCAACAACCCCCGTAGCTGCGAATAACCCCAAGGCGGCCCGTTTAGGCGACGTCGGGAGCGGCGCCGGCGGATTGCTCGCCGGTGAGCGGGAACCAAAGCGAGGTCCAATGCGCTCTACCGCCGGGCGATCCTCCGTTCCGCCGGGGGCGGACGGCCGGTCCTGCGGCGCCCGCGCGGCCGTATCAAGACGGACGATTCTGTCGGCAATCATCTCGCTGTCTGGAATCCGCACTCCCTCCGGCGCAATGACCCGAATGGCCCGCGCGTGCTTTCCAACGACGGACCCATCGCCGAGGATCGCCGGCCCGATCACCAGCGCTCCTTCCGACACCGCGCAACCGTTCCCAAGCAGGGCCGGACCGATGACTCGGGCCCCTTCGGCGATCTTGACATCTTCGCCACACCAGATATCGGGGGTGAGCTGGCGGTAGCGGGCCGCCTGCGAGCGTGCCAGGGCCCGTGTGACGGCGTGCAGATAACCGTTCCAATCGGAAATCTCTCTCGTATGCCCGTGCAAAACCACGGATCCGACTCTGTGCCCGGCCCGCCGAAGAGCCGGGACCAATTGTTCCTTCAGGTCCCTGTAACCTCTTTCGGGAATCAAGTTCATCACCGCCGGATCACAGCAGTAAAGCCCTATAGGTTTCAGAAGACCGTCAAGCCGCCCAGCGACCGCCCGGCTTCCCGAGGCTGGCCGGCAGAACACGGTCAGCGAATTACCCTGAGCCAGATGTTGATCTACCATCCAGGACGGATCGTCCTCAAGCCAAACCGAACTACTAGCGACAAAGATGACGTCCCCGCGCATCCGAGACTCACACGCTTTGATGCATCCTGCCGTTCCGTGAGGTATACGGTCCTGAAAGAAATGGACGTCGCCGAGGAGTTCCGGGTAGCGGGCAAGTTGGTTCCTCAGGACTGCGGTATCGCCATTGGCGCAGATCGTGCAGCTTCCCGCGAAAGCGGATCGCAACTTATCCAGCAACGCCTCGAAGACGGTTGTACCGGGGAGGGGCAGCAATGGGCGAAACATACCCTCCACCCACACTGGATCCGGGCCGATCGACCCCGCAAGCAGCACAACGTCAACGTCCGCCATTCTTCCGCCCGGGGCGGCGGAGCTAATGGAATTGTAAGCGCACCCCGGCGCTTTGCTCTTTCCCACGGAACTGTCGCCCTCGCATTGCCTGTGACGGCCAGCCTAGAAGATGTTGGCGCTGCTCAAAGGCTGACCTAGTCGAGTCCTGACCCTACTAGGCTATACCTGAAATTGCGCCGATGTCAAGATCAAGTCGCGTCATAATACGTCCGGTAATAACTTTCTGACCCCGCGGCGGAAAACGGTTGAGTCCGGGCCAGGCGAACCGGACGACGTGCAAAGCTTGCAGGACACGTTCGGACTCCAATCGGCCGGGGGGAGGCCGACGAGGCCTGGATGCTTGTCAATGAGTTATCGCCGGGGGCCAAAATGGCGTCGGCTCCCGTATGTACCCAGGTCAATACCATTCCTGAGAATGATACTCCGCCAATCGACGCCCAGGCCTTGGGCTCGTCCAACTGACTTTGTAGCGTACGAGGTCAAACCACTAGTGGGCACGGCTCAATTCGCGTCCGTACCGATGTCCCATTGAGCACGGACAAGCCGCCGCGTGCGGCGGGCCACCGTGTTTCCACAGTCACTAAATGTCGAGAAATTCCTCGATCTGGCCGTTGACACTCTGGCATACCTGTATTAGGATTGGCGGCGTGAGTTCGATGCCCGTCGGGGCATGGAAGCCTGCCGAGGAGGGCGTGCCGGGATAAACTCTCGGTCTGCACCATGTCGCAATCTCAGGGAAGGCCGAATATCTTGGCCACCAGTGCATGCTCGCTACGCGGGAAAGCCGAGTTTCGTGAGGTGGAAGAGGTTCTCCGAGCGCGCATAACGGTCGCCCGGCGTTCGTGCGTAAGTTGCGAAAGGCGAAATTCTTGGGGAAAAAAAGGGCCGGCCGGGAGCAGCGCCAACCACCTTCCGGCCGACCGCACAAGCAAGCGTGGGCGCGCCCCATTTAGTGGCGGTCTGACCCAGCGCCGGCTATTATAGGTCCACCATTTCGCAAGTCAAGATGGCGCGAATCGGGTGACTAGGAAGAACGCCCAGGTGTGGAACGCCACTTCGATGCACCCCAGGAATCCTGCGCGACGCTGCCGATGATATCCCGAGAGATGATATCCCGAGACATGCGGCTCATTCTGTTGCGGCGACATTCGAACGGCGCCCGTATAGACGTGTGAGGATCGTAAGCGCAACGGTGATGTGGCGCGACGATTGCATGAAAGGGAATTGGTCCGGGAAGCTATGGTGATTGCCTGGAGAGTTCCGGAAATGTCGGCATGGGTAACGACGGGCGCGTCTACGTCGGTTGGTGCAAGTCGTCCGCCGGTTGCGGGGGGCGCACGCAAGACGTACGCTCTCACCAACTCTATACGCCAAGCGTTTCGCGTCCGCTTGCCGATTCTGACGGCGCCGAGCCGGTTGCCCGACGTTTAACGAGTCATGGGTGGTTTGCTACGTTTGCGTTGTCAAATGGCTGAAGCGGTCCATCCGGCGGGTCCCAACAATGTGTCGGTCGGTTGCCGACGCGCAAGTTGGGGCTCGATGAGCCAGCGTGCGGACGTAATAAAGATCTTGCAGTCGCGAGGGTCGGCGACGACGGTGCTGCGACCGTAAGCTATTGTATGTCAATCGGTTCCGTGCGCGCGCTACAGAATCGACGGGGACGGAGTCTGCCCAGGGCATCGCCATCCGGTTCTCGCCGGACACGAAGCCAACGTTTTCTTCCGTCGAAGATCCGGCGGAGTATGAGTGCGGCGGACTCGGAAATCGCCAAAGTGGAGTGGTCGCAAGGAACCTCCGAATCACCCGTCCAAGCCAGCCACGGGCGGCTTTCATTGTGAGGCACGAGGATAATGGTGAAACCTGAGACCGGGACGATCGTGGGCGTACAAGTCAAACCGCTCAAGGTAATCCCCGACGAGCGGGGACGGCTGATGGAAATGCTTCGCGCGGACGATTCAATGTTTCGCGGCTTCGGCCAAGTATACATGACTACCGCCTATCCGGGCGTCGTGAAAGCCTGGCACTATCACCGCAAACAATGGGATCACTTCGTCTGCGTGCGGGGTATGATGAAGGTCGTGCTTTTCGACGGCCGCGAGGATTCGGCCACTTACGGCAAGGTCAACGCGTATTTCATCGGTGAGCATCGGCCGCATCTGATTCAGATTCCACCGATGGTTTATCATGGCTTCAAGTGCATCAGCGAAAGCGAGGCCATAGTGATCAACACGGTTACGGAAGTTTACAACTACGACGACCCGGATGAGTTCCGAGTCGACGCCCACAACAACGACATTCCCTACGACTGGGCGAGAATGGATGGCTAGTATGAAGGGTGTGATTCTGGCGGGGGGGCTGGGCTCGCGTTTGGCGCCGCTGACGCGCGTGACGAACAAGCACCTGCTTCCGGTTTACGACAAGCCGATGATCTACTACCCCATTCAATGCCTGGTGAACGCGGGGATTGAAGAGATCATGATCGTGACGGGCGGCAACGACGCGGGTGATTTCTTGCGCCTGCTGGGTAACGGTCACGACTTCGGGCTTCAGGACCTGCACTATACATACCAGGAGGGCGAAGGCGGCATCGCCGATGCGCTCCGCCTGGCGGAGCACTTCGCCGAAGGCGGCAAGATCGTCGTTGTACTGGGGGACAACATCATCGAAAAGAACATCCGCAGCTTCGTGGGCGAGTTCTTCGCCCAGGGGCGAGGCGCCAAAATACTGCTCAAAGAAGTGCCGGACCCTCAGCGATTCGGCGTGGCATCTATTCGGGACGGGCGTGTCGAGCGCATCGAGGAAAAGCCCGCTGAGCCGAAGAGTAATCTGGCAGTCATCGGCATTTACATGTTCGATCGCCAGGTGTTTGACATCATACGGACTCTCAAGCCTTCCGGGCGTGGCGAACTGGAGATCACGGACGTTAACAATGCCTACGTTGAGCGGGACGCTCTGACGTACGGGGTCCTTGACGGATGGTGGACCGATGCCGGAACGTTTGAATCGTTGGACCGCGCCTGGAGGCTGGTCTGCGAGGGCGGGGCTAACAAGATCGACGAGCAGGAATTGATTGGGACCGGCGCTGCCAGGGGCTCCGCGTGACGAAATCCACTCTGCTTGTTACCGGCGCGGCCGGCTTCATCGGCAGCAATTTCGTGCGGCTGGTGCGCAGGGTTCGCTCCGATGTCGAAGTGATCGCGTTAGACGCGCTAACCTATGCCGGGAACCTGGAGAGCCTTTTGGACCATGCCGGCCGGCCGATCTGCCGATTCGTGCGCGCTGATATCTGTGACGCCGACGCGCTGGCACCATACTTTGCAGAGAGACTCGACGCTGTCATAAATTTTGCGGCGGAAAGCCATGTCGACCGGAGCATCATGGGGGCGCAGGAATTCGTCCGCACCAACGTCCTGGGTGTGCAGGTGCTTCTCGATTTGGCGCGGAAGCACGCGGTGGGCCGCTTCCTGCAAGTGTCAACGGATGAAGTCTATGGGTCGTTGGGGCCTACGGGCAGGTTTACGGAGGACACACCTTTGGCACCCAACAGCCCATATAGTGCGTCCAAGGCCGCGGCCGATCTGCTGGTCCGTGCGTATCACCACACCTTCGGTGTGCCGACGCTGATTACGCGCTGCTCCAACAACTACGGCCCGTATCAGTTTCCCGAGAAGCTGATCCCGCTGTTCATTACGAATCTTCTCGATGGCCGCAAGGTCCCGCTCTACGGTGACGGACTCAATGTCCGTGACTGGATTCACGTTCAGGATCATTGCGAAGCAGTTCTGCTGGTCCTTGAACGCGGCACGGAGGGGAGTGTCTACAACGTCGGCGGCGACTGCGAACTTCCCAACGTGGAGATCGCGAAACGGCTCCTCGCCGGTCTGGATCATGACGAGAACATGATCGAGTACGTAAAGGATCGTCCCGGCCACGATCGGCGGTACGCAGTGGATACGTCCCGCATTACGGCAGAGTTGGGGTGGCGGCCTCACGTAGAGTTCAGCCGCGGACTGGACGAGACGATCGACTGGTACAGGTCCAACAAGGCGTGGTGGACCAGAATCAAGAGTGGGGAGTATTTGACGTACTACGAGAAACAGTACGGCCGCGGCGGGGTTGTAGGGGTCATGGAGTGATCGCAGAAAACTGGGCAAGCGGGCGTGTGATCGTGCTGGGCGCGAAGGGCATGCTCGGCCACGAGTTGATGCTGGCGCTAGGGCAGAAGCTTGGTTTCTACTCCCCGGGTCGATTGTTTGCGTATGATCTGCCCGAGCTCGACATCTGCGACGGCGAAGCAGTTCGCAAGACGATGCGGCATCATGAAGCCGACGTCGTGATAAATGCGGCCGCCTACACGGACGTGGACGGCTGCGAATCAAACCCGGAACTGGCCGAGGCTGTCAACGGCGAGGCCGCGGGAGGCGTAGCGGCCGCGTGCCGGGAGGCCGGTGCGAAAATGGTACACTTCTCAACGGACTTCGTTTTTGACGGGCGGCTGCGTCGACCGTATCGACCGGATGATCCGGCGAATCCATTATCGGTTTACGGCCGCAGCAAGTGGATGGGGGAAGAGGCGGTACGGTCCGCGGGCGGCCGGAGTCTGGTGGTCCGGACCTCGTGGCTTTACGGCCTGAACGGGCGGAACTTTGTCGATGCGATTTTGGCCCAGGCATCATCGGGGCGGCCGCTCCGCGTAGTCTCCGATCAAATCGGCCGTCCCACCTTGGCCAGCGATCTTGCCGACGCGGTTGTTCGGCTTCTGGATTTAGGCGCCGAGGGAACCGTTCACTTCGCCAACTCGGGCGAGTGCTCCTGGTTCGAGTTTGCCGAAGAAATCATCAGGCAGGCGGCGCCGGGTGTTACCGTGCAGCAGATTACATCGGAAGAACTGCGACGCCCTGCCGAGCGCCCGGCCTACTCCGTGTTGGACTTGAAATCGTATATAGACTTGGCCGGTGATGTGCCTGCGACGTGGCGCGACGCGCTGCCGCGCTACCTTCACTCGAAACGTGCGACGGCACTATCGGCCGCGGAGTCGTCAACCGCGACCGGCGCCTCCGAGGGGCCTTTCAGGGCGTGAGCGACCGGATTGGCGAACATTCTTACCGTGGTACCGATGCCGCCCGCGACGTTGAGCGCGACCGAGGAGTGAGTGCGAAACCCGAGTGCGAGCTTGCGAGTACGAAGAGTGTGGCCGGCTCGATAAATTCGGATGCGCGCCGCCTAAGACCTAGTCAGGTGAATCTTGGAGTCCCGCTCTCACATCGACTTAAGGATCGGCGCAAATTGAAGAACTGCGCACGGTTCGGCGGCACGCGCGTAGGTGTTGTAGTATGTTGTTCGATGCTGCTTGGCGTCGGGGTCGTCAACCGCTGGGCCTATTCGGTATGGATCGCTGCGTCAGATGTTGCAGTTGCGCTCGACCCGCCCCTGTCGGCGGCGCCATTAGGCATAGGCAACTGGCAGGGCGTAGAGGTTCCCCTCGACGAGGGCGTTGTTAGGATTTCGGGCGCCGACGACTACATAAACCGAATCTACGTCGACAAGAGCGCGGACGAGCCCGTTTTCTTATACGCGGCGTATACGGCTCACCCCGTGAAACTGGCAGGTCACCGGCCGCAGGTTTGCTATCCAGCGCACGGATGGCACCTCAACCGGACGGAGACCGCTGCTACCCAGCGCACTGACGGGGCGGAGTTGGCGTTTCAGGTCCATGAATTCTCGCGTCGTGAAGTGTGGGATGAGCAAATTGTGGTGTTGAACTACTACGTACTTGCCGGACGGCACACGACTGACTGGACGGACTTCCAAGGTCTGAGGTGGCGGCGCCCGAACGTTACGCGTGACGTCAACCGCTATGTCGCGCAAGTGCAGGTATCGAGTAAATGCGGACTTGCCGCGGACTGCGCCGAGGCCCAACAAAGGGTGGCGCGTTTTGCAGGCGAAATGGCGCCCTTCCTGGATGCTCTGCTCCCCGATGTGTCGTCGTCTGCCGGTCGTTGATTCTGTCGGCGAACCGGGGCATTGCCCGGTCAACGCGGAGATGTTGTAGTATGAAAGTTGTGATTCTGGCAGGTGGCAAGGGTTCGCGCCTTGCGGAAGAGACCGAGGTCAAGCCCAAGCCGATGGTGGAAATCGGTGGGCGCCCCATCCTCTGGCATATCATGGCCCATTATGCCCACTACGGGTTCAATGATTTCGCGATTGCGCTGGGATACAAGGGCGAAATCATCAAGCGCTATATGGTGGACTATTGCGCCATCAGCGGCAACCTGACCGTGGATCTAGGCGATGGGCGTGTGACGGTCCACGAGGGCGCGCGACCGAAATGGAAGGTGGACCTGGTTGACACGGGGCAGGAAACACTCACGGGCGGGCGCATCAAGCGGCTGAAGTCCTACGTCGATAATCAGACGTTCATGCTGACATGGGGCGACGGTGTCGCGGACGTTGATTTGAAGGCGTTGCTGGAGTTCCATCGGGCCCACGGCAGGATTGCGACGCTGACGGCTGTGCGCCCGCCGGCCCGATATGGGCGCCTGACGCTCGACGGTGACTGCATCACGCTCTTTGAAGAAAAGCCGCAGCTTGGCGAAGGATGGATCAACGGAGCGTTCTTCGTGCTCGAGCCCGGCGTCTTTGACTACATCGATGGCGACGAGACGCAGTGGGAGAAAGAGCCGCTCGAACGGCTGGCGGCCGACAAACAGTTGATGGCGTACAGGCATACATCGTTCTGGCAGTGCATGGACACGCTGCGCGAGAAGCACCTGCTGGAATCACTTTGGGAATCGGGAAACGCCCCCTGGAAAACGTGGAGTTGAGCGGCTGTTATGAAAGTGCTAGTGACCGGACATGACGGCTATATTGGGACGGTCTTGGTCCCGATGTTTCTGGAGGCGGGCCACGACGTTGTCGGTCTGGACAGTTTTCTGTTCGAGGATTGCGTCTTTGGCGACGACGTTCCGTCCGTGCCGACCCTCCGCAAAGATATCCGTGACCTCGCCGCGGCGGATCTGGAATCGTTCGATGCCGTCGTGCATCTCGCGGGCATCTCCAACGATCCGTTGGGCGATCTTAATCCCGACTGCACCTACGATATCAACCACGTCGGTTCGATTCGTCTGGCAACGCTCGGAAAGGAGGCCGGTGTCCGTCGGTTCCTGTTTTCCTCGTCTTGCAGCACCTATGGCGCGGGGGGGATGGATGATGTTCTCGACGAGCACGCCCCATTCAGACCCGTAACCCCGTACGGCGAGTCGAAAGTCCTGGTGGAGCGCGATCTGGCGGAGATGGCCGATGAGTCCTTCTGCCCTACCTACCTTCGCAACGCCACGGCCTATGGGGTGTCGCCGCGACTGCGCGGCGATCTGGTTGTGAACAATCTCGTAGGCCATGCCTTCACGACCGGCCGCGTGTTTCTGAAGAGCGACGGTACGCCCTGGCGACCCGTTGTCCATATTGCGGACATCGCTCGGGCGTTTCTGTCCGTCCTGGAGGCGCCGCGTGAGCTGGTCTTCAACGAGGCGTTCAACGTGGGTCGCGACGAAGACAACTTTCAGATTCGCGAGATTGCCAACATGGTCAAGGACATAGTGCCGGGCAGCCGCGTGGAGTATGCCGAGGGCGCCGGGCCGGACAAACGCTGCTACCGCGCGAACTTCGGGAAGATCAAACGCGTGCTGCCTCAGTTTCAGCCGCAGTGGACCGTCCGATGGGGTATTGCAGAATTGTATGAGGCGTACAAGGCGAACAATCTCACAATTGAACAGCTTGAGGGATCGCGATACCTGCGTATCAAGCACATCCGAAAGCTGATGGAGGCCGGTCGCATTGACGATTCGCTGCGCTGGAAGGACCATCGCGGCGGCAGCGCCGCGTGCGTCACGAAACGGAGTACGGAGGAATGACCGCGCCCGTGCCTGATTGTCGATCGTGCGGCGCCGCGGGGCTGGTGCCGGTGCTCTTCCTGGGGGTAACACCGCTGGCCGACCGTTTGCTGACGGACTCCATGCTGGCGGAGCCGGAACCGGTGTTTCCGCTGACTTTGCACTTCTGCGCCCAGTGCGGACTCGTGCAGATTTCCGAGTGCGTCGCGCCGGAACAGCTTTTCTGCGAGGACTATCCGTACTATTCTTCCTTTTCTGACGCGTTGCTGAACCACTCACGGGAAAACGCCCAAGAGCTCATCGAGCGGCGCGGACTCGATCAAGACAGTCTGGTTGTCGAGTTGGCGAGCAACGACGGCTACCTCCTGAAGAACTTCGTCGAGCGCGGCATTCCCGTGCTGGGAATAGATCCTGCGGAGGGTCCCGCCAAGGCCGCGCAGGAAGCCGGCGTGGAGACGATGTGTACATTCTTCACGGAGCAGCTCGCCAGGGAACTGGTTTCCGAAGGGCGACGCGCTGACGTCATCATCGGCAACAACGTGCTCGCCCACGTGCCCGATCTCAACGGGTTCGTGGCGGGCATCAGGACTTTGCTCAAGGACGACGGCGCCGCGGTCATCGAAGTGCCCTACGTCAAGGACCTCATCGACCACTGCGAATTCGACACAATCTACCACGAGCACCTGTGCTATTTCTCGGTGACGGCGTTGCGGCGTTTGTTCGCAAGGCACTCCTTGTCACTGAACGATGTGCGCCGCCTGCCGATTCATGGTGGGTCACTCCGGCTGTACGTAGGGCACAAAGAGGAGGTCCGCCCGGCCGTCGAGGTGCTGTTGGGCGAGGAGCGGGCCGGCGGCGTGGATCAGATCCGCTTCTACGAAGACTTCGCGCAGCGCGTCGTGCGGATACGTGCGTCGCTGCTGGAACTGCTTCGGAGTTTGAAGGCGGATGGAAAGCGCATCGCGGCCTACGGCGCCGCTGCCAAGGGCGCGACACTGATCAATTACGTCGGCATCGGTACGGATCTGATCGACTTCGTGGTGGACCGCAACACCCACAAAAGCGGCCGGTACATGCCCGGCCGACACGTACCGATCTTTCCGTGCGCGACGCTTTTGAGAGAACGGCCCGACTATTGCCTGCTGTTGGCCTGGAACTTTGCGGATGAGATCATGAAACAACAGGCGGAGTACATCCGGCGCGGCGGCAGATTCATCGTGCCGATACCGACGCCGCGTATCATCCGCGACGATCCCGTGGCGATCGGCCGATGTCCGTGACGCACACCTGTCCGAACTGTCAAACCGCTGGGATGGCAGTGTTCTACGGCGTGGAGCGCATTCCGGTGCATAGCTGCATGATGCTCGAACGCCGTGAGCAGGCGTTGGAGTTTCCGACGCGGAATCTCGCCCTGGGGCTCTGCCCGGCGTGTGGTTTCGTGTCGAACGTGCTGTTTGACTCCGCGGTGCAGGAGTACACGGTCGGCTATGAGGAGCAGCAGTCCTACTCCCCACGTTTTCGAGCTTTCCAGAGCGAGTTGATCGCGGACTTGATTGAGCGATACGATTTGCGCAGCAAAGATATCGTGGAGATTGGCTGCGGAAAAGGTGATTTCCTGGTGGAGCTCTGTGAAGCGGGAAACAATCGCGGCGTGGGTATCGATCCGACGTGCGACCCCGAGCGGACGTTGGACCGCGGGGCCGGCCGGGTCCGGTTCATCCGGGAACTCTACGCAGATCGACACGCAGACCTTCCCTGCGATTTTCTCTGCTGTCGCCACACGCTTGAGCATATTCATCCGACGAATGACTTCATGCGCCGGCTGCGTGACGTCGTCGGAGACCGCCGGAAAATGGTCGTCTTCTTCGAGGTTCCGGCCGTCGAACGGGTTCTGAGCGAGAAAGCGTTCTGGGACGTCTACTACGAACACTGCTCCTATTTCAGCCTCGGTTCGCTGGCCCGGGTGTTTCGAGCGAATCGCTTCGACATCATCGAACTGAGCCGCACCTTCGATGGGCAGTATCTCCTGCTCGTTGCCCGACCGACGGAGGACGCCACCGGTCCGGCACACGCGACGGAAGATGACCTCGAGCAAATCGCAGACGCGGTGGCCGAGTTTCGCGACGGCGTGCGCCAAACCATCGACGGTTGGCGATCGCGCCTCGCGGACTTCAACGCGCAGGGCAAGCGCGTGGCGGTCTGGGGTTCCGGCTCCAAATGCGTTTCGTTTCTCTGCTCGATGGGGTCCACCGTGCGGGTCGACGCCGTCGTGGATATTAATCCCTTCCGGCAGGGCAAGTGGCTTGCGGGCGTCGCAAAACAAGTCGCCGCGCCCGACGCGCTGCGCGACCTGGCGCCGGACGTCGTTGTGGCGATGAATCCGATCTACTGCGCTGAGATCAGGCGCGAATTGCATGCCCTGGATGTTTCCGCGGAGTTGATGGCCGTATAGTTGTGAAGACCCCAGTCGAAATGACGTAGTTCTTGTGAAGTGTCCGGTTTTCCGCGATGAAACCCGACGTGATTTGGAAAGCACTAACGTGGCCACTGAACCGATGACTGTCTAGCGATGGGGCGGGATATCGGCGCGCAGGGCGGGTGCGAGTCGCAGTTTGCGACTCGAGGCCATGCGGCGGGTGCAACCCGTTGCCCGGTCTGCGGCCGGAGCGGCATGTCGGCCTTCTGGGAGATTCGCAGTCTGCCCGTCAAGTCCAATGCTCTGTGCCGTACTAGAGAGGAAGCCCTGGACGTACCTCGGGCTGACATAAACCTCACGGTTTGCCGGTCCTGTGCGTATATTTGCAACGCTTCCTTTGACGCCGGCCGGATGCAGTACGACCAGACGTACGAAAATGCGCTTCACTTCTCGCCGCATTTTAGGGCGTACGCCGATGACCTGGCACGACGTCTCATCGAGACCTACGATCTCCGCGGAAAGGACATCCTGGAGATTGCCTGCGGAGACGGATATTTTCTAAAACTGCTCTGCAAGCTCGGATTCAATCGCGGTGTAGGGTTTGATCCAAGCTACGCGGATCGCCCGACAGTTGAAGACGCAGATATGAACGTCTCCATCATCAAAGACTACTACGACGAGAAATACTCCGGCCGGGCCGCGGATCTGATCTGCTGTCGGCACGCACTGGAGCACATTCCCGACCCGGTCGCATTCTTGCGTACTGTCCGGCGAACGATCGGCGAACGGCACCGCACGGTTGCGTTCTTTGAGGTTCCCAACGCGATGTTCATACTGCGCGACCTGAGTGTGTGGGATATCATCTATGAACACTGCTGTTACTTTACGATTCCGTCGCTGGTGCAGTGCTTTAGGTCCGCCGGGTTCGAAGTGGACGATGCACGTGAGGCGTACAACGCCCAGTTCCTGACGATCGCGGCACGGCCGACAAGGGAAGGCAAGGAACCGGCCGTGATCGACAATCTCGCGGTTGATGACGTCGTCAATGCGGCAAGGAACTTCGCGGACCGTTTCTCCCAGAAGTTCGACACGTGGGCAAGGCAGTTTGCATCGCTCGCGGCGAGTCCGCGCAAGGCCGTCCTGTGGGGCGCGGGGTCGAAGGGGATCACGATCCTGAATATGTTGCGGCTGGTTTACGGATCCGGCGGCATCGACTACGTCGTGGACATAAACGCGCGAAAGCACGGCAAGTTTGTGGCGGGAACGGGCCAGGAGATCGTCCCCCCGGAGTTTCTTAAGAAGTACGCGCCGAACGTCGTCGTCGTGATGAATCCGGTGTACCAGAGTGAAATCCGGCGGCGGCTTGGAGAGCTTGATCTCTCCGTTGATCTACTGAACGCGTAGCCTTGGAAGTGCCCGCCGCCGGCCCTTCCCCATATGCCGCCGGATCAGGTCATGCCGTTGAAGGCTACGTACGGCGACGATTTCCAAGAGTGCCTGGCCTCGCTGGGCGTCGAGGGCGGGGCGCTTATTGCCTGAGACGCATTTTGAATGGCGAAATCTGACTTCGAATCGGCCCAAAAAAGGGGCGTAGTGATCAGCAAGAAGTTGGTCGCCATCAATGCCGCCAGTGCGCTCGGCGCTAGGGCCATCAATATAGGCGTACTGATCTGGCTGCAGCAGCACTTGCTGCGCAGGATCAGCCCTGAAGAATACGCCCTCTATCCGCTCTTGATGGCTATTATGATCTGCGTGCCGCTGCTGACCACGATTCTCACGTCTGGTCTGGGCAGATTCATCGTGGAAGCCTACGCGCGTGGAGATGAAGGGCAGGTCACGCGCATCGTTTCCACCATGCTGCCGCCGCTCGCGGCCGCAGGGCTGGTGGTACTGATCGGCGGTTGGGCTCTCGCGTGGAACATCGATCACGTGCTCGCGATCGCGCCTGCGCAGGCATCGGATGCGCGGTTCATGCTCGCCCTGTTGATGTTTTCCGCGGCCCTGAGCGTCCCCGCGGCCGCACTGTCGGTGGGTCTCTACGTCCGCCAGAAGTTCGTCCTGCAAAACGCAATCACGCTCTCTGCCGAGGTCTTTCGTCTGGCTCTGTTGCTCGTGCTTCTCTTCGGTTTGGGCACCCGGGTGCGTTGGGTGGTGGTTGCGTCGGTGGTCGCCAATCTGATGACCCTGCTGGCAATGGTGCTCATCTCGCGGCGGCTGATCCCCGTCCTGAGATTCCGTCGCGACGCCATACACTGGCCCCTCCTGCCGAAGTTGACGTCGTTCGGTTCATGGAACTTCATCGGGCAAGTAGCACACACGCTCCGCAGCGCCGCCGATCCGCTAATCCTGAACTCGTGGGGAACGGCGCTGGATGTGACCTGCTTTCACCTCGGTAATCTACCGAACAAACACATTCGCCAAAGCGTGAGCGTTGCCATGATGCCCCTCCAGCCTCCGATGACTGCCATGCATGCGACCCGCGAAAGCGGCAGGCTCGGACGAACCTACCTCCTCAGCAGCCGGTACGGCATGTGGATGGCGCTCGCGATCGCCGTGCCGCTGTTGATCTTCAGCAGGGAATTGGTTGTGCTTTACGTGGGCCGCGAGTTCTTGGCCGCCGCGACGGTCTTGGCACTGACCATGGGTCTGTTCCCGATTACGTACACCAGCCTGACGCTGCCCAACATTGCCATGGCGACGGCCCAATTGTCGCGCATGACGCTCTACGGGTTGGTCACCCACGTCGCCAATATCGCCTTGACGGTGTATCTCGTGCGTGGATTGAGTATGGGTGCAACCGGCGTGGCCGTGGCGTATTTCGTTACGGGTGTCGCCTGCCAGCCGCTCTTCGTGCCTCTGGGCCTGCGCCTTGCGGACGTCACTTTCCGGCAATGGCTGTATGAAACCGTGTGGCTGGGCATTGCCCCGGGGCTGGCCGCCACCGGGTTGTGGCTCGCGCTCCACTTCATCGTTCAGCCGAGCACCTGGCTCTCCCTAAGCGCTTGTGCCGCCGCCGGTTTGGCGGTCTACGTGGCCGCCCTCTTCGGCTTCTGTTTGAACCGGACCGAGCGCGCCGACCTGAGACGTGTTTGGCGCCATTTGCGGGCCGTGCTCTCGGGCCGCACCCGCGCCGCCGCCTGAAAACCGGTCGTCGCCCGTTACGCAGCAGTACCGCTGCTCGTCCTCCGCACTGCGGGAAGATCATGAAAGTTGCGTTCGTCAGCCAACCTCTAAACCACGTTCGGCCGCACGTCCAGGGCGATGCCATATCGATCTGGATCGATCAAGTGGCCCGCCGCCTGGCTCCGGCGTGCGACGTGTCCGTTTTTAGCCCTCGATATCGTGAGGATCCGCCCGTTGAAACCTGCGAGGACGTCGAGTATTGCGCAATTCACACGAGGATCGATCGCCGCCTTTCACGATTGCTCAAGCCGGTGTACTCACTCCGGTCGAAACTCCCACAGTTTGCCTCGGTGACAAGCTACGCCGCGTATGCCCTCAGAATCGCCGCGGAGATTCGCAAGCGCGGATGCGACGTTGTCCATATCGTCAACTTCATGCAGTTCGCGAGGATCGTTCGAGCATTGAATCCGCAAGTCAAGATTCTGCTCCATATGCATTGCGACTGGCTGAACGAGTTGGATTACCGATCGGTCGCCAAGAGTCTCAACGCCGTGGATGGCGTCGTCGGGTGCAGCGACTTCATCGCCCAGCGCGTGCGAAAGCGGTTCCCGTGGTTTCGGGGGCTCGTGGCGCCGCTGCTCAACGGCGTTGATACGGATGTCTTCTCGCCCCTGTCTCCTCCCCATCCGGCCCCATCAGCCGGACAGACCATTCTCTTCGTCGCCAGGGTCTCGCCCGAAAAAGGAGTGCACGTACTGCTCGATGCGTTCTCCCGCATTTGTGCGCGGTTTCCGGACGCCCGTCTCGATCTGGTCGGCCCCATCAGTACCGCACCTCGCGAGTACATCGTTGATCTGAGCGCCGATGAAAGCGTAAAGGCGCTGGCGCGATTCTACAACGGGCGAACGTACCGCGAGCACCTCGAGCAGCAGTTGTCCACCGACGTGGCTTCGCGCGTTAGTTTCGTCGGCTCAATTCCGCATGCGCGGCTTGTCGAATCGTATCGAAGGGCCGCGGTCTTCGCGTTTCCCTCGGTTTGGGATGAGCCCTTCGGCATGCCCAACGTCGAAGCCATGGCGTGCGGTGTGCCCGTCGTCGCCACGCAAGGCGGTGGGATTCCCGAACTGATCGTGGACGGACAGACCGGATTGCTCGTCGAAAGAAACAACGCCGCCGCCCTGGCCGACGCGCTCGATGTTCTGCTCGCCGATCACCAAAAACGGCAGGTCATGGGCGAGGCCGGAAGGCGCCGCGCCGTCGAGCTGTTCGGGTGGGACCGAATCGCCGAGTCGGCCATGAGTCAATACCAGTCTCTTCTCGCTGGTCGTAGCGCACAGGCCGCAGACCAATCAGGGCCGCGCGGCGAAAGTTGAAATGGACGAGTGGCTTGCGTCGTGTTGCGGCGAACGCTTGGGCGCGCATGGTTGAACGAAACTGAACGAGATTCGATTCACGCAAGAACCTGATGCTATTCGTGAGCATCGGATTGCCGGGTTGCATGGGAGAGCGGCTTTTTGCGCTCGAGCGGTATGACGGTAGTGAAGCACCGTTGGATTGTGCCGGCCACGGCCGCCGCGCTGATTGCGCTCATGGCGGCTCAGGCCGTCCTGAGCATGCGCAAGAAGTCCGTCACCGTCGACGAGATCATGTACATTGCCGCCGGTTATTACCATCTGAAAACCGGCGACTTCTACTTCAACATGACCAACCCGCCTCTTATGAAGCTGATCGCGGCTACGCCTTTGCTGCTGCTCAACCCGGATCTTCCGGAGATCGAGTCCCCGCCGGCCGACTGGTCGTTGATCCGCCAATGGCAGTACTCCCGCGCGTTTCTGTTTGGCAACCGCGTGGACGCCGACCGCATCCTGCTGTTCGCCCGCGTTCCCATCGTTTTACTCGCCGCCGTGCTGGGCGTTTTCGTCTTCCGATGGAGCCGTGAGCTTTACGGCGAGTCCGCCGGGCTGTTCGCGTTGTTCCTGTACGGTTTCAGTCCCAATGTACTGGCGCACGCCCGGCTTGCGACCCAAGACATGGGCATAGCGGCCTTCATGTTCATCACAAGTTACTACTTTTGGCGATTCATGAAACGGCCCGATGGACGTTCCCTCGTCGTGTGCGGCGTATGCGTCGGACTTTGTCTGCTGGTCAAGACCACCGCGATCCTTCTGGCGCCGATCTTCGGAATCTATGCACTGATTTGTATCGCCCGGCGGAACGGTTTCGGCGTGTACGCGCGGATGCCGTTCGCGCGGCGCATACCCGCCGACTTCGTGCGTTGGCGTCAACTTGTCTCCGTGGTCGGCGCATTCTGTGTCATGGGTCTTCTGGCAATCCTCACGCTGAACGTCGGGTATCGGTTTCAGGGCACAGGGCGATCGATTCATGGGACGTCGGTTTTCGCGAGTGCCGGCGATGTGCAGGGGCTGAAGGCGCGAGTGCCTATCCCCGCGCCCGCTCCGTTCGTCCGGTTGGTGCGCGCCCAGCGCGCGCTGACCTCGGAGTCCGATCCCTCCTACTTCGCCGGCAAAGTTCACGACCGTGCCTTGCCGTATCTGATGCTGGCGGCATTCGTGCTCAAGACGCCGATAGCGGTCATGGTCTTGTTCGCGGCGGCGTGTTACGTTCTGTCAAGACACGCCCGCAGCATCGAAGGCGAATGGCTCCTCCTGTTGGTGATCGTCGTTGTCATGGCGTTTTTCTCATTGATGCCCAACATGCAGGGGCGGATTCGATATGTGCTGCCGATCTTCCCCTGCATCTTTGTGTTGACTAGCGGTCTGCTGCGCCGAGGGATGGTGCGCTCAAAGCTGGCTGGGCTGTCGATCGGGGGCCTGTGTATCTGGTTCTTGGCCGGCGTTCTTTTCATTCATCCACACTACCTGGCCTACTTCAACGAGCTGATCGGCGGGCCGAAGAACGGCTATCGATACTTCGTCGATTCCAACCTCGACTGGGGACAGGATTTGAAGGGGCTCAAGGCGTACATGGATGAAAAAGGTGTCGACCGGATCAAGCTGGGCTTCTTCGGCAGTGCCGACGCGGAGTATTATGGAATCAACTACGACTACCTGCCCTCGGTCGGACTGGAGCCCAAGGAACCCGGCGAACGTTGGTGGTATGAACTCTCAGCCGATCGCCCCGCGGTATTGGAGCCGCAAAGTGGGCTGCTCGCCGTCAGCGCGACGATGCTGATGTGCCCGCACTGGATGGGTCGGCTTTTTGGTGATTCATACGAGTGGCTGAGGGACCACGAGCCGATCGACCAGATTGGCTATTCCATCTTGATCTACGACCTAGACTAGTGCTTTGGCGCAGGTCAATTGAGAGGGACGGCCATTCGCCCACACCGTCGCTCCGGCGAAAGCCGGAGTCCAGTGTAGCGCGTGTGAGGCTGGATTACGGCCTGCGCCACAATGACGTAGGACCACACTGGAGCGACGCGCCCGGACTGGGTGTCCCATCGATTGACGTGCGACTGATCACAAGGGCGGCAATGCAATGACCGAGCATGACCAGGCTACACAACCGCGTACGGACGGCGGATCGATCAGCGGCAATTTTGTTGTGCGCCGTGATCCCACCCACCCCGATGTCTCGGTCGTTTGTCCCTTCTACAACGAGGAGGGCATTTTGCAGCACGCCATCGAAGTCATGTTGGCGGCGCTCGAAAGTCTGGATGGCACTTACGAACTGATCGTGGTAGACGACGGCAGCGTGGACGGTTCGCGCGGCGTGGCCTCGGCGATGGCCAAGGCGCATCCGTTTCTTCATCTGGCCAGCTACGACGTGAATCGCGGCCGTGGCTACGCACTGCGACGCGGGATCGCGCAGGCACGCGGGCGCATCGTCGTCACCACGGAAATCGATTTGTCATGGGGCGACGACATCGTCCATCGCCTCGTTGCGGCGCTGCGTGAGCACCCCGAGGCTGACTTTGTGGTGGCGAGCCCGCACCTTGCGGGCGGCGGATACAAGAACGTGCCGGCCAAGCGCGTGTTTCTGAGTCGCGCCGGCAACTGGATCATCCGTGCCTGCATGAGTGATGCGGCCACGATGAACACCGGAATGACCCGCGCGTACCGGCGCGAGATGATTCAAACGCTGCCGCTCGAGGAGCACCGCAAGGAATTCCACCTCGAGGTCATCATGAAGGCCCGGGCCCTGAACTATCGCATGTGCGAGATTCCCTGCGTACTAGAGTGGCGGGATTTCAGGAACAAAGGGAAGAAAGTGGAGCGGAAGAGCTCCGCCAGGATTAACCGGCTCATCGTATCGCACACGCTGTTCAGTGTCTTCGCCAACCCGATACGATATGTATGGGGAATGAGCGGGATCGTCGCCGTCGCGGCGCTGGCGTTCTTTGCATGGGGCGTCGCCCGGGCCCTAACCGGGGAAGTGTCGGTGTTCATGGCCATTATGAGCTTGTCGCTTGCGTTGATTGCCGTAGTTTTCTTTACGTTCGGCGTCATCGCTCAGCAGGGTAACATGATTCAGCGTGAGCTTTGGACGATCAAGCAAAGTCTTCTCAAAGAGAGTCGCGCACACAGCGCCGAAGAGCACCACGCCGAAGGAGAAGAGCGCGTCCCGTGATTGCACGTTTGCAACGTCATGCCGAGGATCCGTCGGCCGTCGTACACGTGGATCTGGACGGCGCCGCCGTCATTTTCCAGGACCGCGGCATGACCTACGACTACGCCGACGACCCGCTCTTCGAGTCTGGTCTAACGAATCTGCTGGAGTTCTTTGATCGAAACGGGATCAAGGCCACGCTCTTTGTGATTGCCGCGGACCTGGAGGATCCGTGCAAGCGCGAGCTATTGGTCGAGGCCACCCGCAGGGGGCACGAGATCGCTTCGCACAGCGTGACCCATCGACGGCTGGCGCGTCTTACGCACGCGGAAAAGCGCGTTGAGATTGCACAGAGCAAGGCGCTGCTGGAGTCGGGCCTGCGGACCACCGTGTTGGGCTTTCGCGCACCGCACTATGACGTGGATCGGGACTGCTTCGACCTGCTCGATGAGTACGGGTATCGCTACGACTCGTCGACTTATTCGACGCCCGAGTTCGCCCGGCGCTTGCAGCTTCCGGTGATGCCGGCCGGCCCCCATCGCCCGTTCGTCGATCGGGCGCTCATCGAGTTTCCGCTGCCCGACTACAAACCGGCGCCGTTCCCGTTCCATCCCTGCTACAGCCTCATCCTGGGAGATCGCTACTCTCGATCACGAATGACGCGCTTCCACAAGCGGGGGCTTCCGCTGGTCATGCTCTTTCACTTGACGGACTTGGCCGACCCGCTGCCGCGGGATCGGATTGCGGGCTGGCGGCTTAGGTTGATGACCCTCTCACATCTGCCCGCGAGCACCAAGATCGCGCGCTGCCAGAAGATGCTCGACTTCGCCAGACAAGGCTATCGTTTTACGGACACGGAATCACTGTTGAATCGGGAGTCAACCCGTTTGCATGACAAGAATCCGCTTATAATGGCTATCAGTACCACACACGAAACAGGTGCCGCCGTGTTCGAGGGTGCCACGATCAAGTCGGCAATCAGTGAGGAACGCCTCGACCGCACCAAATTCTCCACGGTCTATCCACCCACAAAGAGTATGGCCGAGGCGATACGCGTCTCCGGCGTCGATCCCAGGAAAATATCGGACGTGGTCATCTCCGGTTTGCCCGCCGCCAAGCTGCTGCCGAAAATGATAGGCGGCCAGTGGCGCGACTTTATAGAGTTCCATGGATTCAATGACTACTTCCCGCACTTTTGCAAAGTGCTGTATCGCGCTTTCTACTTCTACCGGGCCATGCGCTACCGCTCGATCCTCCGCTACTTCCGCAAGGAGTACGGCACGCGCCCGAATCTGCACTTCGTCGAGCACCACCTCTGTCACGCGGCGGCGGCCTACCGCACGGCACCGTTCGACGACGCCTTGATCGTTACGGCTGACGGCGTTGGCGACGATCTATCGGTGACGATTTCCGAGGGGCGCGGCGGAAAGATCACACGACTGGCCGAAATTCCCTATCCACATTCATTCGGCCAATTCTACACCGCTTGCACTCAGGTGCTCGGTTTTCGAGGCGGGCGCCACGAGGGCAAGATCACCGGGCTCAGCGGATTCGGCACCGTCGATCCGGAGCTGTATCGCAAGGTCAAGGCGACCATCCGGCGCAGCGGTCCGAAATTCACGTTGGACAAACGCTACTATTCCGAGGGAATCGTCCGCGGGTTCTCGCTGAAGAAAATGCGCGGCGGCGAGAGCATGTTCGATGCCGTGCAGTACCGCAACTACAAAACGCCGCTCAAGCGTCTCGTAGCCGGCCACCCCCGGGAAGACGTGGCCGCGGTGTTTCAGACGCTTCTCGAGGAGGAGATGATCGCTGTCGTTCGCCCCTTCGCCGAGTCAAGCGGGTTGAAGAACCTCGCCCTCTGCGGTGGCGTGTTTGCCAACGTCAAGCTGAACGACGCGCTGTTCCGTGCCCTCGATATGGAAAAACTCTACATCTTCCCACACATGGGCGACGGAGGACTCTCGGTCGGCGCCGCGCTGGAGTTCGCCCAGGCGCGCCCGGCCCCCTTTGACACCGTGTTTTGGGGGCCTTCCTTCTCGGAAGATGAAATGGAAGACGCCCTGCGCCGCGCACGCGATGGTGGATTGAACTATCGCCGCGAGGACGACATCGAAAAGGCGATTGCGGAACGCCTCGTCCAAGACAAGGTCATTGCACGGTTCAACGGCGCCATGGAGTTTGGACCGCGTGCGCTGTGCAATCGTTCCATTCTCTACGCGGCTTCCGATCCTACGGCGAACAAGTGGCTCAACAGCCGGCTCGGGCGCACCGAATTCATGCCGTTCGCGCCGGTCGCCTTGGTGGAGGAGGTCAATCGCTGCTTCAAGGGCATTGCCGGCACCGAGCACGCGTGCAAGTTCATGACCACAATTCTGGACTGTACGGACTTCACCAAAGAGCGCTGCCCGGCCATTGTTCACGTCGACGGTACCGCCCGCCCGCAGTTTGTCTCCAAGGAGATCAACCCGAGCGCGCACAAGGTGTTGACCTACTACCACGAAATGACCGGCGTACCGCTCTTCGTGAACACCAGCTTCAACATGCACGAGGAGCCCATCGTCTGCTCGCCACACGACGCCGTACGGGCATACCTCGCGTCCCGCCTGGATTTCCTCGCCATGGGACCGTTTCTCGCCTGGATCGAGGACGCGCGCGAAGAGGTGCACGGAGCGGCCGAAGCCGAGTTGGAACGGATCGAGACGGCCTCGTGTCAGTGAGCTGAAGCCACGCGACCCCACGATCGGCCACCATGACGGGTGTTTCGGCCCGAACAAAGGTGACACCGATCTGGCACGCATCACACATGGCGAAGGATACATCCAACTTCGAGGTCGAAAGCCCGGATAACAATCGTCCTGCGGTGATGGCGGCCGGTGAAGGTGCCGGCGCCGCCAACCCGGAGCGTGGTGCGGATATTGCTCCACACGACGGCCGGGGTTTGTTGCAACGGCCCGGTGCCGTCTATCTGGACGCCATTCTCCGCGAAGCCCCGCGCGTGCTCGGTCTGATGGATCGTGAGGAGTACAGCCCCACCCGCGGCTGCATAGACCGGACGCACTGGGCCTGGAAGTTCACCGACTTCCCCGGGGCCCGGTTCCAAGAAGGTCTGTGCGTGCTCAGCTTTCTTTACGCGACCGACGTTGGGGCCGGTTCGTACTACCACAACCCGCGGCTGCTGAACTGGATCGCGTCAGGCTTCGATTTTTGGAGCGCCGTGCAGCGACCACGCGGCGACTTTGACGAGGCCTATCCCTACGAGCGATCCCTCGCGGCGACCGCGTTCACGGCTTTCTATGTTTCCGAAGCGTACCACTTTCTACGCGGCCGGTTGCCCGCCGATACGGCCGAACGCTTTCGGGAATCGCTCGCCCGCGCGGGCGATTGGCTGATCGCCAACGACGAGCGTCACGGTTTTCTTTCTAACCACCTGGCCGCCGCCGCCGGTGCGCTGTGTCACGCCCACGGAGTCTGCGGTGACGCCCGCTACGCTGAACGTTGTCGGTATTTTCTTCAGAAGATCCTCGATCACCAGTCGCACGAGGGCTGGTATGAGGAGTACGGCGGGGCGGACCCGGGTTACCAGACGCATGGCAGCTTTTACCTGGCACGCTGCCTACAGATGGCACCGGATGAGCGCCTGGCCGACTCGCTCGAACGGTCCTTCGCGTTTCTCGCGCACTTCGTCCACGCGGACGGCAGCCTCGGCGGGGAATACGCCAGCCGCAACACGCAGACATACTATCCGGCGGCGTTTGAGATCATGGCCCAGCGCAGCGGCCGGTCGAGCTGGATCGCAGAGACCATGCGCCCGTCGGTCGAGTCGCTGGCCGCGGCCGGTCTCGGGAGCGTGGACGCCTACAATTACTTTTCGCTTCTGAACAACAACGTGTTTGCCTACGTCGCCTGTGCTGAACGGACCGGACCGGCAGCGCCGCCGATTGCACCCCCTTCAGAGCCGGGTATCACGAACTTTCCGGCCGCGGGGATCGTCAAGATTCGCCGTCCCACCTACGAAGCGTTCGTGGGTCTGTCGAAAGGGGGCGTGCTCAAGGCCTTCGATCGGCAAAGCCGGCGGCTGATGTGCGACGACTGCGGCTATCTCGGGCGTATGAAGTCGGGCGGCGTCATTTCGAGCCAGTGGTTTGACGACACGAGGAAAGTCGACGTGGATTACGGCCGCGTGACGGTTTCCGGACGTTTCTACGAAATCAAAAAACCCACCATGAAGCCCTGGCCCTTCATCGGGTTTCGGTTATTTACCTTGACCATTGGCCGAATGCAGGCAGTGGGCTACTGGCTGAAGCGGCTGTTGGTACGCGTGCTTGTCTATCGCAGGCGCGCACTCGATTTCTCATTCAAGCGCAGCATCACGTTTACCGACGATGGCTTCGAATTGCGGGATGAGTTGCGGAGTCCGCTGGCACACAAGATAGACAAGATCGAGCGCGTCGATTCCTTCGCGACGATTCACATGGGATCCTCCCGGTATTTTGTTCCGCATCAGCTTGTGGCCGGTCCGGACGCACTCCCGGTGTACAGAAGCGTCGATCTGGCGGGGCTGGGAAGCGGCGTCGTGCTTGAACGCAAGGTCTTAGCCATCGCCTCGCGTGGGCCTACGGAGCGCGCCTAGAAACTATGTGCGGGATCTGCGGATACAGCGGAATCGACGACGAGTCCTTGCTCACCAGGATGACCGAGGCGATATCCCACCGCGGACCTGACGACCACGGTTATTACTTTCATGGGTCTGTCGGGCTGGGACACCGTCGCCTCAGTGTTATCGACATTGCCGGCGGCCACCAGCCGATGGAGAGTCCCGACGGAAATCTTGTCCTGATCTACAACGGCGAGATCTATAACTATCGCGAACTGCGCAAAACGCTCGAGCTGTGCGGTCGCCGTTTTGCGACGGCCTCGGACACCGAAGTGCTCCTGACGCTGTACGAGGAGCACGGCGCAGAGGCCCTGAGCAAGCTCAACGGCATGTTTGCGTTTGCGGTTTTCGATCGCCGGGACGGTTCGCTCTTTCTCGCTCGTGACCGTGTGGGCATCAAGCCGCTCTACTACCTTTCCCTGCCCGGCCGTTTCTTGTTCGCCTCCGAGGCCAAGTCGATCCTGTGCTACCGGGATTGGACTCCCACGCTCAATGCCCGGGCGATCCACGACTATCTCGCCCTGCGGTACGTACCCGGCGACCGCGGCATGTATCGTGAGCTGCGCAAGCTGCCCGCCGGTCACTATCTACGCTACCGCGGCGGTTCACTGGACATCCGGCCCTACTGGGAGCCGGGCCTCTACGAGGGGCCCTATCGGCCCAGTGACGAGGAATACCTCGACGAGTTCGCGGAACTGATGGATCGCAGCGTAAAACGCCGCATGATCAGCGACGTGCCCGTCGGTGCCTACTTGAGCGGCGGATTGGATTCCAGCACGATCGTCGCTTCGATGGCACGATTGACGTCGAAACCGATCAAGACGTTCTCGGTAGGATTCGACTACGAACACGACGAGCTCAACGAGGCGGCCGCAACGGCGAAACTTCTCGGATGCGACCACCACGAGCTCGCCTGCCGGGCGGAAGACGTCACGCTGCTGCCGAAGATCGTCCACCATCTCGACGAACCAATGGGGGATGCGATCATCATTCCCATGTTTCAACTGTCGCGGGCGGCCAAGCGCCACGTTACCGTGATTCTGACCGGTGAGGGCGGCGATGAAGTGTTCGGCGGGTACCTGTTCCACAAGCTCATGTGGGCCGGCGATGTCTATCGCCGCACGGTGCCCGGCGCGGTCCGTAGCGCGCTTATCGCCCCGCTCCTTGCGGCCGTGCCGGCCGGCGCCATGAACGTGGCCTTCAAATATCCGGCCTATCTCGGCCGGCGCGGAAAGCAAAAGGTGCTCGATTATCTGAATCTCTTGGCGCCGCAGAATATCGATCGTGCGTACCGCCATCTGATCTCCTTGTTCGACGAGCGCGACACGCAGGACCTTTACACGCCACAGTTTCGGCGGCAGTTGGGTCAAAAAGAGGGTCACTCCGGGGCCCCGCAGACCAACGGCGCGCTGCACGGAGCATACTTTGACCGTCTTCTCAGGTTGCAGTTCGACCACTGGCTGCCGGACAATATGCTCCTTCGCCAGGATCGAACCGGCATGGCCCACGGCATCGAGGGCCGCGTACCGTTCCTTGACCATGAACTCGTGGAGTTCGCCGTGCGCCTGCCGCGCCGCCTGAAACTCAGGAGAATGACCGGCAAGTACATCCTTCGCAAGTACGCGGCAAGGATGCTGCCGCGCGCGGTCGCCCGGCGAAAAAAGATGCCGTTTTACGTCCCTATAGAGAATTATTTTCAAAACAAAGAGTTCAAGCAACTGATGGATGACATGCTCAACGAAGAGGCGGTTCGCCGACGTGGATTGTTCCGTCCCGAAGCCGTGGCAACGTTGCGCGCGCAGACTGATCGCCGGGAGTTTCTTCGAGTTAAACAGGTCTTCAGCCTGATGGTCCTGGAGCTGTGGTTTCGCATATTTCACGATCGATCGGCGCCGTGATCGGTCCGCCGCGAATCCTCGCTTCGGTTTCGCAACCGGTCCAAACGGGGAACCCAAACGGGGAACAGCAAAGCTGGAGCTTTGCTCTCCAATGCCTGGTAACGTCAATGACCGACGGGAAAGTCGGTCCCACATGAGCGGTGTCCGCAACGTTGCGCGTGTGCTGGTGTGCGCGGCGGCGATTGCGTGGGTGCTGCGCCGTCTCGATTGGGAGGAGCTGTCCGCCGCGTGGGACGCGAGCGACAAGGTTTGGATCGGCCTCGCGTTTCTGGTGTTTCTGCCCGCGCCGCTGATGCAGGCCGTGCGCCTGGTGTGGATACTGCGCGTCCAGGATATCTCCATCGGCTACTGGGTGTCGCTGAAGCTCACCTTCGCGGGAAACTTCTTCAACAACTTCGTTCCGGCAGGCGCCGTCGGCGGAGACTTCGTCAAGGGCTACTACATCACCCAGCGGACTTCGCACAAGACCGAGGCCGTGACCGCACTCTTGATAGACCGAGTGTTCGGGCTGATGAGCTTCATCATGTTTGCGCTGGCCGGTCTCATCTTTGTTTCCCGCGAACAGACGCGCGGCGTGACGCCCTGGCTCTACGGGCTCGCCGCTGCTTCGGCGGCCGCAGTGGTCTACGTCATGTCCTATCGCGTGCGGCGCGTGTTGCGATTCGAGCGCTTGATCGATCGCCTGCCCTTTGCGGAACAGTTCCACCGAGTTGCGTCCGCCACGGTGCAGATGCAGGCCCACCGCCCCATCGCTCTTAATGCGCTGGGTGCGACCGTCCTGGCTCATGCGTTTCTCTTCGTGTCGTTTACGATCGCCGCGGCCGGTCTCGGCATACGTGGCGATGTGGCCGGCCAGGTTGCCTTCCTGGCGATCTCTCTGGTCATCGCCACCGTGCCCGTGTCGCCCGCGGGGCTCGGTACGATGGAAGCGTCGATGGTCTATTTCTTCGTCAACGGCGGCTACGGAACCACCGAGCAGGTGTTGTTGCTCGCGCTCGCAATGCGCGCCATCCAACTCTTTTGGGCGATGCCGGGCGCAGCCGCCTACCTCACGGGCTCCTGTCGCCCGACCGCCGGCGTGGTCGCCCCAGCGCCGACGGATCGCGTGCAACGGGCGTCCAATTTGGATGCGTAGCACGGAACTTGCGGTTCAAGGTACTGGATGACGCCAATGGGACGGGTCCTCACTAAAGCAAACACGACATTCTTGTCGACGGGAGTTTCGCGTGCCCCGCGTTAGCATTGGGCTGCCGGTTTACAACGGCGAAGCGTACCTGGATCTCGCGCTACGGTCTTTGCTTGCGCAAACCTTCGGCGATTTTGAGATTCTCATCTCGGACAATGCCTCCAGCGATCGAACGGCGGAGATCTGTCAGGAGTATGCAAGGCGGGATAGTCGTATTCGCTACGTACGTGCAGCAGAGAACCTGGGGGCAGCGCGAAACTACAATCGAGTGTTTGAGATGTCGAGCGGCGCGTATTTCAAGTGGGCTGCGCACGACGACGTTTGCCATCCGGAGTTCATTGCCAGCTGTGTCCGGGAATTGGACGAGAACCAGTCCGCGGTGCTGGCGTACCCGAGGACGGCTATTATAGACGCTGCGGGGAATTACGTCGAGCGGTATGAAGTGCAGCTCCGTACAGATTCTCCAGCTTGCTATGAACGCTTTCATGCTCTCACACGCGGTCACCAGTGCTACGAGGTCTTCGGCGTTATTCGGCATGCGGCGCTGAGAGCCGTTGCCCCCTTGGGTGCCCATTTTGGCGCAGATGCGGTTCTGCTGGCTCGACTAGCGCTCATGGGCCGGTTCATTGAGATTCCCCATTGCTTTTTTCAGCGTCGTGCGCACCAGGCGGCATCGGAGTCCCTTCGTAGCGACCTCAACTCGTATGCCAAGTGGTGGAGCGGGCCAGGTGGGAACGGCCTGACCCTCCCCTATTGGAGGCTCGGGCTCGAATTTGCGAAGGCCGTACGTCGAGCTGCGATAGGAACCTCCGCCAAGGCACGGTGTTACGTATCCGTTGGCGGGTGGTACCGGCGCCGGCTGCGTTTCTTGAGCAGGGACCTGGTAAGAGCCGCTCGGCAGCTTGTCGCCAAGGCGGCCTATGTCCGCAGAACGAGAGATTCGAGAAGGGGAAATCCATAGCGCAGGATGGTTCGCCCGTCCCGCGGGGGATTCAGCGTTTGCCACGGGGCTTTCGGACGCCTGGTGTTTGACCGTGAAACTTGCAACCCACAGGAACGTCGCCTGAGAATTTTGGTCGCCATTGCGAATTTCGGCAGCGGTAACCGCGATTTCCTGGACCGGCTGCTTGACGAGTATCGGCAAATGCGGTTCGACTTGGATATCGTCGTTCTCTCGAACGTTCCGAAGGATCTAGGTCCAAACATCGAGGTCGTAGTCGGCCTTCCAACAAAGAATCCGCGATCGCTGCCATTCGCGCACAGGCCGCTCTTTGCGGATCGAATCCACCAATATGATTTGTTCATTTACAGCGAAGATGACACACTGATAACAGAGCGCAATATAGAAGCGTTTCTCGACGCGAATGCAACGTTAATGGACGACGAAATCGCCGGATTCCTGCGCCAGGAGGCCAGCGAGGACGGCCGCGTCTTTATCTCGACAGTGCATTCACATTTTCACTGGGATGTGCGCTCCCTCCGCTCTCGCGGCGGGCGCACATATGCTCGCTTCACCAATGAACATTCCGCGTGCTTCATTTTGACACGAAGCCAACTGAGGCGTGCAATTGACTCGGGGGGCTTTCTCGTGCCGCCTCACGAAGGCCGCTACGCCATGCTGGAGACTGCTGCAACCGATCCGTATACGCAATGCGGTTTCGTGAAGCTGCTTTGCGTTTCACATCCGCAGGAGTTTATCGTCAGGCATCTTCCGAACAAATACATCGGAAGAATGGGGATCGAGGTGAGCGAATTCCATCGGCAGCTCGAACGGCTCCGCGAAATCGGATCCGACGGTTTCGCGGGCACAGAACTGTTGACGGCTGAAAGCAAACTTCCGGGCATGCCGTGGTCCAAGAATTACTTCGAGCCATGCCGGCGGGAACTCCTCGCAACTATCCCGGCGGAGGTCCAGACCGCGTTGTCGCTTGGGTGTGGATGGGGCGAGACGGAACGCGTCCTTTCCGAGCGTGGAGTACAGGTCGTGGGGCTTGCGCTTGATCCGGTTATCGCCGTTAGCGCCAAGCTTCGCGGAGTCGAAACCGTCTGCGGCGGGTTTTCCGAGGCCCGTGCCGCACTCCGCGACCGGCGGTTTGATTGCGTGCTTGCCTTGAACATTCTTCATTTGGTGCCGGATCCAGTTGGCCTTCTTAGATTATTTGTCGAGTTGATGTCCAAGGACGGTATTTGTGTGCTTACCGTGCCGAACTTCATGCGGTTGCCTATGCTATGGAAACGCGCGCGCCGTCTTGGCGGCTATCAGCACATTGGCGACTTCGATCGGAGCGGCTTGCAGATGACGACGGCAAGACGATTGCGCACGTGGCTTGCGCGCAGCGGGCTCAGAGTAGAGCGCGTCGATTGGCTGGTACCGCAACGCTTCGAGCGTTATCGCGCTCTAACCTTTGGATTGGTGGATGAGTTGTTGGCATCCGATCTTGTGGTCTTTGCACGCAGGCAGTCATGCCACTGACTGGCAAGTCGGCAGGCGAATCGGAAACAATGGAATGGAGAGTTCCTAGCCTCGAAGTAGTCAACGAATTCGGTGCGCGCAAGCCGAATGATCGCGTCGACATGAACAGGACATTTTCGGCGGCGGGCCGACTAGGACTTTTTGGTTGTCCTTTAGACACGGGAAATCTCGGGGTCTCCGCGCTTGGGTTGGCAACCATCCTAGGTCTCCATCGTGCGGGGCAAGCCGTAGATGTCGTCATGTTTGACTACGGACGCGGGACGCGCGTCGAAACACTTGACATCGGCAACGAATCGCTGAACGTGCGGCGCGTTGGCTGCTACTACTCTCGTCGCCTCTATTCTACGAGCAATACGGCTCAGATGCTCATCGCCGCGAAACTCGGGCTGCGCCGTTTTCACCCGATGCTGCGGAGGTTGAGCGAATTAAATGCGATCCTCGACGTTTCGGGCGGAGACAGTTTCAGCGATATCTACGGTTTGCGGCGCTTCCGATCAGTGAGCCTCCCGAAGCGACTGGCGCTCACGTTGGGAATGCGTCTCATACTGCTGCCTCAAACCTATGGCCCGTTCCGAAGTTGGAAGTCGCGGCGCGTCACTCAATCTATCCTTCGTAATGCGTCGCAGGTATGGGCCCGTGACGCGCGTAGCCACGAGACCGTCAGGGAACTGCTTGGAGATGAGTTTGACCCGCGGCGGCACCGGTGCGGCGTGGACGTGGCATTCGGGCTGCCGGCCGTGCAACCACGGGACTCCGCGGTTGTGGAGTCGGTTGGCAGGTTTCGGGATGCGCGCGGCGTGCGTGTGGGGTTGAATGTCAGCGGGCTTTTATACAACGATTCCGAGGGCGGCGCGAAGCGGTTTGGACTTGGCGGCTCGTACAGAGAACTCATTGACACTCTGGTGGATCGACTTGTCGCCAGAGAAGACGTACAGATCATGCTGATTCCACATGTGGCCCCCCAACGGCCAAGCGTTGACTGCGACGTCACCGCGTGCGCGGCCCTTTTCGAGCGGTTGAGTGCTCAACAACGGAAACGCACGTTGGCAGTGCCTCCCACGTTAGGTCCGATGGAAGTCAAATGGGTGATAGGCCAAACTGACTGGTTCTGTGGAACGCGGATGCACTCCTGTATCGCCGCGCTTTCACAAGGCGTGCCCACAACGGCTTTCGCTTACAGCGATAAGACACAGGGCGTTTTCGCCACTGCCGGGATCGGGGATGCCGTGGTCGATCTACGGACGGGCGCGATCGCCCAAGCCGTTGAACAATCCATTGTTTCGATGGGCGCGCGTGACGAGACTGCACGACGGCTTCGAGAACATCTCCCGTGCGTAAATCGACTTCTCGGCGAGCAGTTTCAATCAATCATAGCGGGAATCGGACAACGCCTCTGATTCAAGACATATCTGATGTTGCGGAACTGCAAATGTGTTGTGGATGTGGTGCGTGTGCGTACATCAACCCGCGCGATATTGAGATGGTCGACACGCTGGACTTCGGACGGCGTCCGCGCTTTAAGAGTGGTGCTCCGTGCGAGACCGAATCCCGCGAGGCAATGCGCGTATGTCCCGGAATCGCACTCGAACACACGTTTGACGACGGGCATCCCGACTTGATCCCGGAATTGCTGCCAGCGTGGGGACCCGTCCGAGGCCTGTGGGAGGGACATGCCGCCGATGCGGAACTGCGTTTTAGAGGATCGAGTGGCGGAGCCGCCAGCGCGATAGCTCTTTATTGTCTCGAGCGCGCCAACATGCACGGCGTGCTTCATATCCGCGCCAGACAGGATGTCCCCTATCTCAATCATACGGTATTGAGTACCACGCGCCGTGAGATCCTCGAGGCGACCGGTTCGCGTTATGCCCCCGCAAGTCCTTGTGACGGTCTGCAACTGATCGAGGATGCCCCCGGACCGTGCGTGTTTATCGGCAAGCCCTGCGACGTCGCGGCTACGAACCGCGCCAGGGCAATTCGACCAAAACTGGACGCTAACCTGGGGCTGACGATTGCGTTCTTCTGTGCCGGTACGCCATCAACGCGGGGCACACTCGAGATGATTCGGCGCATGGGCATCGCCGATGCGTCCGACGTCCTTGACGTCCGTTACCGGGGCATGGGGTGGCCCGGCCGGGCCACTGTGCGATTCCGAACGGTGACCGGCGATGAAGCGCGCACGCTCTCCTACGAAGAGTCGTGGGGCGAAATCTTACAGGTGCATCGGGCTTGGCGATGCTATGTCTGTGCTGACCACACGGGCGAATTCGCGGACATCGCCGTCGGCGACCCATGGTATCGGCCGATTGGGGACGGCGAACCCGGAAGGTCACTGGTTCTCGCCCGTACCGAACACGGACGGAACATCGTCCGAGAGGCTTTGGCGGCCGGCTACTTGAGTCTCACCGGCGTTGGCCCTGATATTCTAATAAAGTCGCAGCCCAACCTGCTCAAGACACGTAGCGCCGTCTGGGGGCGCATCGCGGTCTGCCGCTTGATGGGAGCGGCAGCGCCTCACTACCGGAGAATGCACATTCTACGTTGCTGGTGGTCGGTATTGAACATCAAAGAAAAAGCCCGGTCTCTCTACGGAACCGTGCGGCGCGTTCTTAGGAAGAACCTGCGCCACCGCGTAGCAATTTTGCCCTTCGAACCGCCGGCCCGCTCGCGCCCGGAGAATGTGGCGCGTCCCGCCGCTGAGAACAGTTTAGGCACAGCGCCCAACTTGCGATGATCGGCCGTGGACGAACGATTTCACCACGAGTACATTGATCAAACCACGCTTCATCCGATCGGCCTCGCGGCCATTTTGCTGCTCGGATGCGCATCGCTTGCGCTGCCTCGTCGGTTCGCTGTAATTCCCATAATCCTGTCCGCATGTTTCATCGCGCCGGCCCAGCGCGTCGTCGTCTTGACCCTGGATTTCAACATGCTCCGGATTATGGTCGTCTTCGGCTGGATTCGGCTGTTGCTGCGAGGCGAGACTTCCGGATTCATCTGGAAGCGCCTCGACACGGTGATTATTCTTTGGATGATCAGCGGAGCGGCCGCCTTTATTCTTTTGCGCGGTACGACAGCCGCGGTCATATTCAAGCTCGGCTCGGCTGTTGACGCCGTCGGAATGTACTTCTTTTTTCGCTGCCTGATCACAAGCTGGAAAGACGTCGACACAATCGTTCAGTGCTTCATCGTAGTCAGCGTACCCGTCGCTATCGCGTTTCTGATCGAATCTGCCACGGGGAGAAACGCCTTCGCCGTACTGGGCGGTGTGAGCGCGATCACTCCGATCCGCCAGGGGCGCCTGCGCTGCCAGGGAGCGTTTGCCCACCCGATAATGGCGGGGTGTTTCTGGGCGGTGCTGCTGCCGTTGATCGCGGCACGCTGGTGGGGAGGCGGGGCGGACCGTCTTTGGGCGGTCCTCGGCGTTGCCGCCTCGATGGTCATTATCGCCGCCTGTGCGTCCAGCACTCCGGCTATGGGGGTCCTGGCCGGTGTCGTCGCGGCCGGCCTATTTCCCCTCCGACGCAACATGCGAATGTTCCGCTGGGGCGTGTTCGCGGCGCTGGTCGTGCTTCACTTTTATATGAACGCGCCGGTGTGGCACCTGATTTCACGGGTCGATGTCGTGGGCGGATCCACCGGCTGGCACCGGTATTTTCTCATCGATCAGGCGATTCATCGTGTGCGGGAATGGTGGCTCCTCGGCACGCTGTCGACCGCTCATTGGGGATGGGGCCTCTTCGACGTTACTAACCAATACGTATTGGAAGCTGTGCGCGGCGGCCTCTTGACGCTTGTGCTGTTTGTTGTCATCATCGGGCTGGCGTTCCACGGAGTGGGCCGCCTGACGGCTCTTTCGGAGGGCAACAAGCGTATTCGAGCTCTGTCCTGGGCGCTCGGTGCGGCCATGTTTGTGCACTGCGTGAACTTCATCGGCGTGTCGTACTTCGGCCAGATTATCGTCATCTGGTTTCTCTTGCTCGCGATGATCGGCAGCTTGACTCCACTGCCTGCGCCCAGAGCAGTCCAACACGCGCCGACTGCCCGGCGGAAAAAGCGGCGTGCTCTGCAACGTACACCGGCACATTCGCATCTGGAGCCCGTGTAACGACGTGCGCTTTCGAGGATAGGACCGCGGTGGACTTGACGATCATCATCGTAAGCTACAACACCAGGCAATTGACGCTCGAGTGTTTGCGATCAATCTTTGTAGAAACCAAAGCTCTGGAATTCGAAGTCATAGTCGTGGATAATGCATCTACCGACGGGTCCGTTGAGGCAATCGCTGCCGAGTTTCAAGCGGTTCATGTATTGGCGCAGACCCAAAACCTGGGCTTCGCGCAAGCTAACAATCTGGCCGCGAAACAAGGGCAGGGTAAGTACCTTTTACTGCTAAACCCTGATACGGTCGTTCTCGATCGCGCGATCGAAACACTGGTCGGCTTGGCACGGACTCGTCCGCAGAATGGCATCTACGGCGGGCGCACCTTGTTTGAAGACGGGACGCTCAATCCCACATCTTGTTGGCAGCGTCAGACACTCTGGAGCGTGTTCTGCCGTGCCGTAGGGCTTTCGGCGGTGTTCAGGTACAGTCGCTTGTTTGATCCGGAGTCATACGGCGCGTGGAGGGGAAAATGGGTACGGGAGGTCGACATCGTCTCAGGGTGCTTCTTGTTGATCCGACGTGAGCTTTGGGAGGATCTGGGTGGTTTCAGCGAGTGCTTCTTCATGTACGGGGAAGAAGCAGATCTGTGCCTGAGGGCACGACGGCTGGGCATCCGCCCACTAGTAACAACCGACGCACGGATTGTTCATTACGGTGGTGCGGCGGAAACGGTCAGAGCGGACAAGCTTGTGCAATTGTATCTTGCGAAAGGGACACTGATGTGGCGACACTGGCCTCGATGGGCGGCAATGCTCGGTATTGGTTTACAGCAGTTCAACGTTGTTAGGCGGATGCTGATGTGGAATCTGCTGGACTTTTGTGGAACACGGAAGCAACCACCACGCGGTCCGGCATTCAGCGAGCTCTGGCGTCGCCGACGTCACTGGCTCTGCTCATTCGATACACCGTGCCCTGGTCCAGACGTGCGGAGCCGCTTGAAATGACCGTTGCCGAAAGATCGCCTATTTTCATCGTCGGTGCGTCGCGTTCTGGCACTGCCTTGATGCGCTCGGTGATGAACAACCATCCGGAAGTTTTTATCTCTGGCGAGACACACTATTTTGATGACCTCCGCCTTCGAATGCCTGGTAGTGAGGACTCGCCTCTACGCCTTGAAGATGCAAAGCGCTGCGAGGACTATTTCCTCGCCCTTGCCCACAGACCGTACGGGCATGCCGGTGATCCAGCGAAAGCTCGGATTGGTCGCGACGAACTTCGGTCAATGGCTTGGAATTTGGGGCCCGGTCTCGACGCCTACTTCGAAGCTTTCTGCATCCTTCGGGCGCGGCGCGAAGGGAAAACGATATGGGGTGAGAAGACGCCCCGACATGTCTTTCGTATACCCGAAATCGTGCAACGGTTTCCCAACGGGCGGATCCTGTGCATGGTCCGCGATGCACGAGCTGTAGTTGCCTCCTATCGTGACTGGCGGAACCAAGGGGGCTTCGATGTCGAGCATGACCCGACACATGCAGATGCGCTGCGCCTCGAGGAGACGCGCGCCCGGAACTCGTATAACATTCTCCTCGCGACTCTCTTGTGGAAGAGCACGGTGCAGGCAGCACGGCGCGCGCAGGCACGATTTGGCCTAGAGTGTGTTCGCGTTCAGCACTACGAGAGCTTGGTCCAGGATGCCCACAGCACAGTCAAGAGCATCTGCGACTGGGCCCGTCTCGACTTTGACCGCGGAATGCTCGATGTGCCAGTCCTCAATAGTTCAGTCGCGCCGTTCCGCGAACATGCGGGTATCACCGGCGAGGCGCTACACCGTTGGCGGAAGCGCCTGTCGCCTCGGGAGATTGACATTATCCAGAGGACCGCCGGACGCTTGATGCTGACTCTTGGTTACGTGCCGGAACCAGTGTCTTCGGCGGCGCTGGCCTATGCGTTGGAATGGGTCAAAGTCCCCTTTGCCGCTTTACGCGCAGGGATGGTCAACCGTAAGCGGATCGCGAACATACGATCATACGTGTGGCGCCGCTTATCTCTCGTTGTGGCGCGCAATTAGAGGCTTTCGTGGGCAACAGGCGCAGGCACGTTAAGCGGGTACTTGCGGTGGCATCTGGCGGTGGGCACTGGATCCAGTTGCTTCGGTTACAACCGGCGTTTGAGGGATGCCGGATCGTATACGTGTGTACAAACAGCGGCTATCGCTATACGGTTGGATCATCGCCATTTTACGTCGTAACGGATGCACATCGCGGGACTAGGTGGCGACTGCTATTCTGTGCGCTCAGACTGGGACTTATCATACTATTCGAGTTGCCAGATGTCGTCATTTCCACCGGCGCGGCCCCAGGATACTTTGCAATACGAATTGCAAAGGTACTGGGAGCGAAGACGGTCTGGGTTGATAGCATCGCCAACGCAAGTGAAATGTCGCTGTCAGGCAGACTAGTTCGCCCCTTTGCCGACCTGTGGCTAACGCAGTGGAAGCACATTGCCCGGTCGCCTGGTCCACACTTTGTGGGCGCAGTGCTCTAACTGGTAATTGGTTGCGACTGGCATGATACTGGTCACTGTAGGAACACAATTGCCCTTCGACCGACTCGTGCGCACTGTGGACGAGTGGGCCCGTGCGGCCGGTCGGAAGGACGTTTTTGCACAGATTGGATCATCAGCATATCGGCCACGACACCTTGAATCGGTAGAGTGTTTGACCCCTGCGGAATTCCGGCAGAGAGCATCGTCGGCAGCGCTGATAATCTCACACGCAGGTGTTGGATCGATTCTTACCGCGCTTGAGCTGTGCAAGCCCGTGGTCGTTATGCCACGCCGTGCGGCATTAGGCGAACATCGTAACGACCATCAAGTTGCAACTTCACAGCGCTTTGTTAACCTCGCGAATGTTCGCGTGGCCTTTAACGAGGAGGAACTTTTAGCTACGCTTCTGGCGCTTGATTTCAACGAAATGACGCGGTCACTCGCTGCGTATGCATCTCCGGAACTATTGGCTCGCATACGCGAGTTTGTTCGAGCAGCGCCCGCGAGGACTCGTTATTGGAGACGATGAACTAGGAACGGACATGGGAACGCCACATGATATCAGTAGTTGTCCCCGCACATGACGAGGAGTATGTCATAGCGCGCAGCCTATCAGCGATGGTGCAAGGAGCAGAACCCGGGGAACTGGAGGTCATCGTCGCTTGCAATGGCTGCTCCGACCGGACCGCGGAAATCGCACGCTCTTTTGCCGGCTGCGTGCGCGTAATTGAAATCGATGAGACGTCGAAGACCGCAGCCCTGAACGCGGCGGACGACCTTGCGCGCGGCTTTCCGCGGATTTACGTCGACGCTGATGTCCTACTCGACCTGAAATCGATTCGCGAACTGGCGTCCGTACTGGAGCGGGGCGAACATGATTTTGCGACGCCGCGCGTTTGTCTTGATTCGTTCCAGTCTAATTGGGTCGTCCGTGCCTACTATCGTGTTTGGACTGCACTACCATACAATTGCGATGCCGGCCAGGTGGGTACCGGCGTATATGCACTCTCCAAGATCGGGCGTCAGCGTTTTCAACGATTTCCGGATGTCTTGAATGACGACGGGTTTGTTCGCCTACTTTTTCACCGCAGTGAGCGCGCCACGGTTCCGGCAGCCCTGTCCACAGTACAGCCTCCACGCACATTGCAGAGCTTGATTCGCGCGAAACTCCGTGTCCGCGTGGGGCAACGGCAACTGCAGGCACACTTCCGAAATCAAGACCATCGTGAACCGGTGGCGCTAGCCAATCTGCTGCGCTGGTTGGCCATACGCCCGGGCATCTGGCCATACCTTCCTGTCTACGCATTTGTGTCGATAGTGATTCGCTGTGCCTCCGCCTGGTATAAAGGCGGCTGCACAATTGCGTGGGGTCGCGATGATTCGCGCGCCTATGCGCGTTAGCCTCAGCAACGTAACAAACGTCGGCGCACGTTATTGCGCGCTTCGTAACCGGCGACAAATGTGCGCTCCAGCACCGGCCAGTCCACTGGCAGCTTCCTGTTCTGTCAGGCTCGGGCGCGATCACGGATAGTCGCCCCGATACGTGTCCCACATCGTTTCGCAGAAATTCGACCAACTTCTCTGCCAGTCGCCTACGCCGTGATCGGGATCGGCACCCATTTCGTTCATATACCGATCCTGATAATCAAATAAGGCGTCGTAGTTCCAAAGCGCCTTTGCTCCCATAATCCGTGCAGCAAGCACGTGCCCGAGCCATGCGTTGCCGGTGCAGCAAGTCCTATAACCGCATCCGTCGTATATTCCGTTCGGGTCGCGGCAGTCTGTTGATCCCTGCGTGTTACACCAATTGCCATTAGGACCGGGACCACTACACGACTGGCCAAAGAGCGGTTTTCCTAGGGGATAATCCGTCGTTGGCTGCCCGTAATAGGTTTGTCGTTGTTCGTCAAACGTGGCAACACTATACGTGGTCCCAATTGCCTTCATTCCCTGGTCATCGAGCATGATTCCAGCAAATAGGATAGGCCATTTGCGCCCCATACTGTGGCCGCCGCCGCTATCCCAGCGGTAGCCAGTTTCCGCCAATCCGTAGACGTCAATTCCGATTTGGACCAGCCGAATAAGCAGTGTTTCTTTTTGTTCAGGAGTGAAGTCGACCATCAGCATTAAGTACCCTTCGGCGAGCCGCGAGGCTAGATTCCGCCCGTAATCCGGCATATTCGCGCTCGGGTGAATGTGCCGGGCGTGGTCGCCGCGCCTCGCATGGTCGATCCACACGCGCTCAAACCACCGTTCAGCCGTCGCGAGGGAAGGCGTACCGGCAATTCGGGGTAGACGTGGCAGTAGGTTTGTTTGTAGAGACGATGCAGAATGAAGTTGCTTGTCAAAACCTGCATACGACGGTCGAAAAGAGCCGGGTGCGGGCACATTGCCCAAGCAAGTCAAGACAGCAGCAGTCTTCAGGAAGGGTCGTGGCGGGTCTCCGGAGGGTATGCCTGGTTCACCCTCAAGCCAGGAGATTGACGAAACAAGGGATTCGTTGATGTCAATGCCTAAGGGAAAAGACACCGACAGGTTTTCATTGTACCCTTTTCGTCCGTCGTATCCCTGTGTGCTGAGGCCTGACAGGAAAACGGGGTTAACCATAGAGCCGTGTCGGTATGACGATCCCGTGCCGGTAGGAGCAGGCTCGACTGAGACCACAGTCAGCGGCCCGACGACCCAATAATCCCCGTTGACGAACTGCCCGTACTCGTATTGTCCGTCGAACGTCCACGTAATGCCGTACTGGCTGATGCTGTTGGTCGTCTGCGTCTCGCAGCCGTCGGGCGTGCCGTTGCCGTTGGCGTCCTCGTCGGAACGATTGCATCCGCACAGGCCCGGGTCGGTCTTGTTCGGGTCGCTCGGGCAGCCGTCATCGCAGTCCACCGTGCCGTCCCCGTCGCTGTCCGCATCAGACGCGCCGCAGCCGCACGCGCCCGGCGCCAGCTTGTTCGGGTCGTTCGGACAGCCGTCGTTGCAATCCAGCGTCCCGTCGCCGTCTGAATCGACATCGGGCGCCCCGGGACATTGATCGTCACAGTCCGCCACGCCGTCTCCGTCTGAATCCACGTCAGGCGCCCCCGGGCACTGGTCGATGCAATCCGGAACGCCGTCGCCGTCACTGTCCACCACGTCCGACACGCCGCATCCGCAGACGCCCGGGCTCGTCTTGTTGACGTCGACGGGGCATCCGTCCTCGCAATCCACCACGCCGTCGCTGTCCGTGTCTATATTGCAGTTCGGGCGGTGTACGCGAAGATCATCCCAATACTTGGCTCCGCCGGCCATGCTCCAGACGCCGAAGGTTCCGGCCGTCCGCCTCGACCCGCTGGAATCGTAGCAGTCTATTTGCCAGGATGCCGGCTCCGCTGTGCCGTCCGGCCACACCTTCGCCTTGATCTCGGTACGGGAGCCCGTATCCGCTAAGTCGATCGAAAACCGGTACCACTGATTCGCCGCCGGGACGACACCCGTGTCAAACGTCCCGCCGGTGATGCTCGCTCCGTGCGGACTGATTTGGAACGATTCGCCGCCGCTGAAACTGCCGCGTCTCAGGCGGTAGTAAGCGTCCGAGTCGCCAAAGTCCGAGAGAAACGTTACGCCGATGCCGCCGTTGGGGTTATCGATCATTATGCGTCCGCTGTAGATGTAGTCCGACCAGCCGTTGCTCCCCGGTGCGATGTAGTGCGAGTGAATGTTGGTTCCCGCGCTCGTCGTGCCCAGCGTCTTGTTGCCGCTCGGGCATTGCACCGCGAACAGACTGTCGTCCTGGCTCAGGCTGTTATTCGCGCCGGTGTCGAGCCATCCAGGCGCATTCTGGGCGCAAGCGTAGCTCTCGAAGTCCTCGTCGAAAGTTACCGGCGGCAACGCCACGACGACGATCGCGACCGTAATCAGAACCGACGAGCCGACGTTTGGTGTCACGGTCATATCTGCCTCGTAGTCCCCTTCGGGCATACCGCTTCGATCGACGCTTACCGCAAGCGTGTCGTGCTCTCCCGTGCTGCTGCCGCCGTTCGGTGTAACGGCCAGCCACGTGGCGGTGACGTCCGGGGTAACGTTATATGTTAACGTTCCGCCGCCGGAATTCCATACCTCAAACTGCATTGTTGTCGTTGCAGCACCGAAATCCAGTGACGTTGTACTTACTGCAAGCGTCGTAGGTACGCACACGTCACCGCCCTCATCGCAGGGATCACCCCCGCATGGATCCGTCCCGCTCAGGCAGCCTTGCACTAAGTCACAGGTCTCCGCACCGTCGCAGAACAGACCGTCGTCACAGGCGGAATCATCCGGCACGTGGCCGCACGAATCCGTGACCTCATTGCACGAATCGACCGTGCAGCTTACGCCGTCGTTACAATCGGGGGCCGTTCCCGCCTGGCAGCCGTTCACCGCGTTGCAAATCTCGCCGCCGTTGCAGAATAATCCATCGTCGCAGATTCCGTTGTTCGGCGAGTTGACACACGTGTCCGTGCTTTCGTTGCAAGAGTCGTCCGTGCAGGCTACACCGTCGTTACAGTTGACCGCCGTGCCGGCTTGGCAGGTGCCGCCGACGCAAGTCTCCGCGCCGTTGCAGAACTGGCCGTCGTCGCAGTCCGGATCGCCCGTACAAGTTACGCATTCGTCGCTGGCTTCGAGACAAACCTCCCCCGGGCACGGATCGGTTCCGGCACGGCAGTCGGCCGCTACGTCGCACGTTTCAGCGCCGTTGCAGAACAGCCCGTCGTCACAGTTTGCGTTATCCGCTACGTTTTCACATTGATCCGCGGTTTCGTTGCACGCGTCGTCCGTACAGCCGACGCCGTCGTTACAATCCGGAGGCGTACCGGCTTGGCAATCGTTGACGGCGTCGCAGGTCTCGGCGCCGTTGCAGTAAAGACCGTCGTCACAGCTTGCGTTGTTGGCGAGATTGTCACACCGCTTCATGCCCTCGTTGCACGAATCGTCCGTACAGCCGACGCCGTCGTCGCAATCGATGGCCGTACCCGCCCGGCAATCCAGCGTCGCGTGGCAGACTTCGGGGCCGTTGCAATACTGGCCGTCGTCGCAGCTCGTGTTGTCCGGGGCGTGGTTGCAAGAGTCAGTAAGCTCGTTGCACGAGTCGATGGTGCAGCCGACGCCGTCGTTGCAGTCAATTGGTATGCCCGCCTGGCAGGTGCCGCCGACGCAAGTCTCGGTGCCGTTGCAGAATAGGTCGTCGTCGCAGCCCGCATCACCTGTGCAAGCGACGCATTCGTCGGTCGTCTCGACACAAGCCAGCCCCGCGCACGGATACGCACCTGCTTGGCACCCGTTCACCGCGTCGCAACTCTCGGCCCCGTTGCAGAACAGCCCGTCGTCACAAGCGGCATCGTTGGCTACATTGTCGCATTCGTCCGTACTTTCGTTGCATGA
>Ga0326597_10000603_pt1 | contig 62916 bp, 54 predicted proteins | sample RVTome_12_FD_203789 | JGI IMG/M metagenome (GOLD analysis project Ga0326597, IMG submission 203789) | Soil microbial communities from uranium-contaminated site in the Upper Colorado River Basin, Wyoming, United States - RVT100D185 | ecosystem: Environmental > Terrestrial > Soil > Contaminated >...
TTGACCTGGTGCTCCGTGACCGCCATCTCTCCCCCTCCCACAGGAAGAAAAATGGCGCCCAGCGTAGGAAATCACCCGGCCAAAGTAGTTGTCGCCGACCGGACAGAATAATTGTCGTTCAACACCACAGGCTATTTCTTTGCAGGCGCGCGAGCTTCGTCAGGTCGTCCCGAGACTCCAGAAAGCGCAGGAACCAGCGGTTGTCCACGGCACCGTTGATCGCCGCCAGCCCCGGACAGACCGCGTGGAGATCCGATTGCATCCGGTTAACCGCCCGTACTTTCTCCTCGACCAGCACCCGGCGGAGGCGCGTGAGGCGCTTGAGCTGGGCGTTGACTTCCGGCACCACGACGACCTCCCAGAGCACGTCCTTGGCCAGGGGTAGCTCGTCGCGCAACGAGAAGAGCTCCAGCATCTTGCGCGTGTCGATGGGATCACTCTTGGCCGGCCCCGGGAAGAGCTCCTTGTAGCGGTGTTCCCGGCCACCGGAAACTGAGCCACTTGGCCATCGGAAGTTGAGCCACCTTTCCCCACGATCTCAGACTCCCTCGTCGATCTGCAGTGAACGTCGCCCGCCGCCTCCGCCGAAACAACGCGAGGCCGACCTGTCAGCCACGCACAAACGGCGCTACCCTCCGCCTCCCTCGATCGGGTCACGATCGATCCCCCTGGTTCCAGTATTCAGGGTTCAGGTTAGACGGGCTCTTTGTCGCGAGCACCGGTGACGGTTCGGGCGCCTGCTGTTCACCCATCCGCATCCTCACTAATTGTCGGCGACGCTCCATCTCGGCGTGTTGAAAGCCAAGCGCCTTCAGCTGTTCGAGATTTGCCAACGAATGTGGCCCCGTATAGTAGGAAGAGAACGCCCGCAAGACCTCGAGCTGCTCCAGTAGAGACGTCACCAGCCACTCGGCGACGCGCCCCGCAGGGTCCATGTCGTCGAATCGTGGACAGGCGGGGAGGAACGGCTCGTCCAGGGTGACAGCCTGCGTTCGCTGGATCACCATCAGTGCCTTCGAGATGGCCTCTACAGCAACCCCTCGCCTGCCGAGCGACCAGGCCACCCTGGCGAAGGTCGAGAGCCGCGCCATATGCTCCCCGCCACTGCAAAGGGCCTGCAGCGTGCTGAAGGCGCGATGTAGTGCGGCATACCTATGAGACGGCGGCGCTTCAGGCCGATGTGCACCGTAGAAGAGCTCGATGGCCCGGATGTGCTCCTGCGTGTCCGGCTCGGAGCGGGCACGCCGGGACGCTCCGATGACACCTTCTAGCCGTTGCGCGAAGGGCAGGGAGATCCACTTTGTCTTCTCGATGGGCACACCCGGAACGGGAACCTCCTCCGTAGAGTCCGTGCAGGAGACCAGAAACCCCGCCGCCGCCAGTTTCGCGGCTCGATCCCCTTTGCAGCAAAAGAGATTGAGCTGGTATGGATCGGGATCCTCTCCGACCTCGAAAGGAACGAGAAGCTGCAGGCCGGGCACCAGCCGGTAGGGGCGACATTCAAACTGCGCAAACGCATCTATCAAGGGGAGATTGACCGCTTGCCCGTGCTTCAGCTCGAACATGACTAGAGGCGACTCGGCCGACAGGAATACCCTCCCTCCGCGGAGGATGTTCGCCTCTTCCCCCTCCGCATCCATCTTCACGAACGCGATCTCCTCCCAGCCAAGCTCCGCCCTGCACTGGTCGAGCGTCTTTAGCGTGACCTTCTGCCCTCCCAGGGGTCCGACCGAGGTTAGACTGTTGAGCTCCGAGTTCTTGTGGAGGGCAAGAGTCCCGGTACCCGTGTGGTCCGAGAGGGCCGCCTCAACCAGGCTGACGTTCGTCAACCCATTCAACTCGATGCTCTTTGCGAGATGCTGCGCGGTGGTGGATGTCGGCTCGAACGCCCACAGACGTCCTCCGCCGCCGATGGCGCGTGCCATGGGGAGCGTGTAGGCGCCATAGTTTGCGCCGATATCGACGACATTCGCCCCGGCTTCAAGCAGGGTCGGGACGAACCCCCACTCGTCCTCGAACCACCGCTCCTGCTCCCGCAGCACGTAGGAGGTGATCAACTCGACAGAATCCGGGACGGCGATCCGCAGATCACCCGCGATCTCGACTGTTTCGTCGTCCATATCTACCCAACGTCGCGGATCGCTACGCGGCATCGCGCCAGTACCAATTTTTGCCGTCAGAGAAATCGGCCTTGCTACCCTAGCTTCACAGTACTGACAGCCACGCCATCCTGCAATCATCGCCGATCCATGATCTCGCCGCCGCGGGCGGCCGAAAGAAGAACCGCCTTTTGCATGCATGCCCCTGGCAAACCACATCACCCTTGAGTAGGGTCTACATTGGAGCCGTCCTGGTCGTTACCTACGAGAGAGCATGACCGACAACATCCTACACCTACTACGCGAAGCCCAGGCCCTCTTTCAACGCGGCGAGCTGCAGAGTGCCGTCCCATTACTACGACGCATACCCCGCGAGGATCCGAAAGCCGTCCAAGCGTTGCTCCTATTGGGAGCCTGTCACGGACGTCTCCGAGACCCTGGACAAGCTGCACGCTGCTTTCGAGAAGTCTTGGAGCTCGACCCGAAGTCACCGTCGGGTCATTTTAATCTCGCCATTGCCTTGGGTGAGCTCAACGATTTGGATGGCGCCACTGCCGAATGCCGCCGGGCGTTAGCATTACGCCCGAACTATTTCGCAGCACACCACGCCTTGGGTAGTTTCTGCGTACAACTTGGCGAGATCGAACAAGCCATCGCAAGCTTTATGACGGCCATCTCGATCGATCCGAACGCAAAAATTACTTACCTAGAACTAGGGAGCGCGTTGTCATGTTTACATCGACTGGACGAGTCCCTCGCATGCTGTGATGCAGCGATTGCCATCGACCCGAGTTTCATCGAAGCACACGAAGACCGTGGTTCCATACTTCGGGCCATGGGACGTTTCCAAGAATCGCTGGAGAGCTACACAAAGGCGCTGTCAATTAACCCTACGTCAGCACGCTCACTGTTTCACCTAGGTAAGTTCGAGCTCGCGATCCATAGCGCAAGAAATGAGATCGCTTCAGCGGTACATATGGTGCGATTTGATTCTCGGCTACGATCGCTATATCAAGTTCTACTGGAGTCTCTCATCGCCTTAAAGCGTCCCGGCGAGGCCGTCTCTGTCCTCGAAGAGGCGACGAGTGATCGCGCGGACGAGGCACACCTCCACCTGCTGCTCGGCCGAGCGTATCTGGAGGTGGGCGATACGGCACGAGCTTCCGAGAGTTTTTCGGAAGCTCATCGCCTGAACCCCAACGACAAACTGACCAAGTGTTACCTGGCGCAGCTCGGCGAGGGGGAGAGCTCTGACGACGATGTAAGAAACTACGTCAAAGAGCTGTTCGACCACTACGCAGAACGTTTCGATGAAGATTTGCTTGAAAACCTCGGCTGCAGGATTCCCTGGTTGATCAATGACGCCTTCCGCCGCCATGCAAATGTTGGCGACTCCCCTTTGACCATATTGGATCTTGGCTGCGGGACAGGTCTGTGCGGACCGCTCTTTGCCGACATCAAGGAGCGTTTGGTCGGTATCGACCTCTCACCGGAGATGGTGAAGAAGGCCGAACGCCTTGGCGTCTATGATGAGCTGATCATCGGCGACATTGTGGAGGAGATGGCAGGCTTGCAGCCCCTCTTTCACCTCGTCATCGCGGCAGATACGGTCGTATATATCCGCGACTTGGCACCCGTCTACTCGGCGGCTAACAGAATATTGCGGCCCAACGGTCTGCTGATCTTCTCCATCGAGAGCTCGGAAGGGAGCGATGTTTCGGTGCGCGCGAGTATGCGGGTCGCGCATAGTGAAGAGTACGTAAGAAGCCTCGCGGCGGAGGAGTCCCTGGAAGAACTTGACATCGCGGATGCGGTCTTGCGGTACGATGGGGGTCAAGCGATACGTGGTAAGATCGTCGTCTTGCGTAAACCCCCTGGCGAAACCGAAAGAGCCAAGCAGTAGGTGCCGGCCAACGCGCGCGGTGCGTGCACGGCCTCGGATCCCCCACAGCCCGGCCGCCTCATGGTGTCTTCCCGGCGGGTGGCTTGGCGTGGCGGGGGGGCGTAGGCTGCATGTTGGCGAACGAGGGGGAGGCGGCGCCGACGGCACCGTTCAGCGCTGGCACGACCGACGGGTTTGTCCTGCTGAGTCTGTATGGCGGACAGGGCAATTCCGATGGGAATGACACGACCATCACCGGCAGCATCGGCGGCGGAGCCTGGGCCGTCGCCTCCACCAAGCCGTCCCTCAATGAGACTTGGACAGCCCACGGCGGTATCAGCTTTGGGCGCGGCACCTACACCATCGACGCCACGCCGGACGACACCACCGACGCATTGACCTACACCTTCACCGTCGGCACGGAGCAGGTGGGGGGCCACATTCTCTGGGACTGGGGCCTCAGCACCAATATCGACATCGTCAACGTGTGGGACGTGACGGGCAACACCTACACCTCCGTCGATTGGGATCAGGACGGGCGGAACACCTATTACGATACCGCCGTGGTGTATCCGGGCGAACCGAACGTTCGCGGCGACGCGATGATCGACGGTCCGTTCCCAGGCTTTAGCGCTAACTTCGCCTTCACGGTGGTCCCGAAACCCGCATCCTTGGTGCTGGTGGTCTCCAGCTTGGTCGGCTTGGTGGGCCTGCGGAGGCGACAAGAGAGGCAATCATCCTGACGAGTCTTCCGGCGGGGAGTAGCCGGCGCCGCGCTTGCGCGCCGGCACGCGGCGTTTTCTTGGAGGAAGTCGCGGGGAGGAGACCACGCCTCCATGATGTGGTGACAACCCCGCGTCCACCAGTGTGATCTCCCACGCCTGGCAGATTAGGGGGGCGCCGACGCTGGCCGCGCAGGAGCAGAACTGCCTTTTCAGCGGCTGTGGCCTCCGCTACAGCGCGCCGGTGCGTCGGCATTGCAGAAAACTGCTAGAGTGCCGATGCCAAGACCTATGCGGGATCGCCCAACCCGAAAAGGAGCCGTTGTGCTGGATCTGAGCGAATTCTACGAGGCCTTCCCATACCCACCTCGGGACCCCGAAGCCGAGGTGCCCGGAAAGACGCGAACCGTAGCGAACGATCTACGTACGATAAGCCACTACCTTTACGCTGGAGAACGAACCGACTTCCGCGGATTCCGCGCCCTTGTCGCCGGTGGCGGCACTGGCGACGTCACGGTACAGCTTGCCCAACAGCTCGCCACAATCGCACCTGACGCGCAAGTCACCCAGGTCGACTTGTCTGCGGCGTCTACTGCGATCGCGAAGCGGCGGATCGAAAAGCTGGGCCTGTCGAACGTGCGTTTCGTACAAGGTTCCCTCCTTGACCCGATGGGCCTCGGCCTCGACTCCTTCGATTACATCGACTGTTCGGGTGTCCTACACCACCTTCCGGACCCACTGGAAGGCGCACGCATCCTCGCCTCTCTGCTCAAACCCAATGGTGGCATGAGCATCATGCTCTACGGCGCCCTGGGGAGGGTTGGCATCTATAACACCCAGGAGATGCTACGTATGCTGGGGTCCCGGGAGCGCGACCTCTCTCCCATGCTCGATGTCACACGGGCGTTGCTCGCCAGCCTTCCAGACCATCACCTGCTGCGCCTTAGCCCCGGTCACGCTGCCCCGGATCAGGACGACGCCGAGCTGGTCGACAAGTTTCTCCACGTTCGCGATCGCGCCTATCGCGTGGCTGAGATCTACGATCTCTTGTCCGCCGCCGGTCTACGCCTTGCCGCCTTCCTACCACCGATTGCCTACGATCCACTCCGCGCCATCGCCGATCCGGTCCTACAGGAGCACATCACCGAGCTCAGTGAACCGCAGCGTCACGCATTCGCCGAGCTCTTCCACTGTGGACCGATGAAGCACATTTTCTTCGCGGTACCGATTGCACGCTCCGGATGCACGGTTGCAGATCCCGACGACCTTGACCTCGTCCCCGCCACCGTTCGTGACCTACCGAGCGACCTCAGACCGACCACTGCGATTCGCCTCGGCGGTTTGGTCCAGCAGGAGTTACGCGGCCTGGACGTGGCAATTGTATGCGCTATCGATGGCCGCCGATCGGTGCGCGATATTTTTTCACAACTCTCGTCGAAGCCCGCGACACGGACGACGGAGGAGATCTACCGCAAGGCTTGGACAAAGGTTTTCCACGCGCTGAACGGCCGCCACATTCTCGTGTTGACCCGCAAGCCGCTGATCGACGGCATCTCCCCCGGATCGGTTCTCTGATCCATCCGACGAAGATTAGACAAAAGCGACATACCCGACTGCCGTCCTCCCCATGAACGATTCAGCAACAAGGCCAAACTTCCTCATCATCGGCGCAGCACGCTCCGCCACGACGGCTCTCAGTAGCATGCTCTGCTCACATCCCCAAGCCGAAATAGTCAGAGGGAAGGAGCCACATTTTTTTTCCATGGACCAGCACTATCGTCAAGGCTGGAATCGTTACCAGGAACTATACGACCACTGCACAAGTGAGCTCGCCATCGGCGATGCATCCACCTCTTACTCCCGCATCCGCTATCATCCGAACACTATTCGCCGAATCCTATCTCATGTGCCAGACGTCCGGATCATCTACATAGTACGCCACCCTCTTGAACGAATGGTTTCGGCCTATGTTTATCGACTGGGCACGCCCGGACCAGGTCAAGTCTTTGCATCGATAAATCACGCGGTACGACAACAGCCTATGATCATTGATTCTAGCCGCTATTGGGAAGTTTTTGACTGCTACCGCAAGCACTTCGACGAGTCACGAATCAAGATTATCTGGTTTGAGGAATTCACAAAAAACACCGGTAATACTTTCAAGGAAGTTTGTCGTTTTCTGGAAATCGATGACACTATCGAGATTCCCATCGACCACAAGCATCAGAATCGTCGTGAAGATGCCTTACAGCGCATGAGGAATCTCGGGCGTGCTGATGTACCGATCGAAACACAATGGGATCCAGAGACACGTAAGTGGGTGATCGATCAACTTCACGATGACAACTGCCGTTTCTTGGCCCATTTCGGCAAGCCCGCTAACTACTGGGGTGACTTGTTTACCTCGTAGGCAACGGCGTCCGGTTGCATTCACAGATAGGCCATTAGCTATAGGCTTGACCTGGCACTCACACAGCACATGAGAGGGTTTTTGAAAAAACAGTGTTTCTGAACCGGAGCACTTGGCGGCTGATCTTTGGAGCGGTAACGATAGGGTACTGCGGTCCATCGCGGCGGCTCGTGTTCGGCGGTGGATTCGGCTCGCCGGAGGTCCTGATTGTGCAGCGCCTTCCATCCCCAACGCCCCAGGCGGCCGTCTTTTCGTGGCGCCACAAGGTGACCAGGAGGGGGGTGAAGAGGGCCAGCCGTGCTTGGTTTTCGATGGCGATGCGGTGGACGCGCCACGCCCGGGCCTGCGCGAAGTCATTTTTCCAGGTGTCAAAGCACTTCACCCTCTCTCCTTATTGTTAGTCGCCACTCCCGGAAGCACACCATGCGTCCCACATACCTTCGTACGCCCGCTCGAGTTTCCTCGTGAAGGTTGCTCCATCCATCAAGGGCGATGCTGCCATCCGTTCTCGCATCCCCATACGCAGTTTCTCAACCCGGCGTAGGTCGTTCGCCAACGAAACTGCTATGCGAACGTAGCCATCTCGGCTTCTTGCGATAAGTGCGCTCAACCCTAACACCGTCATCAAGCTCGCGCCCACCCTGCTTGCATGCGCATCGCCCGCAAGTGTAACTACCGGGACACCCATCCAGGCCGCTTCGCAGGTCGTGGTCACGCCGTTGTATGGAAACGTATCCAGTGCGATGTCGATACCGTTGTATCGCTGTAGATGCTCCACCGTCGATCTGTCTCTCCCGATCAAGTCGAGCCGGTCCGCACCGATTCCCCTCTCGATGAACGCTCTTTGCACTTTGTCCCGGATTGCCTGATCACCTAACCCTGGGCCTTTCAGAGCTAGACGCGATTTTGGTACGGCCTTCAATACAGCAGTGAATGCCGCCAGACATTCCCCGGAGACCTTCGCGTAATTATTGAATGACCCGAAGGTTACGTGCCGATTGCGAAACGCTGGAAGCTCCCCGACCTCCGGCGCCCCCCTTGACGCGGAATAGCAACAAAAGCTACCAGGTATCCTGATAAGCTCTTCCGTGTAGAGGTGCTCCGTGAGTCCCGGAGGATCGGCCACCGAGTCCGTCAATCGGTAATCCATCGCCCGCAGACCGGTCGTATTGGGATACCCCAGCCAAGTGACCTGAACCGGTGCTGCCCGTCGAGCAAATACCAATAAGCGATTATTTCCCGTGTGACCACTCAGGTCCACCAAGATATCGATCCGATCGTCGCGGATCATGGCCGCGACATCATCGTCGGACACAGCAAAAATATTCCGCCAACGGTCGCAATACTCTCTGATCCTTTCGGTGAAATCATCTTCTTCTGCTTGGTTGTAATACGCAGTTATTTCCCATCTATCGCGAGCGTGATTTTCGATAACCGGTTCAATAAAGAAGGCGACCGAGTGTCGTCGAAAATCGGGTGAGACATAACCGACCCGTATCTTCGCCTGCGGACGATGACGCTGCGCCGGCGGTGACGGGGGCATTAGTGGCGCCGCGTGGAATCGGTCGAATCGCTTGTGCCACTCGAAAACCTCGACTGCGTTAACCTGGGAAGAGTAATTCAAGCTGAGCAGCAGGCTGCTCCACAAGCTGGGATTATTCGGCGACAGCTCCACCGCCCTTGCCTTCAGGGCAATCGCCTCCTCTACGCGCCCCTGCGCCCGCAAGGCCCCCCCGAGATGTGAATGCAACTCTGCCGAGTCCGGGCATAGCTCGAGGGCGCGTTCAAAGAGCTCCGCAGCTTCCGCCACTCTCGACTGCTCCATGAGCACGCTTCCCAAGCTCATCAATAACCACCACGACCCCGGCGTCAGATCTAAGGCGCGACGATAATGTTGGATGGCCAATCGCTGTCTGTGGAGCGCTTTATACGTGCCGGCTAGGTCGGCGTGCGCTTCCGCCGAGTCGGGTAGCAGCGCAACGACCTTCATACGATGTGTAAGAGCCTCCTGCAGCCGTCCTTTTTTTGCCAGTAGCCGAGCAAGGACACTATGCGCCTCTGCAAAGGCCGGTTTTCGCGATAGCGCGAGGTGGAGATGCTTGACCGCCTCCTCGTCACGACCGAGTGAGGTGAGAATATTCGCCAAGTTGTAATATCCCACCGGCGAATTTGGTGCCAATGCTATCGCTTCCTTGTAATGTTTCACGGCGGCCGTTGAATCTCCCAGCCGGTGATATGCGTTTCCGAGGGTCAGATGCGCGTCGGCAATAGCCGGACGCTCGGCGAGCACTTGCTGGAGTTCGCGGACCGCCTCCCCGGCGAGGTCGCTTTCTTCGTAGACAACTCCGAGATTGTAGCGGGCAGCCAGAAAATTTGGGCGCAGCGTGAGCGCTTCCTTGTAACACTCAATCGCGCCCGCTAGATCACCACGTACTTTCAGTATGTTGCCGAGCCGGAAATGGTATTTGGCCACGTGGCGATTACTGGATATGGCCCGCTCCACCAGCGACCTCGCTAGCTCCATATTTTTCATGCCATATGCGACGCCCGCCAACATATGCAGCGCTTCGCCGTCATGCGGGTCTTGTCGGATCAGACCGTCCAAGATGTCCCTAGCGATCGCCAATCGCCCATCATGGAGATGGCGTTCCGCACTCTGTAACGCAGGCACCCTTCCCGCAAGCGCGCTAATTCCGGCACCTACCGAGGAGTCGGTCTTCGCACAACATACGGTGCTGGGCCGACCGCTACCGCACGGACAAAGGTCGTCTCGTCCCGTTCCCATGATCGCCTGCGCGGGTCAATGCTAGCCCAACGTTTCGCGTGCTACGGTGGAGGCAGTTTGCAGCCGAACTCTACCCATCCGCTAGAAGGTTGAAGGATCATCAGGCCAGGTCTTATCGTTCATACGAACGAACGTCCCTCTGAGCCGTTGGCCACGCTGGAACCCGTGTGCGCGATTTTCCAATCGACGCGAGGCACACCTTGGTTCTGCTTCATTGGCCCCTGCCGCGGATCGTGCTGTATTGGCAAGCCACTCTCGCGGCGCCGGCTCAGCGACCGCGCGCCGCTAAGCCTCAACGCCAACTTCCATGCGCCCGAGCGATACCAAAGGCGCAACGATAATCAACCGGGCCCGACGATCGACTGCATCCGACTTTACTTGCGAGCGGGTCGCAAGCCAAACCATCGCGGTAGCCTCTCACATCGCCGTCGAGATCTGCTGTGAGCGCAAGCCAGGTATCTGCGTTCAACGAGGTACCCCGGGGACTTCCAAGACCACCTCCCCCACCGCCGATGAGGTTGTCCTATGATAACGCCGCGCCAACCGCCGCTAGCCTCGATCAATCGTGCCCATCGGGCACCGCCATGATTGCCGCGAAACATCGTGCGCAGCGCTATGACGCTTCGTGACGCCCGTCGTCACCATGGTTCGCGCCTTGGAGGGGGGAAGAATTGCCCTCCCCTAAATCATGACAGCATCCGCACTTCCGCCTTCGGATTATTCTTGGAGATTTTCCTCCTATTCGAGTGCCCGTAGAAGTGGATCCAGGTACTTCTCGTAATTGCGCCAGCGACCAACCGAGCTTGAATAAACTGGCCGCCGCACTTGGTCATAGGAACACGTCGTCACCACTCTCTTGGTCTCGTGGAAGGCCAAGCACCGATCAGTCCACTCCAGGCCACAGAATTCGACCAATTTGCGACTCATCCGTTCCTGGTCCGCCACTACATCGGCATAGCTTACCTCGAGGATGGGGAGGTCGAGCACGTTCTTCCAGTGCGCCATCAACCGATCGTACGCCTTGTAGTAGACACCAATGTTGGCGAGATCAGTCGCATACGTGTGGACCTGGTAAAACAACTGGAAATAAGTCGACAGACAGGTATCGCGTGGCTCACGGACGCAGTGGATAACTCGCGTGTGTGGAAACAACAGGGCGATTAAACCCAGATGTTGAAAATTCTGTGGGAGCTTGTCCGTAACGTGAGCGGCCTCGGCATCGAGCCTCGCCAGGTGTTCGAGGTAACGGTTCGCTAGACGATCGACATCGGACTGTACGAGGCCCTGAAAACAGAGCGGATACCGCAGCCCCCGCGGCGCGGCTAATTCCGCAACGAAGTCCCCAATATGGCTCAGCTCTCCAGCGCCGAAGACAGCCGGATGGCTCGCGAGAATCTGCTCGACGAGGCTCGTCCCAGAACGCGGCATCCCGACAATGAATATCGGACGTTGTGAATCCGACCTGCCACGCGGTGCCGTCGCGAGAAATTCGCGGTTGAAGACGTCCATCAGGGAGTCGATCATCGCGACGTGCTCGCCGGGATCGAAGTGGCTAGGGCGTAGCGAGTTCCCCCGTTGGTAGGCATGGAAGGCCTCGTCATAGGAGCCGACGGCGTCGTAGAGTTTACCGAGTGCGAAATGAATCCCTTCCTCCGCGACTATATTCAGGCTTGTTTTCCGAAGAAGCTGCTCCAGGTAGGCAATAGCCTCATCGTGGCGATGATAATGGCGACAGATGTTCGCGAAGGTGATTCCCAGGCCGGCGTGCTCAACGCCGCGATCGATCAGCGGAGCCAATAGGCCGTGCGCCGCCTCGTAGTTGCCCTCCGCCTCGTAGACTTCCGCCTTGCCAACGATCGCACCGACGCATTCAGGATTTTTGCAAAGAATGCGGTCGTACGTCTCGAACGCATCCTGGATTCGACCGGACTTTATCAGGGCGTCCCCCAGACCCATGAGCGCATCCGTGAGGCCTGGATCGATCTGCAACGCTTTCTCATAGTGCGCGATGGCCCCTTCGACTGCCCCCAGGGCGTGCAGTGCTACACCAAGCCGATAATGGGCATTCGAAAGATTTGGCTCGATGGTGAGCGCATGGTTGTAGAACCCGATCGCCTCGTGTAGCTCTCGGCGCGCGTGATAAATCTCTCCCAGACTGACCAGTGCCTCGACTGACCTGGGACAGGATTGCAGATATGTATGCAGAGATTGCTCGGCCTCCGACAGCTTCTCTTGGTGAAGGAGAACGCCGGCCAACTGTAGTTGAACATCTGGAAAGTCGGGGGTCAGGCGGAGTGCTTTCCGATAGCATGTTTCCGCTTCGCCCCATTTGCCTTGGGCCTCCAGAGCCGACCCCAAACCGCAGTGCGCTACCGCCGCGGACGGCTGGAGCTTCACCGCACGCCGGAACCATTTGGCCGCCTGTTCGAACTCACCAAGCTGGCCGTAGATCGAACCCAATAGGTAGTAGGCCTCCGCATCCCGCTTGTGTTGCCGGCACAGATCTTGGAGCAGAACCCTTGCCTCCTGCAGTTTTCCTTGACCAAGGAGTTCCTGAGCCCGCTGTTTGTGTACGTGCAGTAGTTCCCCTCCGCGTTGCCTCATACCGACCACCGATGGTAACGGGCGAGGCCTCGACAATCTTGCCACAGGCGCCAGTTTCCACACAGACCTAACATACCTTCCCCCTCATTCATCCATACCCAACGCCTTTACCAACGGTCCAACGGCCCACTCGTAATTTTTCCATCGTCCCACCGAGGAGGTGTACATCGGCTGCCGTACTTGGTCATAACTCGGGGTGGCGACCAGTCGCTCGGTCTTGTGAAACGCCAGGCACCGGTCGTCCCATTCCAGACCGATGAACTCGATCAGCCGTTTGGACATCGTTTCCTGGTTGGTGACGAGCTCCTCGTAGTGAATCTCCAGCATCGAGATGTCAAGCGTTCGCCGCCAATGCTCCATTAGCCGTTCATACTGGCGGTAGAACAATCCGAGTGAGGCGAGATCGTGTGCCCACCCAACTCCCTCCGCAAGCTGTTGAAAATAGATGGAGAGACAATCATCGCGTGGATCACGCATACAATGGATTACTCTTGCGCCCGGAAACAACAACGCGATCACTCCCAAGTGCTGATAGTTTCCCGGCAGCTTGTCGGTCACCCGGGCTGCGCTTGCGTCCAGCTCTCGGAGATGGGTCAGATAGGTATCGGCCACCTCGTCGACCCTCTCTTGTGTGAGCCCATGGATACCGCGCCGGTAGTCCGGCCGCGCCTTATCCAAGGCTGTAAGCTCCTGCACGATCTTGCTGATCTCAAAGAGCTCACCGGCTCCAAAGACGTCGGGATGGCTGGAGAGGATCTGCTCGGTCAAGGTGGTGCCGGAACGTGGCATCCCGACGACGAATACGGGGCGGTCGGATCCGTGGGTCGCCCGTGGAGCGCGAGTCAGGAACTCTTTATCGAAGGTACCGATGATCGTATCGATGGTCGCCCTATGTGCCGCTACATCATAGTGCGCAGACTGAAGCTCGTTGGCCCTCTGATAGTGGGCAAAGGCCTCTTGGTAGCGGCCACGTTTATCGTAGAACTTCCCAAGGGTACGCCGTACTTGTTCCTCTTGCCTTGCCCAGAGGAGGTCTTGCTCGAGTAGCCCTTCCAGGTATTCGATGCCCTCTTCATAACGGCCAAAGTGGCGACAGATGCTCGCATACGTCGTCCCGAGGATCGGGTGCTTGATGCCATTCTTGATGAGTGGTGCGACACGGTCGTATGCTGCCTGAAAATCTCCCTCTCGCTCATAGAGAGCCGCATCACCGACGATCGCCATGATGCATTCCGGGTTGATCTCCAGAGCGCGACTGTACTGGGCTCTAGCCTCTTGAGCGCGTCCGCAATTCGCCAATGCGTCACCTAGGCCGGTGTGAGCATCGGTGAACATCGGACTGAGCTGTACCGCCTTCTGATAATGGGAGATCGACTGCTCCGCGGAGCCCAAGATCTGCAAGGCTCCGCCTAGCCGATAGTGGGCCTGAGCAAGGTTCGGATTGACCGCCAGCGCCTGGTTGTAGAAGCCGATTGCCTCGTGGAGCTCCCGACGCGAGTCATGAATCTCCCCCAGGCCGACAAGCGCGTCGGCTGAACGTGGGTTTGATTTCATGAATGCGCGGAGGCACTCCTCGGCCTCGGAGTGCCTCCTCTGGTTGAGAAGCACGCCAGCTAGCTTAACAACCGCATCCTGGAAATCGGGCTTCAAGCGGAACGCTTCCCGAAAGGATTGCTCCGCTTCCGGCAGGTTCCCCTTGGCCTTAAGGGCAACGCCAAGCCGGTAATGGATCTGCGCGACACCCGGCTCGATGGTAAGTGCCTCGCGGTAAAGACCGATCGCCTTATCCAGCTCCCTACGGCCGTGATGGATCTCCCCCAGGCTGACCAGGGCCTTGGCCGAATGCGGATTGTCCTCCAAGCACCCCCGGACGCACTGCTCGGCGTCGGAGAACTTCTCTTGTCTACAAAGGACACCGACCAACTTCACGACCGCATCCACGAAATCGGGCCTCAAAAGCAGCGCCTCTCGAAATGATTGCTCCGCTTCCGACCACTTGCCCTGAGCATCGAGGGCCACGCCCAGACCATAATGGGCGACCACTGCGGACGGCTCAAGCTCCACCGCTCGATGGCAACACCTGGCCGCTTCTTCGAAGTCACCGAGTTGCCCATGAATTGAGCCGAGCACATAGTGGGCCTCTGCATCAGTCCCGGGTTGGCGGCACAGGTCTTCGTACAGGGCCCTCGCTTCCTGCAGCTTGCCCTGCGCCAGGAGCTCCTGAGCCCGTCGTTTTTGTGCGTGCAGTTGATTCCCCTCGAATTGTTTCATCTCATTCTCCGATGCCACCGAACAACGGTCCCACGAGCTTGCCACGGGCGTCTCCTGTCGCCCAAAGCCCGTGGGGCCCCTCAGTCATCTATGCCCAGGGCCCTGGTCAGGGGCCCGATCGCCCACTCGTAGTTCCTCCAGCGACCTACCGAGGAAGTGTACATCGGCCTGCGTACTTGGTCGTAGCTGGGGGTCGCGACAAGTCTCCCCGTCTTGTGAAAGGCCAGGCACCGGTCGTCCCATGACAGGCCGACGAACTCGATCAACTGCTTCGAGACCGCCTCTTGGTGGGTGACGAGCTGTTCGTAGCAAACCTCCAAAATCGGCAGGTCAAGTACACACCGCCAGTGCTCCATCAACCGTTCATACTGCCGGTAGTAGAGGCCGAGTGACTCCATGTCATGTGCATAGGTGTGACCCTCTGCGAAATACTGAAAATAAATGGAAAGGCAAACGTCTCGTGGATCGCGCACGCAGTGAATCACCTTTGCGGTCGGGAACAGCATCGCGATCAGCCCCATGTGTTGGTAGTTGTGAGGCATCTTGTCGGTCACCCGGGCGGCCCTGGAATCTAGCTCGCCAAGGTGAGCCAAGTATTTCTCGGCCAGCCTATCCACCGTTCCTTGCGTCAGGCCTCGAAAGCCGCACCTATAAGCTGGGCCCACGTCGGTGGAGGAAGCGATCTCGCAAGCCAGCCTGGTAATATCGCCGAGCTCACCCGCTCCAAAGACGTCTGGATGGCTGGCAAGGATCTGTTCGACCAGACTCGTTCCTGAACGCGGCATACCGACAATGAAAATGGGGCGATGAGATTCGTGTGTCGCACGCGGCGCACTGGCCAAGAATGTGCTTCCGAAGGTATCGATGATCGTGTCGATGGCCGTCGCATGGGCGTCCGCATTGTAGCGCGCGGGCCTTAGCTCATTCGCCTTTTGGCATTGCAGGAATGCCTCCTGGTAACGGCCACACTCGTCGTAGTTCTTCCCCAGGGTGAGGCGTATCTGCTCCTCGGCCCCTTCGCGAAGGCCAGGGTGGGCAAGCAATCGCTCCAGGTACTGGGTACCCTCTTCAGCGCGCCCGAGGTGGCGACAGAGGCTGGCGTAGGTGACCCCCAGACTCGAATCCTCGACCCCCTTCTCGATCAGCGGTGCAATGCGTTTATACGCGGCATCGAACTCTCCCGCCCGCTCCAACAGAGCGGCGTCGCCGACAATCGCTGGGAGACAATCCGGCTGGATCGCCAAGGCGCGCCGGTAAGCGGCTCTCGCCTCCTGAGTCCGCCCACATTCCGCCAGCACAGCCGCCATGCTGGCGTGGGCATCTGCGAAGCCTGGATTGAGCCGGAGCGCCTCCTGGAAATGCGGTATGGCATCTCGCGGGCGACCTAGGGCATGCAGGGCAACGCCCAGCCGGTAATGGGTCGCCGTTAGATCGGGTTGGATCTCCAGCGCACGTCTGTAAAAGCCGATCGCCTCTCGCAACTGCCTGCGAACGTGGTGGATCTCGCCCAGGGTAACGAGGGCCTCGGCACTGCGTGGGTGCGATCGCAGCACACCTCGGAGGCACCGTTCTGCATCCGCCAACTTCTCCTGCTCGAGCAACACCCCGGCGAGCACGAGTGCCACGTCTGGAGCGTCGGGCTGCAGACGTAGTGCTTCCCGAAAACAGGTTTCGGCCCCGGGGTAATCTCCCTGGGCCTTCCGCACCTCTCCCAACCCACGATGTGCCACCACGACAGAGGCATCGATGGCCACCGTACGCCGGAAGTACTCGGCCGCGAGCTCAAACTCGCCCGACTGGCCGTGGATCAAGCCGAGCATGTAGTGGGACTCAGTGTCCCGCGGATTATCACGACATAACTGCTCGTAGAGGACGCGAGCCTCCGGCAGCTTCCCTAGTCGGAAAAATGATTGCGCTCGCTGCCTCTGCGCATGCCCTGACAAGGGTAGCTTGTCGTCTTCCACGCCGGGTCTCGATCTCTTATCCAAGGAGGTGCAATTGCCTCACTCCACGAGTCCCAAGGCATCCCTCAGCGGCCCGATGTGCGCCTCGTAATTCTTCCACCGGGCGAGGGATGATTTGTACATCGGCCGTCGAACCTGTTGGTAACTGGCCGTCGCCACCGAGCGCTTCGTCTCATGAAACAGCAGGCAGCGGTCGTCCCACTCCAGGCCGCAGAAGGCGATCATCTCCCGACTGACGCGCTCCTGATCCGTAACCAGATCGCTGTAATGCACCTCCAGCATCGCGATGTCGAGCACCTCTTTCCAGTGCGCCATCAGCCGTTCGTACTCCTTGTAGAAGACAGCGATGTTCCGCAAATCGCTGGCATAGGGGTGTGACGGCCCGAAGTCCTGGAAGTAGGTCGAGAGGCAGGTATCGAGGGGATCGCGGAGACAACGAATCACACGGGCGCCGGGAAGGGTGATCGCGATGAGCCCGAGATTCTGGAAATTCCCGGGCATCTTGTCCGTCACCCGGGCCGCCTGTCCGCTCAGCTCATCTAGCCGGCCCAGGTATCGTTTCGCGATCGCATCGACAATTTCTTGGCTGACCGAGTCCATGCACAAGGGGTAGAGAGTCGCCGGTAAGGATTGGACAATCTCGTTGATCTCATGGAGTTCTCCCCCGCCGAAAACCTGCCGGTGGCTGGCGAGGACCTGCTCCACGAGGCTGGTACCAGACCGTGTCATGCCAACGATAAAGATAGGTCGTTCCGAGCGCACCGAGGCACGCGGCATCTTGGCAAGGGCCTCCATTGAAAAACCGCCTATGAGGCCGTCGACCTGCTCGATGTGCTTGTCGCAATCAAACCGGTGTACTAGCAGGTCGTTCGCCTGCTGGAACTCGGCGAAGGCTGCATCGAAGCGTCCTGCTTTGTCGTAGTACCTGCCGAGGGCGAAGTGCAACCTCCGACGCCCATCTTGCGAGAGGGATCCTCTGGTCAATAGCCGGTTCGCGAGCGCGACGGCCTCGTCACAGCAATCGTAGGTGCGGCACAGCCGGAGCATCACATCCGCCGCCGCCGCCGAAGGCGCTTCCGCGTCGATCACCCTGCGGACCCAAGCGTACGCCTCCGCATACTCGCCCTTCCGCTCGTACAGATCGGCTATCCCAGCCATGGCTACCGCATCCGCAGGCTGGCGTTGCAACACGTGGTTCAAAACCGCTAACGCATCATCATATCGCCCCTCGTACCGCAGAGCGTCGGCAAGGCCGTAGTGGAGACGTGGGCCGTCTGGGGTATAAATGAGGGCCTGCCGGTAACACGCCTCCGCCTCCGCGAACCTGCCCATGCCGCCGAGCAGCCGGCCGAGCTGCAGCGATGCCCTGCGCGACCGCGGTTCGATTCGCCGTGCCTGATCGTAGTGAGAGATGGCTTCTTTGACCTGGCCCTGCATTTCCAACGCGCTGGCCAACTCGCAGTGCCCTTCGGCATCGTTCGGATTCCGGCCAATCACACGTCGGAGATCGTCTATCGCCTCTTCAATCCGTCCCGTGTGCAACAATACGTTACCACGGCGCTGTCCGGTGACGCGGTCGCTTGGCTCGGCGTCTTCCTCATCCCTAGAAGACTGACTTCTTACTACACGGCGAGCGGACGGTTCCCTACCACGCGCCAGAGCTTCCCGCAGCGGTCCGATGTGTTGCTCGTAGTTTTTCCACCTATCCAACGACCTCGTATAGACGGGTTTGCGAACCTGGTCATAACTGGCGGTTGCTACTGCCCGTTCCGTCTCGTGAAAGCGTCGGCAGCGATCATCCCACGCGAGGCCGCAGAACGCGATCATCTCGCGGCTGACGCGCTCCTGATCCGTCACCAGACCCCTGTAGTCCACCGCCAGCATTCGGATATCAAGCACACCTTTCCAGTGCTCCATTAGACGAAGGTAATCGTTGTAGTAGGCCGCGATATTCGTTAAGTCTGTAGCATAGGGATGGCCATTGCTGAAACCCTGCAAGTAGATCGACAGACAGGTATCCAGGGGGTCACGGACGCAATGGATGACCCGCGCGTCGGGGAGCATCACGGCAATCAGACCAAGATACAGGAAATTCCCCGGCAACTTGTCTGTCACCCGAGTAGCTCCCGCACCGAGCTCTCCCAGCCGAGCGAGATATCTCCGCGCCAGATCGTCCACTACCTCGCGACCAACCGACCCCATGCGGTGCGGAAAAAGGCCCGTTGGCAGCGACCGGACGAGCTCCCCTATTTCGTTGAGCTCTCCGGCGCCGAACACCTCCGGGTGGCTGGCGACGATCTGCTCCACGAGGCTGGTGCCCGAGCGCGGCATTCCGATGATGAGGATCGGTTGCTGCGAGCGGAGTGCGGCCCGTGGCATGCTAGCCATGGCCTCCGCGTTGAAACCGGCAATTAGCTCGTCCACCCGCTCCGTATGTTCAATCGGATCGAATGTCAGTCCCGATAGATCGTTGGCCTGCTTGCATTCGGCAAACGCCTTGTCAAAGTCGCCGAGCTTGTCGTAGAGCCTGCCGAGGGAGTAGTGGAGCTGCTGGCGAGAGCCTACCTGCAGCGAATCCATGGCCAGTAGCCGTCGTGCGATCTCGACCGCCTCCTCGCAACAACCAAGACGGCGGCAAAGCCTGATGAGCACATCGGCGGCCGTCGTCGTCCACTCCCCCGCGGCACTGGACTTTCGCACCAATGCATAGGCCTTGTCGTAGTCACTCTTACGCTCGAAAAGGTCGGCCTGCGCGGCGATGACACCGGGATGCTTCGGGTCGATCTCCAGTGCCTTATCCAAAACGGCCAGCGCATCCTCAAACCGACCTTGATAACGCAAGGTCGTGGCAAGCTCTAGGTGGAGCTCCAGATCATCTGTGTGGATCTCCAAGGCATCGCGTAAACACACCTCTGCTAGATGAAGGTCGCCGCGGTTATTCAGCGTACGCGCCAATCCGATCCGCGCGTCTCGCATCCGTGGATCGATACGAAGCGCATGCTGATAATGGGGGATGGCCTCTTTGAACCGCCACCGTTCGTGGAGTGCGTTGGCGAGACCGTAGTGGGCACCCGCGTAGTTCGGCTGCAAGGATACCGATTGCCGAAAATACTCGATCGCCTCGTCGATCCGCCCCATTTTCTGCAAAGCGCTGCCGAGGTTGTGCAGGATAGTTGGTTCCTTCGGCGACAACGCCAATGCCTTGCGGTAGGCCGCCATCGCCTCGTCGTGGCGCCCGAGGGAAACGTGAGCGTTGCCCAAATTGCTGTACGCCTGCGAGATACGCCCATCCAGGAGGAGGGCGCGCTGACAGCACTCGATCACGCCCTCAAAGTTTCCAGCCCGGCCATTGACGGAAGAGAGCAGCAACCACGCTTGCGGATCCCGCGGATCGCTCTTACAGACCTCACGCAACAACTTTCTGGCTTTTCGGAGGTCGTTGCTCTGGAGCGCCTGAATGGCCTTGAGTTTTTTTCGCTTAAGGAGGATTGCCTCGTTACCCATGGTGAAACGTTAAATCAACCCGTTATGAACTTACCGACTCAGGCTGGTCGGATGCCAATACTCTGCGGACGCATCTACAACCTGCAGATCCGACGAAAAACCTGTCTTCATCACATCGTTACCTCCGCTTTCCCGGGTTATCAGTCCTGACTGTACCCGACGTCGCCACTCGTGAACTCGCCAGTGGGCACGGCACTTTACGGAACTCCATCCACATGGGTATTTTCCGTACACCAACGACGCCACATCGTACGATAGGCATGCTCGACGACTCCAGCGAATCGCACGCCGTCACACAGGATCGAGGTCTCCATACGATCCCTGAGCGCCCCTCGCACGGTAGCGAGACGACCCGGCTCTCCGACCAAGCGCGCAGCGATGGCAACATATTCCTCACGACTGTCGGCAGCGAGTGCCCCCAGCTCAACGGCTGTCAACAGGCTTTTCCCGACCCGCCCGGCGTGACTGTCACCGGTGAGGGTGACCACCGGCACGCCCATCCACAGCGCCTCGCACGTGGTCGTGGCCCCGTTATAGGGGAAGGTATCGAGGGCCACGTCGACGTAGCGATACATTTCCAGGTGATCGCTGGTGGTTGGCGCGCGCCCCAACAACTTGATCCGTTCTCCTTGAATCCCACACTGTGCAAATTGGCGGAGGTAACGCTCACCTGTCTTCCGATCCGCGAGAAAGGCGCTCTTTAGTACCAGTCGTGCATGTGGCACCTCGTGGAGCAGCGCCGACCAAGTAGCGACGACTTCCTCGTTAATCTTAGCCAGGTTGTTGAAGGAGCCAAAAGTGACGTAGCCATGCTTTTCGGCCGGGGGAGGCGCTACATGCGGTGCTTGTGCCGGAGGGCGGTAACAGAGAAAACAGCCCGATAATCGGACGAGCTCCTCCGTGCAATGGATGGGACACCCTTCGGGATCGGTGATTCCATCACAGAGGCGATAGCCGATGGCGGGCAAGCCCGTCGTATCTGGATAGCCAAGGTAGCTCACCTGTATCGGGGCAGGCCTGTCCGCAAAGACCGTCAAGCGACTTCCCCCGGTATGGCCCGCTAGGTCGACTAAGATATCGATCTCATCGTTACGAACCATGTCGACGACTCGCCGGTCATCGACGTCCGCAATGTCGCGCCACCGATGCGCCAGCGAACGTAAGCGCGCCGTCGTGGTATCCACGTCTCGCGTCGCAGAGTAGCAGGTGATCTCGAACAAACTGTCTCTATGATTAGCGAGCAGCGGCTCGAAAAAGTAGCTGACGGAATGTTCGCAGAAATCTGGAGAGACGTAACCCACATGGAGGCGCCGCTCAGGCTCCGGCCGATTGGGAAATGGGGGAACGACACCACCTGGATCCGCGCCGTGGATCCGGCCCCAGCGCCGGTGTTCTTCGAACACCCCATCCAGCCGTCGCGCTGGCAAATAGTGTAGCGCGAGCAACAGGTTGGAATGAGAGTGTGCGTTCTCTGGCTGAGCCGCCAACGTCTCCCGGTGAACGGCGACTGCCTCCATGCTCCTGCCCTGTTGAGACAATGCCGCCGCCAGGTTGTCCTGGGTGTTTGCGTCCTGGCCACCGGTTGCCAGCGCCGCCCGGTAGCAAGAGACCGCGTCCTCCAGTCTTCCTAGCGAATGGAGGCAGATCCCCAAACGTGCGTGCACGGCCGGGTTATCCGGCGTCAGATCTCGTAGAGCGGCGTACGATGTCGCCGCATCTTCCAACTTTCCCAACGCCTCGAATCCTTGGGCCAGGAGATAACGGGCGCCTACATGACGCGGCTCCAACTCCAATACGCGCCGGAAGGTGGATACGGAATCAGTGACCCGTCCTGCATCGCGTAGAGCGATCCCCAAGTTGTAGAGGGTTGCGACGTGTGCGGGTCGTAGGTGCGCCGCGCGTTGAAGAGCCTTTTCCGCCAGCGCCGCGTCTCCCAACCTGCCATAGATTACCCCCAACACGAGCCAAGCATCGGCATCCGTGTGGTCTGCGCGGCACATCTCCTGATAGAGTGGTAGCGCGTCGGCTAGCCGATTGCCTTGCAGCAGCGCGTGGGCCCTTTCCCTCGTGGAATGCATATGGTGGTTTTCTCCTGCCATGATCTTCGTCCGGCATAGTAGCATCTCTAACACCCTGTCGTCCCTCACACGTTGCCCGAGATGGCCAACTCCTCCTTACGATATGCAAAGAAAAAGAAACTGGCGTTCGACCTGTTTCACCAGGGTCGCTACGGAGAAGCGTGCGTCCTGGCGTCTGAACTCCGCGCCAAGAACGGTCGCGACGAAGAACTTCGCTCCCTCTTAGGTCATACCTACTTTCAGCTCGGCAAGCTCGATGACGCGAGACGTTGCTTTCGAGCCGTTGTGGAAAACGCACCGAAGAACTGGAAGGCCCATGCCGATCTCGCCAATGCCGCCCATCACATGGGCGACCTACAAGAGGCGGTGACTCACTTCAAAGAAGCCATCAGGCTCGACCCGACGATAGCGCCAGTGTGGGATAACCTTGGTATCTCCCTGTGCTGCCAGGGAAAATACCACGAGGCCGTGGAGTGCCATCGTCGCGCCCTCGCGGTAGATCCACGATTCTCTCGTGCTCACTCGAACCTTCTCCTTACTCTGCACTACCTACCGGATGGCGATCCTGAAGAACTCTTCAATGAACACCAGCGCTGGGGCGCGATCCATACACGGTCTGGTACACCACCCGCGCACTCCAACAGCCTCGACCCGGAACGTCGTTTGCGTGTGGGCTACGTCTCGGGCGATTTCCGTACCCACTCGGTCGCGTACTTCATCGAGCCATTAATTGCCAGCCACGATCGCGATCGCATAGCGGTCTGGTGCTACGCGAACCTCCAGGGCGAGGACACAGTCACCAAGCGCCTGCGTGACCTGAGCGACCACTGGCGTTGCATCGCGGGCCAGGACCCGGCGGCAGTGGCGCGCCAGGTCCAGGCGGACCAGATCGACATCCTCGTCGATCTCGCCGGACACACCTCCAGCGGCCTGCTCGCCTTGTTTGCCCACAAGCCCGCCCCGATACAAGTCACCTACCTCGGCTATCCCGATACCACCGGGCTACCCGCAATCGACTACCGACTCTGCGACGCAATTACCGACCCGCCAGACCAGCCCACACACTGTACGGAAGAGTTGTTTCGCCTCCCCGATTGTTTTCTCTGCTACCAACCCTACGGGCAAGCACCACCCGTATCCGTCCCCCCCGCAGCCGCCGACGGCCACGTCGTCTTCGGTTCCTTCAACAATCTCGCCAAAATCAACCCGCTCGTCGTCGAGGTGTGGGCGAAACTGCTCGACGCCGTTCCCGGATCCCACCTCCTGATCAAGAACCCCTCCCTGCACGATGCCCCCACCCGAGACCGCTACACCGCACGCTTCAGGTCCCACGGCGTGCCCGCCGAGCGATTGGAGCTCCGTGGACCGACCGATAGTATCGCCGACCATCTCGCTCTCTATAGCCGCGTCGACATTGCCCTAGACACCTTCCCCTACAATGGCACGACCACCACCTGCGAGGCTCTGTGGATGGGAGTCCCCGTCGTTACCCTATGCGGCACCAACCATGCTGCACGGGTAAGCGCCAGCCTCCTGGCCACCGCTGGACTGCACGACTGGGTATCCCACGATCTCGACGGCTATCTGGAAGTCGCCAGCCGGTTGGCCAATACACCAGATCACCTCGCAGCCATTCGCCGGTCCCTCCGCGACCGCGTCGCATCGTCCCCTCTCTGCGATCCGGAGCGACTTGCACGCAATGTGGAACAGGTTTACCGAACAATCTGGCGGTGCCATTGCGAGTCGTCTCCCTGAACCTCTCAGGTATCGAGGCCAATGAGATCCGCGTATCCATGCAACTTACTCATCTGAAAGTTGCACAAATCTTTCAGCGCCCCAAGCACATCCGATGACGCGAGATCTTCTCCAACCGACGACACCAATCGATTCAGCATTCGGTAGTACGCAATATTCTTCCCGATGATGGATTTCTCCGCCGTTATCACGCCATCCCTCAATGTCGCACTCAGAATATCCGGATTCGCTCTATGAATTACATATTCCAATGTCCTTCGCAAGGTCGTATGCGCATTCTTACCTGGTACAATGACATGGCTTATTGCAAATGCATCATCCCTAACTCCCAAATCTTCAGGGATATAAAAACGAATATCCTCCATTGCTGCTGGAAGTGCGCCGGTGTGGGTTTGCATATTTTGTGAAAAGATATGCATCGAACCGACACCTGACAAAGACACAACCAACGGAATGGAGCGAACAAATGGAACGGAAAGATCGGAAAAATTGAATATTACGTAACAATCTAATGTATCACTGTTTCCATAGCAGACGAAACACTCATCCGACCCGATGATAGGCCTTGAATGCTCCACAGAAATGCCATCAAATCCGTTCATCTCCTTTCCAATAACGCGAAACCTAGGGCTGCTCCAGTGATGATTGAGGAACTCGACAAATGGCATCAATACAGGTCTAATCGCTTGCGACCCGGATGCACGGAATGGAAATTTCCGCGTCGCGATAAATGACTCGAGGAGAAGATCGTCCAGCCTACCGTTTTCGTAGTATTTCCGGAACTTTTGAACCTGCGCCGCCTTCTCCCTACCCCGGACCACATGTTCAAGAATCGCTGGCCACCGGGCAAGCGTGAACCATGGGCTCACCCGGCGATGCAACACCAGTTTCTCGGTGCAGTTGTAGATCGCTATGAGCAATTGTATTAGAGTTACATGCTCCGTTCTAACCGCATCAGCATGAGAAATAATAACTATTTCATCGTCGTCGATCCCTAAGGTGAAATCCTTCAAAGAGGGGAGACAGGCTTCCGGCATTCGGATGATGGTACCTGTCACCTCCGTTTCCATATCGGAACGGATGCTGAAGTCGCCATCTGCACACACGACCTCTAATCCCGGGCTGATCCAGCCGCCATACTCTGCCACCGCCTGATGCAGCCTATGCAGTAACCTTTCGACCTCCGAGTTGTCGGAAACGATCCTGAGCATTTCGGGCTCCTGGGACGTCGCGTTCGGCGCACCAAGGCGTCGTTCGCGAACCCCTTGAACACATCGATTACCGTCCCAGAGTGCGCCTCACACCTATATCGCCGGGTGTCTGCACGCTCGGACCGTCCGCAACGAGGACGCCGGCCGACCTGTCACAATTGCTCGTATCCAAGCGTCTTCACGTAGAAATCAAGGTCGGCGTACGCGTAGCCGACTTCTGATGCGTAGCTGCGCCATCTTCCCACGGCGCGGTCAAAGATCGGTCGTGCGACATCACTGTAACTCGGCGTCTTCACCCCGCGTGTTTGCGAGTGCTGGAAAAAACGCAACACGGATTCATCCCAAGCATTGCCGACAAATTCGATGAGCGGTCGCGCACTACCTTCGAAGTCGGAGACCAGGTCCTCGTAACGAACTTCGTACACGCGCGCCTTGATAAAGGGCCGCACATGGAGCCAGAAGTCCATCACCGCCGTATAAAACCGCACGGTCTGCTCCAAGGTCGCGAAGTTGATCATCGCACGGTTCGGCACGAAGGCGCGCATGAAGCAGCTCAGACAGCAATCCCGTGGATCGCGGATCACTACCACGATGCGTGACTCAGGAAACAGGCGGTAGATCAGCCCGAGATCGAGAATATTGAGGGGTAGCTTATCCAGCAGTCTCTTGCCTTCTGTCAGCCCCAGTAGCTCTTCCGCCAGCCTCCAATAATGCCCACGCAGCAACCTCACCTCGGCACCAGAGAGACTGCGCAGATCCTCCGGGTAATTGAACGCCCGGTTGAGGACCCTTGGCATCTCCGCTATCAGTCGGGGGAGTATCGGTTCTTCGTCGGTGGGCAGAATCGAACCGCTCGCGGCAATGACCTGCTCTGTCAGCGTCGTTCCAGAGCGGGGAAAGCCGACGAGGAAGATCGGCGCGGCGATCCCATCGTCACCTGCAGACGACCCCCATTCCGACACAAACTCCTCGGTGAAGATCTCACGATACCGCGCCACCGTGTCGATCATCGACTCCCCGCCAAGCTGCGTGGGATTGAGCGCCTGCATGATCGCCTGGTTACCGGCCCGACACGCGTCGAAGGCCGCCGGATATTCACCGAGTCGATCGAGGGTGTCCGCGAGCTCGCTCTTCACGGCAGAGACCTGCATCGGCCCCAGCCGACCGCAGTCGACTAGCTCGAGTCGTTCTCTCGCCGCTTCCAGCGCACCCGCTCGCTTGTCGAGCTTGGCGAGCGTAAGCAGGGCAAGCGCATTGGTGCCGTCCCACTCCAGGGCCGCCTGTGCTGCACCACGCGCTGCGTCGTCTTGGTGAAGCCGCTCCAGACCGACGGCAAGCCTGGCGTGGAATCCCGCACGTTTCGGCGCGACCGCGAGGCCGGCTCGACACGCAGCAACCAGCTCGTCGTAGGATCCCTCCGCCAGCAGTGTCGCAACTAGCCCCTCGTGGGCCACCACGTATTCCGGTCTGATCTCCAGCGCGTTCCGGTAGGCGGCCTTTGCGTGCCCGAGTCTGCCATGCTGCCGATACGCATCCCCCAGCATGACTCTGGCCCGAGCCGCTTGTGGCGCCGACTTGATGGCGCGCTGGCAGTACAACACCGCCTCCATTCCTTGCCCCCCGCGCAGCGCGATATCGGCACGCATCAACCACGCCTCGTGATCCCCGGGATCCGCTCGACATAGCCCCTCCAGCAACGACGACGCCCGATCGAGCTCGTTTTGCCGGAGCAACGTGCGCGCCAGGGCTCGCTCATCGCCACTCTTCGATCCATCGCTACTCCCGACCGCGTGTCCTGCTCTCACGCCGCTCTCCACCAGAGCGATCAACTCTCCCACCTGTAACTTCATCAAATTGTCGCTCGCCGGCAACACGACATCGAACTCTGTCTCCAGGCTGGTCACGAACATAAGTTTATCTTCGGACCCCATCTGGCCCATGCGCAAATCCGTCAGCAATACGTCGTCTTTGTTGATCCCTGCCAACTCCACCCCGACAACACGCTCCAAGATGTTCAATAGCTTTTCTGCGATCTCCCGCTCCATTGGCTCGCCATAATTTTCCTCGATGAACTGTTTTAATGTCCTTTTTTCCCGCTGTTGAAGACTCCTGCGCAATTGTCGTTTCCTCCTGACCGTCAGTATCGAGAGCGTCGCAGACATCACTCCCAACGCCAATATCGTCACGTAGATAAAATCGTCCATGGCTATGTTCTCGTCATCGTGACGAATGCCCAACCGGTTCCACCGAGATAACTATCGCTCAGCACCGTTGGTGCCAATAGATCCCCACCAGCGTTACGGAGCATAGCCCAACATCTCCATCAAGGGCCGGTAGTCCGGACAGCGACGGAGCTCGTCCATCAACTCCAGGGGCGCATGTTTCCGCTGCACAGGCTCGATCAGCCGCTTCGTCAGTCGATCCCCGGTAATCGTCTCGTAGTCTACCCAGCGGGTCCGATAACCGGGGTCAAAGGGAACATCCAAGCGCCGGCATAGACTCCGCAAGTGCCAATCCGGGTCTACACAAAAATCCTCGAAACGGGTAAACCCTATCTCCAGACATTGCCCGGCAAACCGCCGGTAACCGGCCAGATAATCCCCCACGCTGATCCCGCGAAGTAATCGCATCCGTCGAAAACTCAGGTATTGATCAACCCGGACGAACGGGGTGAACGGGTGGATCTCACTCAGTAGGACCACTCCCTGCATCGAACCAAGGCAGCGACTAATCAGTGTCCCTCCCGAACGGCCGAGTTGATGCAACAGTCGTATCCGCGGCTTCACGACGGCAGGCCCTCTGTTTGCCAGCCTTTCGAGTCAGCATCGGCCCCATCGGACGCGGCCGTCGCGATGCGACGGGACAGCGTCACCCTACCGGGGCTGATGTACCGACTAAGTCGGCTCGCGACTCGAACAGTGCCGCTTCCAGGTCTCCCGGTAGATTTGTTGTATCTCGCGACCGTATGCCTTTTCGTCACACAGAACGGACGCCGCAATGTGCTGTCGCAATGCACTCCGATCGAACCGGCCTTCCCTAACAACATTCGCGAGTGCCTTCGCGATCTCGATGTATCGCTCCTCATTTTCCGCGATCCAGGCTCCCCTGTTGATCTGCGAAAGCAGACTGACACCGATACGACCGGCATGTGCATGCCCGGCCAACGTCACGACCGGCACTCCCATCCATAGCGCCTCACAGGTCGTTGCGATCCCATTGTACGGGTATGGGTCGAGTGCGATGTCCACCTTCCCATACATGTCGAGACTCTCTTTGTGAGGAGCCCGCGTCTCGATCAACTCCAGACGGTCGCGGTCGACACCGCGTTGGCGAAACAGCGATAGGTACCTCTCCCTGGTACCGCTGTCCGCGAAGGATGTGTTTCTCAGTAGCAATTTCGATTGCGGGACCGCTGACAGGAGTCGCGCCCATGTATTGACCGCGTCCAGTGTTACTTTGGCCGCTTCATCGAACGACCCGAATGTGACGTAGCCGTTGCGTCCATACGGATTGATCGCCACCTCCGGCGCGTCTTCGGGTGGCCGGTAACACAGGAATCCCCCACCGAGCCGCAACAGCTCCTCCGTATGGTATCGTTCGGTCTCCCCGGGGGGATCCGCCCACGCATCGGTGAGGCGATAGTCCATCGCCGACAATCCGGTGGTATTCGGATACCCCAAGTAGGTGATCTGCACCGGCGCGGGCTTGGACGCGAACATCTCCATGCGGCTCCTGCCCGTATGCCCCGCGAGATCCACCAGGACATCGATACGGTCCGACCGGATCCGGTCCACCACTTCGGCATCAGAGATCCCGCATACATGGCGCCACTCAAGTGCGATCCGCTGGAGCCGCGCAGTCGTCGTGCCCGACGCCGCTAGACTGGAGTAGAAGGTCACGGGACTGGTCCGCGGCTCGTGGGACGACAGCAAGGGCTCCAACAGGCAGCACGCGAAAGGTGTCAGGAAATCCCCCGAGACGTATCCGATGCGTAACGGCCGATCGGGATCCCGGTCGTCGATAGGCGTCTCACTCGTGCGCTGCACCTTGCCGTGCAACCGCCCCCAACGTAAGTGTTCTTCGAAGACCCGGGCCGGCGGATAGTAGGTGGCATAGTTCATCGCGACCAGCAGATTCGAGTGTGCCCTGCCGTAGGCCGGGTGGATCTGCAACGCTTTCTTGTAGTACTCAATCGCCCGGAAGACATTCCCCTTATTCTTCTCGGCATTGGCAAGATTGTTATAGGCCTCCGGAAACGCGGCCTTGTATTCGATCGCCTTCTCAAAACAATTCGCCGCTTCGTCGTACCGCCTCTCGGCGAGTAACGCTGCCCCGAGATTGTTGTAGGCCTCCGCGAACTCGGGATTCAGCGTGACCGCCTGTTGGTACTTATCGATGGCCCTGCTGGTCTCGCCGATTGCCGCCAACGCGTTGCCGTAGTTGTTGAACACCTTGGCATTGTCCGGCATCAACTCGGCCGCCTTCTCGAAGGAGGGCATCGCATCTTCACACCGCCCCCGGCCGAACAATGACATGCCGACGAGCAGGTGCGCCGCACCGAAACCGGGCCGCGCGGCGAGTGCGTTTCGCGCGCATTCCTCCGCACGGTCCAGTAGTCCGAGTTGGCCGTACATCTTGGCCAGCGTGAACGCTGCCTCCGCGTCCTCCGGTGCCAACTGGCAAAGGCGGTTAAACAGGCAGAGGGCCTCTTGTGTGCGGTTGGAGCTCAGGCACTCCATCGCCTTCTGCCGTAGCTCCGCAATATCGGCTCGACTGTTCGTCATTCGTCACCACGCCAAAACGTTGGCCGCACCGACTGCGAACAACCGCCACCGCACCCGATGCGCGCTGTGCGCGAAAGGCTCCAAGGGTTCCGCGACGGGTGCATTCTGACCTGCTGCGACGCCAATTCCGTCAAGCCAGGCGCCAAGGATCTCACCGAGGCCGCCTCTGCCGCACGCACCGTCGACGGACGCGACAAGATCGTTGGCCGTGGTTCGATCCCGCCGGCTCGCGGCGCAGGTTCGCCACCGGCCTGCCCCGCGATGCCTACACACGGGGCGACCTCGATCTCGGACCCACCCCAAGGCCGGAAGGACCCGGGTACTCATGCAACTTCACTAGATCATCCAGACCAAAGACCAACCGAGTGTGAGAAAGGAGTGATCGATCGTGCACTCCGTCACCGCTGGCGCTCACCCCATTCGCGTTCATCTGCCGGTACATCGTTCTCTCCAACTCATCAAATGGAAGCCAGGACGGCCACGCGCCCCAGAGACGGAAAGATCGCCCTATCCAGAGGACTATGTGGAAGAGATTCCAGTCCGGCCATCTGCGAATCTCCTCCATCGGCCTCGTGGGCACCACGCCGTACGGTTGTCCGCCCGGTAGCTCGTCGACCGAGCCAGGAAGACCAGAAGCTCCCGTGCCCGGTATACGACTACCGCGGGCTTCTCGAACTGGCGGCAAGGATACAGAGGATCAGCGGAAATAAAGATGCCGCGCTCTTTCCGGTGGGTATGGCGCCAACCCGTAGGGCCGGTTTCAACCGGCCGATGCCGTAGGTTCAACACGTTCTGGCGTCCGGCGGGCTGAAGCCCGCCCTGATATGGAGGGGGACGCCACGCGCCCCCCTCGCCACCCGGCGCATGTCCGGGTGGCTCACCCCCCGTGGATGGCGGGCTGACGCCCGCCATCAGACCGTATGGAGCGTCCCGCTCCATACGGTCTACGGACAATGCCATTTCCCACGCCAATCCCTATTTCTGCTCATCCTCTCAGAGGAGGTGCCAGGTCGCCAGGATGATCTGGAAACAAAAACGGCGCCGGGAGAAGGCCCGGCGCCGTTTCCTCGCTTCTTACAAGCGCGAGCGCAAACTTACTTCTGCATCCGCCGGCGCAGGCCAATCAGGCCGATCAAGCTGGAACCAACGAGCGCCATGGAAATGGGCTCCGGGATCACCGTCGTGAAGTTGAAGTTGGCGTTGAAGCCCCCGAACGGGCCGTCGACCATCTCACCACCGCGCACATTCGGCTCGCCCGGATAGACCGGGTAGTAGGTGTTCTTCCCGTCCATGTCCCAGTCACGGGAGGTGTACGTGTTGCCCGACACGTCCCAGACGTTGACCACGTCGATGTTGGTTGTGGTATCCCAGTCAAAGAGGATGTGGCCGCCGACCTGGCCCGCGCCCACCGTGAAGGTGACAACCGGACCCTCGACGGTGTCGATGGTGTAGGTGCCGGGACCGAAGGTGGTGCCGCCGTGGGCGGTCCAGATCTTCTTGAAGAACGGCTTGGTGGACGCCACCGACCAGGTGCCACCACCGATGCTGCCGGTGATGTCGGTGTCATTGCCCGACGGGTTGGCCTGCTTGCCGTACGAGGTCATCATGACGAAGCCGTCGGTGGTGCCCGCGGTAAACAGCGCCGCGTCCGCCTGGTTCGCCATCATGACACCGCCAGCACCGACTGCCACGGTCACGGCACCCGCGGTCGTTCCCAGTTTCTGAATCCACTTCATAACGATCTCCCTCTCGAGAAGGAATTACTTTGAGGCCCGGGCCCATCCCGAACCCCGAGATACTCGCCAAAGTCGGACACGCCCCCTGGGCTCCCCCGCCTCCGGCACGCACTGCGAATTCGAATTCCTATTAGCAATCACCTTGCCAGGCTGTCGAGGCCATGTCAGATTTTCCATGGATCCTTACAACGAATTGAAAACACAGAGGGGCGGTCGATCCAAAGGTCACCTACCCCGGCACCCTGACGCCATCCCGCTTCGTCCACTCGTCCGTTATTTTTACATTCCCACGACAAGGATTTTCTCAGACATCGCTTCAGAGAAGTAACTAATTGAAAAGACTACGTTCTTTCGCCTCTCATTTTGAGACTCGGGACCGTATCAAGGTGAGACGCGCAAAATTCACCACCCGTACCAGCAGCCAAACGACCTCCAGCTAGGTGTCGATAGTTACATTACGGTTCATTAATGTAAATATAATATAGATAGATGTGACGTACCAGACGTATCACGTCACCGACACCTCCGTCCAACGGCGCCGACGTCCGCGGCACCGGGACGCGGCGCGCCCCACCCGAGTCGCGGTCCGCAGCCGTGGTGAAAAATCACCACCCCGCTGGCGGGACACCGACCCTGGCCCGCAGGGCCGGCCGCGCCGCAGGCAGGCCTGCCCGCGCCGGAGGCGCGGGTCGCCGGTGCCACCGGCTCCTACCCTGGGTTGGAAAATCGCGGCGTGCTCCCGGAACCCCGGTAGGAGCCGAATCCCTTCGGCGACCCAGGCCCGCGAGGGCCTGCCGCACTCTTTAGGTCTTGCCGTTACCCGGCGCTCACGTCGACAGGACAGCGACCACGTCGTCACCGGGATCGACCCGGGCGACGCGGCGGTCGAAGGTCACCAGCCGCAGCCCCTTGGCCCTGGCCACGACCACGAGATACCCGTCCGTCGTCTGCTTGTACCCCTGCAGCCTGGTGGCAAGCCGCTCGTACTCCTCACCGGTGGCGGCCGGCAGCTCCCCGACAAACGAATGGCCCGGCTGCTCTGTCCACTCGCGAAGCAATAGTACCGCCTCCAAAGGGGTCTTGGCGTAGGGCGAAAAGGCCGGGTTGGAGGATAGCCGGATGAAGCCGATCTGGGTGACACCACAGGTGCTCCACTGTGCCACCCCCTCCTCCTGGTACCAGCGCCGCGCCGGCTGATGAAATTGATGATTGGGCCAGGCGAGTGCCAGCAGGACATTCACATCCGGCAGCGCCCCCCTCATTCCATCCCCTCATCCGACAGCAGCTCTCGCGCCCGGTTGCCCGGGATGATCTCGGCCCCGGCCGGCACCTTGAAGAGCGGCAGCCCCCCCTCCTTCTCCTGCATCCCCTGAGGCATCAATCCCCGGCGGATGAGCTCGGAGACCACCTCTCCCAACGGCCGTCCCGCCCCCTCGGCGAGGGTCTTGGCCGCCTGGTACACATCGTCGGCGAGGGTGAGGGTGGTTCGCATCTTGATACAGTGATGCGCAGATGCACCCATGTCAAGCCGTACGGCCGGCGCGGGTCGCCGGTGCCACCGGCTCCTACCGATTCTTGACGCTGGATCGCCGGTACCACCGGCTGGAGACGGTCATGATCACACGCGCAGTCTGGCCAGCAGCTCCCGTGGCGAGAGGACGACGACGGGTGCGGTCACGTCCTCGGGGAAGTGGCGGGGGTTGCCCGTGACCAGGGCGTCAACCTTTCCCGCCACCGCCACCTCGAGGAAGGGCGCGTCATCGGTATCCGGGAGGGCTCGCCCTAGGGGTGCCGCCGTGACACATACGCCCTCCTTCTCGAAGAGATCGAGAAGTGTTCCGATCTGATCATCGCCAAACGGGAACTTTGGCCGCCGTAAGACCTCCCGATACTCGCTCAAGATCCGGAAGTCATACGCGAGTTGCACCCTCCCCACGAGCACGGCTCGCAACACCTTCGCCGGGATGCCGTGTGGATTCAGCAAGGCCGACACCAGGACGTTGGTATCCAGGACGATTGTCATCCACGCCGCTCACGGCGTGCGGCGTCGACCTCGCGGTCAATGTCCTCCGGCGTCATCCTGTCCACACCGGCGGCGACGGCGGCCTCCTGCATCTCCTCGACGGCGATCGCCGCCCGCGCACGGCGGTAGGCGCTGAGCTGTTGTTCGAGATGATCCTCCACCACGCCGGCCACAATCGCCACCGGCTTGCCATTGGAGGTCAGGACGACCTCGCCCTCCCGCTTGAGCTGGGCCAACAGCTCGCGGGCTCCCCCTCGTAGCTCTCGCATGGAAAGAAAGCGCATAGGATTACCCCTTTCAAGCCGGCAAGCCGGACATTCGCATCGTGGCATGGCCCATTAATAGCACAATTGAGACACAATTCTAGCACAGGCAAGGTGTACCGCCTCTTGGCCACCGTCCCTGCATGGCACCTCCGGGTCTCTCGCCCATCGGCCAAGTGCGACAGGGGGTTGGGAGGATCGCGGCCAGGAGGCCGCGCCGGTGACGCGGATCGCCGGTGCAACCGGCTCCTACCCCGGGTGCGAACATCGCGCCATGGCCCGGCCCCACGGTAGGAGCCGAATCCCTTCGGCGACCCAGGCCCGCAGGGCCGGCCGCGCCGGCGGTCGGTAGACATGCCCCTTCCCCAGCGGAGGCTCGGGGGCAGGGGTGGTGGGTAAAATACCCTGTGCTACACTCTCGTGACACGTGGCCCAAAGGAGTGCCCCTTCATGAAAAACCTGTCCATCCGCGAGTTGCGCCAGCGGCTCGGAGAGCTGCCCACCGTGCTCCAGGAGGAGGGGGAGGTCGTAGTCACCCGGCGTGATCAGCCAATTGCCCGGATCCTTCCCCTCACCGGCACCGCGACCCAGCGACCCAGCCACGCCGACCTGCGCGCCCGATTGCGCCGCCAGCCGGCCAGCAGCGAAGAGACGATTCGCCGTGATCGCGACGAACGAGGCTAACCCCTCGCTCACCATGGCGCTCCGGCAACCGCGCAACTGCCCGCATTTCTTGGCGGTGTCCTCACCCGAGCCCGCGCGTGGCTGTCCTTACGTCTGCGGGCTCGGTCTCGCGAGCCGCGCGGGATCTGCCACCGCTTGCACCCTCGCCAGGCGACCCCTGCCGAGGACGACGGGCTAGCAAGCGCCCCCCGCCATGGTCTACCTGGACACCAGTGCCCTGGCGAAGTGGTACCTCCCCGAGGAGGACTCGGAGGCCGTCGAGGCGTTTCTCCGGGAGACGCCCACACGGGTGTGTATCAGCGACCTCACGCGGCTGGAGATGCGCAGCCTTCTGGGCCGGCGGCAGCGAGCGGGGGCGATCTCCGCCGATGAACGGACGGCGATCTTTGCGACCTTCGCGGAGGACGTCGCCCGCGGCTCGCTCCATCTATTACCCGCAGATGCGGCGGCCTTTGATCGGGCGATCCGGCTGATCGACCAGCTCGTCGACGTGCCCCTTCGCACCCTCGACGCCTGGCACCTCGCGTTGGCGATGGGTGCCAACACCGAGGTGGTCGCCACCGCGGATGTCACGATGGCCCGCGCCGCCCGCGCGCTGGGCCAGGAGCCGGTGCTCTTCGGCCTCGCCGCGAAGAAGCCCCGATAGGAGCCGAATCCCTCCAGCGACCCAGGCCCCAACGGGCCTGCCGCGCCTGCCGGCGCGGGTCGCCGGTGCAACCGGCTCCTACCCGCGGTTGGGAAATCGCGGCGTACTCCCGGAACCCCGGTAGGAGCCGAATCCCTTCGGCGACCCAGGCCCGAGAGGGCCTGCCGCGCCAGCGGTGCCGGGTTGCCACGCCTGGCGGCGCGGGTCGCCGGTGCAACCGGCGCCTACCCTCGGTCGGGAAATCGCGGCGCGCTCCTGGAACGCCGGTAGGAGCCGAATCCCTTCGGCGACCCCGGCCCAGCGGGCCTGCCGCGCCAGCGGCGCCGGGTTGCCGCGCCTGCCGGCGCGGATCGCCGGTACAACCGGCGCCTACCCTCGGGTGGGAGATCGCGGCACGCTCCCGGAGCCTCGGTAGGAGCCGAATCCCTTCGGCGACCCAGGCCCGACAGGCCTGCCTGCCGCAGGCAGGCCGGCCGCGCCAGCGGTGCCGGGTTGCCGCGCCTGGCGGCGCGGATCGCCGGTGCAACCGATCGCGGTACACGCCCATTGACGCGGCAAGAGACAGCCCTTACGTTGATGTAAGGATTTATAACACTGAACAGGATTCGCCCATGCCCACCTCCATGCTGACCAGCAAGGGGCAGACCACCATCCCCAAGGAGATCCGCGACCACCTCGGCCTCGTCACCGGGAGCCGGATCGAGTTCGCCATCCTCGCCTCTGGTGAGGTGATCCTCAAACCCGTCACCCGCGACATCCGCACGTTGATGGGGCTCCTCCACCGGCCGGACCAGCGGCCGGTCTCCCTGGAGGAGATGGAGGAGGCCATCCGGACCCATCGGACGCCGTGAAGGGGCTCGACACCAACGTCCTCGTCCGCTATCTGGTCAAGGACGACCCGGATCAGGCGACCCGGGCCGTCGCCTGGGTGACCGAGTGCGCAGAGCAGGGCGTCCGTTGCTACCTGGCAGAGATTGTCCTGTGCGAGATGGTGTGGGTCCTGAGCGCCTGCTACGACCGATCGCGCCAGGAGATCGCCGCGACGCTGGAGAGGCTCCTGGAGACCGAGCAGATCGAGGTCGAGGGCGTGGATCGCGTGCGGGGCGCCCTCGCCGACTTTGCCATCGGCCCAGGGGACTTCGCCGACTACCTGATCGGGCGTGGGAACCACGACGCCGCCTGCGACACGACCGTCACCTTCGACCGTCGTCTGGAAGACCACCCGGATTTCACGGTGCTGTAACGGCTGCCACGTACAGAGGACGCTCAGAGCAAGATCGCCGGTGCCACCGGCTCCTACCCTCGGTTGGGAGATCGCGGCGCGCTCCCGGAACCCCGGTAGGAGCCGAATCCCTTCGGCGACCCCGGCCCGATAGGGCCGGCCGCGCCAGCGGTGCCGGGTTGCCGCGCCTGGCGGCGCGGGTCGCCGGTGCAACCGGCGCCTACCCTCGGTTGGGAAAGCGCGGCGCGCTCCCGGAAACCCGGTAGGAGCCGAATCCCTTCGGCGATTCCGGCCCGAACGGGCCGGCCGCACCAGCGGTGCCGGGTTGCCGCGCCTGGCGGCGCGGATCGCCGGTGAAACCGGCTCCTACCCGCGGTTGGGAAAGCGCGGCGCGCTCCCGGAACCCCGGTAGGAGCCGAATCCCTTCGGCGACCCCGGCCCGCAGGGCCGGGCGCGCCGGAGGCGCGGCCGGTGGACACGATTCCCTCCGACTTTTCAGAGTAACGTCTGAAAATCCTTCACGGTCAGACGCGCCTGTTTGAGTATGTGTGCAAGCGTTGATCGCTTGATGGGGCGATGGGCGGGCACGATGATCTTGAGCACTTCCGCGGGCGTCCGTTTTTGTAGTCGAATGTGACTCCCACGCTGTCGAACAACGACCCAGCCATCGCGTTAGAGGGCGGTGATGACCTTGTCATAGCCCAGGCTGGGCACCTTGGTCGCAGGGCAACTTCCGCCACATCGACCCCGGGGGCAAAAGAGAGGTCGTCCACAACCAGATCGAGGTACAGCTCGATCGCCTCCTTGATATTCCTCAGAGTCTCCTCCTTGGTCTCCCCTTCACTGATACAACCAGGCAAGCTCGGAACGTACGCAGAGAAGCCTCCCTCCTCACTGGGCTCGAGTACGACCTTTATGGTCATGGCGCGGATCTCCAGAAGGGACACAGCGAAACGAAGTCGCCAATGGTTACCAGACTCCCATGCCGACCGCGCCGGTGGCACGGATCGCCGGTGCAACCGGCTCCTACCCTCGGTTGGGAGATCGCGGCTTGCTCCCGGAATCCCGGTAGGAGCCGAATCCCTTCGGCGACCCTGGCCCGCAGGGGTGGCCCTACTCCGCGGACGGCGGCTGGCGCGGCTCCTTCGGCTCCACTCCGAACAGCTCTACCAGGTCGACCGACAGCTCTGGAAACCGGCTGGAGGCAAAGCGACCATCTTCGGGACCGAAGACCTCCGGCCGCCGGTAGGCACCCTCCACAAGCGCATACCGGTGGACCACGTGATCCACCGGATGGACGAGCCAGTACTCGGCCACCCCCGCCCGCTGGTACCGCTCCCGCTTGACCCCCTCGTCCTTGCGTGCGGTGCTCGGCGAGAGGATCTCCACCACCAGATCTGGCGCCCCCCGGACGTTGGCCTCCCGCACCTTCTCCGGGTCACACACCACCACCAGGTCCGGCTGCACCACGGTCTCCACGGCCTCGTCCGCTTCGTCTCCTGCCGGCAAGAGGACGTCGACCGGTGCGGCAAAGACCCGACACCCTCGCTCCCGAAAGTGGCCGTAGAAAAGGTAACCCAGCCGCATACTGACCTCTTGGTGCGCGGTGCTCGGCGCCGGCGACATGTCCCACGCCGCGCCGTCGATCAGCTCCCAACGCTGATCGTCGGGCCAGCGGCAGTAGTCCGCGTACGTGAAATGGCGGGGGAGCCTGTGTGCGAGGGCCATGGGTCGATCTCCACTCACTTTCTCGACACCTTACCCCGTCCCTCTGCGCGATGCACGCGACCCGTGGCCAGGTGGACGCCGGGCCGGCGACGCCAACAACGCGGGTCGCCGGTGCCACCGGCGCCTGCCCTTGGTCGGGAAATCGCGGCGTGCCCCCGGAATTACGGTAGGAGCCGAATCCCTTCGGCGACCCCGGCCCGAACGGGCCGGCCGCGCCGGCGGTGCCGGGTTGCCGCGCCTGGCGGCGCGGGTCGCCGGTGCAACCGGCTCCTACCCTCGGTTGGGAAAGCGCGGCGCGCTCCCGGAACCCCGGTAGGAGCCGAATCCCTTCGGCGACCCCGGCCCGACAGGGCCGGCCTCGCCAGCGGTGCCGGGTTGCCGCGCCTGGCGGCGCGGATCGCCGGTGAAACCGGCTCCTACCCGCGGTTGGGAAATCGCGGCGTGCTCCCGGAACCCCGGTAGGAGCCGAATCCCTTCGGCGATTCCGGCCCGAGAGGGCCGGCCCCGCCCCCGGCGCCAGGTTGCCGCGCCTGGCGGCGCGGATCGCCGGTGAAACCGGCTCCTACCCTCGGTTGGGAGATCGTGGCGCGCTCCCGGAACCCCGGTAGGAGCCGAATCCCTTCGGCGACCCCGGCCCGCAGGGGTGGCCGAATGGCCATGGAACCCGCGGCCGGATCCGCGTGGAATCCGTGGCCGGATGGGCGTGGAATACGCACCCAAGGGTCTGAGCGTGGCTGGAGAAGGATTTCCCATCCTTCCAGAGCACCGCAGAAATCGCATGGAAGACCGCATAGTATGAACGTGAGCTGGCGTCCTCCCAGTCCCCCGTCTCGAGGAGTCGTTCCGCCGCTGCCAGCTTACGATCCGCCTTGCGCAGCATGGATTGGATCTGGCGCGCTGACTCGGTCACACGCGAACACCCTCGCGCAGGATGTTCTGGCCGAGAGGGGTGTGCTGCTGGCGTTCCCACCCCGGACGATCGTGAACGAGACTGACAAACAAGGCGCCGTAGCGGTTCATCATCTCCACTTCTTTATCCAGGACGACCTCTTCCCACTCTTTGCGTCGATCGTCTACCACGACCACGAAGTCATAGTCTGACCCTTCCGTCGCTTCGCCGCGCGCCCGCGAACCGAACAGGATGATCTCTTGGAGATGCCGCCCGAGGACCTTTTTCAGCTCCCGAGCGAACTCGTCCGTCAATGAGTCGATGTGGATAGGAGAGATCATGAGAGCCGACGCTCCTTTACGTCTGCAAGAACGGGACGCCCCTCATCGCCTGGCTCCCTGTTCCGTACGTAGCCGCAGCATACCCTCACCGCCCATGAACAGGTAGGAGCCGAATCCCTCCTGCCTACCGGACAGGCAGGTCGGCGACCCCGGCCCACAGGGCCGGCCGCGCCTGGCGGCGCGGATCGCCGGTACAACCGGCTCCTACCCGCGGTTGGGAAATCGCGGCTTGCTCCCGGAACCCCGGTAGGAGCCGAATCCCTTCGGCGATTCCGGCCCGAGAGGGCCGGCCGCGCCAGCGGTGCCGGGTTGCCGCGCCTGGCGGCGCGGATCGCCGGTGCAACCGGCTCCTACCCTCGGTTGGGAGATCGCGGCGTGCTCCCGGAACCCCGGTCGGAACCGAATCCCTTTGGCGACCCTCCCGCCCCCCTCACCCCAGCCCTCTCCCACCCGGGAAACGGGGGATGGATGGCGAAGTCTCACATCCCAGGATTGACAGGCGATAATGCCGTTGGTATTGGTATTGTTGTACACATATAATGATTGATAAAATCGACATGAAATCGATACAGATCACCCTCGACGAGGCGCTTCTGCAACGCATCGACGCGGAGGACGAGGCAAAGGCCCACGGCCGATCCCACTTCCTGCGCCGGGCCGTGGAGGCGTACCTACGCCAGCTCGACGACGAGGCGATCCGGGCACGGTACGCCCAGGGGTACACGGACCCGGGTGCGGTGGCGGAGGCGGCTGGCTGGCCGGAGGAGGAGCAGGTGTGGCCGAGGAGCTGAGGCGCGGTGACATCTGGATGTACCAGTTCAAGACCGCGGACAAGCAACGGCCCGTGGTCGTTCTCAGCCGCGGCCACGTCATCCCCCTGCTGCACACCGTGACCGTCGCGCCGATCACCTCCACCATCTACGGCGTCCCGTCCGAGGTGGTGGTAGGAACAGCGGCGGGGCTGAAGCACCCGTCCGCCGTCAACTGCGACCACCTCCAGACGGTGGCCAAGGCTCAGCTCCACGGCTTCGTGGGAAGCCTCGATGATGAGCAGATGGCGGCCGTATGCGCCGCCGTGGCGACCGCTCTGGGATGTGACGCCCAACGAGCTTCGCCCGTGCCGGCCGTTCCCGCACCACGAGCCAGACGTTAGGAGCGGATCCCTCGGCGACCCCGGCCCGCGAGGGCCTGCCTGCCACAGGCAGGCCGGCCGCGCCAGAGACGCCGGCTTGCCGCGCCGGTGGTGCGGGCCTGCCGCGGCCGCAGGCCGCGGGTCGCCGGTGCAACCGGCTCCTACCTTGTTGTTGGGAGATCGCGGCCCGCCCCCGGAATCCCGGTCGGAGCCGATTCCCATCGGCGACCCGAGCCCGCAGACCCCGCCCTGCCAACCAGGCGGATGGGACCTGACAGATGGGCAATCCTTGCCGGGGGTTGGCCATCGTACTACAGTTGTAATACGGTGGACGTTTCACCTGGCAAGATTCCTGGAAAACAAGATGCCCCTCACCGTGCGACTCGACACCGAAACCCAGCACGCCCTCGACGAAGTCACCGGCCGGCTCGGGGAGAGCCGATCCGCGGTCATTCGCCAAGCGATCCGCCTGCTCCGCGACCGGGTGATGGCGGAAGAACAGGGTAGGACTCCCTATGAGTTGGGAGAGGAATTGTTCGGGCAGTATCACAGCGGTCACGGCCGTTTGTCGGAGGAGACGACGGCGCGGGAGCACATCGTGACGGCCCTCCACGACCGCGAGGTCGGCCGGTGACCGGCCTGGACACGGGACCGATCGTTGCCCTTTTCGATGCGGACGATGCAGCCCACACTGACTGCCTCACGGCCCTCAAGGGGGAGCGCGGACCGCTGGTTACCTGCTGGCCGGTGTTGACGGAGGCCTTTTACCTACTCGGTCCTGATCGGCAGGTTCAAGAGAGGCTGTGGACCTGGTTGCTCTCCGGCGCCGTCCGTGCCCAGGACCTTGACCATGAGGGAATGGTCCGCTGCCGTGAGCTCATGGACCAGTATGAAGACCTCGCCCTGGACCTGGCCGATACGGCGTTGGTCGCCACCTGCGAGCGGCTGAACATCACGCGGGTCTTCACAACGGACCGCCGAGACTTTCACGCCATCGTCCCGACCCACACGACTCACTTCAAATTGCTGCCATAGGCTCACGGGATCGCTCCCTACCGGCGCGAGCCGAATCCCTTCGGCGACCCCGGCCCGAACGGGCCGGCCGCCTGTCTGCGTGCGGACACGCACAGGCAGGCGCCAGCGACGCCGGGTTGCCGCGCCGGTGGTGCGGGTTTGCCGCGGCCGCAGGCCGCGGATCGCCGGTATAACCGGCTCCTACCCTCGGTTGGGAAATCGCGGCACGCCCCCGGAACCCCGGTAGGAGCCGAATCCCTTCGGCGACCCCGGCCCGAACGGGCCGGCCGCGCCAGCGGCGCCGGGTTGCCGCGCCGGTGGCGCCGGGTTGCCGCGGCCGCAGGCCGCGGATCGCCGGTACAACCGGCTCCTACCCTCGGTTGGGAGATCGCGGCGTGGTCCCGGAATCCCGGTAGGAGCCGAATCCCTTCGGCGATTCCGGCCCAAAGGGCCGGCCGCGCCGGTGGTGCGGGTTTGCCGCGGCCGCAGGCCGCGGATCGCCGGTGCAACCGGCTCCTACCTTGTTGTTGGGAGATCGCGGCGCGCCCCCGGAACCCCGGTAGGAGCCGAATTCCTTCGGCGATTCCGGCCCAAAGGGCCGGCCTGCCGCAGGCAGGTCGGCCGCGCCACCGGTGCCGGGTTGCCGCGACGGTGGTGCGGGCTTGCCGCGGCCGCAGGCCGCGGATCGCCGGTGCAACCGGCTCCTACCCTCGGTTGGGAAATCGTGGCGTGCTCCCGGAGCCCCGGTAGGAGCCGAATCCCTTCGGCGACCCCGGCCCGCGAGGACCGGCCGCGCCTGACGCCGCGGATCGCCGGTACAACCGGCTCCTACCAATCGGGGTAGATGGCGGTCCAGGGCCATTCTTGCCAGCGGGCCACATACCCCTTCCGGACGGGGTTCTCCGCCAGGTAGCGCAGGTGGCGATCGCGGGCTTCGTCGTCCCGGAGCTGGTGGTCGTAGAACCCCTTTTGCCAGACGGCACCCGATCGACCCTGGAGCCGGTTGAGGTTCCGAGCGGTGAAACGGCTGAACGATCGCATGACCTCCGCGAGCTCTCCGTTTCCACCCAGCTCGACCATCAGGTGGAGATGGTCCGGCATCACCACGTAACCGTGGCAGCGACAACGGCCATGGGTGTCGAGCCAGCGCAGCGCGTCGATGATGGTCGCCGGAGGACCCGGGTCTTGCGCGGGCCTGCAAGGGTCGGCGATCAGCCGCGGCTCACGGTCGACAACACACGAGGTGACCGTGTACCACGCCCGCGGCGTGAAGACGCGGCCCTTGCGCAGGGCCGATTGGTGTGGCCGTCCTGGCATGTCTTTCCCGGCATCCTTCCGGGAAACGGTGTGTGGAATGATCGCCGGTACAACCGGCTCCTACCCTCGGTTGGGAAATCGCGGTGCGCTCCCGGAATCACGGTAGGAGTCGAATCCCTTCGGCGATCAGAAGGCGAGGGAGTACTGGACGTGCACCGTCTCCTGACTGGCCGACTCCTTGCTGTTCTCGTACAGGCTGTTGGCGAAGTTGGGCGAGTCGCTGGTGACGATCTGGGTGAAGGCGCGCTCCAGCGCCAGGGAGATCTCCTTGTTGTTCCAGCGGTAGCTGAAACCCGCAGACACGGTCTCGTAGCCAAAGGCCGGCAGCAGGGCCATGTTGGAGTTGTCGTCCATCGCCGACTTGGCCTCGCCGAAGTTGTTCCACAGGTCGTTGAGCCGCCGCCCGGTGAAGCTGTAGCCCGCCATCACCGTGAAGTTGTCCAGGAGGTCGTAGGCGGCGCCGAAGTTGAAGATCCACTGGTCGTGCCAGTTCAGATCCTCCTTGAAGGTGAACTCGGTCACCGAGCCGAAGTCTTTCTGGCCGGCGCCGGCGGCCAGGCCGAGGAAGCGCTGATACACCTCGTTGTCCGTGTGGGAGAGGCTCGCCGAGAAGTCCTTGAACGACGAGGAGTAGTCGGCCCACTTGACGTCGGTGGTCAGGCGCAGCGCGGGCAACGGGGCGATCTCGATGCCGAACTCGACCTGCTGTGGGAGCTCGATGGTGATGTCGCTGTCGAAGGTCCCCACCACGTCGAACTGCGACCGCAGGGTGTCGTAGGCGCTGAGGAACTCCTGCGGGGTGGCGTAGTTGTTGGGGTTAAGGATCGTCCGAACCTGGGCCACCGCCTGCGCCTGGGTCGCCGCGTCGTCCGGATCGGCGATGCTGGCTACCCCGAAGCCGCGCAGGAAGCGGGCGATGTCGCGGTAGTAATCGATCACTTCCTGATCGTCGACCGCGCGGACGATGGTGCCGCCGATGACCCCGCCGCCGGCGAAGGCGCCGCTCGTGGCGTCGTGCTGGGTGAGGCCGGGAGCGGCCTGCTGGGCGGCATTGTTGATCGAGTCGTTGAGGCGCTTCGGGATCTTGTAGTTGGGCTGGTTGGTGACGGTCTGGAAGGTCGAATCGTCCACGTACCCCATGAGATAGGAGAACTGGCGGAAGAGCCCGGCGGAGGCACGAGTGAGATGCTCGACGGAATCCGCAGGGGTCGCCACCTCCACTCCCTGGGCGGCACGGTCATCCGTCGGCAAGGTCTGGGTAGCGCCGACAAGCTTGATGTCGATGTCGGCATTGGTGGGGATCGTATGGTTGTCCCCGAAGCCACCCACCAAGGCACCGAAACCGGTGACCTGGGTCAAGAGCTCCTCCACCGTGTCGATCTGGTCGAGGTTGCCCTGCTCGACGCCATCGTTGGGATTGGGATCGAACATGGTACCGAAGTCCGCCGTCCTACCGTCGGCGACGTCGTCGACGAAGCCCGCGATCTTCTGCATACCGAGTTTGTCGAAGATGAACTGCTGCACCAGGAAGCTGCGCAGGCCGACGTCGAGCCCCTGTTGGATCTGGTTGGTGAAGTCCATCTGCAGGCGGCCATCGCGCATGTTGAGCTCGGAACGCGACGTGTAGCTGCCGCCCACGGTGAGCCAGTCGGCCACCTGCCACCGCGCCCCGAACTTCACCGCATTGGCGAAGTCCTCGAGGCCGCGACCGGTGGCATAGGCGGTCACCTCGCCCATGCCGAAGCCGGCGTCGACAAACTGATCCTGAAATAGGCCGAAGAACTCGTCGATGATGAAGTCGGCCTCCTGGTCGGTGTAGTTCTCCGGATTGTAGAACGCCTGATTCTTCATACCGCCGACGATCGAGTCGAGCACCTCGCGGATCGTGGCATCCGTCACGAACCCCTCGCTCTCCCCGGTAACCTTGTGGAACGTATGGATTGCCTTGTCGTTGAGGTCCTGGTCGAAGAACTTGGCGATCCGTGCCACGCCGTCGCTCGGCCGCGTGACCATCTCCCCGACGGTGTTGAAGTAGGTGACGTCTCCCGCCCGCCGGGTGCCGTCCGCTTGCGGCAGGATCATCGCCGGGAAGCTATCCCCGGCAAACAGCCGGCCGAAGCTGGAGAAGTTGTCCGCCATGCGCTGATCGGGCAGCACCGGCGCATTCGTGTCGGGGTCCACCTCCTGGAAGAACCGCTTCATCGGCAGGCCACGGGCGATCGTCCCCTCGAACTGACTGACGACACCGTCGCCGTTCTCGTCGAACGCCGTGGGGGTCGAGCCGAAGATCGAGAACTTCAGGAAGCCGTAGTCCTGCAAGGGCTCCACCGCCACCGTGAAGTCGTCGGTCACGTCGTACGCCAGGGCGAGGCCGAAGCGGCCGATGATCATCAGGGTGTTGTTGTCGCGGCGCACCGCATTCTGCTCGGTGAGCCTCTTGTCCCCGACCACATCCGAGCCATTGGTAATGTAGATCGCCCGGCCCCCGCCCATGTCGGCGGGGGTGACGTCGTTGAGCCCGAAGTCCTGGAACGCGAGGCCGCCGCCGCCCTTGCCCCACATGCCGAAGCCGACGCTCACCCGCCCCATCTTGCGTGCCACGGCCATGGTGGGCAGGAAGTAGAGGGTGCCCTCGTTGATCTCGAAGCGGCCGCCGACACCGTTGTTCACCGGCCCGTCCGGATCATCCACGCGGTCCGTGTAGTTGACGTTGGAGATCAAGGCCCCCACGTCCAGGTCCACCCGCCAGCCATCGATCCTGGTGAGGTTGGCCGGGTTGGTGGCCACCGCGGTCGCGTCGTCGCCCGCGGCGTTGGCCGCCCCGCCCATGGCCGCCATCTTGGCGCCGAAGCCGGTGGGGAAGAGGGTGGTGGTGGCCCACGCCGAGGGTGCGGCCAGGGCGAGGAACAGAGCGATGCCGAGCCAACGCTTCATGCGAGTCCTCCCGAGACGCGCCGCGACAATGGTGGCGAGGGGCAAGAGCAGAAGCGCCACGGCACCCCACGGCGGGGTGGCCGTCCGCGACGCCGAGCAGCCCAGGCCATTCTTCGCGTCCTTGTTGATCCGCGAGAAGATGGTCCGATCGTCCAGGCCATCGCCCCCGCCGTCGACGCCCTCCGGCACCGTGGGCGCCGCATCGCGGTCGTCGGCGATGCCGTCACCATCCGCGTCGCCCACCACAACGGCGAAGTCCGAGAAATGCCGAGTGCGTACCGTGATGGTATTGCCGGGAGGGTCGCGCGTCTCCACGCAGTCGAAATCGATATCCGCCGCGTCCACCACCCCGTCGCCGTCGTGGTCGACGGTGTCGTCACACGGACGCTGAAGGATGGTCTGCAATCCGTCGAGGTCCGTGCGCAGCACCACGAGGTGGCGTTCGTCGACCCTCTCGGGGACATCGAATTGATCATAGGCGACGGTCACCCGGGCAAAGGGATCGAAGATCGCTCCGTCAGGGGTCACCATGATCGGCCACCCCAGGATACTCGTGTCGATCTCGTTCCCGTCCTCCAAGGTGATGATCAGCCGCTGGCCGGGCACCTCGCCCGTCAGCGCAATACCCACGACGATGTGGTCGTCGGCTAACCCGTCGTTGTCCGTGTCCACGCCGGAGATCTTGGTACCGGCCGGGATCTCGACCGCCACCCCAAGGATCGCGGCGGCGCTATCCGCGCGCGCCCGCGCGGCGGCGGCATCGGCTACGGCCCGCACCTTGTCCGGATCGCCAGCCGGGAGGGCATCGGCGGCCGCCTCCAGGGCATCGGCGGCCGCCTCCAGGGCCGCGACGCGCGCCGCGTCCACGAGGATCCGCGCATCTCCCGCAGCGTCGCTGACCGCGAGCCCCCCGGCCACCGGGGTGTTCACCCGTGGCACCACCGGCTCACCCGTGACGGGATTTCGGGGCGTGATGTCGTCGATGCCATCGCCATCTTCATCAACCTGCACGAAGGCGTTGTCATCGTCGGCATCGAGGCCGGCGGGAACGCCGTCACCATCCGCGTCCAGCGGCTGGGAATCGTCGAGGGGGGCGCTATCCAGGTGGTCAGGAATCCCGTCGTCATCATCATCGGTGTCGGCATTGTTACCGGTGCCGTCGCCGTCGGTATCGACCGTCTCGGTTGGATCATCCGGGAAGGCGTCGTTCCCATTCAGGACACCGTCACCGTCGTTATCGTCGTCGAAACCGAATTCGCCGTCGGGGTCGTCCGGGTTGGCACACAGGCAGTCACCATCCTGATCGTCGTTGGGATCGGTCGGGCAGATGTCCGGGGGATCGTCATCCAAGTCCAGGATCCAGTGGCCAATCTTCTTATTGAATGGCCCACCGAGGATGACGCTATTCCACTCCAGATGGATTTTGTTCGTGGATGAATCGATCGTCCCGACGGTCTGTCCCCCCTGGCTACCGTTGGTCGCCACGACTAATTCATCGCTGCCAGCGGTACCCGAAGTGGTATTGGCCTCCGGGTCGAAATCCAGAAGCTCCGTATCCGTTGGACCCTGATTGAAGAAGGTCCCGTTCCAGAAGGCGGTCCAGGCCCGGAAGTCGAAGGTCACCGTCCCATCGCCATTGTCGGTGATGGACGGGGGGGGGAAGGTCGGGTCTCCAGGGCGACCGCCCGCCGGGTCATTGGGGTACAAGCCGACCGCGACCTGGTTACCGAAGAAGATGAACTCCGACGGGTCGATTATGAGGTTATTTCTTTCACCCACGGCCCCGGAATTCTGGAAGGTCTCGCCGTCGAGGATGATGCCGCCATCGGTGCCACCCGGGATCCCGCGATCTTCGCCCACGCCGGGCATCTGGAACGAAAGGTTGAGGACGAAGAGCGGGCTGAACGAAAGCTCCACCAGCTCGCCAGAGCCGCTGCCGCCCCCACCCCCTCCGACCGCCTCGCAGGCGTCGGCATTGTCGCCAACCCCATCGTCATCCAGATCTCGACTCTCGTGCGGGTTGGCGGGGAAGACGTCCACATCCTCACAGACACCGTCTCCATCGGCGTCGTTCTCAACATTCACGGGGCAGGGATCGCCGTTATCACCCTGTCCGTCCCCGTCGGTGTCGACGCTCTCCCCCGAATCGAGAGGGAAGACGTCGTCCACGTCGAGCACGCCGTCGCCATCGTCATCATCATCGACATTGTCGATCTCTCCGTCACCGTCGGTGTCGGTGTAGTCGTTGGGGGTGGGGTCCTCGCCGTTGAAGATCCCATCGCCGTCGTTGTCGTCGTCGAAACCTCTCAGCCCGTCGGGATCGGCCGGGTTGGCGCACCGGCAATCGCCGTCGGCGTCATCACCGGCATCGTCCGGACAGATGTCGCAGGCGTCGCCGATGCCGTCGCCGTCTGCATCCGCCTGATCGGCATTGGGGTTGGAGGGGCAGTTGTCCTCAAGGTTGTCGACCCCGTCCCCGTCGTCGTCGCCCTCACTCACCCCCCCCACCAGGGTGCCGTTCATGGTCCAGCTACCTTCGAAGCCGTCGAAGGCCCCGCCGACGATCAGCGACGACCACGATAGGGTCATGGTGCCATCGCCGTTGTCGGTTATCGTGGCGATACCGCCCTGGTTGAAGTCGCTGCCGTTCCAGTTGGCGAACAAGGCGCTCAGGTCGGCGGTGCCCGCCGCCACGTCAAAGGAAGGCTCCGGTCCACCGTCGATGGTACCCGCCGGGGTGACCGTATCTCCGAGGTTGCTCGCCGCCGTGTAGACGCGGACAAGGGGGCCGGTAAACGGGAAGCCCTCGAAGATCTCACCCTTGGGCTGATAGAACCCCTCCCGCAACTCACCGGGGTTCCCCGGGACAACGTCGATCGGGGTCACCGTCACGCCGCCCATCTCGAAGGTGCCGGAGTCCACCGTGAAGACATGCAGCGCCGGCCCACCACCGGTCACCTCCTCGGTCGCCTGGTCGTGAGCACCGTTGTCACAGGCGTCGGGATTGTCCCCCAAGCCATCGAGGTCGACATCCTTCTCGCAGGTGCTCAGACAACCGTCGGTGTCGTCGGTGTTGGCGTCGTCGCACGGTTCCCCGGAATCGACGATCCCGTTCCCGCAGGTCTCGGTCGAGTCGCAGGTCGCACTGCAGCCGTCTCCGGAGACCGCGTTGCTGTCGTCACATACCTCGACACCGGCCTGCACAAACCCGTCCCCGCAGCTCGCCGCCACACAGGTGGTCAGACAGCCATCGGTGTCAACCGCGTTGCCGTCGTCGCACGCCTCCACCCCCGCCTGGACAAACCCGTCCCCGCAGAACGCCGCCACGCAGGTGTCCAGGCACCCATCCGTGTTGTCCCCATTCCCGTCGTCACATCCCTCCACCCCCGCCTGGACAAACCCGTCCCCGCAGCTCGCCGCCGCACACGTGTCCAGACACCCATCCGTGTTGTCCCCATTCCCGTCGTCACACGCCTCCACCCCCGCCTGGACAAACCCGTCCCCGCAGCTCGCCGCCGCACACGTGTCCAGACACCCATCCGTGTTGTCCCCATTCCCGTCGTCACACGCCTCCACCCCCGCCTGGACAAACCCATCCCCGCAGCTCGCCGCCACGCAGGTGGTCAGACAGCCATCGGTGTCAACCGTGTTGCCGTCGTCGCACGCCTCCACCCCCGCCTGGACAAACCCATCCCCGCAGCTCGCCGCCACGCAGGTGGTCAGACAGCCATCGGTGTCAACCGTGTTGCCGTCGTCGCACGCCTCACCGGCCGCCGCGTTCGTCGTCCCGTCACCGCAACTCGCCGCCGTGCAGTTCGCGTCACACGTCGCAGATTCGCCCGCGTCGTCGCACGCCTCACCGGCCGCCGCGTTCGTCGTCCCGTCACCGCAACTCGCCGCCGTGCAGTTCGCGTCACACGTCGCCGTCTCGCCGCCGGTCCCGGCGCCGTCACCGTCGCACTCCTCCAGGCCATCCACGATACCGTTGCCACACAACTCGTTCTGGCAGATCGAGCTGCACCCGTCGCCGTCGATGGTGTCGCCATCGTCACACGCCTCCACCCCCGCCTGGATAAACCCGTCCCCGCAGAACGCCGCCTCACAGGTGGTCGGACAGCCATCGGTGTCAACCGCGTTACCATCGTCGCACGCCTCCACCCCCGCCTGGATAAACCCGTCCCCGCAGAACGCCGCCTCACAGGTGGTCGGGCAGCCATCGGTGTCAACCGCGTTACCATCGTCGCACGCCTCCACCCCCGCCTGGATAAACCCGTCCCCGCAGAACGCCGCCTCACAGGTGGTCGGGCAGCCATCGGTGTCAACCGCGTTACCATCGTCGCACGCCTCCACCCCCGCCTGGATAAACCCGTCCCCGCAGAACGCCGCCTCACAGGTGGTCGGGCAGCCATCGGTGTCAACCGTGTTGCCGTCGTCACAGTCTTCATCACCGACGACCAGGCCATCCCCGCAATCCTCGGTACAGGTGGTGGGGTCGGCGCCGTCGCAGATCCACCCGGCCTCTTCAGCGCAGCTCGCGTCGCACCCGTCCCCGGCGTCCATGTTGTTGTCGTCACACGCCTCCGCCCCCTCGACGACACCGTTGCCACACACCGCGCTAATGACGAAGTTGAAGTTGGCGTTGAAGCCTTGGAACGGGCCGTCGACCATCTCACCGCCGCGCACGTCCGGCTCACCCGGATAGATCACGGCCGTGCCGTAGTACAGGTTCTTCCCGTCGTCATCCCAGTCGCGGGAGGTGTAGGTGTTGCCCGTCACGTCCCAGACGTTGACCACGTCGATGTTGCTGGTGGTACTCCAGTCAAAGAGGATGTGGCCACCGACCTGGCCCGCGCCCACGGTGAAGGTCACGACCGGCCCTTCGATGGTGTCGATGGTGTAGGTACCGGGCCCGAAGGTGGTGCCGCCGTGGGCGGTCCAAATGTTCTTGAAGAACGGTTTGGTGGACGCCACCGACCAGGTGCCACCGCCGATGCTGCCGGTGATGACGGTGTCATTGCCCGAAGTGTTGGCCTGCTTGCCGTACGAGGTCATCATGACGAAGCCGTCGGTGGTGCCCGCGGTAAAGTCAGCCGCGTCCGCCTGGTTCGACATCATGCCGCATGCGCCCGCTGCCATGCCTGCGGCGCCGGTCACTTTCGCGAGATTCTGAATCCACTTCATGGTTGTTATCCCTCTGCGGAGGAGTGGGTTTTGCAAAGCCGCGATACGTGCGTCTTGATCAGGGGTGCATGTATGTCCTGTCTCACCTAGGGAAGCACCGGCGCTGCGGCATCACATCGCCACCGGCCAGCGGCCGGTGATCGCGAGCACGACCGCGTTACGCTCGGTCTCGGTGTCCAGGGCGTCGTCCTGGAAGTCCGTGCGGCGCAGGGTGAGGGCGGCGTCCCAGTAGTCGTTGAGGCGGTGGCGCAGGCCGGCGGTGAGGGAGCGGGAGGTGGTGTCGCGCTCGCTGGCCGCCAGGCCGGTGTCGCTCTGGTTGGTGCTGTAGGTCACGCCGCCGGTCCACTGCCAGTCGGCGGCGAACCAGTCGTTGGCAAAGAGGCCGAAGATGCGCCGCTCCACCGTCCCCTCGGCGCCGGCCGTGGCGGTGAGGTCCTGACTGGCGGAGAGATGGATGGAGCCGGTCTCCAGGGCGTAGGTGGCGGTGCCGCTGAAGGTGCCGTTGACGCTGTCGCTGGTGGACTCGATCTCGGTGAAGCCGATCGGGAAGGTGGTGGCGTCGATGGCGACGGCGCGGGTGGTCTGCTCGGTGTAGCGGGCGCCGACTTGCAGGCGGGCGTCGAGCCGCTCGGTGAACTGGTAGCCGGCACCCGCGAAGGCGGCGTAGTTGCGGGTGAAGAAGCGCCGCCGCGCCGGGTCGCCAGGGGTCGGGCTGAAGTCGTAGTCCTGGAAGTTGGCGCCGGCGAAGAGCCCCAGCCGCTCCGTCGCCTGGAGGCTCGCGCTCAACGCGACCATGTGTAGGAGATAGTCGGTGTTCGCCGGGTCGTCCGACTGGGAGTCGTAGTTGGTGTAGGCCAGGCTCGCCTGCGTGCGCTCGGTGGGCAGCCAGGTGACTGCGGCCCGGGCCTCGTTGGTGGTGCGCCGCTCGCGCTGCACCACGATCTCGCCCGCCTCGATCAGGTCGTCGAGGCTGCGGCTCTGGCGCCACTCCTCGCTCGCGGCCAGGCTCCACCGCTCATTCAGCCGCCAGGTGGCGCCGAGCCGGTGGTGCCAGTCCTCGCCGTCCAGGTTGCCGTTCTCGAGGAACCGCTCGGCGCGCAGGTCGGAGCGGCCGTCGAGGCGGAAGTCTTGTCGATCCGCGGACCACGTCAGGGCTGGGGTGGCGGCGAGGCTGAGATCGTCGAGGGCCTCGGCCTGTTTGCTGGCGGAGGTGACGTTGTCGCTGTACTCGGTGGCGGCGCTCACCTCGGGCACCAGCCGCACCTCCCATGCGGCGTCGCTGGGGGCGACGAACACGAATAGGACAAGCAGCGGCCCGCACAGCAGCCAGCACGCCGCCAGCGGGGTGACGGCGGAGGGCGCGCACGTTCCGCGCGTCGCGGGCGAGCGGACCGGCACGATCACCACGACGACCCGCGGTTGGAGTGCAGTGGGGGCGACCACGGAATCAGTTGCCACGGCGCCCGCACTCCGGGGCGTGGACGGGGCCGCGGCATAACCGCGCGCCCACTCCACGTCCCGCCTGTGGTTCGCATCCCGCCAATGCTGCCCCTCCAACGATCCCGGCGCCGGTATGCCCGCCAGCGCCCAGGAGCCAATTCGGGGTGGCAAGCTAAGAGATGGCTACTAAAGGTGTCAAGGTCGCCGGTACAACCGGCTCCTACCGGCGGTCGGAGGAGGCGCGGGTCGCCGGTGCAACCGGCTCGTACCCTCGGTGGGGAAATCGCGGGGGAATCCCGTCCCCACCCCGGAGCTCCGGTAGGAGCCGAATCCCTTCGGCGACCCAGGCCCCAAGGGGCCTGCCGCGCCTGACGGCGCGAATCGCCGGTGCAACCGGCTCCTACCTTCTGTTGGAAAATCGCGGCGTGGTCCCGAAACCACGGTAGGGGCGCGGAATGCCGTGCCCCTAGGGCGACGCCGGCCCGAAGGGGCCGGCCGCGCCACCGGCGCGAATCGCCGGTGCAACCGGCTCCTACCTTCTGTTGGAAAATCGCGACGTGGTCCCGAAACCGCGGTAGGCGCGCGGCATGCCGTGCCCCTAGGGCGACGCCGGCCCGAAGGGGCCGGCCGCGCCACCGGCGCGGGTCGCCGGTGCCACCGGCTCCTACCGCCGGTCGGAGGAGGTGGTGAGCCATTACGCCGGCGGCAGGGCGAGGATGGTGTGCTGGAGATCGTCGATCTCCTGTTTGCAGGCGTTCACCTTGCGCAGGAGGCGGGCGACCGTGTCGTCCTTCAATACATTGACGTGCTCCCCCTGGCCGGCGAGGAACTGGACCCGGGCCCCGAGCTCCATGAGCGTGAGGTCCATCTCCTTGCGCACCGAGCGGATGACGAGGCGCATGCGCCCGATGCGGGTGGCCCGGTCGGCCTTCTTGCGCAGCCGCTCCATGCCGTCGAACACGCTCTCCACCCAGCTCGCCTGCGGGGTCTCAGCCATCGCGCCTCCTCGTACCCTCGTGCGGAAACAGGGGGGCGATTTCATCCGCCCCACCGAGCGGTGTCAACCGGATCAACGGGGCCGCCCGCGGGAGCGTCCCTGAATCCCCCCTCCCGCGTAACAATTCGCCCCGCAGGGGCGACAGCCAATCCCCCTCCCTCCGGGAGGGGGCCTGGGGGCGGGCGTGGGGAACCAGCACCCCGTTCGATCCCACCGCCCCCACCCCGGCCCTCCCCCGGCGGGGGAGGGGGATTAGCGACCACGCGGTCGGGGGGCTATTGGCCCACGGGCGATGGTGGCGCCTGGGGCGGCGGTGGCTCGACGCCGAAGAGCTGCGGGAGGTCGACCGCCAGCTCGGGGAAGCGGGTGGAGGCGAAGGTGCCATCCTCGGGGCCGAAGACGTCCGGTGCCCCGTAGCGCCCGGCCACCGCCGTGTAGCGGTGGATCACGTGGCCCTCGGGGTGGACGATCCAGTACTCGGCCACGCCGGCCCGCTGGTAGCGGTCGCGCTTGATCCGCTCGTCGCGGCGCAGGCTGCTGGGCGAGGCGATCTCCACCACCAGGTCCGGCGCCCCGCGCACGTGGCTCCCGCGGAGCTTCTCCGGATCACACACCACCACCAGGTCTGGCTGGACCACGGTGTCGATCGCGTCGTCGGCCGCCTCCGCGGCGGCCAGCGCCACGTCCACCGGCGCGGCGAAGACCTGGCAACCGCGCTCCCGGAAGTGGCTGCCGAGGAGCAGGCTCAGCCGCATGCTGACCGCCTGGTGCGCGAGCGTCGGCGCCGGCGACATGTTCCACGCCTCGCCGTCGATCAGCTCCCACCGCTCATCGTCGGGCCAGCGGAGGTAGTCCGCGTAGGTAAAGCGGCGAGGAAGGTGGTGGGCGAGGGCCATGGCCGATCTCCGGGCGACGAGGCTATGTACACCTTACCGTGTGAACACGGGCATGCCTACCAAACCCGTAGGCGCCCGGGGCCCCGAGCACCGCGGAGGCGGGTTGAAACCCGCCCTACACGATGGCACCCAACCCGTAGGGCCGAATTCATTCGGCCGGCGCCCGCCGCCCCGAGCACCGCGGAGGCGGGTTGAAACCCGCCCTACACGATGGCACCCAACCCGTAGGGCCGAATTCATTCGGCCGGCGCCCGGCGCCCCGAGCGCCGCGGAGGCGGGTTGAAACCCGCCCTACAGGTGGTGGGCATCTCATCCGCCCTCCACCAGCCCCAGGCGGTCGCCCCAGATCCGCAGGGCGCGGGCGAGCTCGTCGGCGGTGAGGCCGGCCTCCAAGCGGTGGGCGGCGGTCTGGCGGGCGAGGAGGAAGTGGGCGCGGTCACGGATCGGATCGGCGAAGCGCAGCCCCATGTCGCCCCATTGGCGGGTGCCGGTGATCTCGCCCGGGCCGCGGTGGGCGAAGTCGGCCTCGGCGAGCTTGAAGCCGTCGCCCTCCGCCGCGAGGATCGCCAGCCGCTCCTGCGCCTCCTTGCCGGCCTCCCCCTCCCCGACCATGAGCACGCAATAGCCCGGGGCGTTGCCACGCCCGACCCGGCCGCGGAGCTGGTGAAGCTGGGCTAGGCCGAAGCGCTCGGCGTGCTCGACGATCATCACCGTGGCGTTGGCAATGTCGACCCCCACCTCCACCACGGTGGTGGCCACCAGCACCTGAATCCGGCCGGCGGCGAACTCGGCCATGACCCGCTCGCGCTCGGGCGAGTCGAGGCGCCCGTGGATCAGGCCGACACGGAAGCCGCGGAACGGCCCGGCCCCCAGCTCCTCGGCCATGCGCGCGGCGGAGCGCGCCGACTCGTCGGTCTCCCGCTCCAGGGTGGGGTAGACAAAGTAGACCTGGTGGCCCGCCTGGATCTGGCGCCGCACCCCGGCGTAGAGCCGCTTGCGCGCCGCCTCGCGGCGCACCACGGTCTCCACCGGCTTACGGCCCGGCGGCAGCTCATCGAGGACCGAGAGGTCGAGGTCGCCGTACAGGGTGAGGGCGAGGGTGCGGGGGATCGGGGTGGCGGTCATGGCCAGGAGGTGGGGCGCCGTGCCCTTCGCCACCATGCGCAGGCGCTGGTGGACGCCGAAGCGGTGCTGCTCGTCCACCACCGCCAGGCCGAGGTCGCGGAACGCGACCTCCTCGGAGAACAGGGCGTGGGTGCCGACGACGATCCGGGCATCCCCCGCGGCGACCTCCGCCAGGACCGCGCGCCGCTGGGGCGCCGACAGGCCGCCGGCGAGCCATGCGACGCGCACGTCGAGGGGCTCCACGAGGCGGCGGATGGAGTCGAGGTGCTGGCGCGCCAGGAGCTCGGTGGGGGCGAGGAAGGCGGCCTGCTCGCCGTGCTCCACGGCCCGCAGGCAGGCGAGGAGCGCGACGATGGTCTTGCCTGCGCCCACGTCCCCTTGCAGGAGGCGGCCCATGGGGGCGCCGCGGGCGAGGTCGGCGTCGATCTCCGCCACCACCCGCTCCTGGGCCGCGGTGAGGGCGAAGGGCAGGCGGGCGAGGAGCTGTGCGCCCAGGCGGCTCGGGCCACGGTACGGCGGGCGGCTCCCCGCGCCGCGCAGGTGGCGCTGCCAGAGGAGGGCAAGCTGGAGAAAGTACAGCTCCTCGAAGATCAGGCGGTGGTGGGCGAGGGAGCGGCCCTCGTTGAGGGCGTCGAGGTCGGCGTCGTCCGGGGGGCGGTGGAGATGCAGGAGGGCCTCGGCCCGGGTGGGCAGGCCATGCTGTGCGCGGACCACCTCGGGGAGGTGCTCCACCGCCGGGCCGGCGAACTGGGCCGCCAGGTCGAAGAGGAGCTGGCGCAGGGTGCGCTGGGCCAGGCCGCGGGTGAGGGGGTAGATCGGGACGAGGCGCCCGGCGTGGGCACCGGTCTCGCCGTCGGCCCCGACCTCGAACTCCGGGTTGACCATCATCAGGCGCGCACGGCGGCCCCCCACCCAGTCGACCCGGCCGTGGACCACCACTGCGGCCCCGTCGGTGAGCTGGTGGGCGAGGTAGGGCTGGTTGTACCAGCGCACCGGGAAGGCGCCGCTGTCATCGACGACCAGGCACTCGAAGTACCCCTTGGCCCGGCCGCGGCGCTCCTGCACCCGGGCGCTCGCCACCCGACCGGCGAGGGTGTTGACGCCCGGCACCACCCGCGCCACCGGCCGCAGCTCGCGCCGGTCCTCGTAGCGCGCCGGGAGGTGGAAGATCGCGTCCGCGAGGGTATGGATGCCGAGGCGGGTGAGGGCCTCGACCATCCGCGGCCGCACCCCGGGGCACTCGCCGATGGGGGTGGCGAAGCCACGCGACGCGGCGCTCCCGTCGTTCTCTGCCGCCGGTTGCCGGCCCCCATCCCCCGTGCTAGCATCCGCCCCCTTTCGGGTCGGCCACGCCACCCTATTGCGCGAGGATGTCGTCATGGCACGGGTTTGCGAAATCTGCGGCAAGGGTCATCAGGTGGGGATGAAGGTATCCCACGCCCACAACCGCAGCAAGAAATGGTGGCGCCCCAATCTCCAGCGCGTCCACGTGGTGGTGAACGGCACGCGCAAGCACCTGCGCGTGTGCGCCCAGTGCATCAAGGGCAATCGGGTCGTCAAAGCTGGGTAGCTTTCCGCGATCACCTCTCAGAGGATCAGCGGAAATAACGCACAGCGCTCTTTCGGGTGGGCATGGCGCCCATTTGTAGGGCCGGTTTCAACCGGCCGATGCCGTGCTTGCAAGCGGGTATGGCGTCCGGCGGGCTGAAGCCCGCCCTACAGTATGGGCAGCGAGGTCGGCGTCGAAGGTGAGGAGATCCACCTTCAGGGTCGCGGCCAGCCACAGGTAGGCGGCGTCGTACACCGTGACCCGCTTCTCCAGGGCGAGGTCCGCCACCGCGGCGGCCGGAACGGGCGTCAGCTCGATGCCGAGGCGCAGCCCGTCCAGCAACCCTTCGCGCAGATTCTCTCGCTGAGCCGGCACGGCGAGCGCTTTTTTCCGATAGACGCTCGCCACCTCGTACGGCAGGAGGCTGGGTGCCAGCAGGCGGTGCCCCTCCAGAAGCTGTGCCGCCTCCGCGCCACGTTCCTCGCCGAAGACCAGCGCCGCCACCACCGAGGCGTCCACCACCTTCTCAGCCACGCCGCCGGGTCTCCCGCAAGATCTCGACCGAATCGGCCGCCGTCCGGCCCCCCCGCTCCCGCACTCGGGCCAAGACCTGGGCGGGGCTCAGGGGGCCCCGCGCCTCCAATGCCTCCTCCAACAGCGCCAACAACTCTCCCTGAAGCGAGCGATGGTTGGCCGTCGCGCGCTGTCGCAGCCGCGCCGCCAGGTCGTCGGGGACGTCTTTGATGGAGAGGTTCACGGGCATGGGGCGGTTCCTTTCTGGAGCCAAAATAGATCCACCCAACCCCTCGGTCAATCTGCACCCCTGGCAGACAGGCCCTCCGGGCCGGGGTCGCCGTAGGGGCACGGCATGCCCTGCCCCTTACCGGGATTCCGGGCGCCTGCCGCGTTCTCCCAACCGAGGGTAGGAGCCGGTGACACCGGCGATCCGCGCCGTCCGGCGCGGCAGCCAGGCGCCGCCGGGACGCGGTCGGTGGCCATCGCGCACCTCACGCGGCGTCCCGCGTTCTGACCCGCGGTTCGATGCCGGGCCAGGTGGTGCGCTTCGCAATGCGCAGGTCGTAATCCGCCTGCAGGCCGAGCCACACCTCCGGAGACACTCCAAAGTACTTGCCGAGACGGAGCGCCGTGTCGGCCGTGACACCGCGCTTTCCGTTGACTCGGTGAATTCCAAGCCGGGTCGCCGCGCAGTTCAGGATGAGGCCGTGCCTTCGTCCTAGGGCTTTCAAATAGGAACGAACGATTGCGAAGTGAACATCCTCCACCGCCTTGATCGCCTTCAACTCAACCACGATCTCGTCGTCGACTACGAGATCGAGACGATGCAATGCGATCTCCTCCCGATCGTACAGAATCGGGACGCCGAGTTGACGAGCGAAGGCGAGACCGTGCTTTCGTAACTCGATGCATAGGGCAACTTCGTAGACGGACTCCAAGAAGCCGGGCCCCAATCGTCGATGAACCTCGATTGCTGCCCCGATGATCCGCTCCGTGAGGGCTTCCTGCTCAAGCACCGGTAACCCTCTCCCCTTCCTGCCTTCCTGCCTTCCTTAGAGGCCCTTCAGCCACCTGCACTTCCCCGAGCGCCTCCACCAGCGCCGCGGCCTTGTCCAGGGTCTCCTGGTATTCGCGGTCCGGGTCGGAGTCGGCGACGATGCCGCCGCCGGCATGCAGGAAGGCGCGGCCGGCGCGCACGGTGAGGGTGCGGATCAGGATGTTCACGTCCATGGCCCCGGTGTCGCTGAAGTAGGCGAGGCCGCCGGTGTACGGGCCGCGGTAGAACGGCTCCAGCTCGTCGAGGATCTCCATGCACCTGACCTTGGGCACGCCGGTGATGGTGCCGCCGGGGAAGCAGGCGCGCAGGCAGTCGACCACGTCCTGCTTGGGGTGGAGGCGGCCGCGGACGTTGGACACGAGGTGCACCACGTGGGAGTAGGCCTCGGTGGCCAGCAGCTCATCCACCTCGATCGTGCCGTAGAGGCAGACGCGGCCCAGGTCGTTGCGGATCAGGTCGACCAGCATCAGGTGCTCGGCGCGCTCCTTGGGGTCCGCGCGCAGGGCGGCCACCGTCGCCGCCACCTCGCCGTCCGCCGGCGGCCGGCGGAAGGTGCCGGCGATGGGACGGCTCTCCATCACCCGGTCGGCCACCCTGACCAGCCGCTCAGGGGAGGAGCTGACCACCGCGAAGTCACCGCCACGCAGGAAGCCGGCGAACGGTGCCGGGTTGATGGCGCGCAGGCGTAGATAGAGGTCCCATGGGTCGCCGTCATCCACCGGCGCGGCGAACCGCTGGGCGAGGTTGGCCTGGAAGATGTCCCCCGCCTCGATGTAGCGCTGCACCCGCGCCACCGCGGCGAGGTAGGTCTCCCGGTCCCAGTGGGGGGCGAGGGGGGCGGTGAGGCGGAGGGGGCGGATGGCGGTGGCCACGGGCCCGGCGGCGAGGCGCGCCGCGGTCGCTTCGACCCACGCCATCGGGTCCTCGCCCGCCACACCGCCCGCGGGGGGACGCCGGGCCATCACCCAGACCCGCTCCGCGACGTGGTCGACCACCACGCAGCGATCGCAGGAGAAAAGGTAGAGGTCCGGCACCCCGGCGTCGTCCACGGTGGTGGCCGGCAGCCGCTCCAGGTGGCGCACCAGCTCATAACCCAGGAGCCCGACCACCCCGCATTGAAACGGGGGTAGCCCCGGCACGGGCGAATGGCGCCGCTGCCGCAGGTGGTGGCGCAGGAGCTGGAAGGGGTTGCCCGCCACGGGCCGCTCGACCCCATCCGCCGGGTACGACCAGGTGAAGGCCTCGCCCTTGCCATGGAGGATCGCCCGCGGCGCCGCGACCAGGATCGAGTACCGGCCGGTGCGCGGATGGACCTGCGCGCTGTCCAGCAGACAGGCGGGGCCGTCCGCCGCGAGGGCCTGGAACAGTCGCGGCGGGGTCCAGGGGCCAAGGGGCAGGGCGGCATACGCGAACCCGCCCGCACCGAGGTTCGCCACGCAGACCGCGTCGCTCACCCGCCGGACCCCGGTGGACGTAGGGTGTCGACCACCCCGGCCAGCCAGCTCACGCCGAGGAGCCCGAACGCCAGCCGGAACCCCCAGGTGGCATGCTGGTAGAGCTGGGGCAGGAGCTGGCGGGCCTGGTCCTGGTCGACCACGGCGGTCAGGTCCATGTGGCTCGCCGCGACCACCGTGGCCCCGATGACGGCCACCAGCGCCGCCGTCGCGGCGAGGATCAGCAGGACACCCAGCACGCGCCGGCCGAGGTAGAGCTGGCCGAGGCCGGGCAGCACCAGGGCCGACAGGGCCAGCGCCACGCCTCTACTCTTCGTCGCGGAAGCGGTCACCGGGGCGGAAAAGGACAGGGGAACCCCGCGGGCTCCCCATGAAATTTGGTGGAGGATAGCGGGATCGAACCGCTGACCTCGGCATTGCGAACGCCGCGCTCTCCCAGCTGAGCTAATCCCCCGGATTTATTGCGGCACAGAGGATCGCTTCGGCGACGCGGTCAGTCAAGGTGGCGGTGGGCCGAACGGCGGGGGCTGGCGGAAGGCGTGCGGCAGGAATGCCGCCGCGGATGCGGTGCCTTCCCTAGCCGGGCGCCACGCTCCCTCCCCCCGGGTGGGGGAGGGACGGGGAGAGGGGGGCGGTGGAGCGACGGGGCTGGGATCGCACACCCGCCACCCCCTCCGCCAGTTCCGCTCCCCCTCACCCAGGCCCTCTCCCGGAGGGAGAGGGCCTGGGGATTTCCCTCTGGGGAAAATCGATTGAGCAGGGCGGGGGCGGCGGGGCGACGACGACCCCAGGGAGGCCGCCTTTCTGTTGGCCCACGGTTCCCCGACCCCGTACCCTCCCTGCCATGAAGTTCGAGACCCCCAAACGGTTTCGCCTCACCCGCTACAGCGACTGCGCGGGCTGAGCGTCCAAGGTGAGCCCGGCGGCGCTGGGCAAGATCCTCCCCGGCTTCAGCCATGAGGCCGGGGGTGACGTGATCGTCGGCCTGGACCATCCCGACGATGCGGGTGTGGTGCGCCTGTCGGCGGACCTCGCCCTGGTGCAGACCGTCGACTTCTTCACCCCCATCGTCGATGACCCGTATGCCTACGGCCAGATCGCCGCGGCCAACGCCCTGTCCGACGTCTACGCCATGGGCGGCACGCCCCTCTCCGCCCTCAACCTCCTGTGCTTCCCGGTGGGCAAGCTGGAGGGCGAGGCGGTGGAGTTGATCCTCGCCGGGGGCCGGGACAAGGCCCACGAGGCCGGCTGCCCGATCATCGGTGGCCAGACCGTGGAGGACCGGGAGCTGAAATACGGCCTGGCGGTGACCGGCCGGATCCACCCGGACCACATCCTGCTCAAGGGCGGGGCGCGGCCCGGGGATCTCCTGGTGCTGACCAAGCCGCTCGGGATGGGGCTCCTCACCTCCGGGTTCAAGGCCGGGGTGGGGGATGACGCCCTCCTGGCCGCGGCGACCCGGACCATGGCCACCCTGTCCGCCGTGCCGTCGCGCCTCGCCGTCCAGCTCGGCGCCCATGCCTGCACCGACGTGACCGGGTTTGGGCTCCTGGGCCACGCCTCGGAGATGGTGCGCGGCGGCCCGGTGGGGTTTCGCATCGAGGCCGGGGCCGTCCCCCGCTTTCCCGAGGCGGAGACCCAGCGCTACCGCAAGCTGCGCACCAAGGCGGACAAGACCAATCGCGAGTACACCGCCGACGTGGTCACCCTGGGCGACGGCGTGCCCGACGCCCTGGCCGCCGTGTTCTACGACCCCCAGACCTCCGGCGGCCTGCTGCTGGCCCTGCCTGCGGCGACGGCGGAGCGCTACCTCACCGCCCTCCGCGAAGAGGGCTACGACCTGCCGGCCGCGGTGATCGGCGAGGTCCATGCCGATCTCGCCGGACGGATCGTCGTGGTGTGACGCGCAACCCGGCGCCCCCACGGGGGAGGCGGCGGTCCCGTAGGTCGGGCGACCCCCGACAGGGCGGGCTGGGACGGGCGGCGATGGTCCAACCCGCGGTAGGAGCCGGTTGCACCGGCGACCCGCGCCGCCAGGCGCGGCAACCCGGCGCCGCCGTTGCGGCAACCATGCGCCGCCGGCGCCGCTGGCGCGGCCGGCCCTGTGGGGCCGGAATCGCCGAAGGGATTCGGCTCCTACCTCTCGGCCGGGACGGGGGCGCCGTAGGGATTCGGCTCCTACCTCTCGGCCGGGACGGGGGCGCCGTAGGGATTCGGCTCCTACCTCTGAGCCGGGACGGGGGCGCCGTAGGGATTCTGTCGTCCGGACATCCGGCGATCCCTGTTGAGATGGGCGGTCTAGGCGACACCCTGTCGCCCCGGTAAGATCCCCCTCCCCCCGATGCGCGAGTAGCTCAGCTGGATAGAGTACAGGCCTCCGAAGCCTGGGGTCGTGGGTTCGAATCCCGCCTCGCGCACCACTTCCTCCGTAACGGCCCGGGACGGTGCCGCCGGGGAGGATCTCCGCGGATAGACGAGGCCTCCGAAGCCTGGGGTCGTCATCGAATCCCGCCTCGCGCACCACTTCCTCCGTAACGGCCCGGGACGGTGCCGCCGGGGAGGATCTCCGCGGATAGACCAAAGTTCCTGCGCCGTTCACGCGCGAACCGCTTGAGATTCCAATGGATTTCAGCCTTTCGCGGGGGCGCGGACTGGGAACAGGCCGAGGAGTTCGAGGGCCCGTTGCTGGAGGGGGGTGGGCTC